>ERZ1026844.1118-NODE-1118-length-17084-cov-10.287803_pt1 | contig 17084 bp, 21 predicted proteins | sample MGYA00380152_ERZ1026844 | MGnify/ENA primary metagenome ERZ1026844 (study PRJEB33269, sample SAMEA4719788) | human gut metagenome | biome: human-associated habitat; feature: organic feature; material: feces | place: Cameroon | collected 2013-10 ... | reverse complement strand
TGTGCATCCGTGCCTCGTCACGGATCGCGGTGACTTTCCGGATGTAATCGTCGCAATCGGCGATGAACGACTCAAAACATTCCCTGTAATCCTTCCCTGTCCCGTGCGGACTGAGAAGCAGGTCGTAGTTGGTCAGAAAGAACTCCGGTTCGGCATGCCCCCCGCTCTGCGTCTTGGAAATGTGCCAGCGATTATCGGTGCTGACCAGCTCCTGACTCAGCATCTGTTCGGTGATTTTCCATTCGATTTCAGCCATTGTTCCGCTCCTTGAGCACCTCTTCGACCAGCCGCCACTCTTTCGGACGGTAGGTCGTATTCACATACCACTTGCCGTCGCGGAACAGATACACATATTCCGCCCAGTAAGCATCCTCCGCCCGGGCGAGCATTTCGTCTGCGTCAGCCCAGACCCGGGGCGGACACAATTTCTCGCCATAATCCCGGTGGTAGGCGTGGCAGACATCCTGCGCATCGGGTTCAGGATCGTCGTTCGACAAACGCCCGCCCAGGCCGGAGAGATCACCGAGCGCAAACAGAGCTTCGATGCGCTCTTTCGTGTTGTAGTGTGCATTCAGGCAAGCACCCGCGCCGGACGGATACATGTCGAAGTGAACGTAAATGGAGCGGCAGCTCCGGTCGGCGGCCTCGATTGCAATGAGTCCTCGTGTAGACATGGAAATCTCCCAGGGTTAAAATGTGACAGTCGCGGTCAGTGTGGCGGCCGCAAGCCAGTATGTCATGTGTTTCCAGTCGCCGCAGCAGGCGTAAACGATCGCTGCGCCGACATCCAGGGCGATCAGGATGATCGGAAAAATCTTTGCTGCATTCATGTTCTCTCCTCAAAACGGGACAGGATATCTCCCTCTCAAGATACTGTTCCTTTTTACAGAAGGATGTTTCATCCATCTGCGGGAACGGAGGAGAAATCTTTATTCTTCCGGCGGGCCATTACCAGTTGAACGGGAATATGCCAAAATCATTGATTCTTGTCGTATCTCTTCTGAAGAGTGACAGAAGAGGGATACGTCGTTCCCCGCGTATCCCTCCTCCTGGTTTTAAATCTTTTTGATCCAGTCGAGCGTTTTGCTGTCAATCGGTTTTAAGGTTTCGTTGTTTTCCGCCAGTTTTGCGAGGACATTCGCCATCGCTTCCGCCAGCATTCCGGTCCGCCGAATCAGGTCGATGTAATCGGCGGCGGTCTTTGACTTTTTGATTCGATCCTCCAAGCCATAGAATGCCAGCATCATCGTATTGCGATAGGATTCGGCATCCGTAATAAGCATGTTTTTGTTGTTGTCCCGTTTCATTCTTCTTTTCCTTTCCTGAGTTGTTTTAAGGTATGAACCTCTCGGTAAACTGCGCATAGTATGCCATGGAATGGCGAACATAGCAAGCCGAATATTAAATACAACTCGTTTATTATCAATATATTATGGCTTTGCCAGATCAAAACGGGATATCGTCATCAAGATCGTCAGGCGGTGCGGGGGATGTCCACGTTTCGCCCACTTCCAGGTCTTCTCCCGGTTCGCGCATGACGGGACGTTCTTTTAACCGGAAGCCCGTTACACGCTCGAAACGTTCTCCCGCGATCGTTTTAACGGTGATGCTCTCAGGAGCCGCCAGAAGCCCCTCGTTGGCCAGTGAAACGGCTTCCCGCGCGCTCCTCGGCATCGGGCAGCCGAGCGCGGCGCGTTCGTGCCACCATTTCTCGAACTTGCCGCGGGCATAGCCGGTATGTTCCGGGCAGACCCATTCCGATTTGAACTCGTTGAAGCCGACCTGATAATCCACCCGCATGGTTTTGGGGGCATCGGGATCGGCTCCCCGTTTTTCATGGACGCAGTAATACACATCCAGCACCTCGAAATCGGTGTATTCCACCTGACCGGAGATGATTCCCGCGGTCGAAGCGTTCCGGGAAAGTTTGTCGTTGCCCTCCGGTGGAGGAAATTCGTATCCGCATTCCGGGCATTTTGCGTACCCTGCATGAATGAGCGCGAGACATTGCGGACACTTCTTCGCCGGGGCATCACCGCCTTTCCCGGATCCGGGCTCTTTGACCTTGATCATATCGAGCGGACCGTGCCGAAGCACATTCCCGCCGTAGTCCAAAACAAGGCAATTCGTCTTTCCAGTTGCCGGACTGAGCCGGGTTCCGCGTCCCACCATTTGCACATACAAACCGGCGGAATTGGTGGGGCGAAGCAGCACGACGCAATCCGTGTTCGGGCTATCAAATCCGGTAGTCAAAACATTCACGTTCGCCAGAAACTTGAGCGGTGGCTTCGGTGTGCCGAACAGGTCGGCGGGGACGTATTCGCCCTTGAATCGGCTGATGATTTCAGCCCGTTCGCCGGATGAGGTTTCACCGGTTACCATCGCGCATTCCTGTCCGGAAAACGCTTCGATTTTCTCCGCAACGTGCCTGCAATGCTCGACGCTGGAGGTAAAAATCAGCACCGCTTTCCGGTCGCGGGTCAAATCCACGATCTCCCGGCAAGCGGACGAAACGAGTTCATCCGTGTCCATCGCGGAAGCCACTTCGTCATTGATAAATTCACCGCCGCGCACATGCAGACCATCGAGTTTTGCCTCGACATGTCCGGCGCGGGAGACCAGCGGCGACAGATAGCCCTGCTGGATCATTTCTTTCAGTCCGACCTCGTAGCAAATCTCATTGAGCAAATTTTCCGGCTGGCAGATGAGTCCGCCCTTGAGCCGATAGGGTGTTGCGGTAAGCCCGATCAGACGAACGTGCGGATTGATGACCGCCATGTCTTTCATGAACGAGCGGTACATCCCTTCGCCGTCCTCGGCTTTGCTGCTCGGCGGCGGCAGAAGGTGTGCTTCATCGATCAGAACGAGATCAAACGCGCCCAGTTCACAGGCTTTATTGTACACAGACTGGATTCCGGCGACGATCACCTGTTCCGAGGTGTCGCGGGATTTCAGCCCCGCAGAGAAAATGCCGATTTTCAGTTCCGGGCAGAGCGCACGGATTTTTCCCGCGTTCTGTTCCAGCAACTCTTTGACGTGCGCCAGGATAAGGACACGCCCGTTCCAATTCTTGACGGCATCCGAAACGATCTTTGCGATGACAATTGATTTGCCGGTATTGTGATGAACCATAAAGTTCCCATCCACATATAGATGGTCCCCGTCCAGTTCAAATCCGAAAAAATCATCTTCCGGCAGCTCTTCCACGGAAAATCCCGTCCGGAGTACATTTTTCTTTTGCAGGCGAATATTGAACACATGGCGTTTTCTTCGACACGGAATCGGTAACAGATCGCCGGAAATATGCACCCGGTAGTACCAGCCGCCCGAGCCGTTTTGACAAGTGTTGTATTTTTCATGACAATTCGCCATGAGTCCAAGGCTTCGTGCAAGAAACACAATGTCTCCGGCAAGTTCTTGTGCCTGTGTGGTAATTTCCAAACAATGACCGTCAAAGAATCCGTCACTGTCCAACAGTCCGGCCAGCACTTGCAACCGGTCGGATCGGGAGGCAGTCAAATATTCTCTCGGAATGAACTTGTTATGAGCGCAATGGCCGCGTAAGCCAAGCTGATATAGCATTTCCGCAAGAGGATTTCTCTCTCCTTTTGCAACCGTTGCAAAATATGTTGGAACATCGCAGTCGTTTTCACTGACGCGAACTGAACATCCGATACTTTCCGCATATCGGCTAAATTCGTTGCCTAATTCTTCATCAGCACTCGTTAAGCCGATGGAGTTGGTCATTGTCCCATCGCCGAGGAGCAAGCCCAGAATATGCGGCGGTATCGGTAGATTCTGCGGAATTGCAAACTCCACCGGGACACGATAGAGTTTCCGCAGATGCCGCCATGATTTTGACTTGGTCAGATATTCCCGAACAGTGATATTGGTGATTTCTCCGCCTCGCTGATGCGACGGACTTATTGCCTTTTTCCCCTCGTTCGTGCTGACCAGTGACAGAATGTGATTCATATTCACCACAAACGGTTCACCCTTGATCGGTGTGATTCTCGCCATTGCTTCATGACCGCGAGCCAATGCAAGCACATGCCGCGGAGTCGAGTCCGCACCCATGATGATATCGCCAACAACAATGTCCTGAACTTTTTTGACGCTTCCGTCATACATCAAAATGGGGTGATCTTTCGCGTGACAGCCTGTCGGACAGACTACGCACGGATTGTTGTCTTTGCTGCGGAGGTGTTCATATACAGCATCAACCGCAGCCTGTTGATAGGGCCGCAAAATCAATTAAAGTCTCCTTTTTCTTGTTTTTGTGTTGACATTTGCAGCATAATGCGTTATATTATATTGAAAACATAACACATGGAGGTTGCTATGAATGCTGCAAATCTGAGTATTCGAGTCGACGCCACGCTGAAAAAGGACGTGGAAAGCTGCTTGGACGAAATGGGCATGAACATGTCCACTGCCATCAACATTTATTTGAAACAGATCGCCAAGCTCCGGGCTATCCCTTTTCCGATAACCGCCGATCCCCGTCCGAATAAAGCGACGATTGCCGCTATTGCGGAGGGCGAGCGCATTGCGCATGACCCGACGGTCAAGGGGTATCGTGATATGGATAGTCTCCGCGAGGCTCTGGAATCATGAAATATGAGGTGAAATTCACTTCACGATTCAAGAAAGACCTGAAAAGCATCCAGAAGCCGGATTCGACAATGAAACGCTTTTGGGACGCCATTGAAATGCTCGCGAACGGGATGCCGCTTCCGGACGAGTTTGACGATCACAAACTCGTTGGAAATTTTATCGGCGTCCGCGAGTGCCACATCCATCCAGATTGGCTGCTCATTTACAAAGTCTATGATGATGTCCTTGTGCTTGAATTGTTACGCACGGGCTCTCACAGCAAGTTGTTCTGAGCCGCCGTTCCGGATTCCGGCTTTTTTCATGTCCATTGCCAGTTTGAGTTTGATCGCTTCCAGCCGGGAACGGTCCAGATGGAGTTCCTTGCGGACTTCCGCATCGGTATAGTTGTGCATGTAGAGATAGCAGACCAGCCGTTCGGTGTCGTCCGAGATCGTTTTCACGAACGCCTGGACGATCTGGCATCGGCGTCCGCCGTTCTGTCTTCGTTCTTCCATTCACATATCCTTATATATGCCATCCCATCGGGCGGCATGGGTTCGCGTTTAATGACGGTCAGTTTGCAGATTTGACTGTCATCGTTGTACAGCCCTCCATGCGTGAACGTGTCCAGCAGACATTTCAGGGAATTGTCCACGTCGCGGCGGCGGTTGTCCGGCGGATAGAGCTCAATCAGAAGCTCCACCGGACCGGAAAACTTTGCCACATGGTCGGTCGCAAATCGGGCGACCGCATTTTCCCGGTAACGCCGCCCGTCGCGGCTGATCAGCACACGCGGACCGACGTGCCGGTAATAGTGATTCACGCTTGGAGGCCACGGCAGTTCAAATTCCGCCGTCATTTGCCCCTTGCCCACGGAGGCGCGGCGTTGGTCGGCTGTGCGGCCGGAGTGGTCTGCGTCGCGCCGGAGAGAGCCGCTTTCGGGGCGAAACCGCGAATCTCGTTGACGATTTCGTCGTCCTGATTCTTGCGACAGCGGACTGTGATGGTGAGCGGCAGATTGTGGAGTTCCACGGAATCGCGAGGCTGGATCACGTTGACGGCGCGGCAGATCGCGGAAAGGTCGGCGCGGGCCATGCGGACGGCTTCGGGGTTTGCATTTTCCAGATTCAGACGCGCCCAGAGTTTGCGGCTTTTGTAATTCCCTTCGATGACCTCGAATTCGAGTTGCAGATATTTGCCCGTTCCGGATTTGGTGTCTTTCATTTCCGAGTCGGTGATGACGGCCTGATATTTTCCCGCCGGGATAGCGTCGAAACCGACCGACGGTTCGACCTCGTTTGCATTGAAATTGAGTGTGGACATGGTGTGTTTCCTTTGTTTTTACGCCAAGCAGAGAGCGTGATGGTTGAATGCGGTTCTGACTTTCGGCGGCTTCGGACGCGGCTCGCTGATCGCGACCGCCGGAGCGCCTGGACACTGAATGTGTTCGTGATATTCAACGCGCGAATACTCGTCCCGGACGGCGCGGTAACGTTCGCCGGGACGGATCATCTGCCCGCAGAGATCACACGCCATCGGACGATACGCCGTCCGGATTTTTTCGTGCATGTTTTTTCACCTCATAAACTTTGCGTTCCTTGAATTCTTCCTGTTTTCCCTTGTTCCAGTTACTGACCGGGCGAAAATACCCGCAGACGCGACTGAACACCTCGCAGATTGCGCCGCACTTGCTCACTTGTTCCTCCCCAAAAAGTTGCCACCCTTCGCTCACGGAGCTCGGGTCTCCGGCTCTGCCGGGGCTCCGGGTACTTTTCGGGGGCCCCGCTCTCCGTCATTCCGTTCCAGTAGGTACTCATGACTGCGAGATAGGTTGAGATATTTTGCTGTAGGCGTCGATGAAAGCCTGCCAAGAAAGCGGAATTTCGGCGGGCAACCCGTAGCGGTTTTTCGCAATGCAGGCTGGACTGCCGACCGTGCGGATGATGCGCTCCCCGCCGTCCGAGCCAATGGGCGCGGCGATGGCGCGGTCGTTTTCCTTCGTCACCCGGAACTTTTTGTTTGCGAACAGAACGGCATCGACCCATTCCGCAATCAGCGAGGCGGCATGCTTGTGAAGCCGGGGTGTGTAACGGTCGTAAGCGGCGTTTTCGGGGTCTTCGAAACGCTCCACCTTGGCGTGCGCGACCAGAATCACCATCATGCCGCGCTTGTCCCGCAGTTCCTGCAGCAGATTGATGACTTTGCGCCAGTGGGTGAGCGCATGAGTGTAACCGCGCCCATAGCCGCCATCGGCTTTTTCGATGTTCCGGACCCCGTATTCGCGGCAGACCTCGTCAAAGATCAGCCGTTCCAGCCAATCGGCGGAATCAACCACCACGGTCTGAAAATCATGCTGTTCATCCCTGAGCGCGGTCAGTTCCGCCAGCACTTCCGCGAGGCTGTGCGCCAGAGGGAACTTCTTGCAGTTGATTTCTCCCAGACCGTCCTCGGTCTGAACGAAAATCGCTCCCGGTGCGGATGCTCCGAACGTGCTATTGTGTGTTACGATGAAATCATCGGTAACGTAGAGTGAATCCAGCGCGTCAATGACAATGCACTGACATGCTTTCCTGCCGACGAATTCGACGTTTCGAATCGTATGGCGAATCATCCATTCCGGGAATTTCCATTTTGCCATGTGCTTGGCTGATGCTACCGGCACGATTCCATTGGTGAAGGATGCATAAATCCGGTGAGACGGTTTCGTATCATGCTTCTCTCCGTTTTTGCGGTAATGCGCCGGGCGCACTTCCATTGTCGCCGAACCGCCAAGCGAACGGACGAGAAACAGAATGTCCTTTGCCATTTGGGGACTTACGGTTGAAATTTCGACCGCGCCGGGACGAATCACATATCCATCGCCATCGCAAAGACCGCGAAGCAGTTCCTGTCTATCTTCCACGGATGCCATGAGATATTGGCTCGGAATGAATTTCGTATCGCTGATTTTGTCCTCAAGTCCAAGCGACGCCAGTCCTTTTCTGAATTCACTGGGCGCACTTCCATACTGACGTTTACGGATGCGAATGCTCCTTTCGGCGGCACTGGTGGTGTCGGATTCCGGAACGCTATCGGCTATCCGTTTGAGAATATCCGGTTCCGGATTTGAAATGATTGCAGAGCTGCCGCAGTTGCCCTCCGCAAGATATACGCCCAGCAGCCATGGCGAGATCGGCAATTCCGCTGAGGTTTCAAATTCCGCGGGAGCAACGCGCGGAACTCCGTGATTGAAATGAGTTCCATAACGCAGCGTATGACGGATTGTATTCATGTTTCTCACCGCGCCGGGCTGGTCGTGGTCGCGTTCACTGCGTGTTTGCGTGAACCAGAGATGTTCATCCGTGCATTCCGTTTGCGAGCCGTCGCGGAACGTGACGCGGAAGACTTCCTTCTCCCCTTGCGGAAAGACGGCCAAAACCTTATGCGCCTTGCCATCCGCTCCGATGACACGGTCGCCGACATGGATGGCTCCCATTTCGACAAATCCTGTCGGCGTCAAAACTTGTGCGTCAAGCGGCTGTGCTTTGCCTACCCCTTCTGAACCGTAAATCATGATGCGAGGCGGCTTGCTTTCCCGCCCGGACTGAATGTTTTCCAGCATTCCCATTGTGTGTATTCCTTTATGTTAGAGGGTGTCGATGATGCGGATGTCTTCGTAACCTGTCGGCCATACTCCGGTCGTGCAGCAGGCGCGAAAACGTTCCAGTGCTGCCTGGTTGGAAAGTTCTGCGAGGTCAAGTACCTCGTCAGTCAGTTTCCATACTCCGGCGGAAAACGGTTCGTTTTTTTCCACCGCGATGATATGCACGGGGACGTTCTGTCCGGTGACCTTGCGAATGACAGCCCGGTAAAACGCCAGCTGGTGGATGTATCCGTAACGGCGGCAGTCGGACTCAAACCATTTCAGACTGTCGCAGGTTTTGAGATCGACCAGGCCGAGCGACGGGTTGAACCAGTCCATGCGGATCTGGCACGGAACGCCGCAGTATTCGGCGCGGATCACGCCCTCCGCTTCACCGTTCGCCAGCAGTTCCGAGGCGACTGGATGAAGCCAGACGCCGGTCTGAAGTTTCAGAATGAAGTTGTAATCCTTGCCGGAAACAACCTCCCGATCCTGTGTCGCCGCCCATTCGGCAAACGCCTTGGTCTTGGAGCCGTAGGATTCGCCGGTTCGCGGATTGATCGGACCGTCCGAAACCACATATTCCTTGTCGAAAGCGTTGCGCCCTTCGAGAATCAGGCAGTGTGCGGCGCGGCCCATGATGAACGCGGCGGATTCGGTTTCCTCGATTTTTCCGGTGACTTTCTTGCGGTAGAGAGCCGGAGATTCCCGGAAGTCGGCCAGCAAGTGGCTCGACATATATTCTCCGCTGCGGCTGCGGGCGTGGTATTCGTCCGCCGGTTCGTGGATGATGAAGTTGTTGTTCATGGTAATTCCTTTATGGTTAAAAAGTGAGTTCGTTCTTGTCAAATCCGTAATCGAGGAAGCGTTTGCGAATAAACGGGAGGAGCTTTGTCTGTAACGCACGGTGAGAAATCATCAACGCAGAACAGATGCTGCTTTGCGAATAGCCTTCCAACAGCATCGCACAGATTTTCTTTTCGAGTGCCGGAAGGGAATTGATGGTATCGCGCACGTCCATATCGTAAGTAAGTTCGCTAATGGGATCGCAGGTCAGATTGACGGTAGCCTCAACCGCCAGTTTCTGATGAAGTCTGCGGTCGACTTCGTCATCTATGTAAATTTCTTTTTTCATTTCATTCTCCGTTGGGTTGGATTCTTTTTTTCTCACGCCGGGTATATATCCAGAGTTTTGGAAAATATTCTCGCTTTCGCAAAGAAAGTTCAGAAATAATTTTCCCGGAAGGCGCGACGCATGTTGGGAAGCGCATGACGATAGAAATAGCGGCGACAGCAATAATCGCTGTTGCAAATTTCAGCGATGGGAATTCCATCCATAATCGCCTGAGCAATTCTTTGGTCCTTAGGCGAAAGTGATTCCAATGCCTCCTTAAACGCCTCTCCTTTTTCCAACGAAAAAAAAGGATCATCAGAATAGGTGTCTGTTTGGGAGCGCATTCCGGCGGAAACATCCATGACAAGAGCATTGCTTTCTGTTTCGACCAGTGTCTCGATCTGAACGGCTCTTGAAATGACCTGCTGTGTTTTTGTCGCATATTTGCGGCGAGCCCGCATCAGTCCTGCTTCCAGGACGATCCGGCAGAAGGTCTTAATATCGGATTTTCTCGAATCGTATGTTTCAAGTCGCTGTGCAAGAAAGATTGACATTTCCTGAGAAATATCATCCTCATAAGAAGCCATGAAGGGGAAAAGACGGCTGTTTCCAACAACAAGGCTTCGCAGGGATTCCCGCACATAAGGAATCGCGATAACATCTTCAAAGGTTGGGGCGTTATTGATGGAAGAGACGGATTCCGCATTGCGGACGGACGTTTTTTCGATTTGAGTCATTTCGACTGCTCCTGTTGGTTGGGAGCGGTCGGGATGCCGTCAAAAAAAATGGAGATGATCGGGTGCGCCAATTTTCTGGCGGCATTCCCGACCATCTCCGTTTTTCGGTTGATTGGTCAGCTAAATACCTGTTCGATATATCAGTGGGCTCGGGTCATCAGCCCGGTCAAAGTGATTGAATGGTCTCCTCAATTTCCGCTCGGACAGGAAGCCCGGCTGTTATTTGGATCGCATGAAGTGTTCCTTTACTGATTCCGCGAAGCATACTGATAAAACGGATGTGCTTTTCGGTCAGCAGAAAATTTCCATCCGTTCGAGATGCCTTATGGGGGGTGTCGGTATGTTCAAAACAGGCACTTGAAATTTTCCTGCTTTTCGGTGTCAGGGTGACAGCCCCGCAGGAAATTTCAAGATTTTCAATTCTGCCGAAACCGATCTCGCTCATCAGCGTGAGCAATTTCTTTTCCGCATCGGTTAATTCATGGTAATACATTGTCTCAGACCTTTCGTTTTATTTCGTTTGTCTGAGGCATAATTTGCCATGAAAAAAAGTTATTTCAGAGGTGCTCCGGCAAGTGAGCCAATGTGTGCCAACTTTTCATGCGGAAGAAAATGGATTTTCTGCGGAGAAAAAAATCTCGATTATTTTTGAAGTGCGCCAATGATGCGCCAAAAGACAAAAATGGCTCACATTGGCGCACTTGATCCGGAGCAGGATCTTTGGATTTATATGTTAATGGTCAATGGATTATGAAGTGCGCAAAAGTGAGCCAATGTGCGCCATATTATCGGACGATGAGGCGACAAGGAAAAGAGAACAGTCTTGGGAAAGCGGTATTTACAGATTCTTCGACGATGTTTTTGCGAGTCCGGCGAGCGTAGATTTTGCCGCATTCGCGACAGCCGTTCTAATTGCTTCCGGCTCCAGCGGGATCGCTTCTCCCCTTTGGGACATGATCCAGGGGACAACGACTTCCGGAGCAACCGCTGGAATCTTGAAAAGAAACGTCCCGTCCGGCAAGGATTCAATTCTCTGCGCGGAGTGCATCCGTTTCTTTACAGCGAATTTTCGCGCCGACTCGGTAAGAAGTTTGATCTGAACGTTGTCGATTTTCCGGAAGTTCAGGAATTTGTCCAGCGTGAGCTTTAAGCCGATCTTCTTGTCCGGATGAAAGACAACCGGTGTCATTTCCGCTGAATGCATACGGGATATAAGGAATGTTCTCGTTTCTTCCCTGTAATGGCAGTATCCGACGATGACCCAATCGTTTTCAAAAAAGACCAATGCCGATGGTTCCACATCCCGTTCGGTACATGTCCCGTCGCGGTTTTCATAATTTATATGAAGGGTGTGGCACGTCAGCCAGGAATGGAACACCGTCATAAAAATTTCATTCGAATCATTCTCTATGCCATCGGAGAAAATTTTCAGGGAATCTATCTTCCCGTCACCGAGGAATTCCGGGTTGTTGCATTTGAGAAGTTCATCGACCGCCGCCTGTATCTTTCCTCGAAGCGGCGATGGGAAAATATCCTCGGCGATCTTTGCGCCAAGCACTGCCGCCATAATCTCGTTTTCATCGACAAGCGCCGGTGCAATAAACTCCCAGTCTTTATCTTTCAGGTAATAACCGCGTTCACCATTAGTCCGGGATACGGCGATAGGCGCGTCAAAATCTCTTTTCAGTGTCTGGATATCCCGGTATACCGTCTTGAGTGAACAGTCAAGAGGAATGTTCTCCTCTATGTCAAGCTCCCTGAGTTTTCCCAGAATTCCATGGGCTTCGAGAATGTGGTTGCGCTTCATCAAAGACACTATTCTCGTAAGCCGATGAAACTCGGCTACACCGACTCGCTTTGATGCTTTTCCCATTACCAGACTCCGATTAAAAGGACAATATTTGGCTGTTTACATATAATATATCCTCAGAACATAGAAAAATAAATTGACAAAACGAAAAAAACAAAAAAATATGCTTCAAAAAGCAAATGCCAACACAGTGGCCATTTACGGGAATATATTATGGTCATTGTCACGCGAGATACAGAAATATGAACAAGGAGATCGATAAAATGACAAAGATCGCAGCCCATCGACTGAAAGAAGTCCGAATTGTCGGCGGATTTCTTGACGGTGTCACCTATAAATTTTCAGACAAGCTCAATTGCATTATTGGCGCACGGGGAACAGGAAAGACATCCATTCTTGAACTCATCCGATTTGCGCTGAACATCATGCCGCCGGATATCACGGCCCGGAAGCGGATTGAAAGTCTTGTAGAGAGCAATCTCAACGGAGGACATGTCGAGGTGGAGATTGAAACTCGCGACGGACTTGGTTACATCATCAGCCGGTCGGGCGGCGGCGATCCCATCATCCAGGATTTAAATCGAAATGTAACCGGACGTGCGCTGTCGCCTTCAATTTTTCGGCTGGATATGTTCAGTCAAAACGAGATTGAGAATATTGCCGACCGGAGCATGTTCCAACTTGCATTGCTTGACACCTTCGATCAGGAACGATTGTCAGCTTTGGATTCAAAAATAGAGCAGACGCGGAATGCACTGCGGGCAAATGCGTCTGCAATCACACCGCTCCGTCTGAAATATGCGGAACTGCAATCCCAGGTCGGTGCTCTCCCGAATCTGACGGAAAAACTCAAATCCTATGAGATCACGAACACCCGCGAAGCGGACTTGCTTAACCGGTCTCTGACTCAAAAAACGATTCGAGACCGGGAACAACGGCTGACTGGTGAACTTGCGGATGCGTATACCAGAACGAAAAACAGACTGGAATCCATGCTGGATGTCCTTCAAAATTCCGCATCCATCTGCAAAGCGGGTGATGTCACGGAGGGAGACAACTATCCGTCAATCGAAGCGATATACGCTGAAATAGATGCTTGCAATGCGGAAGCGAACGAGTCTGTTTCACGCGCCGTGGATATTATTCTGAAAAGCAAAGAACGCCTGGATGGTCTGATAGAAAAGCTGAAACTGACGCAACAGCAACAGGAAGTTGTGCATCAAGGACTGCTGGAACGCAATCGTGCGGAACAGGCAAAATCCGCGGAGCGCATGAAATTGGAAAAACAGCGCAATGATCTGCTTGCCTCGCAACGTCAGTTGGAAGAAATGAAGGAAGAGGGAATCCGGCTGAAACAGGAACGGAACAATCTTCTCGCATCCCTTTCCGAAATGCAAAATCAGAGGTTTGCCATCCGGAGTGAAATAGTCGCCCGGCTCAACGATGCACTCAAACCCCTTATCCGGGTTTCGATTGTTCAGTTCAACGGTCAGGATGATTACATCGCAATGCTTGCCGAAGGATTGAAAAACGCCGGAGTGCAAAGCCGGACGGTTGCCAAAAAACTGGTTCAGGCATATTTCCCTCGCGAACTGGTAAAAATCATCCGGAAAAACGGTCGTGAAGAATTGATGAAGCAAGGCGGGCTCAACGAGAACCAGGCATCCGTGGTCGTGGATAAACTCAAAGATCCCGCTTTCTTGGCGGAGCTTGAAATCGTTCCGCAATACGATCTGCCCAAGATTGAGCTGAACGACAACGAGATCTACAAAACCACGGAAACACTGTCCACCGGCCAAAAATGCAACACGATCCTGCCGATTCTTCTTCTGGAAAGCGACCGTCCGCTCATGATCGACCAGCCGGAGGACAATCTCGACAACGGTTTTGTTCACGGGACAATTGTGGAAACCATTCTCCGCGTAAAGCAAACTCGACAACTGATCTTCGTGACGCACAACCCGAATATTCCTGTGCTTGCCGATGCCGAGAGGATTCTGGTGCTTTCCTCTGACGGTCAACATGGAACCATCAAAAACACCGGAAACGTCGATGAATGCAAATCGGATATCGTCACTCTGCTGGAAGGCGGGGAGGATGCTTTCAAAAAACGTAAAAACCGTTATGCTTACTGAGGGTGTGCCATCATGTATGATTTCGATGATATATGTGAACAGGGCAACATTCCGGTGGAAGCCGTCAAAACGGCGAAAGATTCACTTGAAGTCAGTCGCAACGATAGCGACGCCTATGGAATACTGCTTCAAAATGTGGATTCACCGAACTGGGAAGTTCGAAAAGTGATCGCGGAAGCGATTCTTTACATGCCGGAAGAACGCATTTGGCCGTTCCGCAAACTGTTGACAGATTCCAATGTTTATGTCCGCAATGCGGCAAAAACGGCATGCGAAAGGCGCGACCTTTTTATGGGAACAGTGGAGAAGAATCGTCTAATATCCAACGCGCTTTTGCAGAGCAGCAACGGTTTTGAGGAAAAGTTCGGAGCGGAGGCCGCTGATTGGGCCAGACGCGAAGTTGAAAAAGCCTATGATATCACGGTCGGTGCGGCGGCTCACGATGTTTACGGCATTCTTTCCCCGATGAAAGATTATGTCAGTGCAATTGAAAATATTGCCAATGATCCGCTGCGTGTGCAGGATATCCCGACGATCAGCATGTATGTTCAAAAGCTCCGGGGCAGGATTGAAACAATCGAACGCCTGATTACAGATATGCGGACACTGGCAAAGGCGACGTCACCGGTCCGCCGGTGCGAACAGGTTCGGGACGTTGTAAACAGTGCGCATATGAAAGTCCTGGATATTTTCAAGTCAAAATGCCGGGATGTGTCCATGATCGACTGTTCATTGGTCATTCCGGAAAAGCTGTCATTCAAGGTTTCCAGGCTGGATATGGAGCGCGTATTTTATAATTTGATCAAAAATGCTTACGAGGCATTTCTGGTCAAGCCGGGAACATTTCGTTCCGGAACCATTCAGATAACCGCCGAGGAAACCATGGACGGATGTATAGCCGTCGGCATCCATGATACCGGAATGGGCATGACCGACGAGGATTTGGAAACATATCTGCAGTTCAATCCCGGTGTTACATCAAAAAAAGACAGTGGCACAGGATTCGGTCTGGCAATTGCGTTCAAGAGAATCCGTGATCACCGAGGAACACTCGGAGTTACCTCGAAGTTCGATTGCGGAACCACTGTAAAAGTAATTATTCCGAAGGAGCCTGTTCATGAATAAAGCTATTGTACTCGTGTTGGATGATGATATTGCCATGCAGGAACAAGTCGCGGATCGCCTGCTGGCGCTTGGTGTAGACAGCGTGTGCGTCGGAAATATGACCGATGCGAATGCGGAAATGCAAAAACAGAACTTCAATTTTATTGTTCTTGATCTGGAAATTCCGGCGCGTTACGGTTCCATGACCCGTATTGAGAACGGGAAACTGTTCCTGTCTCTGTTGCGGGAGAAATACAATCGGGATGAATTGCCGGTCATAGTCATTACCGGACACGGGCTGAAGGATACGGATCTGTGTACCGAGGTTTTCGGACTTGACGCAAACGATTTCATCAAGAAGCCGTTTGTTTCACAGGGGCACACATTTGAATCCGCTGTTCGGAAGTATCTGGCCTCTTCACGGGAGAAAACGGTTGCGGATATCTGGCTGTCACGTGAGAAAGTCAAAGGAAGCACTCAATGGACTGTCGTTTGCAAAGACGGGACGCGCAGAACCGCATCAATCCGCAGTGATTGCAAACGGAACAAAATTCTGGAAGTCATATATTTGAAGCAGAACGACGGCGTGATTCCGCATCAGGATATTTATGACGGTTGCAACTGGGATGAATTCGAATATTTCAAAAAAGAGAAGAACGGTTCTTTTTCTGCGAAACGCGGCCCGCTTCGTTCTCAAATGTCACGCATCGAGAAGGCACTTGGTATTATTATGGAAATCCGGCAGGATGGTGTCGATATAACCCGTCCGGAACACAGTATATAAAAGAGGAGGAGAAACGCTGATGATACCCAATACAATATTTGCCGCGATTGATATCGAAACGACCGGGCTTGACGTGGAACAGCACGAAATTCTTGATATCGCCATCGTTCCGCTGAACGAAGACTTTACCATTTCGGCCACAATGCCCGAATTCACGGCCCGTGTCCGCGCGGAACACCCGGAGACGGCAACCGTAGAGGCTCTGCGCGTGAACGGCCTCAATCCGGCGGAAGGGAAAAGCAAAAAGGAAGTTGCCGAGGAGTTCCGGCAGTGGCTTTTCGACTGCGGAATTGAGAAAATCATTCCGATAGCCCACAACCTCGACTTTGACATGCGTTTTATCTTCCGGGCTTTCCCGGCGGAGTCCAAGGTATTCTCCCGGCACGGACGGGACAGCATGAGGCTGGCGCTTGCCGTCAATGATATTTTCCGCCGAGAAACCGGCGAGGACAAATTTCCAAGTGTCTCGCTTCGGGCGGTGAAAGACATTCTGAACATTCCGGGAGAATCCTGTCATCACGCCTTGGAAGATGCCAAGGACGCCGCACATGCTTATCGGAAACTTACGGAACTTTTGACGCAGGCGTAATATCATGCGTTTTTTCAAAATATCGAACATCCGACTTTGGTTTTAACCTCAACGGAGAATACGAAAACCATAAAGCCGGAGGTTCGATTCCCGTTGGCGTGCCATTTGAGAATTTTTCGAGAGGACAAATAGCAACCATTTTTACGTTGTCTCGAACTTTGCCGACTTTTCGTTTGAGGAGGGGAACACCTGTTTTATTCTCAAAACGGCAAATTTGAAGGAATGTGGACATAAGGTCGGCGGCAGAGAAATTCGAGACTTTCAGAGAATTTGCCGACTTTTGCCGTCATGTTCGATGTGTGTTTCTGCAAATCATTGTTCTCTAAAGTGTTATGAGGTATTGCAAATCGAAAGGTCGGCGACTTTTCAAAACAGAGAATTTGCCGGAAGCTCCTGCGAAACACACCGGAGAAAAGCCAAAGCAGACGTTCTCTGTCGGGTATTTTCTCTGCGGGAGAGTCTCCGCAATACGTTCATTTTCAGCCACAAACACGCATAAAAAGAAAAAGTCCAGCCGAAAGGACTGGACTTCTGAGAACAAAAAAATGGTCGGGATAGAGAGATTTGAACTCTCGACCTTTTGACCCCCAGTC
>ERZ1026844.1116-NODE-1116-length-17089-cov-6.134202_pt1 | contig 17089 bp, 16 predicted proteins | sample MGYA00380152_ERZ1026844 | MGnify/ENA primary metagenome ERZ1026844 (study PRJEB33269, sample SAMEA4719788) | human gut metagenome | biome: human-associated habitat; feature: organic feature; material: feces | place: Cameroon | collected 2013-10 ... | reverse complement strand
GCGCGGATCTCCTCGAGCGCCACGGGGTGGCGGAACGCCTCATAGGCCGCCGTTGCAAAGGAACTGCCCGCCTTGGGCTGCGGCAGGACGTTGACGATCTCGCCGCCCGGCACCGCCTCGTGCTCCACAATGAGCGCGCGGTTGAGATGCTCGCAGCATTGGGCGGCAATGTACACCCCCATGGGCGAAAAGACACCGGACAGCCCGCGGAAGATCGCCTGTGCCACCTCCGGCGTTGACCAGCTGCCGACCTGGTGCCCGACGACCTCACTCGTGCTGCACCCGATGACGACGATCTGCCCGCGGCGCAGATGCGCCGTCTCCGCCAGCTGGCGCGCGCATTCCGCCGCCTCCTGCTCCGCCTGCTCTACCAGACGATGATTTTCTACCTCATGTACGATTCCCGCCATGATCTGACACCTCTTTAACATGTTGTTTTGCTTATGCCAGCTTCTCCGTCACCTTGGCGCGTTCCAGCACCGCGACCAGCAGCACGCCGACCACGAGACCGACCGCACCCTGAAAAATATTGCCGGGAATACTCGCCGCAGCGGCAAGCCCCTTGCCGAGAAGAAGCGAGGCATAGCCGAAATAGCCCAGCACCATCACGATCTCGCTCACAACGCCGCCGATGATGCGGGACGCCTGCGTGCGGCCCATCTTTTCATACACCAGCGCGGCGACGAGCGCCACAAGTCCCTTGATAACGAACGTGCCGGGCGCATAGTGGCCGTAGCCGAGGAAGAGATCCGCCAGCATCGAGCCGATGCCGCCCGCCGCAAAGCCGTACCAGGGGCCGAGCAGCCAGCCCGAGAGCAGCACGAAGCAGTCGCCTAAATTCACATAGCCCTGCATTGGAGAAGGGATCTGGATGACCATCGTCGCCACGCAGACAAGCGCCGCAAGCAAAGCGGCAAGGACAAGCTTTCTGATCTTCTTATCATTCATGGTCAAATGCTCCTTTGTTTTGGTTGTTGCTCGTATTATACCGCCTACTGGTATTATTCATATAATCAAACAAAAACAAATTATGCAGACCAGGCGCTACGTTCAAACAGGAAAGGCGGCGCAGCGAGTGCTGCGCCGCCTTTCGTTTCAGGATTTAGTTTTCCTTGGGTTCCTCGTCCGCAGCAGGTTCCTCCTGTGCAGGCGCTTCCTCGCAGGGAGCGCAGTCGTTTTCTTCCGCGACAGGCTCTGCCGCATCGGTTTTCTTCTCGATGGTCACCTCGATGACAGGCTCTTTTGCTTTCTTGGCAGCGGCAGCCTCAGCCTTGGCCGCGGCGGCCTCCGCCTTGGCAGCCTCATAGGCCGCGAGCTTATCCTGAGAGTCCTTGATCGCCGCAACGATATCAGCGACCGCCTCGGGCGCGTCGCCCTCGAGTGCGGAAACATACCACTCGCCGATGGCGCGGTAGTTCTTGTCCATGCTGCGGCGCTCAGCCGCCATCTCATATTCGGTCTTTGCCTTATCCGCAACGATGCTCGCCTTTTCGCTGGCAACAGCCGCGACCTGCTGCGCCTTCTCGGCAGCGATGAAAGCAACATCCTGAACCTTCTTACCGAAGTTGTCTAAGAATTCCATATTCTCTTCTCCTTTCAAACCTTTCACTTTGGCTTGGTACTGTAAGTATAAGCTACCGGGCCGTGCATTTCAATGGATAATTTTTAATAAAAGTATTAACTTTTTATGACGATGTGCTATTTTTTCTCCACCCAGCCCTGCGCGCAGCCCACGGCGCGCTTCCAGCCGCGGTACAGCTCCTCGCACTCATACTGCGCGCGCTCGGGAGAGAAAACATGTTCGCTGCGGCGCAGAGCGCGCAGCTCGTCAAGATCCTTCCACACGCCCACGGCCAGTCCCGCAAGCGACGCCGCACCGAATGCCGTCGTTTCGACCATCGTGGGGCGGTCGACCGGAATGCGCAGAAGGTCTGCCTGAAACTGCATCATCAAATCGCTGACGCTTGCGCCGCCGTCCACACGCAGGCCCGAGATCTCGCAGCCCGCGTCCTGCCGCATGGCGGTCATCAGGTCAGTGACCTGATAGGCGATGGATTCGAGCACCGCGCGGGCAAAATGCGCCTTCGTCGTGCCGCGTGTAATGCCGACAACGCAGCCGCGCGCATACATATCCCAGTACGGCGCGCCAAGGCCGGTGAAGGCGGGCACAAGGTAGATCCCGCCCGTATCGCTCACGCTCTCTGCCAGCGTATCGCACTCGTGCGAGGTCGAGATGATCTTCAGCTCGTCGCGCAGCCACTGAATGGCCGAGCCTGCGTTGAAAACGCTGCCCTCGATCGCGTAGGTCGTTTCGCCGCCGATGTTCCAGCCCACGGTCGTCACCAGTCCCGCGCGCGAGCGCACCGGCGTATCGCCGATATTCATCAGCGTGAAACAGCCCGTGCCGTAGGTGTTTTTGGCCTGTCCGCGCGTAAAGCAGCCCTGACCGAAGAGCGCCGCCTGCTGGTCGCCCGCTGCGCCGCAGATCGGCACGCCCGCGAGTGCCTCAAGACCTTCGATCCCCTCTGCCACCGTCCCGTAAACCTCGGAATTCGACACCGGACGCGGCAAAATATCCATCGGAATATCCAAAAGCGCGCAGAGCTCTTCGTCCCACGAAAGCGTGTGGATATTGAAGAGCATCGTGCGGCTTGCGTTGGAATAGTCCGTCACGTGCACCTTGCCGCCCGTCAGCTTCCAGATGAGCCACGTTTCCACCGTGCCGAACAGCAGCTCGCCGCGTGCAGCTCGCTCCTGCGCGCTGGGAACATGATCGAGCAGCCATCTGATCTTCGTCGCGGAGAAATAGGCGTCGATCTGGAGTCCCGTTTTCTCTGCCACCAACTCGCTCACACCGCGCTTTTCGCGCAGCGCATCCGCAATGTCCGCCGTGCGGCGGCACTGCCAGACGATGGCGTTATAGATCGGTTCACCGGTCGCGCGATCCCACAGGATCGTTGTTTCGCGCTGGTTCGTAATGCCGATGGCCGCGATCTCGCGGCCAAGGCCTGCTTTGCGCAGCGCCTGCGCGGCGACCGCGCGTTCGCTCTCCCAGATCTCGTTCGGGTCGTGCTCGACCCAGCCCGGCTGCGGATAATGCTGCCGGAACGTCTGCTGTGCATAGCCTGCGACGCTGCCGTCGCGTCCGAAAAGAATGGCACGTGAGCTGGTCGTTCCCTGATCGAGTGCCAAAATATACCGCTGCATGAAGATACCCCCTTGTCCCTTTGCACGGTTTTATGCTATACTAAGGCAGTAAAGTTATTGTGATTATACCATGCAGGAGGATTTTACGCCATGGCTATTTGCAGGGAATTTTACTTTTCCTCGTCGGACGGTTCCTCGCGCATTCACGCAGCGGAGTGGACCCCCGAGGGGCATGAGATCATCGGCGTTCTACAAATCGCGCACGGCGTGGCGGAATACGGCATGCGCTACGCCCCCTTCGCCGAATTTATGACCGAGCACGGCTTTGTCGTGGTGGCAAACGATCACCTCGGCCACGGTCTCTCCGCGGAAAAGGACGCCGAGGCGCTTTACTTCGGTCCTCATAACGGCTGGAAGCACGTGGTGGACGATATGTACGCCCTGCGCTGCCGCACAAAGGAAAAATATCCCGACGTTCCCTATTTCCTCATGGGACATTCGATGGGCTCTTTCCTGACGCGCACCTACCTCATTCGCTATCCCGGCACCGTAGACGCCGCCATCATCATGGGCACGGGACACCAATCCCCCGCAGTCGTTGCAGGCGGGCGCGCCATCGCCAAGGCCGCAGGCAAGCGCCACGGCTTCAAGGCGCATTCCCCGCGCGTGGAGGATCTCGCCTTCGGCGCGTACAACAAGGCTTTCGCGCCCAACCGCACATCGCTCGACTGGCTGAGCGCGAGCGACAACAATGTTGACGCCTACATCGCCGACCCCCTCTGCGGGCAGAAAACGAGCATCGGTCTCTTCCATGAAATGCTCGGCGGTATCCGCTTTGTCAGCGCGCAGAAGAACATCAACTCGATGAATCTCAACACCCCCATTCTCTTTATCTCCGGCGACCGCGACCCCGTCGGTGAGATGGGCAAGGGCGTGAAGCGCGCGTACAATGCCTTCCGCCGCGCCGGTGTGCGCGATGTGGAGATCAAACTCTACCGGGGGCTGCGGCACGAAATCCTGAACGAAGACTGCCGCGCGGTGGTATACAACGACATCTGGAACTGGATCGAGAAGCACTTATAACGTCAAGCAGGCGAACCGTCAGGCGGTTCGCCTGCTTATCGTTACGAGTGTGCGCGGCGTCAGCGCGTCGATGTCGTGCGTCAGAAGCAGGACGCGCGCGGACAAAATGCCGTCGAACATGGTGAAGAAAACCGCAGGCAGCGCCGCCTCCTCCGAAAGCTGCGCCGCAAAATCCGCAAGAACCGGCTGCACATACCGCACGGCAAGCAGGGTCAGCACGCCCCAGCAGAGGGAAAACGGCAGGCAAATGCGCCCGTTCACGTCGCATTTTGTTGCGGAATAATCCCAGAAGCGCACGGCAAACAGCTTTTCGTATGCCCAGTGCACCGCGTACTCCACACTCGTCGACACAAGCGTCCCGAGCAGAAGCTGCTCCCATGCGCCGGGCAAGTCCTCCGCTCCCAGCAGCAAAATCGCAAGCATGGCAAAACCGTACACCGGGCAAAGCGGCAGAAAGACAAAGCAGCGCCGCAGCCGGTGCTTTGACCGCATCGCCGCGGCAAAAAGTTTTTCAAGGCAGTATCCCAAAAAGCTGTAAGCAAACCAATACCAGATAAATTCCATGCATTCCTCCGCGGTCTTTTTTCTCAGTATGGTCGCAGCGGCAGGAAAAATGCGCTCTGCGCGCGTTGCAATGCGCGGGGAATCATGGTAAAATAGCAAAAAATCGACAGGAGAACATCATTATGCCTGATACCTGGGAAGCTCTGGAACACGAGTGCAAAAATTGCCGCGAATGCTCGCTGTGCGAAACGCGCACAAACGTTGTCTTTGGCGTCGGCAGCCAAAATGCTGAGGTTTTATTCATCGGTGAAGGCCCCGGCGCGAACGAAGATGCGCAGGGCGAGCCGTTTGTCGGCCGCGCGGGACACCTGCTCGACGATATGCTCGAGATCATCGGCCTGAAGCGCGACGATGTGTACATCGCAAATATCGTCAAATGCCGCCCGCCCGAAAACAGGGATCCGCTCGGCGTGGAGCAGGAGGCCTGTATCGGCTATCTCCGCCGTCAGGCAGCACTCCTGCGCCCGAAGATCATCGTCTGCCTCGGGCGCATCGCGGCCATGCGCATCATCAAGCCCGACTTCAAGATCACGCGCGAACACGGGCAGTGGTTTGAAAAGAGCGGCATTCAGATGATGGCCGTCTACCACCCCGCGGCGCTGCTGCGCGACCCGCGCCGCCGCCCGGAGACCTTCGAGGACTTCAAGTCCTTGCAGCAGAAGATCAATGAGCTTTGCGAGCACACCCATGCCAATTCCTAATGTAAAACTCATACTTTTGACATTCTCGTCCCCAAGTCACGTCTGATATTGGCGCTTTTTGGATAAAAATGCCCTTGACGGGCACTTTTGTGTGTGCTATATTACAAACATCTTTTAGAAAGGATCTTGAGCAGATGATGAAAGCCGTTTGCAGCAACGTATATCGCTATTATTACTCTTACTTTTATTGCAAGAAAAAAGTAAGAGCGATTTGTGATGCCCGTAACTGAACGGTTTCCACCAACACTGAAAGGTCACTTCGATCAGAGTTGCGTTAAAAAACCCGCCGTATGGACCACAAGTCCGTACAGCGGGTTTTCTTATTTTCACAACAAATAAAAAATTGGAGGAAAAAAAGCATGAACACCAAACGTATCGTTTCTCTCTTTGCCTCTCTCTCCCTCGTTCTCAGCATGAGCCTGGGTCTGACCGGCTGCGGCGACAAGGCCGCGCAGGACGACAATCAGGGCAGCACCGACGGCGAAAGCACGAAGTACACTGTCGGCATCTGCCAGCTCGTGCAGCACGAGGCGCTCGACGCCGCCACGCAGGGCTTCATCGACGCGCTGAACGAGGCGCTGCCCGGCGAGGTCGAATTCCAGACCAAGAATGCCTCCGGCGACAGCGCCAACTGCTCCACCATCGTCAATGGCTTTGTCTCCGACAAGGTCGACCTCATCATGGCGAACGCCACCGGCGCGCTGACCGCCGCCGCTGCCGCCACGAGCGATATCCCCATTCTTGGCACCTCGATCACCGCTTACGGCGTTGCCCTCGACATTGATGACTTTGACGGCATGGTCGGCGGCAACATCTCCGGCACGAGCGACCTCGCCGACCTTGAGGCGCAGGCAAACATGATCACCGAGTGGTTCCCCGAGGCGCAGAAGGTCGCGCTGCTGTTCTGCTCTGCCGAGCCCAACTCCCGCTACCAGATTGAAGAGGTCGCCAAGTGCCTCTCCGATAAGGGCATTGAGACGAAGGAATTTGCCTTCACCGACACCAACGACGTCGCTTCCGTCACGCAGTCCGCTGCCGACTATGCAGATGTTGTCTATGTCCCCACCGACAACACCGCCGCCTCCAACACTGAGGCCATCGCAAACATCCTCGTTCCGGCAGGCGTGCCCGCCATCTGCGGCGAAGAGGGCATCTGCAAGGGCTGCGGCGTGGCAACGCTCTCCATCAACTACTATGACCTCGGCGTGACCACCGGCAAGATGGCCGCCAAGATCCTCACCGGTGAGGCCAACATCTCTGAGATGCCCATCGAGTTCACCGAGGCCACACCGAAGTACAACCCCACCATGTGTGAAACCCTCGGCATTGAGCCGCTCGACGGCTACACCGCCATCGAAGACTGATCGTTCCCCACGCAGGCAGGAGCGGGAATTTCCGCTCCTGTCTGCAACAAAAATTAGGAGGAGAAAACCCATGAGTTTCCTTTCATCGCTGATGAACGCGCTGCCCGGCGCAGCCGCGCAGGGTCTTGCCTGGGGCATTATGGCCATCGGCGTTTACATCACCTTCCGCATTTTAGATGTGGCGGATCTGACGGTCGACGGTTCGCTTGCAACCGGCGGCGCTGTGTGCGTCATGCTGATCCGCGGCGGCTTCAACCCCTGGCTCGCCCTGCTGTGCGCGATGCTCGCCGGCATGCTTGCCGGTTTCATCACCGGTCTTTTCCACACACGCTGCGGTATCCCGGCCATTCTCGCCGGTATTCTCACGCAGCTTGCGCTGTATTCGATCAATCTGCGCATCATGGACAGCAAGGCAAACCAGGCGCTGAGTGTCGATAAGTATCCCCTGCTGCTCTCGCAGCGCTATGTGCGCGAGCTGTCGCTCAAAAATCCGCTGCCGCTGCTGCTGATCTTCACCGTCGCGGTCATCGCGGCGCTGTACTGGTTCTTCGGCACGGAAAAGGGCAGTTCCCTGCGTGCCACGGGCGCGAACCCCAACATGGCGCGCGCACAGGGCATCAACACGAACTCCAACATCGTGCTGGGCCTGATGCTCTCCAATGGTCTTGTCGCTCTTTCGGGCGCGCTGCTCGCGCAGTATCAGGGCTCGAGCGACATCAACATGGGCCGCGGCGCGATCGTCATCGGCCTTGCCGCCGTCATCATCGGCGAAGTCATCTTCGGCAAGATCTTTATGAACTTCGGTCTCAAGCTCTTCGCTGTTTCCATCGGCGCGATCATCTACTATATCGTGCTGCAGATCGTGCTCCAGCTCGGTCTCAACACCAATGACTTAAAGCTCATCACCGCGCTGATCGTGGCGATCTTCCTTGCCATTCCCTACTGGAAGAGCAAGATGTTCCGCCATAAGGTGCAGCCCCAAAGTGCAAAGAACGGAGGCAACGGACATGCTTGAACTCAAGGAACTCTATAAGACCTTCAACCCCGGCACGATCAACGCAAAGACCGCCCTCAGCGGCCTGAGCGTCACGCTCAACGACGGTGACTTCGTCACCGTCATCGGCGGCAACGGCGCAGGCAAGTCCACGATGCTCAACGCCACCGCCGGCACGTTCTTTGTCGATTCCGGTAAGGTGCTGATCGACGGCGCAGACGTAACGAACCTTCCCGAGCACAAGCGCGCCGCCTTCATTGGCCGCGTGTTCCAGGATCCGATGATGGGCACGGCCCCCTCGATGCAGATCGAAGAAAACCTCGCCCTTGCCGCCCGCCGCGGGCAGCGGCGCGGGCTTTCCTGGGGCGTGACGAAGGAAGAGCGCGAGCAGTACCGAGAGCTTTTGGGTGGTCTCGGTCTCGGCCTTGAGTCCCGCCTTGCCACCAAGGTATCGACGCTCTCGGGCGGCCAGCGTCAGGCGCTGACGCTGCCGATGGCAACGCTCAAGCGCCCCAAGCTTCTGCTGCTCGACGAGCACACCGCCGCGCTCGACCCCAAAACCGCCGCCAAGGTCATGGAGCTGACCGACCGCATCGTGCGCGAGGGTCAGCTCACCACCATGATGATCACGCACAACATGCGCGACGCCATTCAGTACGGCAACCGCCTCATCATGCTGCACGAGGGGCACATCATTCTCGACATTGCGGGCGAGGAAAAGAAAAATCTCACCGTACCCGACCTTCTCGAGCAGTTCACCAAGGCAAGCGGCGATGAATTCGCCAACGACCGTGCGATCCTCTCCTGAGCATTTTTGCCTCATGCCTCCAATAAGATCAAAAGAGCCTGAACTTTCGTTCAGGCTCTTTTTCCGTTGTGTTTAGCCTTCGCGCAGCACGACCTCTACGATACCGGCATCGTCGGTATCGGGATAGAAGTTCACCTGCCACGGCTGTGTGAAGCCGGGTTCGATCTCGCCCTGCACCTGCTTCACCATGTCACGGACGCCGCTGCGATCTGCCGTAAAGTAGGTAAAGCGCATGGCGATGCGGTTGACCACGCCTTCTTTCGCCGTCAGGCGCAAAAGGTCAGGCAATGCCTCGGTACTGGTAGCGGTAACGATGGCCGACTGCTCTTCCGCCGTGCGGCGGTACCCCATGCGCACGCGCATCTCGTAATAGCCGCGCTCCTGCGCGTCGGTATAGCTGATGTAGTCAAGAAGATAGGCGCCCAGCGCCGTTTCCTCCTGCACTTCCTTGCAGGCCTGCTCAGCCATGGCCGCAACATCGTCCCCGCTGTAAAAACGCACGACGCCCTCCTTGCTGTGCTCGCCAAGGAGCAGCAGCAGCGCATTGACAAGATCCTGATAGCTGTCGGCGCGCAGGGTATCCGCGCCCTCGTTTTCCCAGTAGACCTCGCTGTGCGGCGCAGAAACGCTGTAACTGCGTTCAAGCACGACGTTGCCGCCGCAGCCCGAAAGCATCAGGCAGAGTGTCAGCAAAAGCAGTATCCCTTTTTGGCGCACGGCGGCCGCCCCCCCCTTTCGCGCATTTCGTTTTTCTCAGTAGCCGAGCGTTTCGTCGACGAGCACGACTTCCGTTTCGCAGCCCTTGACGGCTTCCCACAGCACGACAAGACCGCGACAGATGCGCTGCGGGCTCTTGCAGTCGTAACAGCGATCGCCCTTTACGGCGCAGGGCGTTTTCACGCCGAGGCGCTGCGCGTTTTTCGGCGCGGCGATGTTGCGGGCGCGCCAGAGCGCCTCGTCATAGGTCGGCGCGAGCTTGTTGCTGCCGACAACGAACCACACCTTCTTGTGGCCGTAGAGCGACGAGGACACGCGGTTTCCCGTGCCGTCGATGTTGATGATCTCGCCCGTCTCGGCAAGGCCGTTTGCCGAGAGGAGATAGTTTTCGCAGGTCGAAGCGTTTCTCAGCACCTCTTCCGCATTCATTCCCTCCGGCACGTTCCAGTGGCTGTACATTGTGTTGTGCGCGCCGAGGCTCTCAAAAAGTCCCATCTGTGAAAGCGTCATGCTGCCGCCGAAGGACACGCTTGAGTGGTCGATCTGCGCGTTGAGATAGTCCGCGGCCTCCTTTGCCGTTGCAAAGGTCGACACAGCAAAGCCGCGCTCTTTGAGATTCTTTTGAACCGTTGTAAAATCCATGATCGTACCTCCTGAAAAGCAACTTATCTCTTTTCTTAAAGTCCCTTGGGGTTATACTGGCCGAAGCCCTCGCCCAGCACCTCGCTTGCGTCGCAGACGATGAAGAAGGCATCGGGATCCAGTTCCTTGATAAAGCGCTTGATCATCACGGCTTCCTTGTTATGCACCGCGCACAGCAGCAGCGGGCGGTCTTCTCCCGTGTAGCCGCCCTTGCCGTGCAGGAGCGTCACGCCCTTGTCGAGCTTGATCATCTCGCGCATGATCTCTTCATACTTGTTGCTGATGATATAGGCGAGCTTTGCCGTGTTCTGTCCGTAAACGACCAGATCGAGCACCTTGGTCGTGATATAAAGCGCGAGCGCACCGTAGAGGGCATTGTTCAGGCTCTTGAACACCGAGGCATAGATCATGATGATCGTCAGGTCGATGCCGAGGCAGATATTGCCGATAGAGAATCCCTCGATGCGCGAGCGCAGGATCCACGCGCCAAGCTCCGAGCCGCCCGTGGTCGCCTCCTCGCGGAACAAAAGTCCCGAAGCGATGCCGAGCGTCACGCCGCCGTAGAGACAGGCAAGCAGCGGATCCATCGGTGAAAACTCATAGAGGGCGGCGATGACATCGATGAGCACCGAGCTGAGCGCCATCGTGTAGATGGACTTCATCAGAAAGGCAAAGCCGAATTTCTTGAGGCCCGCGCCGAACAGCGGCACATTGAGCACAATGATCATCACACCGACCGGCAGCACCGGGATAAAGAAATTGATGATCTGCGAAATACCGGTAAAACCGCCGATGGTAAAGTCGTTGGGCGCATAGAACCAGTCAAAGGACAGTGCGTACATCACGCAGGCCAGCGTGATGATGAGATAGCTGCGTACCTGATCACAAACTTTTGTTTTCTTCATAACTTCTCTTCTCTCTCAACCATTTGTTGTCTTTTTCAAATCAGCGACAGCTGTTTATCGTCGCTGTCCTCCGTTTTGAGCAGTGCGCCCGTTGCCGGAATGCTGCGTCCGCGATAGCGGGCAAGGTCCGTGATGCCTGTTTCCTCAGGGAAGCGGACCGCATCGAGCGTGTACTTCTTTTTGAGCGTCAAAAGCGCGACCCCCTGTGTTGTGCGTGTGGTCTTCACGCCGAGCAGCGCCGTATTGACGATCAGCACGCGCGGCTCGGTCGAATAAACGGCGATCTCGCGGTCTTCTCTGAGGTGCAGCAGCGCTTTGAGCGGGCTCTTGTCGCTGTAAGCGCCGGTCAGGCGGCGGCGGTTCGACGTCGTCTTGTAGGCGGAAAGCTCCACCTTGGCGGCCTTGCCGTTTTCAAAGAAGAAGAGCATATAGCCGCTGTAATCGCCCGGCAGCACCATGCCCATAACGCTCTCTCCCTCGTCCATGCCGAGCTTTGAGGGCAGGTAGTCGCCAAGCAGGCTCGCCTTGCCGTCTGCAAAGTCACTCGCGCGCGTCTTGTAGACCTGCGCGCGGTCGGTGAAGAACATCAGCTCGGCGGCATTGCTGCTCTCCACGCTCACGCTGAGCGCATCGTCCTCCTTGAACTTCTGCTCGCCGGACATACGCAGCGACTGCGGCGTAATCTTTTTGAAGTAGCCCTGCTGCGACAAAAAGAGCGTGACGGGATAATTCTCGATCGCGTCCTCCTCCGCGTCCGCGTCCTCGGCATAGTCGTAGAGAATACCGGTGCGGCGGGGTTCGGCGTACTTCTTACGTACTTCTTCAAGCTCACTCACGATGATCTTGCGGATGCGCGAGGGACGCGCGAGCGTATCCTCAAGGTCTTCGATCTCCGACTCCAGAGAAGCCGTTTCTTCCACGCGCTTTAAGATATATTCGCGGTTGATGTTGCGCAGCTTGATCTCGGCGACATATTCTGCCTGGATCTGGTCGATGCCGAAGCCGATCATCAGGTTCGGCACAACGTCCGCTTCCTTCTCCGTCTCGCGGATGATCTCGATGGCCTTGTCGATGTCGAGCAGGATTTTTTTGAGACCCTTTAAGAGGTGAAGCTTGTCCTGCCGTTTTTTGAGCACGAAGTACACGCGCCGCTTGACGCTCTCCGTCCGCCACGCGCACCATTCCTCCAGCAGCTCGCGCACGCCCATCACGCGCGGCATGCCGCCGATGAGCACGTTGAAGTTGCACGACGCCGTATCCTGAAGCGTCGTGGACTTAAAGAGCTTCTGCATGAGCTTGTCAGGATCCGCTCCGCGTTTTAAGTCGATCGTCAGCTTGAGACCGGAGAGGTCGGTCTCATCGCGCATATCCGAAATTTCCTTGACCTTGCCCGCCTTGATGAGCTCGGCGACCTTATCCATAATGGCCTCGCTCGTGGTGGTGTAGGGGATCTCGTAAATTTCGATGAGATTTTCCTTTTTGTCGTATCGCCAGCGGGCGCGCACCTTCACGCCGCCGCGGCCGGTATTGTAGATATCCTCGATGACGCGCGCATCATACAGGATCTCGCCGCCGGTCGGGAAGTCGGGCGCGAGCAGCGTCTCGCTGATGCGCACCTCGGGATTTTTGAGGAAGGCGATCGTCGTGTCGCAGACCTCGCCTAAGTTAAAGCCGCACAGCTGGCTCGCCATACCGACCGCGATGCCCTGGTTGGCGGAAACGAGGATATTGGGGAACGTTGTCGGCAGCAGCGCCGGTTCCTTCATCGTGTTGTCGTAGTTGTCGACGAAATCGACGGTGTCTGAGTCGATGTCGCGGAAGAGCTCGGCACAGATGGGCGCGAGCTTTGCCTCGGTGTATCGGCTGGCCGCCCACGCCATGTCGCGCGAGTAGACCTTACCAAAGTTACCCTTTGAGTCGACAAACGGGTGCAGCAGCGCGCCGTAGCCCTTGGAAAGGCGCACCATCGTGTCGTAGATGGCGGCGTCTCCGTGGGGGTTTAAGCGCATCGTCTGTCCGACGATGTTCGCACTCTTTGTGCGCGCGCCGGTGAGCAGCCCCATTTTGTACATCGTGTAAAGGAGCTTTCGGTGCGAGGGCTTGAAGCCGTCGATCTCCGGAATGGCACGCGAGACGATGACGGACATCGCGTAAGGCATGTAGTTCGTTTCGAGTGTCTCTGTGATATTCTGCTCCACCACGTCCGCGCGGAGACCCATGACATTTGGGTCGGCACGGCGGTGGGTTGGCTTTGCTGTTTTGTCGCTTTTCTTCATTCGCATACCTCAAAATCGATCCGGCAGCGAGGTAGCTGCCGAACACACTATTTCTATGATATCCTATCACACTTTTTTCTACCGTGCAACACCGCAAAGGAAGAGAAAATCCGCCCGAAACTCTGTTTTTTCATTCAAACCACATGTTTGCTTTTGCTTTCGCGCAGCAAAAAAGAACGCACTCTGCACAGCAAAGCGCGTTCTTTTCTGTTCTCTTACTTTCTGCGCCACACAGAGGGCATCAGCAGCACGAGCAGCGGCATGATCTCAAGCCGCCCGAGCAGCATGATGGCGCTCATCACGAGCTTACTGACGCCGGAGAGGAAGCCGAAGTTACACGTCGGCCCCACCGCGCCAAGGCCGGGACCCACATTGCTGATGGCTGTGAGCGAGGCGGTGAAGGCCGCAGTAAAGTCGATCTCATCAAGCGTCAGCACCAGCGTGCCGAGCAGCAGGATCGCAATATAGGTGAAGAAGAACACCGCAACGGACGAAACCGTTTCTTCCGTCACGCGATGCCCGTCGAGCGTGATGGGGCGCACCTCGCGCGAGTGCATGATGCGCCGCAGATCGCGCCGCAGCGACTTGCACAGCAGCAGAACGCGCGAGACCTTGACGCCGCCTGCCGTAGAGCCTGCGCAGCCGCCGAAGAACATCACCAGAACGAGGATACAACGGCAGAACTGCGGCCAGAGGTCAAAATTCTCCGTACAGTAGCCGGTGGTGGAGATGAGCGTAACGACCTGAAACGCGGCGTGCTCGATCGCCGAACCGATGCTGCGCCCCGTGCGCATGACAAGATCCGCCGCGATCAGCGCCGACGAACCGAGCACCACAAAGGTGTAAACGCGCAGTTCCTCGCTGCGGACCGCCTCGCGGAAGCGGCGCGTTGCGATGAGGTAGAACAGCGTAAAGTTCACAGACGCCGCAAACATGAAGAAAATGATGATCCAGTTGATGAGCGACGAATCATAATAGGCAACGCTTGCATCACGGATGGAAAAGCCGCCGGTGGAGATCGTGGTGAGTGCTGTGGTCAGCGCGTCGAACAGCGGCATCCCCGCAATGCGCAGCAGCAGCGCCTCGGCCACCGTGAGCGTGATATAGATGCGGTACAAGATGCGCGCCGTTTCACCCGTGCGGGGGCGGAGCTTCGTGCTGATGGGGCCGGGGGATTCCGCCTTCATCAGGTTCACGCTGCCCTCGCTGAGCTTGGGCAGCAGCGCCAGCATCAGCACAAGGATACCCATGCCGCCCATCCACTGCGTGAGTGCGCGCCAGAGCTGAAGGCCGCGCGGCAGCGACGAGGGAGAAGAGAAGATCGACGCGCCGGTCGTCGTCAGGCCGGAGACCGTTTCAAAAATGGCGTCGACAAATCCGCAGCTGCCGCTGAGAAAGTACGGCAGCGCGCCGAACACGCTCAGCACGATCCAGCACAGCGCCACGCAGACAAAGCCGTCGCGTGTCTGCAAACGGGTGTTGCGCGCGCGGATGAGCGAAAGCAGCACACCCACGCCGCCGCAGATGAGCAGCGCATACAAAAACGCGCGCTGATCCACGCCGCCGCACGCCACAGAGAGCAGCAGCGACGGCGCCATGCACAACGCCTCGATGCAGAGGATCACGCCGACGATTTTTAGGATAAGACTTTGGTTCATAGTAAACATTCCTCGCTGTCAGACCCGGTCATTCAGCCGAGAATATCGTTGAGATCCTGCAAAAAGAGCTCCTGCGCCATCACGATCACACGGTCGCCCGCGCGGATCTGCGACTGGCCGTTCGGGATCTGCATTTTGCCCTCGTGTACGATGGCGGCAACGAGCAGCCCCTTGCGGAAGGCAAGGTCGCTCAGCGGCCGGTCAAGGAAGTGCGTGGCGGGCGTCGCCGTAAACTCGACCGCTTCGATCGCGCCGCCGAGGATATAGTGCAGGCTCTCCACGGCGCTGCCCTGCGAGTTGGCAAGGCCGCGCACATAGCTCGAGATCTGCCCTGCGATGACCGCCTTAGGGGAGATCACCGTGTCGAGTCCCGTGAGATTCACAATGTCGAGATAGCCCATGCGCGACATCTTGGGCACGACCTTCTTCACGCCGTAGCGCTTGGCTGTGAGCGCCATAAGGAGATTCTCCTCGTCGCGGTCGGTCACGGCGATGAACGCATCGCAGTGGAAGATCCCCTCGGATTCGAGCAGGTCGTGGTCTGTGCCGTCGCCGTGAATGATGGTCGCCTTCGGCAGCTTTTCCGCAAGGGCAAGACACTTGTTCTCGTCCTTTTCCACGATGGTCACATGCGTGCCGAGGTCTGCCAGCAGCCAGGCAAGATACTGCGAGATGCGCCCGCCGCCGAGAATGCTCACGCGCCGGATCGGCGACATTGCGCGCCCCATTGAGCGCAGCACGCGCGTCGTTTCCGCAGGCGTGCCGATGACATACACGCGATCCCCTGCCTGCGGGACGAACGAGCCGTTCGGCACGATGACCTCATCGCCGCGCTTGGCGGCGCACATGAGAATACTGTTGGGGTTTTCGCGGTTGAAGTCGATGAGGGATTTGCCGACCAGGGTGTCGTTTGCCTCGGTCTGAAAGCCGATGAGCTCGACAAGGCCGCGGGCAAACGTCTCCACGCTGAACGCCGACGGCACGCGCAGAATGCGCGAGACCTCCTGCGCGGCGGCATGCTCGGGGTTGATGATCATATCGAGTCCGATCTCGCGGCGCAGGATCGGCGCATCTCGGAAGTATTCCGGATTGCGCACGCGGGCGACCGTGTGCTTTGCGCCAAGCTTTTTCGCCATCAGGCAGCAGATGAGGTTCACCTCATCGTTTTCCGAAACAGCGATGAGCAGATCCGCCTCGCGCACGCCCGCCTCCAGCAGAACGCTCGCGCTCGCGCCGTTGCCCTCCACGCACATCACATCGAGCATGGAGTCCACATGGTCGAGCACGGCGCTGTCGCGGTCAATGACGACCAGATCGTGATTCTCGCCTGTCATCTGCTCGGCAATGGCATAGCCGACCTTACCGATACCGACAATGATGATTTTCATAATTGCGATTCTCCTAAATTCTCTTCCGGCGTGCGCTGCTTGCGCAGCACCATCAAAACACTGTTGAACTCCGCCCCCATGATGAGCATGACCGAGGCGAGATACAGCCACAACAACAACACGATCACCGCGCCAAGCGTCCCGTAAATGACGGAATAGCGCGCGACTTTTTCCACATAGTACGAAAAGAGGAACGACAGCACGAGCCACATCACAAGCGAAAAGACCGCGCCCGGCCAGATGCGGTTCATCTTGCGCGACTCCTGCGCAAGACCGTACATCATTGCAGTCGGGAAGAACACGATCCCGCCGAGGATAGCAAAGCGCAGCCCCGACCACAGGCTGATAAATCCATCGCTCAGGGCAATGTAGCCGGACAGATGCTCCGAGCAGAAATTCAGCACCCGCCCGCCGACGACCGAAAGGCCGATGGACAGCACGATCATCAAGATCAGGCTCAGCGTGTAGAGCAGGAGCTTGAGCTGATGGCGCACAAACTGCGTCGGCTTATGCTCGCCGTAGGCCCGGCGCACCGAGACCATCAGCGATCCCGCCGCGCGGTAAGGGAAGTAAATGGAAAACACCAGCGAGAACCACAGCAGCCTCGGGCTTGAATCGCGGCCGACATAAATAAGGTACTGCTCGATGATGTCGAGCGCCTCCTGTGGAATGAATGCGCGGATCTCATGCAAAAAGCCGCTGATGTCCACCGACATGATGCCGACCAGGTTGCTCAGAAAGATCAGCAGCGGAAAAAGTGCAAAGAGGAGATAATAGGTAAGCGCCGCACTGTCGCGGCCGACATGATGGTCAAAATAGCGCCTTCCCATCAGGTAAGCGCC
>ERZ1026844.1115-NODE-1115-length-17104-cov-20.196082_pt1 | contig 17104 bp, 18 predicted proteins | sample MGYA00380152_ERZ1026844 | MGnify/ENA primary metagenome ERZ1026844 (study PRJEB33269, sample SAMEA4719788) | human gut metagenome | biome: human-associated habitat; feature: organic feature; material: feces | place: Cameroon | collected 2013-10 ... | reverse complement strand
AACAGGCAGGCAGCGGCTTGCGCCACTGCCTGCCCATACAAAAGGTCAGGTCACTAAGTGTACCTGTGAGAAACACGCCGAGGGGCTTTCTTTTTATTCTTCAATATAGATCTCTTCGCATTGTGCTTGCGCCTTCATCAGCACGCGCAGCATTTCCTGTATGCAGGGGGAATCTATCGTCTCCCGCAAATGACTTTCTGCCACGCGCTGTGCGTCCTGCGCGGCGTTAAACATGATGTGATACATTTTTTCGTAGTTCGCCATATTGTAACTCCCCTCAATTAGTGGACGCATTATAGATATAAAACGCGTCTATTTTGCACAGCATAACACAGAACAATTCTATTATCAATACGAATTAAATTTATTTTGAGGTACTGTTATGGCTATCAAGAATCTATCCATTCGCATTGATGAGGAAATGCTGCATAAGCTGCACATTGTCGCCGACTACGAGGGGCGGTCTGCCAATGGGCAAATCAATATTCTTATCCGCGACTGTATCGCCGCCTACGAAAAAGAGCATGGCAGCATTGCCTTAGGAAAGAAATAGGGAGAAAAGAGAAGGTCGTCTCCCCGCGCCTGCGGCGCGGGGAGACGACCTTCTCTTTTATGGCGGTAGAGAGGGGAAAGTGGCTACCGTGGCAACAGGCAGCGGCAGCGAAGCGACAGCGGAAAGCTGTGGTGGCACAGTCCTTTTGACCGACAACGGTACACAGAAAATTCGATTACGCGAGGAACATAAGGCAAGTTTATCACAGAGCAAAGCGCGCCAAGGAAGTCTTGAAACGTAGTTTCAAGCGGCGTTTTTGGGTACTTTTGTCGCTGATGACAAAAGTACCCCGCCGGAGGCAAGCACAAAAAGAATCCGCGGAGGGCGGCGGGGTCAATGGGGAAGGTCGCTTTCGGCGGCGGGGAGGGCTTCAAGGTCGCTTAGAAGCGTCCATAATGCGCCTACATCCGCGCTGGTAGCGTATTCAAAGCCGCCTGTGGTCGATTTAAGATTGCCCTTCTTGACACCGAAGCAGCCGTAAATCAGCTCATAGCTCGTTCCGTCCGAGAGGTTGAATCGGAAGGAGGTCACGACCGCGCCGGTGGTTTCCTCCAGCTTGCCGCTCTTTAGGGGCAAGCCGTCAAGCTTGTCGTACAGAGTTTTTATATCCCCCTTGGCGGTCACCGTCTTTTTCTCCGCGGAAGCGGGGGCTCCGGTAAACCGGTACATCTCGATGCTCGAAACATCGTCTGCCGTGAAGGGCAGGGCAAGCTTCACCGTCTTATCCACGCAGCCGGTCAAGACCAAAAGGCAGGCGAATACGGTGAGAAGAAGTGGTATGCGGTTTTTCATGCGCTCACGCTCCTTTATCGAAATCGTTCCGCCGGGTGGTTTGATGATAGCATATTTTGGAGGCAGCGTCAAGGCGCAGAGGGCGGGAGCTGGGCAGTTGGGGGAGAATGCCGGGGGCTTCAGAGGCGAAGGGCGGCGCGGAGAGCGTCGCGGTTTTGGGGGGTGACGGTGACGAGGCGGACGCGGGGATGGCGGGCTACGGCGCGGAGGAAGGGCGTGTCCGCCTGCTGGAGAACGCCGAGGATGGGCAGATCGCCGTCCAGCGCGGCGAGGACTGCGGCGGTGAATTTTTCCGCGCCGGATTCGGCGGGCCCCAGCTCGTCCATGAGCAGCACGTCGCCGCTGCGGTTTTCGAGGGCTGCCACGCCCAGCGTGTCGAAGCGTTCCGGGGAGAACGCGCCGCAGTAGAACAGGAGATTGTCCGCAGTGGGCGTGGTGTCCGGTACCGTCAGCAGGTGGACGGAGGGGCGGGAGAGGACGCCCTCCACCCGGCGGGTGCGGAAGCCGCAGGGGGTGCATCCTGCGAGAAGGTAGTCGATGAGGGTGGATTTGCCCACGCCCTTTTCCCCCGTGAGGAACAGGTGGTCAGTGCATGGGGCAGCCATGGGGCACCTCCCCTGCCGCCTCCCGACGGGTGGCGCGGACGCAGATCATCTCGCCGGTGATGGAGACGGCGATCTCCTCCGGCGTGACCGCCTTGATGGCGGTACCTATGGGCGTGTGGACGGAGGCGATGGCCTCCTCGGTGATACCTGCCTCCCGGAGACGCCGGTTGACGTAGGCGGTTTTTTTCCGGGAGCCGATAACGCCCACGTAGGCGGCGGGGTGGCGCAGGAGCTGCACCTCCACCTGGAAATCGTGGTCGTGGCCGTTGGTCATCACCACCACGTAGTCCTCCGGGGTGACGGTCAGGTAGTCGCCGATGCGGTCGAAGTCGCCGCAGAGGGTATCGTCCGCCTGGGGGAAGTTCTCCGGCGTGGCGAAGCCCGGACGGTCGTCGAACACCACGGGGCGGAAGCCCACCGACCGCAGCAGCGGCACCAGTGCGCGGGAGATATGACCTGCGCCGAAGATCAGGGCGCGCTCCCCTACCGGCAACGGCAGGGACAGGCAAACGTCGGACGTTTCGGAAGCGTCGGTGACGCGGGGCGCGGCACCGTCCAGCGGCAGCGTGAGGAAGCCGGGGACGCGGTCACGGACGCGGCGGAGCACCTCGGCGGCGAGGGAGTCCCAGAGGGGGTCGGACAAGGGGGCGGCGGTCAGGAGGACGGTCACATCGCCGCCGCAGACCATGCCCAGCTCGCCGGAGGTGTTCAGGCGGAATTCGTGGAGGGCGGGGACAGCCGCGCCGGAGAGAAGGGACTGCGCCAGTTGGATGGCGCGAAGCTCCACCGCGCCGCCGCCGATGGTGCCGGAGAGAAGTCCGCTCTCCCCTACCAGCATCTGGCTGCCCTTGCCGCGAGGGGCGGAGCCGTCATCCCAGACGATGGTGGCGAGGACGGTGCTGCGGTGCTTTTCCCGCTGGTAGAGCAGCGTTTGGAAGAGGTTGTTCATGGGAACGCTCCTTTCGAATGGGTAAAGGGATGGGTTTATCGACACGCAGAATGGAGGGGTGCGCCCCCTACATTTTTTTGTCAGGTCACGCCGCCATTTCCACGGCGGGCAGGGAGTTTGCCACCAGCGCATTGTACTGGTCAGCGGTCAGATCCCAGTGGTAGAACAGGGTGAAGTAGGTCTGGGTCGTCTCGAACATATCGTAGTCGGCTGCCTCGGGATAGAGCACCTTCGCCATCCACTGCATACCGAGAATACGCTGGACGCTGGGCGGGAAGCCCATCCAGTTGTAGGGACCCATGGGAACCTCGTAATACTTGCCGTCCTTGATGGCGGGGATGGTCTTCCAGTTTTCGTTGCTACCCACGGTGGCGTAGATGCTGCCGGGGGCAAAGACCACCACGGAGGGGTTCCAGTTCAGGATCTGCTCCATGTCCACCTCGTTGCCGGTGCCCTTGGAGGAGGGCTCGTCCACCACGGCAAGGTTGCTGCACAGGAGGTCGATGATCTCGGCGTGGTAGGAGCCATTGGCGATCACGTTCAGACCCTCCTCGCCGGTGATGTAGAGCATATCCACCTTATCCACCTTGCCGGCGATCTCCTTCACGCGGTCATAGGCGGCGCGGCAGTAGTCCGCCAGTGCCTGCCCCTCGTTGGGCATTGCCAGCAGGTCGCTGAGGAGGGCGTAGGTGTCGTCCATGGAGGCGAGATAGGCGTCAATGTGGACGAAGGGGATGCCGGTCTGCTCCTGCAGGGCGTCCATATCCTCCACGATGCTGCCCTTGGGCTCGCCCACGTCGATGACCACATCGGGGGCGACCGCCAGCAGCGTCTCGAGGTTCAGCTCGCCCTTGCCGCCGTAGAGCTGACCCAGCAGGGGCAGCTCAAGGTACTTGGCGTCCACGTAGGGCTTCGCCGCGTCGTCCCACGCGTTCGCCACGCCCACCAGCTTATCGGGGGCGATGGCAAACACCACCATCTGCGCCAGAGGACCGGAGACGGCGACCTTCTGGATATTGGCGGGGACGGTGACCTCTCTGCCGCAGGAGTCGGTGAAAACGCGAAGCTCCGACGAGCCGTTATTCCCGGCGGGGTCGGGTTCCTTCTTGCCGCAGGCAAAAAGGGTCAGGGACAGGGACAGTGCCAGCAGCAGCACCAGCAGTCGTTTTGTCTTTTTCATTGGGGTTCTCCTTCTTTCATCGAAAATGCGATTATTCCAAAGCGGCGGACGCCGGGCAGCTGCCACGGGAAGTCCGGATCGCCGGTGGACACAAGGCTTGACAGCTGCGCCTCGCCCCCGCCGTAAAGCGACAGGAAGGCGCGGGCATCGTCCCGCGTGCGGAGGGGCTGGGGGAAGCGGAGGGCGGCGCGGTGCGCCGTGTAGGGGATGGCGTGCTCATCCAGCACGGCGCAGGCGCGGCGGAAGCCGTGGCGGGAATCACCCCGGGGCGCGCCGGAAAAGCGGTGGCGGGCATCGTCGCGCACCACCGCCAGCACCGTGCCGCGGCACTGTGCCTGGGCGGCGGAGAGGATCTCCTCTATGCTGCCGAAGAAGCAGAACACCATGGCATCGAATTTCTCCGGGGGGACGTAGGTGAGGACATCGGTGCAGAGGGGGGTGACGTTGGTGATGCATCGGGCGGTCAGCTCCCGGCGCAGGACATCAAGGGCGCGGTCGTCCCGCTCCGCCGCCGTTACGTGCGCCACGTGGGGCGCAAGGGTCAGGGACAGATAGCCAAGCCCGCAGCCGGCATCGCAGACGCGGGACGCGCCCGACAGGTGCGGCAGGAGCATGGCGGTCAAGTGCTCGTGGAAATCTGTGCGGCGGCAGGCATCCTCCATGAAGCGGATGGCTTCGTCCGTCCAGTTAAACATGGCCGCCGCCTCCCTCCGTAGGGATCAGAACGGTGCCGTGGGGCGTTTCCAGCAGGGCGGCGGATACGCCGTAGAGCTGCCGGATAAGGGCGGGGGTCAGGACGGCGGAGGTGTCGCCCTCCGCTGCCACCACGCCGCCGCGCAGTGCCAGCACGCGGCGGGAGAACCGCAGGGCGTGCTGGGGGTCGTGGGTGGAGAGGAGGACGGTATAGCCCTGTTGGGAGAGGGCGCGCACCTGCTCCAGCACGCGGAGCTGGTTGCCGTAGTCCAAAGAGGACGTGGGCTCGTCCATGATGAGAATGTCCGAGTGCTGGCAGAGGGCGCGGGCGATGAGCACCAGCTGCTGCTCGCCGCCGGAGAGGGCGGCGAAGCTGCGCCGGGCAAGGTGCGCCACGCCCATACGCTCCAGCGCGGCGAGAGCCTGCGCCTCCAGCTCTCTGGAGGGGGAGCGGAAGGGCGAGAGAAAGCGGGTCAGCCCCATAAGGGTCACGTCCAGCACGGCGTAGCCGAAGGTGGGACGGTGGATCTGAGGGATGTAGGCGATATGCGCCGCCAGCTCCCGGCGGGAGAGGGTGCGGACATCTCTGCCGTCCAGAGAGATGGCACCGGTGTAGCCCTCCAGACCGCCCAGAAGGCAGCGGAACAGGGTGCTTTTCCCCGCGCCGTTGGCTCCCAGCACGGAGAGGAAGTCGCCGCCGTCGGCGGTGAAGGAAACATCCCGCAGGACGGGGTCGCCCTTGCCGTAGGCAAAGGACAGGTTTTCCACGGTGAGCTTCACGGGCGGTCACCTCCCCGCACCATCAGATAGACGAAGAAGGGCGCGCCCACGAAGGCGGTGAGGATGCCGATGGGGATCTCCACCGACGCCGCCGTGCGCGCCACGTTGTCCACCAGCAGCAGAAATGCCGCGCCGAAAAGACAGGACATGGGCAGGAGGCGGCGGCAGTCGCTGCTTACGATGCGGCGGCTCAGGTGGGGTATGACCAATCCCACCCAGCCGATCATGCCGGAGACGGAGACGGCGGACGCCGTCAGCACCGTGGCGGAGAGGATCACCGCAAGGCGGAGACGATCCGTGTGGACGCCCATGGCGCGCGCCTCGTCCGCAGAGAGGGTCAGCAGGTTCATGCGCCAGCGCAGCAGGAACAGGGGCAGCAGTCCCACCGCCATGCAGACGGCGGCGAAGGTGACGGTGTGCATTCGGGTGCCGGAGAGGCTGCCCATGAGCCAGTAGGTGATCTGGGGCAGCTGGTTGGAGGGATCCGCCACCAGCTTGATATAGGAGGTGCCGGCGGAGAAGAGAGAGCCCACCATGATACCCGCCAGCAGGAGGTTCACCACTCTGCCGCCGCGGGTGTGCCGCCCCACCAGATAGACCAGCACCACGGAGAGAAGGCTGGAGAGGAAGGCGAACACCGTGACCATGACGGCGGGCTGTCCCGTCAGGATGGCGAGAGCCGCGCCGAAGCAGGCTCCGGAGGAGGCACCGAGGATGTCGGGTGCCGCCATGGGGTTCTGGAAAACGGTCTGGTAGCCCGTACCGGCGGCGGAGAGGGCGCAGCCCACAAGGCACGCCAGCAGGATACGGGGCAGGCGGACGTTCCACACGGCGATCGCCATGTTGTCCGTCCACGTCTGGGTGAGAGGGAAAACGCGGGAGAGGAGAATCTTCACCACCTGTACCGGCGGGACGCCGTAACGTCCCAGCGCAAAGGACAGCAGAAAAAGCGTCAGCAACGCTGACGCGGCGATGAGGATGCTGCGGCGGGGGTGACGGGGTGTGTACATGAAGGCTCCTCCCTTTTGCTTGACGTTATTTATTTTACAGGACAACGAGAAAAGTGCAAGAGGGTACGTTCGGCATTGTCGGAGAATTGTTCGTAAATGGAGAAAATGGGGGAGAAAAAAGGGGTTGCATTCCGCTGTTTAGCGCGGTAAAATACCACATATTCCCGCGCCGCCCGACGGGGCGGGTGCGGACATAAAATGCAGACAAGGAGGAGACGCCATGTACTATCAGGTATCGAAGGAATTTTTTGAGAAGCTGCCCAACGCCTGCTTCGGCGCGGTGGCGGTGCGCGGTCTGGACAATACCCGCGACATTCCGGAGCTGGAGGAGATGCTCGCCGGGAACGTCGCCGCGTGCGAGACGTATTTTGCGGGGAAAAAGCCCAAGGAGACGGAGGACATCCTCCCCTACCGAGCGGCGTTTACCGCCTTGGGGATCAATCCCAATAAGTTCATGTGCTCCATCGAGGCTCTGCTGACGCGCATCGCCAAGGGGAAGGGGTTTCCCCACATCAACGCGGCGGTGGATCTGGGCAACGCGGTGTCCATCAAGCACAGGCTGCCCATGGGGGCGCACGACCTGGACACCATCGAGGGCGGGTTGGATGTGCGTCTGGCGCGGGAGGGCGACACGTTCATCCCCTTCGGCTCCACCGAGGAGGAATCCCCGGATGTGGGCGAGGCGGTGTACGCCTGCGGCAGTGAGATACGCACGCGCCGGTGGACGTGGCGGCAGTCGGAGCGGGGGAAGATCACGGAGGAGACGAAAGCCATCCTGTTCCCTATTGACGGGTTTTCCGACGTGAACGCCGGGGAGGTACAGGCGGCGGCAAAGGAGCTGATGGAGCTGCTGCGGAAATACTTCGGCGAGGGGCTGGAGATCCAGTGGGGCACCGTGACGAAGGAGCAGCCGCGGTTCGAGTTCTTCCGATAATCTGCGTTGCTGCGAGAAGGGAAAAGAGACGGCAAAGCCGTCTCTTTTCCCTCCAGGCTGTCGAAAAAGCCGCTGGCTTTTCTCGACAGCCTGCAATAATGCCGGTATTTTCGTGCCGCGAAGCGGCACGAAAATATTCGCTTCGCTCCACGCACGCCTTGCAGAGCAAGGCTTAGCGCGGCATTTGATCCGATTCGAGGCGGGCTTCGCCCCCTCGAGCTCCCCCTGTGAGGAGGAAAGACGGCACGCACGGCAGGGGTTTATCGACACGCAAAAGGGAAAAGAGACGGCTTCGCCGTCTCTTTTCCCTCTTTTCCCGGGTAAATGGCGGGGGGAGTCGAACCCCCCTACAGGGTTGCACAGAGGGGCGGAATGATGTATGATATTCCGTGAGAAAATGCAGGAGGCCGTCATGGGAAATACCTCGGGGAAAAAGAAAACAGCGGTCATCGCCGCGCTGGTGCTGGCGGTGCTGGTGCTGGCGGTGACGGAGCTGCTGGTGGGCTCCTCCGGAATGTCGGTGGAGCAGTGCATTGCCGCGCTGATGGGACGGGGCGAGAACGCGGCGGTGCGGATCATGCGGTATATCCGGCTGCCGCGGCTGCTGGCGGCGGTCATCGCAGGCGCGGGGCTGTCGGCAGCGGGACTGATCATGCAGACGGTGCTGGGCAACCCCATGGCCTCCCCTGCCACGCTGGGCGTTTCCAACGCGGCGGTGTTCGGGGCGAATCTGTCCATCATCGCGCTGGCGGGCGGGTTCCTGACCACCGGAAACAATCTGACAAGCTATACGGCGGGCATCGACCCCTTTGCCACGTCCGCTATGGCGTTCGTGTTCGCCGCCGCGTCGGTGCTCGTTGTGCTGGCGTTGTGCCGGCTGCGGGACTTCTCCCCTAACGTGGTGGTGCTGGCAGGGATCGCCCTCGGCTCCGTGTGGACGGCTGCCACCACCATTATGCAGTTTTACGCCACGGACGTGGGGCTGTCCGCCGCCGTGATCTGGAGCTTCGGCGACTTGGGACGCGCCACCTACCGCACTGACCTGATCATGCTGGCGGTGACGGCGGCGGGGATCGCGGTGTTCGCGGTGCTGGCGTGGCGGTACAACGCGCTGCTCAGCGGCGGCGACGCGGCGGGGAGCATGGGCGTGAACGTGACGCTGCTGCGGTGGGTATCGCTGCTGACGGCGTCGCTGATCACGGCGGTGTGCGTGGCGTTCTTAGGAATGATCGGCTTCGTGGGGATCATCTGTCCCCATGCGGTGAAGCGTCTGGTGGGACATGACCACCGGTGGGCGTTGCCGGGCTCCGCGCTGTGCGGCAGCGCGCTGCTGCTGGCGGCGGACGCCGTGAGCCGCAGCATCGGCAGCGGCTCCGCGCTGCCGGTGGGTGCCATCACCTCCCTGCTGGGCGCGCCCTTTTTCCTCGCGCTGATCTTCGGGCGAAGGGAGGGACGCGTATGCTGAGCGCAGAGCAGATCGTCTTTCGCTACGACAGGAGGAGCCCGGCGGTGCTGGACAACGTGAGCCTGACGCTGGAGGCGGGACAGGTGGGCGTGCTGCTGGGGCGGAACGGCTGCGGCAAAACGACGCTGCTGAAAACGCTGCTGGGGCTGTGCCGCCCGGAGGCGGGCCACATCACCTTCGACGGCGAGGAGCTGACGGAGATGACGAGACGGCGACGGGCGCAGATCGCCGCCTACGTGCCCCAGGAGACGGAGTTTGGTGCGCTGCAGGTGTACGACGCGGTGCTTGCCGGCCGGGTGAGCCGGTTCGGCATACAGCCGGGAGCGGCGGATCGGGCGGCGGCGGAGTCCGCCATAGAGGACATGGGACTGACGGCACTCGCCGGACGGAGCGTGCAGACGCTGTCCGGAGGGGAAAAGCAGAAGGTCGCCATCGCCAGAGCGTTGGCGCAGGAGCCGCGGCTGCTGATCTTCGATGAGCCTACGGGCAATCTGGACATCGCCAACGAGCAGAGGATACTGCGGCAGGCGCGGCAGCTGTCGCGGTCGCGGGGCATGACGGTGCTGTGTACGCTCCACGATTTGAACCAGGCCATACGGTATGGGGACAGGCTGTTTCTCATGCAGGAGGGGCGGATCAGGTACGAGGGGGACGGCGGCGTTTTGACACCGGAGACGGTGTGGGATATTTTCGGCGTGAGGGTGCGCCAAGCGGAGATCGACGGACAAAAACTTTTGATAGGAGTGGACGAGGATGAAGACTAAGAAAATTTTGGCACTGGTGCTGGCACTGGTCATGGCACTGTCCCTGTGGGGCTGCGGCGAGAAGGCTCCGGCGGACGACGCGGCGGATACGCCCACGGCGGAGACCGTCACCGACATGATCGGACGCGAGGTGGAGGTGACGCCCGGAAGCTACAAGCGCGTGGTGTGCGTCGGCGCAGGTGCGCTGCGGCTGTACAGCTATGTGGGCGACGTGGGGCTGCTGTGCGGCGTGGAGGACATCGACAACACCACGCTGAGCGAGCGTCCCAAGATGTTCGACGGCGTGGCGCGTCCCTACGTGATCGCATACGGCGATACGTTCGCCGCGCTGCCCTCCTGCGGTGTGGGCGGTCCCAACGCGCAGGCGGCGGAGGCAGAGAAGATCCTCTCCTGCACGCCGGATCTCATTATCGCCCAGTACGAGGACGTGGAGAAGGCAGACGCCCTGCAGCAGCAGGTGGGCGTGCCGGTCATCACCCTGCGTACCGGCGTGGACGGCGTGTTCAGCGAGAATTTCAGTGCCTCCATCACCCTGCTGGGCAAGGTGCTGGACAGGGAGACACGTGCCGCCGAGCTGCTGTCCTTCGTGGCGGCGGAGACAGCGGACATTCAGGCGCGGACGGCGGACATTCCCGAGGCGGACAAGCCGGCGGTGTATATCTGCGGTCTGGGCAACTGGGGCACCACCAACCATCTGATGACGGCGGAGGCGTACAGCACGTTCGCCGTGGCGAATATCAAGAACGTCGTGACCGATCTGGGTGCCAAGGGTATCCAGCCCATTGAAGCGGAGAAGTTTACGGCTCTGGGAGCGGACATGGACGTGATGCTCATTGACGCGGCGGCGGTGAAGAACATCAAGCCTCTGTTCGCCGAGGATAGCGGGATGTTCGACAGCTGCAAGGCGTGGCAGGAGGGAAAGGTGTATCTGGAGATGGCGTACAACGCCTACTACACCAACTTCGAGATCGCGCTGGCGAATGCGTGGTTCGCCGGGAAGTGCGTCTATCCGGAGCAGTTCAGCGACATTGACATGACGGAGAAGCTGAATGAGATCACCGGCGCGTTCCTGGGCAAAGGAATCGCGGAGGATATTTTCCGGATGCCCAGCAGCTTCGGCGGCTATCAGCAGATCGATACCGCCGCCTTCTTCCGCTGAGGACAGGGGCATGGTCGAAAAGCGGGATGTACGGGCATTTTTTGACCGGCTGGCTCCCGGCTGGGACGCGGAGACGGTGCGGAATGAGCCGGTGATCGCACGGATCCTGGACAACGCCGGGGTGCGGGAGGGCTGCACGGTGCTGGACGTTGCCTGCGGCACGGGCGTGCTGTTTGGGGACTACGTCCGGCGCGGCGCGGCGCAGGTGACCGCCATCGACCTGTCGCCGGAGATGGCGACACGGGCGGTGGCAAAGGCCGGCGGGTCGCCGGTGACGGTGCTGTGCGGCGACGTGGAGACGGACGTGCGGGTGCGGGAAAACGCGCCCTACGACGTGGTGATGGTGTACAACGCCCTCCCCCACTTCCCTGACCCGGCGCGGCTGGTGCGGACGCTGGCGGGGCTGGTGAAGGCGGGCGGGCATCTGTCCATCGCCCACGGCATGAGCCGGGCGGCACTGGACGCGCACCACAGCGGCTGCGCCAGAGACGTATCTGTGGGGCTGCTGCACGAGGACGAGCTGAAATCGTTGATGGCGGCGTATCTGGACGTGGACACGGTGATCTCCGACGGGGAGATGTATCAGGTCTGTGGGAAAAAGAGAGGATAAAACTTCATGCAGGAACGCTGCACCACGAAAATGCGAAAATGCCGGTGCATGAAGTTTTTGTGCATCATTTCCGGGTGCCCCGCAGGGGCGAGGAAATGGCACATTCCTTATTTTGCTAAGCTTTTGCATAGCAAAAATGACCCCCGTGGGGGTCATTTTTTTATGTGCGGAGTGGGAGACGCCGTCAGACGGAGCTTTTGGTCAGCATACGGACGGCGTACTTCAGGAACATTTTCACCGCCGGGGACGCCTCCGCACGGGAGTGGAGCGCCGCGCCCAGCGTAATGCTGGCGGGCGGGTCAATGGGGATCATCGCCACGTCGCAGATGCGCTTTTTGGTGATGAGCTTGTTCATTATGCTGATGCCGAGACCCTGCTCCACCATGGACATGACGGAAAAGCTCTCGATGGTGGTGTAGTGGATGTTGGGCTTTACGTGGCTGCGGGCAAAGAGTGCCTCCACGTCGTCGTCGCAGCCCAGAGCCGGCATGATGAAGCTGTCGTGCTCGCAGTCCTTGAGGGGGTAGCAGTCCGCCTGCGCCAGCGGGTGATCCCGGGGCAGCAGTGCCATCATGGGATCCTCCGCCAGCGGGATCCACTCGAAGGGCATATTCTCCTGATAGCTGAAAAAGCCGATGTCGGCGGCGCGTTCCTCCAGCCACTGGGAGACCTCCTGCCAGATGCCCTCCATGAGCTTGATCTCCACGTGGGGGTAGTCCTGCTGGAAGGCGCGGATGACGGCGGGGAGCCAGTGGGTGGCGATGCTGGAATAGGCGGCGATGGTGACGGTGCCGATGAGGAGCCCCTTCATCTGGGCGGACAGCTCGAAGAGCTTGTCCTCCTGATGGAGTATCTCCCGGATAACGGGCAGCAGCAGCTGTCCGTTGGCGGTGAGTGCCACGCCCTTGGTGCTGCGGCTGAAGAGAGAAAAGCCGACCTCCTTCTCCAGCGCGGAGACCAGCTGGTTGACGCCGGAGGGGGTGTAGCGCAGGACATCGGCGGCGCGGGAAAAGCTGCCTGTTTCGGCGGCCGCCAGAAAGGCGCGGCAGCGGGCTGTCTCCATAATGTTCCTCCTTTGGAAACTATTAGTATAACTTACAACCACTGTAATAAAGTAAAGCTTTACTTTTCCTGTGAAATATTCTACTATAGCATCAACAGGAACGCAAGAGCCTGAAACAAAAAATCAAACACATAACCATACAAAACCATAACAAGGAGGATATTACCATGAAGAACATTTCCATCCAAATCATTATCGCTATCGTTTCCCTGATGATGGTCGTTGCTTCCGCTTTTCTGATGACCGCCGCCGATGTGGAGATCCGCGTGATGGCCAACTACCTGACGCTGGGTTGGGCCGTAGTGTTCTCCCTCTCCACCGCCCGCGCACTGCTGCTGGAGCGCAGGATCGAGGTGAAGAAGTCCCACAAGGACGCCCGCGCCGCTGCGTAAGCAGGTCAAACGTGAGAAACGAAAATAACCGCCCTTTCGGGCGGTGCCCGTAAAACAGGAAAAAATTAAAAGTCCCGATTTTTGGGGAGAGTACGGCGTGACTTCGGTCACGCCGTTTCTCTTTGCATCAATAAGTTTAGCGGAATAAATCCTGCACCATCGTAGTAAATTTCGATTTTCTGCTGACGTTTGCCGGAAGACTTGTCCGGCGCACCTACATAGATGGCACTGACCATATCTCGCAGCGCATCAGGAGTCAGAGAATTCAGATCCTGATAGTGTTTTGCTTTCTGAATAAATTTCTCCAATCGCTCATTCTGACGCTCCTGTTCTTCGATATTCTTTTGAAGCTCTACAGCGTCCATTTTGAGCTTTTTCTGTTCCGCTTCATAGTTTCCGCTCATCATAGAAAAACGCTCGTCAGACAGCTTTCCTTTGGCATTGTCCTCATAAATCTTCACAAACAGTCTATCCAACTCAGCAACACGTTTTTCAGCCTGTGTCAGCTGCTTTCTCCATGCCTGTATCTTTTCGTCACTTTCCATTTTTAGCTGTTCCTGCACAACTACACGGAAGTGATCTTCATAGTGAAGAATATAGCTGATGACAGTTTCCGTGTGCATCCACACCATATCCTCCAAAACGACTGCACGGATGTAGTGGGATTTGCATTTTTCATCGTTCTTACGATGGGTGGAACACTCGAAGAAATCCTGTCGCTTCTCAAAATTGTTGGCTGTGCAGTAATACAGCTTCTCACCACAATCAGCACAATACACCATGCCGGAGAACAGGCTTGTTTTACCTGTCTTGGATCTGCGTTGGCGATTCTGACGCAACACCTGAACCTTTTCAAATATATCATCTGGAATGATCGCTTCGTGAGTATCATAGAAGACAGAGTGATTTTCTACCGGATTGTCACGCTTTTTCTTGTCCCAAATGGAATTGGTAAAGGTCTTGAAGTTGACGATACAGCCTGTATATTCTCTGCGTTCCAGAATCTTTCTCACTGTGGTCTGATGCCATTTGTTTGGATTCTCCGGTGTCGCCTGTGGAGTATTCAAGCCCTGTTTCTGCTTATAAGCTGTTGGAGTAAGTACCTTGTCCTTGGTCAACTGTGTTGCAATCTGGCTCGGACCACGTCCCTCCATTGCCATCTTGAAGATATACTTTACAACGATAGCTGCTTCTTCATCAACAAGCCAACGGGTAGGATCATCCGGATTTTTCATATATCCGTAAGGAACATTGGTTGTAAGTGGAATACCACGGGAACCTTTGGATTTATTGACGGCTCTGATTTTGCGACTGGTATCACGGGCATAAAACTCATTGATCCAGTTCTTTATGCCTGCCATATCAATCCCCATGCCATTCTGATCGCTGGTATCGAAATTATCACTGATGGCAATATAACGGACACCGTGTTTCGGGAATGTGATGTTGGTGTACAGGCCAGTCATAGCAGAGTTTCTGCCAAGTCTGGAAAGGTCTTTGGTGATACAAACCGCTACATTGCCGGATTCAATTTCATCCAGCATTTTCTGAAAACCAGGGCGGTCAAAGGTAGTGCCACTGTAGCCATCGTCTACGAAAAAAGTCGGATTCGGAAAGCGATTATCCTTGGCATATTGGAGCAGGATATTTTTCTGATTTACAATGGAGTTGCTATCGCCAGCCAGTGCATCCTCCTGAGAAAGTCTGCAATATAAAGCGGTAATTTTGTCTGTTGCCCTTAGCATTTCTGTTTCCTCCTTCATAGGGACAACTGACAGTTCTTGGTTAGTCAAGGATATTGTATCAAAGGTTTTATTATTTGTCATCGATGTTGTCCTCCATGGCTCTGCGCATTCTGTCAACGGTCATTCGTTCCAGTTTACGGAGGAAATCAGTTTTCCCTTCGTAATATCCGGTGACGGTATAGACTGTCCCTCCAATTTCCCTTTGGAGCGTGATCTGCGGTATCCAGTATGCAGAGATATTGCCTGCATGGATATTTCCGTTGGCATCCATCTTTGCAGCAGCACTTTTCTGAACTTCTGGCGAACGTATACATTTAGTGTAAGGGTCTGGCTCAGAAAGTAGTGAGCAATCAGCATCCGAAACCTGTTCAATCTGGTTGAGCCATTCCTCGTAATCTTCGTGCTTTACATCAAAATTAAATTCGTTGGTCATTTATTTCCTCCTTCGTGTGTTGTCTGTTTACTTCTGCCCAATTCGGGTAGAAGTAAAACAAAAAAGCTGCCACACAGAGCATCAAGAAATAAGCACAAGAACACCTGCACTTATCTGATGGTTCTATGTAACAGCCAACGTGAAGAAGATCTCGTCCCTTCACAAATGTGTCGGACTTCAAATCGGGTAATCCCGCAAAACTATAAAATCAATCTCGAACCGATATTCAATTTTCTGCGTTTATTCTACTGGATAATTGTAGAAAAAACAAGCATGTCGAGGAGTGTCGGAAAAACATTTTTCACTTCGGCGCAAGTTGCACAGAAGTTATTTTTTATTGATTTGATAGACGGAAATCTTCTTATAAGCCCGCGCAAGTGTTTATAAAACCTTGCGAAAATGGCTTAAAATCAAGGTTTTCCGCGTATCGTCATTTATCTTGCCGTATCTCCGTATAAGATGATTTTGTAAGACCGGGCACCATTTTGGCACCACAGATTATAGGAGGACGACATGAAAAACGTACTTTTAGACAAGGGTATTATACTCCCGTCCGGCGAAATCAGCAAGGATAAGGTAAACCTTGTAACCGGAGCAATCACGCAGCCATTCGCAGAAATGGTATGGGTAACGACAGGCGGCGACATGGAAACCGTAAACCGCTTGACCGACGTACTTGTTACCATGAACACCCCCGCCGACCGGGGGAAGCTGTTCAAAATCATAAAAATGCTCTACGGGCTTATGGGCTTGCCCTTTTCCGAAGAAGCCGAGCCTATGGACGCAGACCCCGCCGTTTTGGAATACTTCATTTTTTCCTTTACGGCAGACTTTGGCGAAGTCATACAAGACCTCATAGCCGAAGAAGCAGAATAACGCACCGCACAGGCGGCGTTTCTCACTTCCCACAAGGAAGAACAGGAACGCCGCTTTTTTCATGCCCTTTGTTACGCAGTAGGCAGGAAAAAGCCCTTGATTTATGCGGCTTTGCTGGCGCGGTTTTCAGCGGATAAGGGATTGATACCTAAACCCTCAAAATCGCGTTTCTATTGCGTAACAGGTATGCAGCAAAGGAGTGATGAAGCTATGGCAGTTTTCAGAGTGGAGCGCAACAAGGGCTATACGGTTATGAGCAACCACCACTTACGCAATAAGGAGCTATCCCTAAAGGCAAAAGGGCTGTTATCGCAAATGCTGTCCTTGCCGGAGGATTGGGACTATACCCTTGCGGGGCTGTCCTTTATCAACCGGGAGAAAATCGACGCTATCCGGGAAGCCGTTAAGGAACTGGAACGCGCCGGGTATATCGTCCGTTCAAGGGAGCGCGACGAGAAAGGACGCTTGCGCGGCACAGACTATGTAATCTTTGAGCAGCCGCAGACCCCGCCTGTATCGGATTTACCTACATTGGAAAATCCAACATTGGATAATCCAACGTTGGAAAAACCTACGCAGGAAAAACCTACGTTGGAAAATCCAACGCAATTAAATAAAGATATACAAAAGACTGACTTACCAAAAAAAGAAAAAATAAATACGGATTTATCAAGTACCGATTCCATTCCTATCCATTCCCTAAATCCCTTGCCTTACGACGGGGAAGCGGCTACGCCGCCGGAACGGAAACGAAAGGAAGCGACAGACGCATACAGCGTTTATGAGGAAATCATCAAGGACAATATCGAGTACGACCATTTTGTACGCTACGGGCAGGTAGACAAAGACCGCTTAGACGAAATTGTTTCGATTATCCTTGAAACGGTATGCAGCAAGAGAAAGGCAATCCGTATCGCCGGGGACGATTACCCGGCAGAGCTTGTCAAGGCAAAGTTTATGAAGCTCAACAGCAGCCACATTGAATTTGTCTTTGACTGCATGAAAGAGAATACCACCAAAATCCGCAACATCAAGCAGTATCTTAAAGCGGTGCTGTTCAATGCGCCGAATACCATTGACAGCTACTATACCGCCCTTGTC
>ERZ1026844.1107-NODE-1107-length-17179-cov-14.780834_pt1 | contig 17179 bp, 32 predicted proteins | sample MGYA00380152_ERZ1026844 | MGnify/ENA primary metagenome ERZ1026844 (study PRJEB33269, sample SAMEA4719788) | human gut metagenome | biome: human-associated habitat; feature: organic feature; material: feces | place: Cameroon | collected 2013-10 ... | reverse complement strand
ATATATAAATATTATAGCATAAAAAAATTAAATTGTAAAATTTATTAAGCATTCATATTAATCTATTGCCAACTTGTTTGGTTAGTTGCTTTATGGTTTTTATCAAAAACAAAAGCAAAATAATAATCTAAATTTCTAAAATTGGCAATTAAACTTGAAGTCCAATTAAAACCTCCGCCCGTGACAAATATAACATTTCTATATCCTATAGCATCAATTAAATGAGGCTCTAAAAATAAAACTCCATTAATCCAACACCATGTTTCACAATGATAATTTAAAGTTGTTAAAAGATCTTTTAATTGTCCTGCATTGCTCCCACTAAATCTAGTCCATTGAGTAACATCATTTCTTTCCCAAGGCGCTCGCCAAGATTTGCTCTAAACGCCAAAACCGGTATAAGTAAGATTAGACAAATCATCATTAATAACAGCATTAAAAGACTTATCTGTTTCATTAAAAAAATCTATAAATTCATCATAAAGCGTTTGCTTTCCATCTAGTAAAATATTACCAGTATGCATAGCTACCGGCTGTCCTAATTGTTCGCTCAATTTTAAAAAAGCACTATGTACAACTGCCTCTCTTACATATCCTTTTGTTGTCTACTAATAATATTTGGAAGAAGCATTTTTCCTTACTAAAAATAATCTTTTTTTATATTTTTGGATCTAATTTAAAATATCAGTAACGGAAAAACCCTCCATTTTTTTGCTAGGATGACGTTCTCTTAATATTTTAAAAATAGCCTACTAAATCTCTTCTGGCTTCATTACTTCATCTATCATTTTTTCATAATTTTTTTTTGCTTTTTTATCTTTTTCTCTAATAAGCTTTTTAAGTCTTTTAATTTCTGAAGCGCTCTTAGATATTTTATCTTTAAAAATTTTAGAAAAGTAATTAAATATAATCGCAGTATCTTCTTCAGACACTTCTATATTTTCAGAATTGATTTCATCAATAATCTATTCTTTAAAAATTTGTTCAGCCTCTCCAATTGAAGCATTCATACGCAAAGCATATTGCGTAAGAAAAGATTGTTTTAAAAGATTATAATGAGCTATTGCATCACTATAAGTAACAGAACTTAAAGCATTGCATACTTGTGTATAGGTCATTTTCTATAAAGTACTCACTTGTTTCCCTCCTTTCTTATAAAAAAATAATGGGGGAAGATTTCTCTTCCCCCCATTTTTATTCTTGAGAATCAAGCTCAAAATCTAATTCTTCAAAAACCTTTTTAGGCTTTCTCTTTGTTATCTTAATAGGCTTTTCTTCCTCAATATTAATCTTTTCTACTTCTGGTTCTACCACCTTAGTAGCATTTCCCACACTTGCTTTTTTACGCGAGTGTATAATCATTAGTCTATGAAATACTCCTCATGAGCCTTGATATGATCAGTCTTAAGACGCTCGATATCAGAAGCACCCGCAGTTTCAATAATCTGAATTGCGGCGAGGACTTTCTTAGTCTTGTCGAAACGAGTATAATCAGGGAATGCATCCATGGTAAAGGTGAAAGTAGAAGGATCGCCAGAAGACGCCATTGTGAAAGTAAAGTTAGACTGAATCTTGCAGTTAGGAATAATAAATTCCGCAGGCATATCTACACCATTGCGATCACGGAACAGAGTAGAAGCTTCAAGATAGTAGTTACCGCCAAACTTATCGGCAGTAATTTCAATCTGCTGCGCGCCACTTTCCTTGGCTACATAATAGTCTACCAGCACAACGCAACCAGCCTTGAAAGGAGTGAGGTCATCACGCTCAGCACCCTCAGCAGTACGAGTAATGGGCAGAGTAATCTTATAACCAGAATAGGTTATACCTTCGACTTCTTCAGTAACTTTCACATAAGTATTATCAGCTTCCTTATTGCTGTAACCTTCGGGCTTAGCAGGAATATAAGGCTCAGTGGCAACTTCATCGCCATCCATAAGCATAACATAAACCATATCCTCATTATTATCAGCAAAATAGGGCTTTTCTTTCAGATAAATAGTAACCTTATCGGCATCTACTATAACCTGGTCAGTTTGTTCAGTTGTATGAACATAAATAGGAGCGCCCTTACCAGCTTCAATAAGACCAGCACCAGAAAGAATCATGAATCCCGCAGGGGAAATCAGAGCATCCTCCATGGTGAAAGTCACGGTGCGCTCACCTTCCCAAGCTACAAGACGTGTATTACCACGTCCGCCTTGCGCGTAAACTGTGGTTGCAGCGCCTTCCATGCTGGAGGTCTTCAATGTATCAAAATAAATAACAGGTTCATTTTTATAGAATATTTTATTACCCACTTTTTGAGGTGCTTTCGCCTTTAACACGACGTCACAAATCTCGCGGACACCAAACTTCATAGTGTTTTGTTCCTCCTTAATATTTAATGAATATTTTTCATCCAATTATCGGGTTGTTGATCCGGCTTACCTCCCGCCAATCTAGTTCGGACGTCAAGATCCCAATTAGTATACAGAGAGAGTCTTTCAATTAAATCATACATCTAAAACATAGTTAAATCTAAAACATCATGTAAAGACATTGAGTTAAGGCCTACTGTTAGGATGGATGCGTATTGGGCAAAGATGCTGCCCGCACCCTCTCCCTTCTCCGCTGCAACTCGTTGCCGCCCTCGCATGAGCTTTTCCGCAATTTCTCTTGCTTTAGCATCTGCAGGATTGAAAGCAGTTTCACCCATCGCCCCGGAATTAACACAAAAAATTTGACGTAAAATTTCTTGAAAGGAATCAAAATTACCCTCATCTAATATGATATTTGTATCTTCTTTATTAAAAAAAATTGACCGAGGGGTAAAATTAATTTTATAGCTCGGACATATCATATTTAATAATTGTTTCACATGTGTTTTTTTATCTTGCCCTTCTGGGCTATTTAAAAGTGTCATGACAATCTAAAAGTTATTAACCGTAGCCAATTCTTCTTGATTCTCAGCAAACATGCGTTTATCTAAACAAAGAGTCTAAACACCAGTAAAAAAAGGCGTTTCGCCCAAATAAGCTATCTCCTTGATTTTCGGCTAGTGAATAATTAAAGGACATTCAGGCACCGCAATATCTATACCAGATATTAAGGCTAGCCGCAAATCCATAATTAACCCTCATCTTCATCATCAGGTCCAATAGTGTCCATGCTAAAGTAATCATTCAAGAATACTTTTTCATCTTGCGGCGTAAGCATATTTTTCTTATCTTCTTCACCATGCACAACGCGATACATCAAACATAATCCCGCATACTCATCATTAAGTACTATTTGATTGCAGCCTAAAAATTCAGTTAAACCAATTCCAGTCAATCTTTGATTATTTAACATAGAATCAATTTCCGCTGCAATTTTATAGGGTCGCAATTTAAAATCTGTTAATTGCCATTGATCAAAATGACAAATAACATCTACTTCTAATACATTATCTCTAAATTGCGGATTCGTCACATTTGTTAAAAAATTATCAAAAGAAATAATTAAATAAGCAAAAACTTCAGAATCAACATAAAGCTTGGGTACAATTTTTATTTGCTTTCCAAATAACTCAATACTCTAATCTTCAGTTAATGCCGGCTTAATTAATGCATCCTTTGAAGGATAATACAATAACTTTTTTAACCGAACATCAGCCAAAATCTTATCTACAATGATAGCTAAATCCTTTTCTAACGATAAAAAAGAAGATTTCGGCTCAATATAGCTCATAACTTTCATAACACTTTTTCTCCTTTATCTCATTAAAACAGAGACTCAACCACTATTACTTTTTCAAAATCACCATAGCTTAATGTAAACTATCCACTTACAGGTTTTAACCACATTAATTCAATACAATGCTCATCAATTTCCCAACATTGTAACGGCAAATCAGTTTTTATTTTCCAATCAGAAATCATAGAGCCAGTAAATTGATATCTATATCTCTTTTTGGGCTTAATAAATGTCTCACCAGTAATAGTGTCCTCTATTTCTTCGGTATTGGGATTTTTCTCTTCAACTACTAATCCGCCTACAATACCATTTTCTATATCATCTTCAACTTTATTACTATAATATTCTACTGCATTTATTTCTAAAACACCCGGCATACTAATCCAATCCACAGCTTCAACTCGCCAACAGATTTTATTTTTTTGTACTGGATCATTCTACAAATAAAATTTAGAATATCTGGTAAAATATTTTAAAGTTTCTTCATTTTTAGGCATTAATATATTCAAAGAATAATTAGGTTCATCCACACTAATTCCATGTTTTTGAATAAAATTAATTTTTGTTTCTACAGGGCCACGAATTGCTGCATAGGTTTTATGCTCACCATCATCATCTTTCCAAGCAATTTCATAAGAACACTTACGAATATCGCCACGAAAATATGCCAATTCAGTTAAATCTTGCAAATAAACTAACCAATAAGTGTGAGTACCAACCCATTCAAAAACAGTGCCTGGCTAAAATCTAGACTCAAATCCAACAGAAACAATCTTATCATCATAATCTTGTTTTAATTTATTAGGATTAATTAAAGCGCGATATGTATTTAATATCTTTGCATTAATGTCCCGCACATCAGCAGCCTAGTAAGAATAAAGGGTGGCTTTATCCAAACTGCGACGCTTATCTTTAATCATTCTTTCTTGCTGATGATATCCTCCGCGCTATATAAACTATTGGTCACGAGTTTCAACACCAGCATCTTGTCCTGGCTACTAAGAATATAAACCAAGACGTCCGCGCATTAATGAATTTACATGTACATTATGCATGTTTTAACTCCTATAATAAATTTATAGCTTCAAAAACAGTTTTACGATAAGTATAAAAATCTAAATGTTCTTCAATTTTTAAACCTTCTAATTTACTTAATAAAATAGTAAAAGAAAGCTCTGGCGCAAATATTTCATTCAAGCCAGAGATTTCTACAATTATCGTATTTAATTGTTTTAACCAATCTTCCTCATGTTCGCGCATAGGAATTAATTTCCAAATCTAATTTGTTAAACGTAATAAATCTTTATTAATAATCTCTTCAGTAATAGTAAAACCATATTTAGTCATCATTGTCTATCTAACGCACTCTTTTCTCGCAATATAGACCAATTAGATTCATAAGCACCTCGCATATTTTTCTTGCGGCGACCATAAAGCCTTTGCATATGAATTGATTGACGCTATGTTTCTGATAATAGAGCTAACATTTTTGATAAGTGATTAGCTTGGGAAGTAAATTTAAAATCTGATCCTGAATACTTCATCCTCGTATTTTCGATGGATGCAACTTGTCTATTTACCCAAGCGCACATCATTAAAATGGCTATAATATTAATTTCTTCTTCTGTTAAAGATTCTAAAAAATAAGATTTATCAATAATTACATCAGGAATATCATCTGGCCCAGAAGGTATCTTTCCCCATAAAACACCAACTACAAAATCATCAGAAGTTACCATATCTTCTGGAATTGTTTCAGTTTTTATGACATAGGAAGAAATATCATGCCTAGGAAATTCAAACCCTGGCAATGATTCAATTAAAAGATTCTGCAAATCTTTTAATGTATCTTCTGGAGTCAATTCAATATACATATCATCAGTAATTTTACCAAGAAAGCGATTATATACTTTGGAAAATTCAGTTATTCCATCCACAGTGTAAACTCGCCTCCTATTTATTTATTACTTTACTACTTTATAAACTGGAGTAGTGGGAGTTTCTTCGTTACTCTTCTTGTAATCAACAGTAGTACGACGTCCAGTAGGTGCAGTATGAGCAGTTTCAGTATTTTCCTTCTTTTCAGTCTTTGTAAATACTTCATCAGGCTCCTTAGACTCTTTATCATGCTGGATAGCAGCAGTAACATTAAAACCGGTCTTTTTCTGCAAAGCCTCTATCTTACGAGTATCAGTTAAAGGCAAAGACACAGAATATTTCTTAATTAAATCCATAGCACCAACGGGAGCATAATCAAGAGCATCAAGCCACTGATCAAGTGGGCCAGTTTTAATCAAATCTATAATATTCTTTTCTGACATCCAATATTCAGGAGTTGCATAAATATTTAAGCTATTGATTGCTTCATCGCTATCAATTTGCAAAAAATTTGCCATCAATTCGCGACCGCCAGGCTGATAAGTAAGTTTTTCTAACTCTGCATAAGAAATTCTCTTGCTTTCGCCAGGCGCGAACTCTCTACGGATATTTTCTTCTGGAATTTTATAAACTACTACACTAGCACTACGATTTTTTACATTAAAATTTTTATTACCAACCATTTTATTATCTCCTTTTTCTCATAGCAAAAAATGGGAGAAAAGGGATACAAAGTACCCTTTTTTCTCCCCTTATATTAAAAATTACGGATTGTCGTTACCAATAACAACATTAGACTGCCAAGCAACATTGGAAGCACCATCAAGATGCCATGTATCCATTTGACCCAGAAGAGCAGTGTCAACATAAGCACAAATATTATTGGCCATCATGCACACTACGCCAACCTTCTTATAGACCTGAACTTCGCGAGAGCGATCATAGTTATTATATTCATCAACGATAGTATTGCCTTCAAAAGCAACCTTTACAGGCTTGCCATCGGCGCCAGTAGGAATAATCCAAGCATAACCAGGATCAATAACCTTCTTTTCATTAGTGCCATCTTCAAAGCCCTGTTCAAGAATAACAACCTTCTTGCCCTTATAGCTAGCCAAACGGCCGGTACGCCAAAGTTCATCCTTCATAGACTCAGTATAACGCCAAGCTTCTTGAGGAATCATATTGACAGCAAATTCATAAGTACAATAAATAGTAGGTTCACCATAAGCAGAAGCAATGGTTAAAAGGCGATCAAAGGAAGCCTCATCAAAACCTGCGGCCGCAACGCGGTTTGCAGGAGGAAGCTGATTGATAGAAGCCTTCAGGGCAGCACCAATCTCCTTATAAATGAGTTCATCCATACCTTCCATAATAATAGCGGTAACTTCAGCGAAATCAACACGGCCATCAAGGAACTCTTCAAAGCCAATCTGAGCAGCGCCACCAATCGCGCTAGTACGCACTTCAAAAGCCTCTTCAGCTACGCCAAGCTTAAAGACTTCATACATACCGGCAAGGCCAACGCGAGTTACAAACTGCTTAGCACGCTGACGAGTGTTAAGCTTCCTACGGAAAATGGGTTTATCGCCCTGCTTAAAAGTCTTAACTTCAGCGAACTGATTATACTGCTCTTCTACCTTCTTGGGGAGAACATCATCAAGAGTCTCTTCAATAATGGAGAAAATCAGATTTTTATTTTCACGATAAAGAGAATAAGAACCCGCAAGTTCATTCATCTCCATACGAAGTGTTTCATTAAGTGTATCATAGTCTAAATTCTTGCCATCCCAGCTATAAGCAACAGGAGAAGCAGGCTTAGCCTTAGCTACAGTCTTCATTAATGCAACAAGATTATTACGATCTAAAGCCATTATATTTTTCTCCTTTCTTACGCTATGCGCATTAATTTAACGCCTTTTTGACCATCAGGCATAGTATACAGACGCACTACCTGCCACTTCATAGAGCCATCACCAGACTTGCTGAGAATACCGTCAGCCGCACGGGGAGAAAGCTCATCACCAAGAGCAAGAGTAGATTCCGCAATCATGTTAGTGGTAAAGATATCACCCACATTAGTCTTAAATACGCGGGGAACCATCTTAGTACCTTCGGGCATCTTGCGCTCATAATGCTTACCAAGAATGTGGAAGGGATCTTCATTATAATGAATTTCATAATAATCAGGGCCGGCAGTTACATCATCATAATTGTAAGTCTTGCCACCAAGCTCAATGCTAGAATCGCCATTATTATCTACACCATTGTAATAACGAGTCTGTTTATCCTCTTCGGGCTTTTCCCAATCATAAGGACTATAAACACGAGCTTCATAATTATCTTTCAGCATAGCGAACTCAGCATCAACCTGATGTTCACGATAAAGCTTAATCTCATTATAAACAAGCATCCATTCGCCCTTACCAGCGAAATTTACCTCACCACCATTGGCGGCAGCATAGTCATATTTTACAAACTGACCATTTTCTAAAATCTTAATATCTTTATTAGCAGGCAGCTGACCATAAATCTGTCCAGTCCTCTGAGCTGAAAGATGGTTAGGTTCTACTTGGCCATAACCATAATCAACATAGCCGCCATTAGCGGAATCTGCCTGGCTAGTAATGTGTTTCTTTAAAAACTCACCCAGCATTGTTTATCCTCCTTAAAACTATTATTCTTCTCTAGATTTTGCAACAGCAAATGCAGCCTTTAACCAAGCAGGAGTATTATCAACTTCGTCATGGTCTAAATTATAAGTAATAGGCCCATTCTCATCTGTTTTCTTTTCCTCATCAAGGTCAAAACTTACCTTATTGCGGAAACATATTATAGAAAGTTTTGCTTCAATATCATCCAAAGAATAAGAATCAATATGATCAACAACATCTTTCTTATCATCATCGGACAGCATATAAAAGCTATTTATCATAGCCTGCTTATCCTTGCGCTCGGCCGCAACCTTAAACTGAGTCAAAGACTCAACTTGCGCAGTTAACTCATTATTAGTTTCCTGCAAGGCATTATACTGAGCTTGTAAAGTGTTTAACTGTTCAACAACAGTATTATACTCTTCTATAGAATAAGAAGTTTTCTTCTTCTTCTTCTTATCTTCCTCATCATCAGACTGAGATTCATTATCAGAATTATCTTCTTCTTCTGACTTTTTCTCATCCTCAGTGGGCTTCTCTTCATCCTCAGAAGGCTCTTTAGTATTCTTTTTCTTATATTCTTCCATATAAGCTGCAACATCCGCTTCTGCAAACTGATTAATAGGAGTATAATTTTTAGTTACTTCAATTAAAGTGTCAGAAGCTTGGAAGCCCTCTGTTTCAGAAAGAGAGAAATTTAAACGATAGTATTTTGTATCAGCGCTTCTCAGAACTGCAAATTTTTGACCATTTTCTTCGCAAATGCTATCAATGCTATACAAAGAAGACCATTCATCAGCAGGATCTTTATAAGTCTTATGAATATAATCCCATACGGCTGACCAAAGACTATCGCCAATATCAACGGCATAAGTATTCAATACTTTCGCTCCTCCTTCATTCAAAATATTCTTTAACTCATTCATCATTGAGAAGAGCTACTTTTTAAACCCATCCTCGAATGAGAATTGAATAGGAGCTGTAATACTCGCTCCCTCAAAGCAAGGTTCTACATCTTCGCCTAAAATACAAAGATTCTAAATTATTGCTTCATTGATAATAAAAAACTGCGGTTTTCCTTTATCATCTTTTGTCCAGTGTCCTTTTAAAATTGTATTGTCAAGTTCCATTGAGTGGTTATTACCTATATCAATAATACGTTGACATTCAGGATACTAGCCAGTCCATAAATATCCTTCTGTTACTAAATATTCACGTTCTATTACATCATCATCAAGGAATTTCTAAAACCAAACTTTAGCACCCAAATCAACAAAGCCATAAGGCCTTGTATTTTCTTTAAAGGTTAATTGGCCATTAGAAATTTCTATAATTTTATTATGTTCTTCAAAATCGCCATTGGCCTCATTATAATAACCAACAATGGGACTACCTGGCAATGAATTAGCGAGCTTTCGCGCAACATCCTTAGTAATTATACTCTTATTGCGATTAGGCTCATCTTGAACATAACAAACTTTTATTTGACATTTAGAAATTAAAGGATTGAGCGGAGTCACGTTAATGAATTCGATGGACTGTTCAATGCCTATACTCTTATGCATTAATATTCCTCCTTAACTCATAGATTCTTTATTCTAGATAGTTTTTTCGCTCTTTTGGTCATCAGATTTTTCTGGACGACCAATTTCTTTACTATCCTAATTTGTTTGATTTTTTATCTAATTACTTTGCTCTTTGTTACCCAAAATTAAATCACTGCTCATAGTAGAACTCATAAGCGGAGGAATCATAATTTCGTATAACTTTAATATATCATTCTCAAAGTGGGCAGAATTCAAAATGAAACTCTAAGAATGTCCAAGAGCAATCTAAGGTAACATCTTTGAGAAACCAATCTAAGATTGTTCTTTATATAATTTTGCCAATTCTTTATAATTATATTGAGTTGTTTCTAACATACAAAAATTAAAAATACACTTACTATTTTTATATTTTTGGCTTATAATACGATCAAAAAACTATTCAAATTGAAGCAATAACTTACGTATCGAAGATTCATCATTAAGAATTGATTTTTCCAAAGACAAATTACCATCAGTATTAAATAAATTACGCGAAATACCTAATGCATTATAAACAGTGCGTTCAACTTTTTCCAAATCATCTTTGGTGGTTGAAGTGTTTTTATCAGACATATCAATAGAATCAACATCTGTAAATGTCGTTAAAACATCAACTCCAACAGCACGACGCAACATTTCTACTGCATTGTTGTGTATATCTCTAGCTTCTTCAACATCAAATATTAAATCACCATTTTTGTCTCGCGGCAATTTTTGGACAACAATTTTTAATAATTGCTGCATTTGTTTTTTGCGGTCCAGGTCTTGGGCGGCATCCAAGTCAAGAATCGCAGGAATTGCATTTACAAACATTGGTAAATCATGATGCAATAAATTAAATTTTACAGTATTTTCTGGTTCAAGCAAATACCAGCTTCCCTAATTATCTCCAGCAAAGTCAGGTTGTAATTTACCCTATTTATAAAGTAAATATCCTTTTGAAAATTCATCAGGAAATAACTTTAAAATACGCATACGATAATTAGTGTCTCTAAACGTATCAAAGTATCTCATGTCAAATTCTACTGCAGGAGTTGAACCAACATTATAGCGGGAGCGGCAATAGTCAGTTGGCAGCTATTGTAATACTAAACTTTTATTCATATTAACAATATATCCATAATAAGCGCCATTTTTGACTACTTCTAAAGCTATATCGCCGCACACTTTTTTAATATAAGATTTATCAAGAAAATCTAATACACTAGCAAAATTTTTTAGAACTTTCTCGACAATAGCATCTTCATAAACTTTTGGATCTACATACCAATCATAACGATAAAGATAGGCGAAGTAATTGCAGACCTTTTGATAAATACCATTTATCTCATAAAAAAGATTAGAAATTCTTCGCTGTTCTTTAACATCATGTTCCATTAAAGCTTTAATAACCATGCCTTTATTAATTGCTGGACCATGGTTACCTTTATCTTTTGGATTGGGACAATAGGAACCTAATTGAAGAACAGCATCTTCAACAGATTTTACTCCAATGCGGATTTTCTTATATTCATTAGGTGCGTCTGTGCGATAATATGCATATCCATCAACCATAGCAAAACCTTTATCATGAATTTGCTATGTGCGGGATTCATTCAAATTACGCACCTCCTTTGCTGTTAATATCCAGCTCGTTTCATAATATAATCATAAGAAATGAGATTTTCGTCCTAATAAGAAATTTCTATTAAATTAAAATCATGTAAAGCACAAAATCGACGTTTTTGATTATCGTTATATTGCTATTGGTAAAAACCTCTTTTGCCACCAAATTTACTACTTGGTTGGTAATGCTGTTTACCCTAATACTCAATAATGAAATCAATGCGTCCATCATCATCAAAAATAACAAAATCAAAACGTAAAGGACGCCCATTAGGGCTTTTTAAATCAGGAAAAATATACTCCATTTTAAAGTTTAAGCCTGCTTCGCGCAGGATTTCTTCGATCTTGATTTCCGCTCGTGAAGCTCGCACTATTGATAATACCTCGCAGCAATATCAGTATAGTTTAATATAGTTGTATTAAAACTTCTAATAGCTCTATTAGCTATTACTGCAAAATTTTTCATATTTTATTTCTCCCTTAATTAAAAAAGGCCCAATCTTTTGCATTAAACCTTTTACGTTTTTTCTTGTCATCTTCCTCATGTTTAATGTAATATAATCCATATTCAAACGCAGAAAATTTGTCTTTTCGTATCCCACGATTTACCTATTTTAAAATAATATTAATACCTTCATTTTCTTCACGAAGATTCAACATTTCTTCTTTTAATATGGAAGTGTAATTAAATGGTTTTAAATAATCTGTCCTTTGTTCGGGCGTCATATTTTGACCAACTTTTGTATTAAGTAATTTTGCTTTTGCTGTCTATACATCAATCAAAAATTTTACTTTTCCAGAAGATAACTGAGTCTGCGCATTTGCATGAGCATCAGTATTTAATGATGCATTAGCTTTAACTAAATACATTGCATCTTGTTCTGTAAAATTAGTTTTATATTTTTTATAATAGTTATCTTCATCGTTATAAACACCAAAATCATAATAAGTTTCATTTGTCTCAGGATTAACCTACGTTTTTATCATGTAGTCTACAAGTCCAATACCTAGACCATTCGCATCTATGATAAGACGTCGCGCCTTAAACTTATAATATAACTATTTTAATTTTATTGCCTAATCTTCAAAATGCTCATCCGTTAACACAAATATATTAACTAATTTTTTGATTGATGTACCCTGCTATTGTGGAATTACATTAAAAACGCAAACAACAGTATCACATTGTTTGCGGCCCACATCCACAGAAAGCACATAATAAGATTGTTTTGATGCACGTCCAGATGGCTCATATTCCGGTTGATTAAGAATACGGTTTCGCTCAAAAACTTCAGGATTGAAAAATGCATCCTCTACTGTTCCAGACCATTTCGACTCATATTCTCGCTAAAACGCACTTTCATTAAAAGTACCATCCATACGTAAATCTTGAACAAAGCTTTTGTCCAAAAGCTTCATAAGCACGGGGATGCGATAAGTGCCTCCAAGTATAATTGAACGCTCTGGCTTCACGATCTACCAAACTAACAACTAGATGAGTTTGTCATAGGCATACGTGTTCTTATATCCAGCTGTAGTCACGTAGATTTGGGACTTGTTGAGCGTTTCCTCAGGCTATGTTGTTCCATCCATACACATACGTGAAATGTTCATTGTGGGAATGATAACCTGAGACAATATATCGCCATCGACTCCAACACATTCTTCTATGACTCCCCCATGACGACGCTTACCACGAGAGGTTTCACGCGCTGCAATATTATCAAAATAAGAGCCATTTTTAAATACTATTGTAGTTTGGTCTTTACTAAATCTAGTTTGACCAGGCCTATAATCAATTTCCTTATCCATAGCTGGGATAAGGTTACATATTTCTTGCACCTTTTCTTTTATGATTCCGGCTGCCTATTCTTTACCACCCGAAGTAACGAAAAGTTTGCACTTAGGATACAAAATGCAACGAATCATTAAAATCATAATCGCAAGAAATGATTTACTGTACGCGCGCGGATAAACTGCGTATACGTATTTATGCCGCATTGCCGCACGCAAAAAAACTCGTTGATAAAAATAAAGATGAAAATTTTGGGGATTTCCTGCTTCCAAAAGAAAGTCAATAAACATATCTGGGTATTCGCGCCAGAATGCCACATATTCACGCACCACTGGAAGAATTGCGGTCACACGCTCTTCGGAAAGCCCTAATTTATTGTATCGAGACTATAAATTTAAAAGTTCTTGTAATGCCATTAATTATTTTTGCCCAAGGCTAATTCTTCAGTCAATCGCGCATCTGCTTCTTGCTCAGACTCAAGAAATTCCTCTTGCTCCATAAAGTCTGCATCAGTAATTTCTGGAACTACATCTTCCATTATTTCATCTTCGATATCTTCATCTTCTTCTTTATTTTCTTCGTAATTCATTGTGCGTATTGAAGATTCAATTAAGTTGCCCAAGTTCATTTCTTCTGTAACTAAAGTACGCACATAATTTTTTGTATCCTATAAAGTTTCATCAACTTTATCTTGTGGTGTGGATATATAATAACGTGGTATAAAACCTTGCTATTCACATAAAGTAACAAGTTCAGAAACTGAATTAACATATTCACCAGATTCTGCCTTGTTCTGAGCAGCGGTAAATTTTCCTGATTTCATTAAGTTATCATACACACGGCTCATTTTTTGAAAACCTTCTACCATTATATATGTTACGAAGTATCGCTACTACTTCTCTTTACATTTCTGTAAAGTTCAGACTATATCTTTATCTTTTACCATAATTTTAAAAAGATACTCTCCATTTCGGAATACTTATTCCTACGTCTTTCGACTAGTCGTTGAACCTTTTATTTAAATTTCCAATAAAATCCTCCGGCTAAGCCTTGTTTAGAAATTGCCCTACTTATATTAGCAATCTTCAATTCTTTCTAAGCTTGAGCAATAGAAGGAAATTCTTTAATTATGTTTTTTTCTTTATCTAACTGATACACAGGTTTACTACTTTTGTTAGTTTTTATTATATATGTTGCATGTAAATTATTTTCTTGATAAGTAATTTTTTCTAAATTTTCTTTAGCATTATTTAATTTATTGCCATCTTTATGATTTATAACATATCCTAATAAATCAAAATCATTATAAAAATTACTATAAACTAATTGATGTATACGATAAGTTTTACCCTAATTATTATGCCATAAGCTTATACACTCATATCCACCACTATTATCCTAATAACTTTTTAATAATCTCTAAGTGCGAATATTCATTATTCGTCCTATAGATGAAATTACATAATTTGGATAATCTTTTACAGGTCGCCATTCTTCATCAGATAAATTCCCAATAAATTTATTAATGGTCTAGTTTCCGTTTTTTCGCAATCCTGTATTAATAGCATGTATACTATTTTCTTTTTCAGTAACCCACTCTAAATTATTTATGTTAAAATTATGGGTATCTCCATCTTTATGGTTCACTATATTTTTCCCAATGGGCTATACTAAAAAAGTTTCTGCAACCATTCGATGTATTTTTACCTATTTCTTTTTTCCATTTATAGTTAAATTATAAGTAGGATATGTTACTGACATTTTTGGTGTTAAAAACTTGTTAGATAAATTACTAAAACATCTACCATCATCATAAATGATATAAGATGTATCTTTATATTGTTGAAACATATTTATTTCCTTTCTGGAATATTAAATAACTTGGCTGCTGATTGTCTATATATCTTTATTTTTTTCAAACTTTCTAATTTATCTCTATAAAGAGATTCTTATGTAGTAAATAAAGCTTTAAGAGTTTCCAGCAATTAAAAGAGTTTTTAGGCGACATAAAAAAGTTTATCGCCAATATCAATCAACTAATTGGCTTTTAAAGAAGTTTTACATATTAATTTAAGAGTGTCAATATGACCGGCACTTTGAATGTCATAAGACTGAAGAAATTCATTATATAATTGTTCAAGCTTAATCCATTCTTCAGGCTTATAAGTTTTTCCCCATTTAAGACGTAACATTAATTTTTCTTCATCAGTTAAATCAAATGTTTCTTCAGGGACTTCAATATTATTTTGCTAATCAAAGTAATCCTGTGATGAGCCAAACTCATCACCATTTGAGGTGGGTATCTGGGGTTGTTCATAATGTTCATCAAATGTAAAAGTAGCCTTATTAATAGCTTCAGCAATTTGTTGAGCATCATATCCAGAACGCTTCATCGTTTGTTCTATTTTACTTTGCGCAAGTTCCTGTAAAAAAGCCGTATCTTTCCATCGATAATCTCTAAATTGTTTGAGTTTCATTTTAGAAAGGTAGCGCCCTATAATGGTCATACCAGTTAATTTTTCTGGATTGCCAGCATATTTTGCCATTAACTTGTTCCATTCATCAGGAACATAAGGTACGTCAGCTTCTTCTAAAATCCAAAGATAAGTATTTGGATCCCAGTTATCAACATGCATGGTCATACATTTTTTGCAAATATCGAATTTACCATTGTTAGGATATTTTTCTAAATTATTAGAAGAATAAAATTGTTCCCCATCCATGGTACGATTACATTTTTTGCAATAATATAATTCGCCCATAAATTATTTCTCCTTTTGTTTTTTCTTTTTACTTTTAGCATTGCGGCATTTTTTACATATACTGTAATAGCCATCTTTGCTAGTTTTATTTTTAGAAAAATATTTATTATGAGCTAATTTAATTTGTCCACAGCAACTGCATCTTTTATATTTTCCTTTTTCAATATTAAGATAATACCAATCCAAATATTGATCTTCGGCGGCACTTGCTATTAATTTAGGAATTTTATTACGCCAAAGACTCGATAAATATTCAAGGCTATGAGTAATACCAAATTCTGTCTGTAATAAATTTTGTATTTCAACATTTTGCCGACCATCTATTTTATATAACACTAATTTTTGATAAATGGGATAGGGTGCAAGCGCAATGGTGGAAATTTTATCAAAATCTTCCATAAGATAATATAAATCTCCAATAAATTCACTATAACCATCTTGTTTTAATTTGGAATATAAACATAAAATTGTCGAACAAATGTTTGGATCCAAAAGAGAGAGACCTGAAGGAATTGGATATCCTTCTTCATCAAAATTGCAAGTCTTATCATCATAAGTAAGTTTATAGATGCCGCGGGAATGCGCAGTCGAGCTTGCTTGAATAGGCTATCGGAAAGAATCTTTAACAAGATATTGATCTTTTCGCAATTCAATAATTGTTTTTCGTGTAATAAAAGCTTCGCGGCCTTGCGCGGTTTTTGCTTTTTCTTCCCAAAATTCAATGGAATTTCTTATTTGTTGTAATTCAGGTATTTCTTCTAAATCTTTTTTTGTTATTTTTACTTTTGGTTTGAATATTTGATTTTTATTTTCATGGATTAAATTATAGATTCCATCTTCGCCACTTTCTAGTTGTGATACAAGGCCTTCAAAAGAAGTTTCACGTTTATTAACTGTGGCTAAGCGGTTTTCAGTTAATATTTTGCGCTCACGGCGCTCTTGACGTTCCATGCACATAACTAGATAATCAGTTAAAATTTCTATGTATTTTTGTGGAGGGTTAGGCTATTCAGCCAAAATTTGTTCCACTAATTGTACTCTTTCTTTTGGAGTTTCTAAAGAATAATCTAATTTTATCAAAGGTTTTTTAGAACCTCCTTTATTTTTGAAGCGTAGCTAGCTCCAATTCTTATTTTATTATAGCATGAAAAAAGCGCAATGTCAAGTTTTTTGAGAAAAAAT
>ERZ1026844.1106-NODE-1106-length-17184-cov-4.493899_pt1 | contig 17184 bp, 15 predicted proteins | sample MGYA00380152_ERZ1026844 | MGnify/ENA primary metagenome ERZ1026844 (study PRJEB33269, sample SAMEA4719788) | human gut metagenome | biome: human-associated habitat; feature: organic feature; material: feces | place: Cameroon | collected 2013-10 ... | reverse complement strand
GGCGGTCAGCCAGGGGGTCAAGCGCGGGCTGTTTTCCAATGAGGCGGGTATGGGTTCCACTCCGCATGCGCATGCGCTTGCCAACGTTAAGGACCCGCACGAGCAGGGTGTGGTCGCCATGGCGGGGGTATTTATCGATACCTTCGTGGTGCTGACCATGACCGCGCTTGTCGTAATCTCCACCCTGTTCACCGACGGCGGCATTCTGCACGGGCAGGTATTAAACGCCGAAAACCTTACCGCCCTCGGCGTTTCCAAAACCAACGCCGCCCAGCTTGCATTCGGCTCCGCCTTTCAAAATCAAACGCTCGGAAACGCCTTTGTTGCGATCTGCCTTTTGTTTTTCGCTTTTTCCACCATCGTCGGCTGGAATCTCTTCGGACGCATCAATGTACACTATCTCTTCGGGAAAAAAGCGGACCTGTGCTATTCCGTGCTTTGCATTGTATTTATTTTTCTCGGCTCCGTTCTATCCAACGACCTTGTCTGGGAGCTGACGGATTTCTTCAACAACCTCATGGTGCTGCCGAACGTTCTCGCGCTGGTTGCCCTCAGCGGTACGGTGGTGCATTGCTGCCATTTGCACAAAAAGCAATAACGCCTCCTCTTTTTGAGCGCCTTTCGCATCTTTGCGGGAGGCGTTCTTATTTTTTTCACAATTCCGTAACGTTCAATGCATTGTTTCCCGGGCGCAAAAGCTTATAATATTAAACAGTTTAATATTAAACTTTTTTAGGAGGGATACTATGGAACGACCGATGCCGACCGCCTCAGCCATGTTTCATCATGCAAATCGGCTGCGCAAGGCTTATCATACGGTGCTTGCGCCGCTGTGCCGCGAAAGCGGACTGCCGCCCATGGCGCTTGACATTCTTTTATATGTGGCAAATAACCCGCAAAGCAGCACGGCGACGCAGATCTGCGAGAGCCGCGGCTTCAAAAGCGCCATTGTTTCGGTGCATATCGACCGCCTTGTGCGCGCGGGGCTGCTCTGCCGCAGCACCGACCCTACCGACCGCCGAAAGACCTGCCTTTGCTGCACCGAGGAGGCGCAGCCGCTCATTGTGCGCGGGCGGGCGCTGCAGCAAAGCTTCGGCAAAGCGCTGCTTGCGGGGCTGAGCCCGCAGCAAATCGAAATCATGCATGCCTGCATTGCCAAGATCGATGCAAATATGGACGCGATGCTCGCGGCAGCGGGAGAGGAGGAAACCAATGCTTAAACTGTTCAAAAATATGCGCAGGCGCGAGGCGCTGATGGCGCTGCTTTGCCTTGTGCTCATTGTCGGGCAGATTTATTTTGATCTGCGCCTGCCCGATTTCATGACGGAGCTGACCACCCTGATCCAGACCGGCGCCAAAACCGCCGAGCTGCTCTCCGTCGGCGGGAAGATGCTGCTTTGCACCCTGTGCTCGGCGGTGCTTGCCATTGGCTGCGGCTTTCTTTCGGCGCGCGTTGCGGCAGGCTTCAGCTTCACCGTGCGCGAAAAGCTGTTCTATCATGTTATGGATGCCGGCAAAGAAGAAATGCAGCAGTTTTCCGTGCCGAGCCTGATCACGCGCACGACCAACGATATCACGCAAATTCAGATGATCGTCGCCATGGGGCTGCAAATGGTTGTCAAGGCGCCGATTATGGCAGTTTGGGCAATCATCAAAATCCTCGGAAAAAGCTGGACGCTCTCCGGCGTGACTGCCGCCTTTGTGGTTGCAATCTGCACGGTGATTTTACTGATCATGAGCTCGTGCCTGCCGCGGTTTCGCCTGGTGCAAAAGCTCACCGACCGCATCAACCGCGTCGCCCGCGAAAACCTCACCGGCATCAATGTGGTGCATGCCTTTAACGCGGAGGACTATCAAAACGAAAAATTCGATGTGCCGAGCAAGGAAATGTTCCGTACACAAATGAAAAACCAAAAGCTGTTTGCCCTGGTGCAGCCGACGATGAGCCTTGGCATGAACGGGCTCGCGCTTGCAATTTATTGGGTCGGTGCGGCGCTTGTCAGCCGCATTCCCGCCGCTGATTTCGGCGCAAGGCTCACCATGTTCGGCGATGTCATCGTGTTCAGCACCTATGCAACCTATATTGTCATGTCGTTTATGATGCTTGTGATGATTTTCATGCTCTTCCCGCAGGCGCAGGTCAGCGCGGAGCGCATCAACGATGTTTTGGCAGCGCAAAACACACTGCAACCGGGCACAAAAAAAGAGACTGCCGAGCACGGCTGCGTAGAATTTTCGAATGTTTCTTTCCGCTATCCGGGCGCTGCGCAGGACGCTTTGCAGAATATCAGCTTTTCCGTAAAGCAAGGGCAGACCTTTGCCATCATCGGCGCAACGGGCTGCGGCAAAACGACGCTTGTCAACCTCATTCCGCGGCTTTACGATGCCACCGGGGGGCAGGTGCTGATCGACGGCGTCGATGTCAAAGACTATGCACCATGCGCCCTGTATGACAAGCTCGGGTTTATCACGCAAAAAGCGACGCTGTTTTCCGGTACCGTGAAAAGCAACGTTTTCTTCGGGGAGAGCGCCGCGCCGCAGGACGATGCAACGCTGCAATCTGCGCTGCGCGTCTCGCAGGCGGATGAATTTGTGGAAAAGCAGCCCGAAAAAGAAGAGCACCCCGTCGCGCAGCTCGGGAAAAACCTCTCGGGCGGGCAAAAGCAGCGCATCAGCATTGCCCGCGCGCTGGCAAGAAAACCGGAAATTTTGGTTTTTGACGATTCCTTTTCCGCGCTCGACTACAAAACCGATGCGGCTCTGCGCACAGCCCTGAGCCGCGAGCTGCCGCAAACCACAAAAATCATTGTTGCGCAGCGCATCAGCACCATCCGCCATGCCGACAGCATTCTGGTGCTCGACCGCGGGCAGGCCGTCGGGCTCGGCACGCATGAAGAGCTGATGGAGCGCTGCCCGATCTATCGCGAAATCGCATCCTCGCAGCTCAGCGCTGCGGAGCTTGCCCAAGAGGAGGAAAAACGCTATGCATGCAAAACAGTATGAAAAAGCATCCGGCAAGCAAACCTTCTCGGCGCTGCGGCGCACCGCGTCCTATCTGCGCGGCTCCGTCGGCGCGATCCTTGTCGCTTTGCTGCTTGCCGCGCTGAGCGCCGTTTTAACCATTCTCGGGCCGGACAAGGTCGGGCAGATTGCAACGCTGCTCTCGCAGGGGCTTGGCGGCAAGATCGACCTTGGCGCCATCGCAAAAATCGGTATCACACTTGCCGTTTTCTATGTGTTGAGCGCGCTGTTTGGCTTTGTGCAGCATTATATCATGGCTGTTATCACGCTGCGCATGTCTTATCGGATGCGGGGCGGGCTTTCCGCAAAGATCAACCGCGTGCCGCAAAAGAGCCTCAACGGCACGGCGCAGGGCGATATTCTCAGCCGCATTACAAACGATGTCTCCACCCTGCAGCAGGGTCTGACAAACAGTCTGCCCACCATGATCAGCGCAGGCACGCAATTTATCGGCTGCCTGATCATGATGTTTATCACCAACGCGACCCTCGCCCTGATCTCTCTTGGGATCACAATCCTCGGCATTTTCCTTGTCTTTTTCATCATGGGGCGCTCTCAGCGCTATTTCACTGCGCGGCAAACCAGCCTCGGCGCTCTGAACGGCTATGTGGAGGAGATGTATTCCGGGCATGATGTTATTGCGCTGAACCGTGCGACAAACGGGGTCAAGCGCAGCTTTGATGCGCTCAACCGCGCCGTATACGATGCAAACTGGCGCTCGCAATTTCTCTCGGGCAGCATGCAGCCGCTGATGAATGTCGTCGGCAATATCGCCTATGTTGCGGTTTGCGTGTTCGGCTCCATGCTTGCGCTTTCCGGCAAAATCGAATTCGGCGTGATTGTTTCCTTTATTCTCTATGTCCGCCTGTTCACCTCCCCGCTGACGCAGATCGCGCAGGGGATGACCAATCTGCAGACCGCCTCCGCCTCTGCGCATCGCATTTTTGATTTTCTCGGCAGTGAAGAGCTTTCGGATGAATCGGAAAAAGCAAAGCTGGACGCCGGCATCGTGCGCGGCGAAGTGGAATTCTCCCAGGTGCGCTTTGCCTATCCGGATGCGCCGGATAAAACCGTTATCCATGATTTTTCCGCGCATGTTCTTCCGGGGCAAAAGGTCGCCATTGTCGGCCCGACGGGCGCGGGAAAAACCACCATGGTCAATTTGCTCATGCGCTTCTATGAGCTCAGCAGCGGCACCATCACCATCGACGGAACCCCCACAGATCAGCTGCGCCGCGAAGATGTGCACAGCCTGTTCGGCATGGTTTTGCAGGATACCTGGCTTTTTGAAGGGACCATTCGCGAAAACCTTTGCTATAACATGAAAGGGATTGACGATGATATGCTTTGGCGCGTGCTCGCCGCATGCGGCCTTGACCGCTTTGTGCATTCTCTGCCGCAGGGGCTTGACACCGACCTTTCGGAGAGCACAACCATTTCCGCGGGGCAAAAGCAGCTGTTCACCATTGCGCGCGCCATGCTGCAGAATGCGCCGATGCTGATTCTGGACGAAGCGACCTCCTCGGTCGATACCCGCACGGAGCTGCTCATTCAAAACGCCATGGATACCCTCACCGCCGGGCGCACCAGCTTTGTGATTGCGCACCGCCTTTCCACCATTAAAAATGCCGACCTGATCCTTGTGATGCAAAACGGCGATGTGATCGAAAGCGGCACGCATGCCTCCCTGATGGAAAAAGGCGGCTTTTATGCAGCGCTTTATAACAGCCAGTTTGTGCAAAGCTGAGCGCTTTTCAAAGGCGAGAGAAAATACCGAAAAAACTTTTTTTACAAAGAAAAAGGCAGAGCAAATGCTCTGCCTTCTTCTCACCCGCCCGCGCAAAATAAAACAAAGGCGCGCACCGTGCGGTGCGCGCCGTCGTTTTTTTTGTTTTCAAAAAACTCAGTCGCTGATATAGGGCAGCAGGGCGACCTGGCGTGCGCGCTTAATGGCGACGGTCAGCTCTCTCTGATGCTTTGCGCAAGCGCCGGAAACGCGGCGGGGCAGGATCTTTGCGCGCTCGCTGATATGCTTTCTCAGGCGTGCGGTATCCTTATAATCGATATGATCGATCTTCTCAGCGCAAAACTGGCAAACCTTTTTTCTCTTGCGGTTCGGGCGGAACGGCTTCTGTGCGCCGCCTTCGCGCGGTTCTCTTTCTCTATCCATGGTTCTCTTCCTCCTTACAATATTCGTTAGAACGGCAGATCGTCGTCCGTGGAAACTTCCTCAAATTTCGGTGCCTGTGCAATCGCACTGCCGTATGCCGGCGCATCGCTGCCGGAGGGCGTGTACTGATTTGCAGCGGCTCCCTCGCCCTTCTTTTCAACAAAAGAAAGCTCGTCTGCCACAACCTCGGTGATATAGCGGCGATTGCCCTGCTGATCCGTATAATCGCGGCTCTGCAAGGAACCGACCACCAGAATCGGGTTGCCTTTGCGGAAGTATTTCGAAACAAACTCTGCCTGCTGACGCCAAGCCACAATGTTGATAAAATCAGACTGCGGCTGCTCGCCGGCTTTCGTGAAGCGTCTTGTGACGCCGATGCGGAACGAGGAAACGGCGATGCCGCTTGCCGTCGTTTTCAGCTCGGGGTCTGCAACCAAATGACCGATCAGGATGACTTTATTCAGACTTGCCATACAAAGCCCCCCTCTCCGCTCACAGGCGAACGGTCATGGAGCGGATGATGCCGTCCGTAATGTTGAAAATACGGTCCAGCTCGGCGATAAACTCGCCGTCGCAATCAAAGTTGATCAAAACATAGTAGCCGTCATTTTGATCATTGATCGGATATGCGAGTCTGCGCTTGCCCCATTCATCAAATTTGGTGACGGTTGCATGCTTCTCGATCAGCGCCTTGAACTTTTCCACGACTACCTGAATCGCTTCTTCGCTCAGCTGTGCGTCAACGATGAACATCGTTTCGTAGGAATTGATTTTCTTCTCCATTTTTTTGCACCTCCTCATGGACTTTTGTCCGCGGTATCGCGCCGCGGCAAGGATGTTGCCGTGAAATACGATGCATTTTCACAAGCATTTTATTTTACCATTTCTTTTTTTCTTTGTCAAGGCTTTTTTGCGCCCCGCGGCAAAATCTTCCGAAAAAACGAAGCGTTTCCTGTTACGCCTGCTCAAATGCAGTATTCCTTCACATAGCCGTCGATGGCGTTTTGCACCACGCTTTGCGCCTCCGCGGCTCCCAGCACCTCATTCACCGCCGTTTGCTTGCCCTCCAGCTCCTTGTAAACACGGAAGAAATGGCTCATTTCATCAAAAATATGCGGCGGGATCTCGGAAATATCGTGATAACAGTTATAGGTCGGGTCTCCGAACGGAATCGCAATGATCTTTTCATCGTTTCGCCCGTTATCAATCATGGTAATCACCCCGATGGGATAGCAGCGCACCGAGGTCATGGGATACAACGGCTCCGAGCAAAGCACCAGAACATCCAAAGGATCTCGGTCGTCCGCATAGGTACGCGGAATGAAGCCATAGTTTGCGGGATAATGCGTCGAGGTATACAAAATGCGGTCGAGAATCAGAATGCCCGTTTCCTTATCCAGCTCATATTTGCATTTTCCGCCTTTTTCGATTTCGATCACAGCGATAAAATCATCTTTATTGATGCGTTTGGGGCTGATATTGTGCCAAATATTCATAGATTTCGGTCTCCTTTGACAGGGCAGCACCTGTTTGATTTTTTTCGGGCTTTGCCCGCAGAGCGGAAAAAGCAAGGCGGTTTTTGGGGGGTACCGCCTTGCCTTTTGTCATGTTATGTTATTCCGGGATGTCTTAACAATTTCCAAGGGAGAACAGCAAAAGCGTCAATCCGCAAACCGCAATCAAAACGCCTATCGCAGGCAAAAAGAGCGTGTAGAAGGCGGCAAGCAGCATCGCGGTGCGGTCGCCCTTTTCCAGCGGCTCGTTTTGCAGCGCCTTTTCTTTTTCGGGATCCGGCTTTTTGGGGAGCTTCTTCCATGCCTTGAAAATCATCTCTGATTCGTCCCCTTCTGCACCTCAAAAAGGTAATTGCCGTTCTCGTCGACCTTACGCTGTTCGGCAAAGTGGCAGGCGACGAAATGCCCCGGCTTCACTTCCTGCAGCTGCGGCGGAACCACGCGGCATTTTTCGCATGCCATGAAGCAGCGCGTGTGGAATTTGCAGCCGGAGGGCGGCGTAATCGAAGAGGGAATGTTGCCCTCCAGGATGATGCGCTCCTTGGTCAGGCTGTCAGGATCGGTCGTAGGAATGGAGGAAAGCAATGCAATGGTGTACGGGTGACGGGGATCCTTAAACAGCTCGTCCGTCTCCGCAATTTCCACCATGTTTCCGAGATACATCACGCCGATGCGGTCGGAAATATACCGCACAACGGAAAGGTTATGCGAAATAAAGAGGTAGGTCAGCCCTTCTTTTTCCTTCAGCTCCTGCAAAAGGTTGATGATCTGCGACTGAATGGAAACATCCAGCGCGCTGACGCATTCGTCGCAAACGACAAATTTCGGCTTCACTGCCAAAGCGCGCGCGATACAAATACGCTGCCGCTGTCCGCCGGAAAACTGGTGGGGATAGCGGTTATACATATAATTCTGCAGTCCGCAGGAATTCATGATGTCAAACACGTATTCCTGCGTCTTCTTCGTGCGGCGCTTGAAGAAATTATGCGTATAAAGCCCCTCTTCAATGATTTGCCCGACCGTCATACGGGGGTTCAGAGAGGAATACGGATCCTGGAAGATGATCTGCAGATCCTTGCGCAGATGGCGCATTTCGGAATACTTCAGGCGGCGCAGGTCAACGCCGTCGTCGATCATTGCTTCATATGCCGCAAATTCTTCGTCGCCTGCATATTTTGCCTTGAGCGCGTCGATGGCAATTTGTTCTTTGCCGACCGTTTCCCCGCAGGCGTCTCTCTTTTGTGTCAGCTCGGCGGTCTTTTCGCGCAGCTTTGCAATTTTCTTTTGGCAGGCCTGTGCCCTTTTCGGCTGCTCCTCCGCAATGCTTTCCTGCACGGAGATTTCAAGCTCGATCTGCTCGATCTGCTGGCGCAGCTGCTCTGCACGGCAGATCTGGCGATATTTCGCCAGCTTCATTTCAGCGCCTTTTTTGGTGTCGCGTACCATGAAGCCGCCGAGGATTTTTGCGCTTTGTGCAAGCAGGGTTTGCGCTTCGCTTGCCGCAAGGTTTTTCTCCTGCAGATTATAGAAGGTCGCCTTGTCGCCGAGCGTTTCGCATTTTTTTGCAAGCTCATCGGCGCGCGCCTGCGCCTTTTTATAGGCGTTTACATATTTTTCCGCGTTTTTCAGCGTGTCGGTCACATAGGAGGGCGCGACATTGGCAAGCGTTGCGCCGTAATACATCGTGGTGCCCGCCGTCTGATCGTACAGCTGCAAAAGCACGCGGCCGAGAGTGGATTTTCCGCAGCCGGATTCCCCGACAAGCCCGAAGGTTTCGCCCTGATAAATATCCAGGGTAATATCTTCGTTCGCGCGGTTGTAAACCTGCTTTGCAAAAATGGAGGATTTCGCCAAAGGGAAATACTTTTTAAGATTCGTGATGGATAACAGCTTCTCCATGAGCGGCGCTCCTCCTTTCTTCCTTCTTTGGATAGAAGCAACGGATGAGTTGATTGTCCGCTACCTTTTCAAGCGGCGGCTCCTCTTCCATGCAGCGCTTGGTGCAATATTTGCAGCGCGGCGCAAACTTGCAGCCCTTCGGCAGATCCAGCGGGTGCGGAACAACGCCGGGAATGGGGTCCAGCTTTGTGCGGTCGTCGTTCAGGCGCGGGATGGAATACATCAGCCCCTCGGTGTACGGATGGCTCATGGGGCAATCCGTAAAGATCGTGCGCGCGGGCGCCTGCTCCACAACCTGCCCGCAATACATCACCACAACATCGTCCGCCATTTCGTTGATCACGCCGAGGTCATGGGTGATAAACATGATCGCCGTGCCGTTTTCTTTTTGCAGCTCGTTCATCAGCCGCAGGATCTGCGCCTGAATGGTAACATCCAGCGCGGTGGTCGGCTCGTCCGCAATCAGAATATCCGGCTTGCAGGCAAGCGCCATGGCAATCATCACTCTTTGGCGCATACCGCCCGAGAGCTGATGCGGATACATCTTTACAACCGCTTCCGGGTTCGGAATCTGAACGGAGCGCAGCATTTCCACGCTCTTTTCCGCCGCTTCCTTCTTGCTCATGTTCTGGTGAATGATAAACGGCTCGGAAAGCTGCCGCTTGATCGTAAACACAGGGTTGAGCGAGGTCATGGGCTCCTGGAAGATCACAGAGATGCGGTTGCCGCGGATATGATACATTTCCTGCGTGGAAAGCGTGGCAAGATCGCGCCCTTCAAAGCGGACCGTGCCGCCGGCAATATAGCCATTTGCGTCCAAAAGACGCAGAATACTCATGGCGCTGACGCTTTTTCCGGAGCCGGACTCACCGACAATGCCGAGCGTGCGGCCGCGCTCAATCGTATACGAAACATCATTGACGGCCTTGACCGTACCGTTTCGGGTTTTGAAATAGGTGTGCAGATTTTTGACTTCAAGCAACGGTTCTGCCATTATTTTTCCACCTCCGATTTCGGGTCAAGCACGTCACGGAGCGTATCACCGATGATATTGATGCAAATTACAACAATGGAAAGGAAGAGCGCGGGAAAGAGCCAACGCCACCAATACGACTGAATCACCAGGGAATTTTTCGAGCCGTCGAGCATGTTGCCCCAGGTCGGGCGCGGGAGCTTTACGCCGAATCCCAAATAGGAAAGCGAAGATTCCGTCAGCATGCAGCCCGCAAAATCCAATGTGACCGTTACCAGAATCACGGAAATGATGTTGGGCAGAATATGCTTGAATGCAATACGCTTTTCCTTGACGCCCATGGCGCGGGCAGCCGTGACAAACTCTTTTTCTCTCTCTGCAAGGATCTGACCGCGGACAAGCTTTGCAAGCCCCGTCCAGGACAGAACGCCGAGAATGATCATGATAATAAAAATGCGGGTGTTTTCGTGCACATCAGAGGATTGCAGAACAGCCGAGAGCACCAACGCAAACGGCAAAAACGGGATTGCGCCGAAGATCTCCGTCACGCGCATGAGGATAATATCCACAATGCCTCCGAAATATCCGGAAATACAGCCGATGATGATGCCGATAATGGTAGATACGATCACGGCGACGGCGCCGATGGTCATGGTCATCATCCCGCCGTTCATCAGACGGTTGAAGACATCGCGGCCCATTTCGTCCGTCCCCATGAAATATCCCTTGAGGCCCCAGGAATCAACGAACTCGCCGTCCTTAAACGCATAGTTTTGGAAGCCGGAGGAAATCACCTGATCCACAGCGCCTGCTTCCTGCAGTTTTTCCGGCACGTCGCACTGCCCGCGGTAGGACTGCCCCCAGGCATAGGCTCTGCCCTGCTCTGTTGTCAGCGTAAAATGGCGCGTTCCGGCAGACAGGGAAACAACCTTGTCGCCCTGCGGGATCTGCGGCAGCGGGTCTGTCATACCGGAGACAATCACCTCGCCGTCCTCGCAAAGCAGCGCGATGGCGGTGCGGGTCGCCGCGATATCAACGATCCTGCGGCCGCCCACCTTATCAACAAGGCGTGTGCCGTCGTTGAGCAAATCATATTTTGTGCTCTTGCCGCTGACAAACTGACCGTTTTCATTGATGGCATAAATGCTGTCGTTGGTAAAGACAAGCTTTGTAAGCTTGCCGTAAATCACGGGGGCCGTGCTGTCCTCGCCCTGCGCCTCCTTCGCTTCGTCATAGCTCATTTTTCCCGCTTTGATGACAGAGGAGAGGTTGTTGGCGGAGAGCCCGTCGTTGCCCCAGGCATAGATCTTTCCGTCGTCCATGAGGATCGCGGTGACCTGGTTGCCGCAGACAAGCTGCGCGACATGATCAATATCCACCTTGCCGCCGTTCACCAGCTCGTTTGGCATGGGGCGGCAGGAGGCAATCATGGTGCCGTCAAGGCCGTACTGGCCGTTGTCGGATTCGCCCCAGGCATATACCGTGCCGTCGTCACCGATAGCGACCACATGATCGGAGCCGGCAGCAAGATATTTAATGTTGGCTTCCTTGACATCCTCCGGCACTGTCATAACATCCTTTTGCTTGTCGGAGGAATGCGTATAGCTGTATCCCCACATATAAACATTGCCCTCAGTGCTGAGGCCTGCGGTAAAGGATGCCAAAGAGGAGATAGACTCTGCGCCGTCCTTCATATCAGCCGGCAGGCGCATCATGCTCATGGTCGGTGCAATATTGGTATGCAGCATTTCGCTGCCCGATTCCGTCAGGTTCACCGGGGCGATGATCGGTCCGATGATGACAAAGAGGAACATCGCTGCAAGAAGGATAACCGCACCGGTTGCAATGGGTCTGCGGAAAAACCGCTTGACCGCAAGCTTGCCGGGGCTGTCATAGCGCTCATCCGCAACGGTCAGCTCCTTGGAGGCGCCGAAAAACATACGGCGCAGCCAGCGAAACGGGGCGAAGCCTTTTTTCTTTACGTTTTCTTTGCTCACCTGCTTCTCCCCCTTTCTCACTTGTTGACGCGAACGCGCGGGTCGGCGATGCCGTAGGCAATATCGATCACCAGATTGCCCAGCAGCCCGATGATAACATAGAACATCTGCAGCAGCAGAACGACCTCAAAATCCTTGCCGTTGAGCGCTTCGATATAGGTCTTGCCGACGCCGTTGAGCGCGAAAATATTCTCAATCATAATAGAGCCGGAGAAAATGCCGAGGAACCAGCCGATCACAAGCGTGATAATCGGAATGAGCGCATTGCGCCATGCATGGCTGTATACAACGGTTTTCTCCTTCAGGCCCTTTGCTCTTGCCGTGCGAATGCAGTCCAGAGAGAGCGCCTCGGTCATGGAAGCGCGCACATAGCGGGTCATGCCGCCAAGAGACGCAAAGGTCATGGTGATCAGGGGCAGAGCCATATAATAAAGCTCATCCAAAAACTTGCGCATGCCGGTGTATTCCGAGCCCGGCGTTTTCATGCCGGAAACGGGGAACCATCTCAGAATCGTTGCAAAAATCCAGATAAAGACGATGGCTATGATAAACACCGGAATACTGTACCCGATGATCGTCGCAATCTGCACGGCGGTATCGCGCTTGCCTCCGCGGTGCACCGCGCAGAATATGCCAAGCGGTATCGTGATGCCGAGCGCAATCACCGTTGCGAAGATATTGATGAAGATCGTATTCTTCATCGGCGTGATCAGGGTCTCCATTGCCGGTCGGTCTTTCATATAGCTTTTGCCGAAGTTCCCCTGAAGAATCCCGTTATACTGCCCGTTGATCGGAGCAAGCCCGAGCCAGCCCAAATAGCGCACAAACACATTCTGGTCGGTGCCAAGCTCCCGTCGCAGCTGCTGCACCTTTTGTTCAAACAGCTCACCGCCGTTTGGCATGTTTTTATATGCGGCTTTGTATTCCTCCGCCTCCGCTCTTGCGCGGTCAAACGGAATCATGGCGTAAACGAGATACATCAAAAGGGAGAGTATCAGCAAGACAACGACCATATATCCAAGTCTTTTCAGTATATATTTGCCCATTTTTCCACTCCCTGTGATCTGCCTTCCGTCAATAACCGTACCGCCTCCGTCTCCCGGGGGCATACGGTTATGACGGAAAACGAATTTCCGTCATTTTTCTTCCGAAAAGCCCGAAGCGGGGCAGCCAAAATATGGCTGCCCCGTCCGCACTTATGTGACTGTCAATACAGCATCAAACCTTATTGAGGGATTGCGCCTGATATTGTCCTGTCTGTACCTTATTCTGCAGTGTCAACAGATGCGTACACAATCGCGTATGCCGGACCGAAGAACGGAGAGGTCTCAAAGCCGGAGATCTTGCCGTTGAACACATCATAGTACAGGTTGGAGTACAGCGGGATATCGGGCATAAGCTCGTTCCATCTTTCGATGTAAGCTTCCCACCACTCATTGTATTCATCCTCAGTCTTTGCGTTGTAAACCATAGCCATGGACAGATAATCCATGCCGAGTTTACCGTCGGACTGCTTCATAGCTTCCTCATAGGACAGCTTCTCAGCTTTAATGTCATACGGGAATGCCTTGTCGTACTCATCATAGAGCTTGTTGGAAGAATAGCCGAAGTAGGTCGGATCCAAAGACCAGTTGTATGAATAGTCATAAACAGAGCTGTTCCAGCCTGTTGCAAGGTTGAACATGCCGTAGGTCGGTGTGCCTGCATAACCGTAGGAGGCCTCGCGGTAGATTTCGCCAAGCAGCTTGGTAAAATCGCCGGTGGTAGCACGGATGACAATACCCAGATCCTTAACATCCTTGCTGTTTGCAAGGTTGGTGGTGAGCAGGTCGGTCACGCTGTTCGGAGTGGTACCGAACCAGTTGACTGCCAGCGGCATATAGTATTCGCCGTTGATCTCAACTGTCTTGTAGGTAATGCCGTCTTCGTTATTCACGGATGCATAGGTCTTGTTCACGCCGTCGCAAGCCTCGGCCTCTTCCTGGGTCAGCTTCTTGTAACGGACGGAATCAACGCCGCTCTGTCCTTCGACAAAGGCTTCGCCCTTGGAGTTGTAAACCCAGCCGCCGTCCTCAAGCGCCTTCTTAGCGTTTGCAACGGAGAAGGAGTAGTCGATCAGAGAGATATCATCCTTCACAGCCTGCCACATGGAGAAGTTCGGGCTGTAAGGACCGTCCACGACGACACCGTAGCCGCCGGTAAAGGTCTGGCAGAACTCTGTTCTGTTCATAGCATAGGTGATGGCCTGACGCACGGACTGGAACATTGTCGGACCGAAGTCGCACTCGAATTCAATCTTGCCGTAGCCGGCTCTCTGATAATGCACTTCCTTGAATGCCTTGCCGTCAACAATATCAAGAGCTGCCTTGGTCAATTCGCCGCCGGTGATAGCGGAGAGGATGTCAACGCCGCCGTTCTTGAGCAGGTCAAGCTGCGTTTCTTCAACGATCTTAACATAAACGAGGGTCTCGATTGCAGGAGTCATACCTTCGAAGTTGCCCTTGTAGTTGGGGTTAGCCTTCAGGGTTGCTTCCTTCTTTGCATTGTCCCAGGCAGTCAGCGTGTACGGACCGGAGTAAGGATACTTGGAAACGTCATAACGGTTCTCTTTGAGCTCCTTGCCCTTGACGTAGGAAGTAACGGTCTGTTCGTTGCCCTCTTCGTCTGTAACAACCTCGGTGCCGTCCTTCTCATAGAAGTTCTCGGTCAGGTAAGCGCCGTTGCCGTCGTCCTTGACATCAACATCCTTGCCCAGAATCAGGCCCAGCGGATCGGGAGAAATTGCACCGTGGGTGTATGCGAAGTAGTAGGGATAGTAGTCGGAGGAAACGGTCACGGAGAACTCATAGTCGCCCAGCAGGCGAACACCCTTGAATTCCTTGGACGCGCCCTCAGCCTCGGTGCCGTCATATGCTTTGAATTCAGTGAAGCCGACGAAGGCCTGACCGGTCATGCCGGTGTGACCTGCGTAAACGGAAACGGGAGAAGAGAAAGAAAGAATGCCGGCAACATAGTTTTTCGCGGTGATCGGCGTGCCGTCGCTGAAGACAAGGCCCTCATTCAGCACGATATCGATGGTGTAGGTGCCATCTTCGTTCTCGGTCTCTTTGTGGCTCTTCACAGCGGTCTTGTTCCACTGGTAAGCGCCCTCCTGGTCGGTTTCCATAGTGGAATAACCAACGGTCATCTTTTGGATGTCCTGGTCAGCAGCGCCTGCGGAGCTGCCGCCGAAGCCCGGCCAACGGAAGTCACCGGAAAGCTCGGTGGTGCTGCCCATGATAACCTTGGTGCCTGCCTTGATTTCACGCACCGGAGTGGTGGGGTTATCGGTGCTCGAATCGCCCGGTTTGGTATCAGTCTTACAGCCGGTAAGAACACAGCCAAGAACCATGACAACGAGCAGGACAACCGCGATCAATTTCTTGCTCATAGGGAAATACCTCCATAAATTTTTAGACGCCGAACCTCATCCCGCGATATGCTCTGACCGTTGTCCCGCGCTTCCGCCGCGGCTCTTGCACCGCTTTCGGAGAAAGCGTCGGAAAACCGGTCAGGCGGCGCAAAAATCGCCCGGACATATCAAATGGGTATGAAATTCTTTATCTTTTCTTAAATATAGCACAGCGGCAGTCCCCTTGTCAAGAGAATTTTTCAAATTTTCATCACATATCCGTCATATTTTTTACGGATTTTTTCCGCCGGCGCTTGCCTCTCTTGACTTTTTGCACAAAAGCAGAAAACCGCGCTTTGCATAATGCGCGGTTTTCTATGCAAATTTATGCATGTCGCGGGTCAACGCGCAAAAGCCATGCCGCATTGCTGCGCCCGATCTCCGTCACGGCGCACCCCTGCGCAAGCAGAGAATTTTTCGTGTTCTCCCATTCCGTGCCCGGCCCCATCATCAGATAAAACGGCTCTGCCGCATCTCTGAGCGCGTCAAGCGCTGCGGCGCCGTCTGCCCGGCGCACGGTTTTTCCCTGCGGGCACAGCACAAATAAATACAAATCGTCCAGCCAGCGGTTTTCTTTTTCCTCCATAATATATAAAAGGCGCAGCGGCTCGGCGCGCACCGCATCCGTGAGCACCCGCCGCTCGGTATAGAGCATTTCCGGCGCGTCGCGGGGTACCATGCCGCAAAAAAGCAGAGCGCAGCAAAGCACCGCAGCCATGCCCCGCGCCTTCCCCGCGCGGCAGAGCACACGCAGCGGATAGATGATGAGCGCACAGGAAAGCAGCACAAATACCGACCAAAACGGCATCAGATACCGCAGCTCAAAATACGGCGCATGCAGCGAAAGCAACGCAAAGGCGCCTGCCGCCCCGAAAAACAGCAGCGGCAGATACCGCCTTGCCGCCCCCGCCGCGCCGCCGCGCGCCTCCTTGCGCAGGCAGAAAAGCACGGCTGCGCCGCATACCGCAAGCGCCGCCAAAAGCCAAAGCCCGCCCTGCGCGGAAAAGATGAGCTGCAAATAATTTTTTGCGCGCACGGCAAGCGGCTCCGCATGCCCCTGCCCGACACCGCGATATCCGCCGAACACATGATGCAGCGCCGCCGGAAACACCATCAAAAAAATCTGTGCCGCCGCCGTGCAAACGCCGAGAAATACAAAAAGCTGCACATAGTTTTTCTGCCGCAGCCGCCAAATCACATACCAAAGCGAGAAAAACACCGCTGCCGCAACGCAGTAATAATGCGTCATGGCGCCGCAAAACAGCGCAAGCGCCAAAAGCGCCGCATGGTGCGCGGCAGGGCGGCGCCGCTGCAAAAGCCGCACAAAGGCATACAGCATCAGCAGCGTAAAGCAATCCGCCATGGCATACATCCGGATATATAAAAAAGCGTTCAGCGCCACATTGGAAACGCCGTACAGCACGCCTGCGCAAAGAGCGATATACCGCTTTGCAAACAAAAGGCATGCGGTTTTGTAAAACAGCAAAATCGTGCACACAAAAACAAGCAGATTCAGCAAAAGCCCGCTCCACATGGAAAAATGCGTGTCAAACGGCAGCGCAAAGAGCCGCAGCAAAAGGTAATACAGCGGCGGGTGCACATCGTTTGCCTGGTTTTCAAAAACCCGATACACCTCGCCCCATTCGCTGCGGTCTACGGTCAGATAGTCGATATAATAGGAAGCGGGATGCCATGCGTTAAAAAAATCATCGGCATCCACCGGGCTTTGCACCGCCGCATTCATCAGCCCGTAGGAATAGCCCTCGTCCATATGCAGATAGCTCTTCTGCCCCCCGAGATACACGCGCAGCGCCGCCAAAAGCAACACTGCCGCAAGAAGAAGAAGCGCGGCGCTGCGGCGGGAAAGATCGCGTTTTTTCATCATTTATCCGCCCCCTGCCCGTCTCTTTCTTCGATCAGATAGCCCGGCCGCCCGAGATTTTTCAAAAATGCGCGCCCGAGGTACATCCCGAGCAGCGCCGTTGCCCCCGTTTGCGCGGCAAACAGCAAAAGCAAAAGCCAGCAAAGCAAAAGCCATGTGCCGCCGAGTGCCGCCCAAAGCACAAAACACGCGAGAAATGATATAAAGCCGCAAGCGGGCAACACCCATAAAAGCTGCAGCGGGCGGATGCTCAGCGCCGTGATGCCGTCCGCCGCCA
>ERZ1026844.1102-NODE-1102-length-17217-cov-17.093229_pt1 | contig 17217 bp, 36 predicted proteins | sample MGYA00380152_ERZ1026844 | MGnify/ENA primary metagenome ERZ1026844 (study PRJEB33269, sample SAMEA4719788) | human gut metagenome | biome: human-associated habitat; feature: organic feature; material: feces | place: Cameroon | collected 2013-10 ... | reverse complement strand
TCTAGCATCAATTACAATACCTAATGGTATAACAAGTGTTGGAGATTCTGCATTTAAGAATTGCCGAGGTGTAGTTTTTTATGATTTCACAGCTTGTACAACGGTTCCGACACTAGCATCCACCACCGCTTTTACCGGCATTCCCGCTGACTGCAAAATCCGCGTTCCGGCAGCACTTGTGAATGCGTGGAAGGCGGCTACAAACTGGGCAACCTATGCAGATCATATCGTGGGGGTGTAAAGATGATTCAAAGAGAATTTTATACACAGCGTAAGGATGGTGTAAAGCTATACCGTACCTATTCTGATGCAGGAATGATGATTCGGCAGAATGAGACTGGCGCGGAATACGCCGAGGCTATCGATGTTGAGGGCGCGTCATATACCTACACGGAGACGGAGACCAGGATCCCGGCGGAAGAAGCTGCGGAGGACACCGACGCCCTGCGCGCCCGGCTGGACGACGCCGAGACCGCCGCGAAGATCCTGCTCGGGGAGGCGGAATAACATGAGCACCTACACCGAGCGGGCGCGGGCGCTGCGCCCCTATATCGTCAAAAGCGCCGCCAGTCTCACTGACGCCGACGCGAGTCTCGCGCCGGAGCTTTTCACCCGCCTGACCGGCTCCGGCAGCCTCGTCAAAGCCGGCACGCGCATCAACTGGGGCGGCACCATCAAGCGCGCCGCCTCCGACCTCTGGGACACGGCCCAGAACACCCCGGACGCCGCCCCGGCCCTCTGGGAAGACATCGCCTACAAGCAGGGCTTCCGCATCATCCCCGAGACCATCACTGCCGGTCTCGCCTTTGCCAAGGGCGAAAAAGGCTGGTGGCAGACTGAATTGTACGAATCCCTGCTGGACGCCAACGTCTGGACCCCGTCCGTAAACCCGGACGGGTGGAAGAAGATCACGGAAGAAGGTACATAGCCATGGACACCAAGACAATCATCGTCACCCTCGTCACAGACCGGACGCAGGCGGACGTGGAGCGGGTGCAGGAGCTGGCGGCGAAGGGGTTCACGGCCATGACCGCAGCCGAGCTGGCGGAATGGCTTGCGGGGATGAAGGGCGCGTACAACGCTTCCGATCTGAACCGCGTGGGAACAGCCCTGAATTATCTGGCGGGCCGCCTCAGCTCGATTTGCGGCAGGAGCATTGCATGGACGGCAAAAACAGATTGGGCCGTAACGGACATTATAACGGCCTCACAGGCCGAGGAATACCGCAAGCAGGTGCAATCCATCCGCGACGCGCTTGCGTATCCTGCCGGGACGCCGGACGCGCCGCAGCTGGGCCGCCTGACCTACACCGATGCAAACAACATCGAGCGCATTCTTGCGCTCTGCGAAGACTTAATCGTCAACGTTGCAAAATCTTTTCGCCACACCGGCGCGGCGGAGTGCGCCGCAGGAGGATTACTCACATGAAAGATAGGCAGCCAACACAGGCTTTAGCCAACGGCGCGATCCGCTACGGCGTCTATAACGCCGACGGCACGCTCAACCACTACGAATACCTCAAGCGCGAGGACGCGCCCACCGTCGAGGGAACGCCCCTCAACAAGGCAAATCTCCTGTCCGACGCGACCGCCGCCAAGCTCTGGCCAAACGCCGCCACCCGCCCGGAAGACCCGACCGTCAACGACGCGCTTGGCAAGCTTTCGGAGGGTACGGCCAAAGTCGGCGACATCGCTATCACCGCCCGCACAGACCTCTCCGACGCATGGCTGCCGTGTGACGGGCGCACTGTATCGCAGGAGCAGTATCCAAAACTGTTTTCTGTGCTCAGAAGCTCTGCTGCACCGCTTCCGTGGGCGTTGAAGGCATCGAATATTCAACCTGTAGCTGTGTGGTATCTGAATGGGGAATGGGTCGGCCTGTACGGCAGAAAGTTCTGGACGTCGCCCGATTTGGGGACGTGGACGCAGCAGGCAGATATGCCGACCGGACTCTTGCTGGTATCGGATGTGCAGTATGCAAACGGCACTTATTATGCTGTTTTTTCCGGAGACTCCACAGAGTTAAACGGAGTGTACACAACGCGTAGCCTCGATACGCCGTTTGCGCTATATGCAAGCGGCAGCCTGCCTGGAAGCTCTGGACTGAAGATGTTTATTACGCCAAACGTTCTGTATATCTACGTAGTAAGAGGCGAATACGGAGCCTATAACAATTACACGGGAAGACAAGTAAGTGCCAGCTACGTAAACCAAACAACAAAGGAAATAGTAAGCATCCCAGATTTTATCAGCGGAATTGTATTTTACGCCGAAGAAAAGGACTGCTTTTACAAGCTGAACTGTAGCACCAGCGACATACTGGAGACTTCAAAGGCAAAAACCCTGATCAACCCGACGTGGGAGGCAGTCAGCAGCGTAAACATCAAAGAATTAACTCCGTCCTTCAACCAGCCGTCGACGTACACCTATCACGCCCTGATGTCAGCTTACCATTGTGGGGCAAATATAATTGCTTTTTTTGCACTGGTGAACGCTGCTTTCTCTGGTGCGGGAACCACGATGTATAGCGGATATATGGTATACAGGTATTCTGCGGACTACGGTGCAACGTGGGAAAACGGGAAGGTAGTTTCCTACAAAACCGATAGCTACTCGCTCGACAACTATACGAACGGCAAATACGAAAACGGGCTTTTGGTGCTTTCAGAAACCGCAAGCGAATCTGAAAGTGCTGATCGAGCGGAAAAGATCATTGCGATCAGCGCTCCAGCATCCGGCCCGGTATATGGAGACGTACTGGGGAGCAGCGTCGACAGTATTGCACTATCGCCGGACGGGGAGGCGGCATACATATCATCGAATGGGCTGGCGTACTGCGATTATAGCGCGGCGGGAAAAGAAATCCCTACCATCGGGACGGACACAAGAAGCAATGCCTACATCAAGGCGCTGGAGGAATAGCCATGCGGGATAGAATCGGCACAAACGATCTCGCAAACGGGGCCGTCCGCTACGGGGCGTATGACGCGGCGGGAAGCCTTCTGCGGTATGAATGGCTTCGCCCGGAGGACGAGCCGCTGGAGGCCGGGACGCCGCTCACGGCCGGGAACCTGCTGACGGCACAGAGCGCTGCAAAGATCTGGCGAGCGGGCGACGCACCGGCGAACCCGATGGTAAATGAGGCATTCGGGAAGCTGTCGGAGCCGAATTATCACGTCGGTGACATCCTCACGACCGTCCGCGTCCTCTCCGCCCCGTGGCACGCCTGCGATGGCTCTACCTTCGATCAGACTGCATACCCGGCCCTCTACGCCGTCCTCGGCGGCACGACGCTGCCGACGATCAGCTATTCCAGCGATACCACCACCTACATCAAAATGGCGGACGATTAGCCCGGCAAATAAAAGAGAAAGGTACAGAAAAATGGACACCAAAACCATCATCGTCACCCTCGCCTGCGCCGCGCTTGGCTCATCCGCGCTGACGGCGGTAGTCAATGCCATCGTCAGCGCGATACAGAAAAAACGCGGCAAGGCCACGACGCAGGAGGCGCACCTAGCCGAGATCGACAAAAAGCTCGGGAAAATGCAGGAGCATCAGGACGAGCAGTATCTCGCAATTCTCCGGCTGACCATCATGTCGGAAGAAATGCCAATGGCAGAACGCCTGATCGCCGGGCAGAAATACGTCACACTCGGCGGGAACGGCGACGTGAAGAAGTTTTTACACCAGCTGGAGGCGCAATGCGGACATAGCAATGGAGTTTAGTAAAAAGTGGCTGATTTGCAGCGCGCTCGTCAGCCTCGCGCTCATCATCGCCTGCGCGGCAGGCGCAGGCCTGACGGAGATCACGCTTGCGGTGCTGGCCGAAACAACGGCTTCCAGCGGCTTTTACCTCTGGAAAGCCAAGAACGAGAACCGCGCGAAGTACGCGCAGAAGTACATGGATAAATGGGCCGCAAAATACGGCCCGGAAGCGGCAGCACGCATCGCAGAGATCGTGCTGAAGGACTGAAAGGAGTATACTTAATGAAAAAACTGTTTATCTCTCAGCCTATGAAGGAAAAGACCAACGAGGAAATTCGGAAAGAACGTGAAGATGCGATCTTCTGCGCAAAGGAGCTGATGGGCGATGAAATCGAAGTGATTGACAGCTTCTTTGAAAACGCTCCGGCGGAGGCAAGGCCACTGTGGTATCTTGGCGAATCGCTGAAACTGCTGTCTACGGCTGACGTTGCGTACTTCGCCTCCGGTTGGAAGAACGCCCGCGGCTGCAAGATCGAGCATATCTGCGCGGAGCAGTACGGCATCAACATCGTGGAAGCGTGAAAGGAGTAAGCTATGGACTACACACAAATCATCTCGGCAGTGATCGCGCTCATCAGCGCGCTCGTTTCGGCATTTTTGATCCCGTGGCTCAAAACCAAGATCGATGCGGACAAGCTGCAAACGCTCCGCACTTACGTTGAGATCGGCGTAAAGGCGGCGGAGCAGCTGTACACCGCGACGGACGGCGCAGCGAAAAAGGCGTATGTCGTGAACTTCCTCGCCGAGAAGGGCATTCAATTTGATGTGGAAACAATCGACAAGCTGATCGAGGCCGCCGTGCTGCAGCTGCACCACGAGTTGTACGGGAGCGAGCGGGCATGAGCATCAAGATCGGACAGGCCAGCCTCGGCGAGACGGGCGGCCGCAACCAGCAGCCCGGCAACCAGACCGGGCGGGAGCTGAATATCTCCAACTGGTACAATGGCCGCTGGCTCGGCATCTTGCGCTACAAGAGCCGCAAAAAGGCCGAGCGGGCCGCGCAGACGTGCGAGGCGGCCATTAAGAACCGGAACATCGGATACGACATGGACAACAGGAACACGGCGTATGAGGCAGCCAGAGCCGTCGGGTGGGACGTGAGCAGGATCGCAAAGCCTGTGGAGACGGACTGCTCCGCGCTCATGATGCTCTGCGCTGTGGCCGCAGGCTGCGCGTCGGTAGAAGCGCTCTACCGTCGGCAGGGCAACAGCTGCACCACCTACTGTATGCTGCACGATTGGCCCGCAACGGGAGACTTCGAGCTGCTGATCGGCAGCAAGTATCTGACGACGGACGCGAATCTCCTGCGCGGGGACGTGCTGGTAAGCGAAGGCCATACCGTGATGGCCCTCGAAGATGGAAAAAATGCAGAGGAGGAAACTGAAATGATTGAGAAAAGCAAGATCATCGTCGACGGCAAGGAAGTCACCGTTGAGCGCATTCTGAAGAACGGCACGAACTACGTAAAAGTCCGCGATATCGCCGCCGCGCTGGATCTCGAAGTGAGCAACAAGGGCAATATCGCCGTGCTGAAGCACAAAGAAAAGTAAGGAGGCGGGGCGTATGTCGCCGCAGGCACGCGGCAAACTTCCCCCAGAGCTGGGCCGCCTGACCCGCAAGGATATGGAGGCTGTGATCTATCAGGCCAATCTTGGCCGGGAAAATGAGAAGATCGCGCAGCTCTATTTTGTGGATAAGCTTCCCCAGGTAGACGTTGCAACAGAGCTGTTTCTGGGCCGCGCCACGGTACAGCGCCGCCTGCCGGAGATCATGCGGGAGATGCAGCGTACATCCAGCACACTGTATAACTGAGATAAGCGCCGAGAAATCGGCGCTTATTTTTAAAAATTTTTGCATTTTCCTCTTGACAATTACACGCATTGCGTGTATAATAAAGCCATAAGATAAAGCAAGGCGAAAGCCGGGAGGGAACAAAAATGAAACAGTACAAATACTTTTACAAAGTCACCGACGAGAACGGCCAGATCATTTTCAACCATCGTTCCGATTATGCATACCGTCTTCTGGCGCTTGCGAACAAGGAAAGCCGCGACAGCGACGGCAGTATGCTTGCCGCATGGTACTTCGGCAAGGTTGAGCACAACATCCCCGAAGACGTGTGGGAGCGTGTGCAGGTTTACGGCGATAGAATTTGAAACGGAGGGAACTACAGATGACGAACGTAGAGGAAATCACTAGAATCATGGAGGCCGGGCGCGACGCAGGCCGCGCACAGGAACCGATGCGGTTTTCTACGCAGGAAGAGCGCAACGCATGGTATGAGGAACAAACGGAAATTCTGGCGAAGGTTATGGCTCCAGTAGGAGACGAACCTTACGATAAGAACTTACAAGGGCATAAGATCGCGGCCCGTTTCGCGGATATCCATACATTCGAAATCTACAGACTTACCAATATCCGATACATTATCGGGGATTTCGAAACATATGAAGAGTACGCGGCCCACAGTTGGGCGGAAACAGAAGCATGGTTCGATGAACTTCGCGCAGATTTGGGGGAAGAGGACGATTGAACGGCTATCAGCAAGCGATCCTCATGCTGCTCGGCGTTGATACCTGCGGCAAGTTTCTTGTTCGCTGTGTTGATCGGTGGTACATCGACTCGGTTGCCGAGCTTTTCCCAACCGCTCCATACCTCCAGCACCGCGCAGACGGGAAGAAAGACTTTTGGGTTGTGAAATCCGCGAAGGTGCATCTTCTCCCGTCCCTCGCCGACGTGACGGATTGGCAGGGATTTTGCCGCGGTGTAGTGGAGCTGCAAGCTTGCCTTGATCTCTGGCCGCACAAGGTACGTGGCAAGCCCATCAGGACACCACGGCTGCGGGTTTACGGGCAGCCTGAGCTTTTAACGCAAGTATCCTCGCATTTTCCGGCAGGGCCGAAAAAGCTGCAATTTCGGCGCACGCAGACCGGTGAAACGTGCGTCCTGTACTATCAAAGCCCGGCAGAAGTTGCTGATATTCTCGATTCGCTGCACGGCGAACCTTGCAACCGAGAACTCTGGGCGCGTTGGGGCGCGCTCATGCAGCAAAATTCATCAGTATAGGAGGATCGAAAAATGAAACTCACACCCTTTATCCGCTCCGCCCTCTACGCCGAAACCGGTGCATACACCGACCGCGACTCCTACATCTCCGATATGGCGCTGTCCAGCGTCTGGGGCGATGCCGAAGACGAAGAGATTCTGGCGGAGCGGCTGGCGCTGCTCGGCGGGATCTGGGACGGCGCGCACTGCACGATCCCGGATGTGATCAAAAAATACGGCCTGACGCAGACCGGATTTGCGCAGTATTTTGGAATCCCGCTGCGCACCGTGCAGGACTGGTGCGGCGGACGGCGTGGATGCCCGCCGTATGTGGCCGCGATGGCGGCGGAGATTCTGGCTGTAAACGAACGATAACAAAAACTAAGCCCGTGGAATAACCGCGGGCTTAAATTTTGAACCAAATTGATACACAACTGAGGCACAAGAAGCCGCAAAAAGGCCCATACTGGACACACAAAGGAGTGTTCGGTATGGGCTTTTCTTATTTTAATCCAAACCCCGCCGGGCTGAAAGTCGGGGACTGCACCGTCCGGGCCATCGCAAAGGCGACCGGGAAGAGCTGGGACGAGGTGTATATCGGATTGTGCCTGCAAGGACTCATCATGGGAGATCTGCCGAGCGCAAACAGCGTATGGAGCGCTTACCTCCGGCAGCAGGGCTTTACCCGGAACGTAATCCCGAACACGTGCCCGGACTGCTATACCGTCGCGGATTTCTGCGCAGATCATCCGCGCGGCGTGTATGTGCTGGCGTTATCAAGCCACGTTGTGTGCGTGGAGGATGGGACGTATTTTGACACGTGGGATTCTGGGAGTGAAATCCCACTGTTTTATTGGGCAAAGGAGGAAGCATGATGTTTGGACAACAGCCGTATGTGTATCAGCAGCCGATTTATAATCAGCCGCCCATGCCGCAGATGCAGGAGCCGCAGATGCAGATGCGTCCGCAGTATCAGCCCGCGCCGCAGATGCCGACTTATCAGCCGCAGCCACAGCAGCCGCAGAATCAGTCGATCATCTGGGTTCCAAACGAGCAAGCGGCGAATGACTTTATTGTCGCGCCCAACAATGCCGTTACGCTTTGGGATATGAACGCGCCGATCGTGTATGTGAAAAAGACCGATGCAAGTGGAAAGCCGACCATGACGATCTACGACCTTGTAGAGCGTGCGCAGGCCGCGCCAGCGCCCGCAGCGCCGCGAAAAGACATGAGCGAAGAATATGTGACCCGCAGGGAGTTTGAAGAGCTTGTGGCGAAGCTGGCCGCCCCAAGCGTCAGGCCGCGAAAGATGAAGGAGGCGGACAATGAACCCACTGTTTGATGCACTCGGCGGCGGACAGCTGCCCGGCCCGATGGGGCAGTTCCAGAACATGATACAGCAGTTCCGGCAATTCCAGAACAGCTTTCAGGGGGATCCAAAAGCAGAGGTCGAAAAGCTGGTGCAAAGCGGGAAAATCTCGCAGCAGCAGTTGAACCAGCTGCAGCAGGTGGCGGGGCAATTCCGGCAACTGCTGCAATAGTTCGGGAATTCCGAACAGTTGAACGATCAAAATCGTGGCCACGATTGAGATAAATCTTTTGAATCTACGAAAGGAATGAAAAATATGAGTTTGAATGACGGCTCCCCGACCATGACAATGCCCGTCGCGCCTACCGGCATGACAGGTGGCGGCTGGGGCGGCTTCGGCGGTGATAATGGCTGGTGGATCATCATCCTGTTCCTTGCCATTTTCTGCGGCTGGGGCGGCAATGGAAACGGATTCGGCAACAACGGCAGAAATTCCGGCGGCGTTGTAGACGGCTATGTGCTGGCCTCTGACTTCTCCAACATCGAGCGCAAGCTTGACAGCGTAAACAACGGTGTCTGTGATGGCTTCTACGCCATGAACACTGGCATGCTCAACGGCTTCGCGAATGTAACGCAGGCCGTGACCAGCGGCTTCTCGCAGGCTGAGCTTTCCCGCTGCAACCAGCAGGCCGCGCTTATGCAGCAGTTGTTCCAGATGCAGATGCAGTCGCAGAATTGCTGCTGCGAAAACCGTGCGGCAATTGCTCAGGTTCGCTACGACATGGCGACGCAGGCGTGCGACACCCGCAACACCGTGCAGAACACCACGCGCGACATCATCGACGCGATGAACTGCGGCTTCCGCAGCATCGACCAGCGTCTGACGGCGCAGGAGCTGGCTGCAAAGGATGCCAAGATCGCCGAGCAGGCGCAGCAGCTCTTCGTTTCGAACCTCGCGGCAAGCCAGAACGCACAGACGCTCGATCTGCGTAACTACGTGAGCGGGCAGCTTGCATATTATAACCCGCGTCCGGTTCCGTCCTTCGCGGTCCCGGCCCCGTACCAGTACGCAGGATGCAACGGCTATAACGGCGGATACAACTACGGCTGCGGCGGCTGCGCGGCGTAACAACTCCATACCGTAGAGCTTTTTCGTGGCCTCACGAAAATGATCGGCCCCCATTGCCGATACTCGATAGCAACGCGGCGGGGCAATCGTCCCGCCGCTATTTTTAACCGCGTCGAATTCGGCGCTTTTAGAAAGGAATGATTTTATGGCTGAATTTACATCATCCGGGATTCAAACTGTCGCCGCTGGGCAGAACGTCCCTCTGATCTCCACGGCGGCTTGCGGAAAGCCGTGCATCGTACATCGAGAAGGAAGCGGGCTTGTTACGCTGCGCGGGCTTACGCAGCAATGCAAGGCGAAGTTCCGCGTATCCTTTGGCGCGAATATCGCCGTACCTACAGGCGGAACAGTAGGTGCCATTACCGCTGCGCTCGCAATCAACGGCGAACCTCTGAGCAGCGCCACAGCGACCGTAACCCCTGCGGCTGTTGAGAACTATTTCAACATCTTCGTTTCCACATTCGTGGAAGTCCCGCGCGGCTGCTGCCTGACTGTAGCGGCGAAGAACACCAGCGCGCAGGCGATCAGTTTCGCAAATAGCAATATGATCGTCGAGCGCGTATCGTGAAAGGAGGATGCAATATGTACGATCTGAGAAATCTCCGCGAAATGCTCTGCAAAGAGCTGGACGAAATCGCCGAGAAGCGCGAAATGTCTGCGGGCGACCTCGACGCGATCCAGAAACTTACCAGCTCCATCAAGAATACCTACAAGATCGAGATGGCTGAAGACAGCGGCTATTCCCGCGATGGCGAGTGGGAGGCGGATATGCGCGGTACTTACGGCCGGGGCAGCTCTTACCGTGGCCGCCGCCGTGACGCAATGGGACGCTATACCCGCGCCGATGCCCGCGAGCATATGCGCGCGCAGCTGGACGATATGATGCGCGACGCGGACGACGATAAAACCCGTGACGCGATCCGCCGCTGCATGGAGCAGATCGAGCGGGCATAAGGAGAGCGCAATATGTTGGATGCAGCCGAAATCCGGAAAGAGATTGCTCGCCTGGAATATGAGGAATCCGACTATAAGAATTACGCTAAGCTTGCGGATCTGTACGTGATCCGCAAGCAGATGCAGGAAGAGGAACGGGGCGACGGCGGCAAGTATGTGGGTTACTACTCCGGCGCTTCCGCCCCTGTGACCGCAGAACCGGCTACCGTGGGCGAGTACGGGGACAGTGAGTTTTTACTTGCGGTAGCCGGGAAAGACCCGGCAAGGGCTTGGGCGGTTGTTGATGAACTTATGGACACACTATCGCTTGTGAACCGAAAAGTCTATGATTCTATGCTTCGGAAAATAAAGTCCATGTAGCAAAAATAGGGGAGTCCCCTCGCATTGCGCTGAATTTGTAGCATACAATGTAGCATACGGGAAATAATTTTATGTTACAGAGCGTGTCATAACGTTATTTTTTGCTTTTTGAAAATACGCAGAAAATAGGGTGAAAATCATAAAAAAGTACCGATTTTAGCTTTAAAACAGCTAAAATCGGTACTTTGGCGCGGAAGGAGAGATTTGAACTCTCGCGCGCTTTTTAGACGCCTACTCCCTTAGCAGGGGAGAAAAAACCATTGAAAACACTGGGGAAATTGGCATTTGTAACATATTTTGTAGCATACAGAATTCACTCTGGCGATTCGTTTTGCAACTGATTTACGGCATCGACCATGCCTTTCATGTCCGGGTGTACATACCGTTGGGTAGTCGTTATCTTCGTGTGGCGCATGATTTCCTTGATCGTAAACGGGTCGATATTTTTCATCGCGAGGGCTGTAGCGGTTGTATGGCGGCATGAGTAAGGTGGTAGCTTTTGCACTCCGGCAAGCTCCAAACACTCATAATATCTCTTGTAAAAATTATCTTTGTTTATGCAGCAGATATTTCCGACGCGCGATTTGCTTTCTTCGCATAGTTCATGCAGCACCGGCGCAACGAAATCCGGGAAGACCATAGGCGTTTCCTTCCGCTTCTTTGTCTTTATGCCGCCTCGGACGATCTCATTCTTTTCAAAGTCAATCATATCTTTCTTGAGTTTCAGAAGCTCACCGGGCATCATGCCGGTATAAATCATCGTTAAAATAAACCCAATGAAGTGGTCTTTTGCATACGCTTCCCATAGCTTTTTTACGTCGGCGTCGGTAAACGGTTCCGGCGACTTCTCTTCCAATTCCGGAAGCTTTATGTACTTTGCAAGATTCACGGTTGTTTGCTTTTCTGCGATTGCGAGGTTATAACAGTGGGAGAGGACGGTTTTCATATCTTTCCGCGTGTAATAGGTGCTGGCGTTGCGGTCGATGACAGCCTGTATCTGCGCGATGGTAAGCGCGTCGATCTCACGGTCGGCGATTTCTCTCATGCGCTCGAAAGCCTTTTCCGCCGCTCCCTGACGATCAGCCGATAAGGATAGATAATCCCCACGCAGATATGTTTTGTAGTATTCTCTGAGAGTGGGGATTCGCTGCTCTTCCTTCGGAGGGTTTGCTGCATATTGGAGCGCGGCACGCTTTGACGTAAAGCCTCCCTTTGTCTTCATCTTTTGATGGAGTTTGCCGTTTTCGTCAAGGTACGTCTTTTCAGTCCACCGGGCAGTCCACGTTTTCCCACGCTGGTAGGCGTTTCCCTGCCCGTTTCCGCGCGTCCGATTGCGCTGCGCTTCCTGTTTTTTACCGCACCAGCAACAGTAGGGCGCGCCGTCTGGGATTTCTTTTTTACACCTGATGCACTCCATGTTTCCCTCCACGTTCTTTTCGGATCGCATAGAAAGTAATTGCCGAAGCCAGCGCTGAACCTACGATCAGGGCAATGCAAACCCATGCAGCTACGGACAAATCTCCATCGCGAATGAGGCCTGCGCTCCGACTCTGCGCATCCGTCACAAGGCAGGCAATCAGAGAAAAGGAGAGCAGCATACAAAACAGGGCGAGGACGTAACACATTGTATGTGTAGACTTTATCTGTGCGCTTTGCACGGCCGCTGTTGCCTCCAGTTTGGCGTTTTCAAGCTCGACGTGATGGATCTGCTTGGTCAGCTTTTCCGGGCTTCCGACGCGATTTTCAAGGCCGAACAGCTCGTCGAGCGACAACCCGAGCGTTTTGCATAGCGCAGCCGAGTTGTAAAGCCGTGGATCCGCTTGTGTTCCAGCGTATAATCGGCTCACGGCAGAGAAGGAAACGCCGGACTCGTTCGACAGCTCCTCCAACGTCATCCCGCTTGCATCTTTTGCCCTTCTGATCTTCCCCTGATACGCGCCGATAAACGGAGCGAGATCCTGTATTGCGGACATGATTACGCCTCCATTCGTAAGTTTCAGTTTTATTTCTTACATTTTCCATATAAAAATGCAAAACATATGACAAGAACGCAGGATTCGCCCTTTTCTTACAAACATTATCTGGTACAATGAAAACGTAGCAGATAGTTCCTGAATCCTGCATCTGCTGAAATGGCCCCACCGTATGTTCCAGATACGATGGGGCCGGTCAAACCAAATATTATATCAAATCATCAGTCCCATAAACTGTACACCATCGGATTCCTGATTCCCAAAAATAACGCGGTCTGTTTGTTTATAATACCATGTTGATTTTTAGAACAATCGTTCTATAATAAATGACAGGAGGAAAAAATATGGAGTGCATCAACATCCGGGTAAACAATGGGCGGGTCGACGTGACGGTCGACGGCGCGAAGTTGACAGACGTGCACAGCGTCAGCGTGGACTACATCAAGGGCGTGCCGCTGCTCTTTTCCTGCGTCGCCGACATAGGCCGGGAGCAGGAAGAACGCCGGGGGCCGCACGTGCTGCATTAAGAGAGTGGGAATAAAATGCCTTATAAACACATATGAAGCGAGACAACGTAGGTGCTTCCGTGCTTTACCCGGGATATCTGCCCGCTTTTATCCAGAAAATAAAGATGCTCTTTAATGTCTTCCTTGATGGCATTATCAAACGCCTTATATATATCGGTTTGTAAAACTGGCTGGGCCTTAGAGATAAAAGCGAGTAAATCTGCATCTAATGTTGGAAGAATAGAAACTCTTATACTTTCTCGCTGCTTCAACTCCTGATAGTTTTCCTTTAAATAGTTTAGACGATCAGTTGCTGGGGTAATATATGTAGTTCCTCCTGGCATTTTCCGAAGGGGCCTTCCCCACTCTTCTTCAAAATACTGTTTTCTTCCGCAAGATATACAGAATTGCCGAAGATCGTTATATGCGGAAATCTCGCATTCGAGAAGACTGATTTCCTCGTCAAGCCCATGCCGCTCTTTTAGCGCGACGGAAAAGCCAATCATAATATCCTCATACGGCTTGATATGCTCGTTGATAAACTTCATCTCTTCGAAGTCCGGAATATCACTCGATGGTGAAGCATCAGGCTTGAGCTCGACCTCGTGACCGTTTTCGAATGCGTGCATTTCTATCTTGAATTTTGGCTTTTTGTTGTTCTTAAAAAAGTTGAAAATCTGAAATCACCACCAGATTACAGCGTTTTCTATGCAAGCGCTGTAAAAAATTACATATTACCACCTAGAACCAGCCACAGCAATGCCGAACCTGCACAAAAATAGACGTCGAAATTTGGAAGTTTGGAGATAGGAGGCCACAATGCTGGAAAATTTACAGGAAGTGTGCTATGATAGCAGCCAGATAGAGCAGATTCGCACACAGCTAAAGCGGATCGTGTTAGAACTTTCGGTTGAAGAACAGGAAGAACTTTTGAGAATGATTAAGGAGGGTATGCATGAGTAGGCCATTCACTCCAATTCATGCAATGACTGAAGCGTTTCGGAAAGCCATGTATGATATTGTTGCAGAAGCACAAGAGAAACAGCGACAGAGCACGATGCAAGAGCAGACACCTGCTCCGCAGAAAACGGGAGAGAATTTCCCGCAGTAAATGCAGTTAACGCATTTTCAAAGTCATATGCTGCGGCCTCGATGTCGAGCTGCGCTTTGAAATCTGAAAAAGACGGAATTTTCATGCTTGCCCCCTCTGGCTTTTCAAATACCGGATATATTTGATCACGTCCGCGAGTTCTTCGCCGGACGCAGAATCCAGAAAGTCTAATATCTCCTGCGCGGCAGGACTCACCGCCTCATCCTTCGGGATGGGGTCTTTTTTTATGCCAGCAGACGGGTCGTCGGTTTCGCCGGTCAAGTAAGAGACTGGCACATCAAGCGCGTTAGCAACTGCGGCGAGTCGTTCATAGCTCGGAACAGACTTATCCCATCTGCCGATGACACCATTACCAAATCCAAGCTGTTTTTCCAGTTTTGATATAGAAGTTTTCTTTTCCTTGCATAGCGCTTTGATTTTATCGAGCATATACGGCACCTTAAAAAATTAGACTAAACGCGAAAATAGTTCTTGACTTTTAGGGCAAACTCTAATATACTTAGAGGCGTGAAGGGTACAAAAAACCAAGCCCCTCACCAAGACGGACTTTCAGAAGATATTTAATTGCCTTGACACGCTTATATTAGACTATCTTCTAATCTCTGTCAAGTAGTATTCGTACGGATTGGAGGGATTTTTTTGATTTATGAGAATGTCAAGCGCCTTTGCGAGAAGCACAAGACGAACATCGCGACCGTAGAAAAGGCGTGTGGCATTGCCAACGGCACAATCGGAAAGTGGGCAGGCAAGGACGCTGCCCCGCGCATCGACACTGTAAAAGCGATTGCCGACTATTTCGGCGTATCGGTCGACTCGCTGCTGCAGAAGCCGGGGAAAAGGAGGGCTACGAAGTGCCATTGACCATCAATGATATCCGGGCAATGTCAAAGCCCACAATCCTCGCAAGCGAGGCGGCGCAGGTGCTCGGCTGTAACCCGCAATGGCTTCGCTTGATGGCGAGGGAACAGCCTGAAAAGCTGGGCTTCCCGGTCTGCTGCACAAGCAAGCACAGGGTGAAGATCCCGAGAGAGCCGTTTTTGCGGTTTCTCGGAGCATGAGGAGGAACAAAGGAGGATACTGAACACTATGAGAAAAGCCAAAACCACCACCACCGTCGTATCCCTGATTGCGGCGGCTCTGCTGGCGCTGCTGATTACGGCCATGTTGACTGGCTGCTCGGAGGCAGACAAGGTCAATGCCAACATCAGCAAGCAGGCAGATTACTTCGAATCCGAGCGCCGGATCACCGTATACAACGCCCGGACAGACAAGATCATCCTCGAGACCGAGGGTTACATGAGCATTTCCAATAACGGAAGCAGTGAGCTGGTCGTGACCTGCAAGGTCGGCCCCGGCGAGTACAAGAAGAATTACATATACTTGAACGACTACACCCTCTATGTGGTAGAGGACATTTCCGGGACGCACACAGACCCGTACCACTACAAGATGTACTTCCACACGGAATTCCCGGTCGATGTTGAGGCAAGGCCATGAAGATCAAGGAGCTTTTGAGCCTTTTCCGCCTGACGTGCGACGTGCGGGAGGCGGGAGGCTGACCCATGGGGAAGGAAAAGACCTACACCCTCACATTGAGCGTGCAGGAGCTGCATGATCTGATCGAGGCGGCGCTGGTGTGTGAGTGCCAGGCAGCGCAGATCATCGGCGGGCTGAAGCGCAAGGGGCTGGACATGGACGCGCAGAAACTCGTTACACAAAATGCCCGTCTGGCGCGGCTCGCCAAGCGGATGCAAGAAGCGAAGGAGAAAGCAACATGAGAACGAATCTCGCAGAACGGCTCGGATGTGAGCCGGAGGAAACGACTGAGGAACGCCGGGAGCGGCTGCGCGAAGAATTGGAGGCCCGCAAGGCGACGCTGCGGATCGTCAAGAGCCTGTGCCTTTGGGTGAGCGGCGCAGCGATGATCCTGTCAGCAATGGCCGGGACGGCCGCAATGACGTATGAATGCGTCGTGACTGGCTTCGTCGCGCTCGTCACACTCTTGTATGGGCTGGCGTAACAAAAAATGACCCCTGCCGCGCGGCAACGCGACAGAGGCCGAAAGGAAACTTAAGACGCCCTCATTATAGGGCAGAAAGGGAACTATGTCAAGTTTAACGGATTCCCGCGTCCGGCACGGCGCAAAGGCCTGCGTCGACGCGGTACATCGGGCCGACTACCCGAAGTTTAATAAGGTTCTGCTTTCGCAATGCGAACACCCGGAGAAATACGGTGTCAGGCTAGAACCCGACGCAGCGGCGGCGATCAAGGCGCTGGACGCGCCGAAGAACCGCAGCGATAAGCGCCGGAAGGTGAACCGGTATTATTTCCGGCTGACGGACGATCAGGCGAAGAAGTTGGACAGGCTTCTGAAAAAGCTGGGCTATTCTACGGTTCAGAGCTTCTGTGAAGCGCTGATTCGGCAGGAGGTGAGCCGGAATGGCATATGACGGCGAAAACCTGTACTTGAGCATTCCGGAGCCGGAGTACGAGCCGGAGGATGAAGATCGTTATTTGTTCCCGCCGCTGTGGCTGGTGGGAAAGATGAAACAGGAGGATCAACATGAAAGTTTATAAAGGCACGGATAAGGATATGAAGTGCCGCGGGTTTCAATACAAGCTCGGAGAAGCCGCTGTTTTTGATGGAGAGCCGCATCTTTGCAGGGCTGGCCTGCACGCGTGCGAACAACCGATTGATGTGCTGAACCACTATGCACCGAACGAAAGCCGATATTTTGAGGCAGATGCCGAAGGAGTAACTGACGAGCGTGAATCGAATGACAGCAAAATCGTCGCGAAAAAAATGACGTTGAAAGCTGAGATTGGCGTTCCCGGCCTCGTGAAAGCGCAGATCGAATATGTCAAGAATCAAATCGGATTTGAGGACGCGATCAAGCGCGCAAACGCCGAAAAAGAGAATCATGCCACAAGCAATCAGGGCGCGGCCTCCGCCACGGGCTATCAGGGCGCGGCCTCCGCCACGGGCTATCAGGGCGCGGCCTCCGCCACGGGCTATCAGGGCGCGGCCTCCGCCACGGGCAATCAGGGCGCGGCCTCCGCCAC
>ERZ1026844.1098-NODE-1098-length-17230-cov-5.485881_pt1 | contig 17230 bp, 10 predicted proteins | sample MGYA00380152_ERZ1026844 | MGnify/ENA primary metagenome ERZ1026844 (study PRJEB33269, sample SAMEA4719788) | human gut metagenome | biome: human-associated habitat; feature: organic feature; material: feces | place: Cameroon | collected 2013-10 ... | reverse complement strand
CCATTTATGCCCTGCTCCTGTTCGTCTTCGTCATGCCGGACTTGCAGCAGGAGGCCCAGAGCTGGACAGCCCTGCTGCTGGTGGTCTTCTTCGTCCTGGGCAACGTCAGCTTCCTGCTGTACGACGTGGTGCTGGGGCGGATCGCCGATCTGTATGTCCGTCGGCTGCGGCCCAAATTATTCCACCAGAACTTGTAAAAAAAGAAACAACGAGGTATGTTCCCCATGAAACAAAGAATGTGTTCCCTTTTCCTCGCGCTTGTCCTGCTGCTCTCCCTGGCCGTCCCGGCGGCGGCAGCCGGGACGATGCCCTTTACCGACGTGAAGGAATCTGACTGGTTCTACTCCTATGTCAAGACCATGTACGACAACGAGCTGGTCTCCGGCACCACCCCCACGACCTTCTCCCCCCAGGACACCGTGACCCTGGGTGAGGCCCTGAAGTTCATCCTCAACGCCGCTGGGTACACCGCCCCCACCACCGGCGGCAAAAACTGGGCCAGCGGCTACTACCAGCTGGCCCAGGAAAAAGGCTTTCTCAACAGCAGCTGGAGCCTGGGCCTGAACGACGCCATGAACCGCCTGCAGATCGCAGAGCTCATCGTAAATGTCCTAGGCGTGGAACGGAAGCAGCAGACCGCCTCCCCCTTCACCGACACCAGCGACGTAGCCGCCCTCATCCTCTCCGACCACGGCATCTTCGAGGGCACCACAGAACGCGACGGCAAGACCTACTTCTACCCCCAGCGGAACATCTCCAGTGCCGAGATCAGCACGGTCATCTGCCGGGCGAACGAATTTAAGAAGAACCAGGAGCAGACCCCCGACGAGCCGGACAATCCCCCGGACATCCCCGACGACCCCGGCACCATCGACCCGGATGACGACAATTCCAAGCCCACCTCCGGCAAGTATTTCTACTACCAGGGCCATAAAGTGTACATCCCCGACAACATCGCCCTGCGAGACTACGACGCCTCCCTCTTCCAGCTGGATGAGAACGGCTACATGCACTACGAGAGCGACCTCTACACCTCCACCGTCGGCGTCGACGTCTCCCGCTACCAGGGCAACATCGACTGGGCGCAGGTGAAGGCCTCCGGCGTAGACTTCGCCATCCTCCGCCTGGGCTACCGGGGCTACGGCACGGGCAAGATCGTCCTGGACACCTACTTCCGCCAAAACATCCAGGACGCCCAGGCCAACGGCATCGAGATCGGCGTGTACTTCTTCTCCCAGGCCATCAACGAGGCTGAGGCCGTGGAGGAGGCCCAGTACTGCATGGACGTGCTGCAGAACTACAGCATCACCTACCCCATCGTCTTCGACTGGGAGCCATACAGCAACAACACCAACGCCCGCACCAACGGTCTTTCTGACAAAATGCTCACCAAGTGCGCCGTGGCCTTCTGCCAGGCCGTGGAGGACGGCGGGTACGAGAGCATGGTCTACTCCAACCTGAGCTATTTCTACTTACACTTTGACATGTCCAAGCTGGCCGAGTTCCCCCTGTGGCTGGCCAACTATGTAAAGAAGACCAACTTCCGCTATCACTTTGACATGTGGCAGTATTCCTGCACGGGTACCGTGCCGGGCATCAAAGGAAACGTGGACCTGAACATCCGCCTCATCCCGAAAACTTGATCAATCACGATATTGAGGAAAGGCCCTTCCAAGCACCAAGCTCGGAAGGGCCTTTCCCTCTCCTGTTTATGTTCGGCGATTTATGCAGCCTTCTCTGTTTCGGGCACGGCGAGAACCAGGATCTTGCTCTGAAAGACCGCTTGCTGCATCCCAGGCAGGGCGGAGGTGTTACAGTGGAACTCCAAAACATGCTCTCCGGGAGAGAGCTGATTGGCAGAGAACGTAATTCTGCTCTTGGAATCTGCCGTGACATGAAAGGCCGCGTTCTGATAGTTCGGGATCGCAGTTCCGTCCAGGTACCACCCGGCAGGGAAGGTGACTTCCACGCCTTGGTCACAGTGGAAGCGGCACGGGATCGTCACCGTGGAGTCCTGATACAAAGTGACCTCCGAAATACCCAGATAGCCGGAGAACGTCAATTCCTCCTGGGATACCGGAACGGTCGAAGCCGCCTCTAGCTGGGCGCCGTTCGGCAGCTGCACCTGACACGTCACTGAGACTTGTTTCTGTCCCACTGCAGGCGTGTACGAGAAGGTGTCTGTGCTCCCGTTGAATACCGAAATACCGGGCTTCGCCGCGCCTGCCGGAGCGCCGTCCACCAGCCATGTGACAGTGCAAGGCATTTTCACACCGTCGGGCAAGCCGGAAAACGAGGCCGTAAACGCCGTCGGGACATAGGGCCGTGCGGAAGTTCCCGCCGCACGCAGGGTAACGGACAGGGTCTTATCCGCCGTGCTCCAAACCTTTTCCCGCTCCGCCCGACAGGCAAAACCATACTCCAAAAGTTTTTTGCATTCACTCATTCGGGCGCTGGAGCTAGTGGTGTTCATCACCACAGCAATGATCCGTCTGCCGTCTTGTTTGGCTGTACCGGTAAAGCAATACCTGGCCCCGTTCGTCGTTCCCGTTTTCAGGCCGTCGATCCCGACAACGGAGCCATCTCTCAGTAATGTATTGGTGGAATAAAAAGTTTTTCCTTGAAAAGAAACACTTTTCAGAGACGAGTACTCTAAAATTTTCGGGTACTCCCGGATCACTCTCTGGGCCAGCTGTGCCATAGCCCGGGGCGAAACGGCGTTTCCGTCGTCGATGAAGCCGCAGCAGTCTGCATACTTGGCATCGAGCCCCATTTGCTTTGCCGTTTCATTCATCCGGGCCACAAACGCTGCTTCGCTGCCGCCGATGTGTTCCGCCAAAACGAGCACAGAGCCATTGCAGGAGGCTGTCATGATCAGCCGGAGCAAAGTGTCCACCTGATAGCTCTCCCCTGCCTTCAAACGCTCCAGCCCGGAATACGCCGGGTTATTGGACATAGCCGCTGCCCGTGCGCTGGCTTTGACCCAGCTGTCCAAGGAAAGCCGCCCTGCTTCGATCTCCTGAAAAACAAGGTAGACGCTCATGATCTTTGTCATACTGGCCGCCGGACGCGCTACGTCAGCGTTTTTTTCACAGTAAAATTCTCCACTGTCATAGTCTAATATCACAGCACCCGTGGCGTTGACCGCCGGAGCAGTCCCAGCAGACCAAGACATCAGCGGGGCTGCTGCTCCATTTTGTACCTTTTGTGCCTCAGAAAACCGGAAAAATTGCGGATGCTCCGCTGCGTAAGTTTCTGCCGACGAGCCCTTCGCCCCATTGATTTGAAATCCCTGCATTGGGGCACAGATCCCATAGCAATCCTCTGCGATATGATTGTAGCCGATGGCTTCCGGTCCAATCTTCTTCAGCGAAGCCGGAAGGCTGATCGACTGCATTCCGGTCGGAGAAAATGAGCGCTCTCCCATGCTTTGGAGGGACGCTGGCAAAGAAACCTGCTTTAAGCCGATACAATAGGAGAAGGCTGCTTCCCCGATGCTCTGTAATGCGGACGACCAAACGATCTCCTGCAAAGCCACTGCGTTGAAAAAGGCCCCGTCTCCCACCTGCTGCACAGAGTTCTTCATCTCAACTTGCTTCAAACTTTGATAGCCATCCTGAACCACGAGGTTTCCCTCTGCCAGATAAACATAACCACCAAAAGAATAGGCTCCTACCTTGGTCACGCCGTCTTCGACGATCACCTTCTTAATTTTTTCTCGATAGGGCCACCAAGGGGCATTTGTTTTGCTACAGACCCACGTGCCTGCTTCACCCTCCGACCAATCTAACTGATAGTCAGCCATAGGACCGGAACCCGAAATCGTCAATACCCCGGTGCGCTCGTCTAAGCTCCACTGAACCTGATTCCCGCAGCTTCCCACTCGATCTGTCACTGCGTAAGAAGGCACGACCAGCAGCAAACTCAGCGCCAACACCAGAAAAAATGCCTGTACTTTCTTCATGATTCTCTCCTTCCCTGTTTCATCTTCATCTCCACACATCCAATGCGGCGTACCCAGTTCTTCCTCCTTCCTCTTGTATACATTTTCAAGGGTTTCCCCATATTTGGAATTATATATATACATATATGTAATTCAAGTTTTTTGTAAAAATAACTACTTTAGAAGCAAAATCAACACGCAGACCCATTTTTTAGGGCTTGACGTCAGTTATTTTTGCTTTGCAAATTGCAAGTGCAAGTTGGACACCTGCACGGTAGAAATTAGTTAATCAAAACGTCGGTCAGGATGGGAGCCGGTGGTTTCCGGAGTCAGCAAATATTCCCCTGATTTTGCATGCTAACAAAATCAGGGGAATATTTTATGCCAGTTATGTTCTTGTCACTTGACGGTAACGCTCCCGTTCACTACCCCAAAATCCAACTGTTTTAAATCATTGTCCACAATATCCCCATCATTAAAGAAGATATCGATTGGGTATCTCCCCGCAGCCGCACTCTTGGAGACAGAAAACTTTAACGTGATGATGTTACCATCGTGCACATCTTTCTTCTGAATCTGCTCTCCGTCCCACACAAACCGGCATTGTGACTTGAATTCACCAGGTTTGGTCATGCTCAAGGTATCCTTTACAGCGTCTCCGATTGATGCATCCGTTAAAGTAAGAGCGCTTTCATCATATGCAACGGAAAGTACCATACCGAGGATCCCTGGATTATTTTGGACAGAAACTGTTACCTCAACATTATTCTCTCCCGCTGAAGCAGACACATTGCTCACGGACAAAGTAGGCGTCTTCGTATCCGTCGGCGTTTTGTCTTCAGAACCACTTCCAGAACCTGAGGTCCCTGCGTTCTGGTTTCCTCCTGTTGCATTGTCCTTCCCATTGGTATTGTTCTGATTCCCAGACGGAGTCTCTGGCTTACTGTCCTCTTTTTTCGGGTCCTCCGGAAGTGTAGTATCGCCGACAGAGCCGTCTTTCTTTTCCCATTTCACTCCGTGATAGCGCGTAATGATCGCTGCCATCTGCGCCCGTGTCGTTTGTCCTCTGGGGGCCAGTGTCTTTTCTCCCATGCCCTGGATCAAGCTCGCCTGTACCGCCCAGGCCATGGCGTCCTTGGCGTATGCACTGATCGTACCTTCATCTTCGTAATCAGAAAGAGACACCTTCGCAGAGACATCATAGCCCTTTGCATTCGTATAACGGCACAGGATCGTAGAAGTCTGCTCTCTGGTCACGGGATCATCTGGCCCAAAGACGCTCTCGCTATACCCACTCACGATCCCGGCGTTGGCCGCCCAGATTACAGCCTTTTCATAATAGCTTCCCGAAGCCACATCCTGAAAAGGTAAGGTCGCATCTGTTGCCGGACTCCCCTCCATACGGTAGAGAATCGTCACCAACATGCCCCTTGTCACAGTCCCGTCCGGGTCGAATGTTTTCTCCCCCACGCCGGTCATAATATCATGCTCAGAAACATAGGTGACACTTTCTTTGTACCACGCATCATCCGCCACATCATCGAACGCTTTCGCCGCCCGGTTTCCTGTGGCCCCCACTAAGATCACAGCCCCTGCCAAGATCACAGCTGCTATCGTCATTTTTGCTTTCATTTCGTCTCCTCCTCATAAGTTTTCTCTTAGGAAAGAGGGCAGCAGCCCACGCTGCTGCCCTCTTGAATGCCAATATTAATATGGCGGAATTCGATAGGTGAAGTTAAAGCTACCCTCATTACGAGGAGCCGCACTGCCATCCCACCAAGAACACGAAAGTGTTGCCGTTGTCCGCGTTGCACTGACGGGAACTGTCATCCATGGTGTATATGTCGTCTGACTTTTACTGGAAATCACATGTCCATTGTTATAAAAGTCTGTATTCTGAGCCACCATGACGACCCCTGTGCTTGCACCTTCCGAGCTAGCAGAAATCACCTGCTCATAACCGAAGTATGCATTTCTGATCGACTGCGTCCAGACGAGACGCACTTGTACGCTGTTTGCCGTCCGATTCTGGTACTCTAACTTTACATCGTAACTGATTCCACCGTTACCGTTAGACCACCAAACGCCATTCGTAACATTCTGTGTTGTCGCGACCCAGTTAGGCCAATAGGTAAATGTAATCGTTTTTGCCGTCGTAGAGTCCCAAGCAACACTCTGTGCGCCAGGATTGGCATAGCCGTCAAAGTCAGGTGCTGGAATAGAATTGGTTGTTCCGTATTTATATGTTGCTGTAGAACTTCCCAGATTCGTTCCATTCTTAGACTGATACACAATGTTGTAGGTATACTGATTTGCAGTAGCCGAAGCGTAGATCACACTCGACGTAACGTCTCCTGTTACCGTAACGCTCTCAGAACCACACTCTCCCAAAGTATAGCCTTCAGCCGCAGAGTAGGTCACGCTCAGAACATCTCCATAATATACGGTTTCTCCGTTCTTAAGCTCACCCGTTTCTGCACCAGAGGGCGATTCCGTTCTGGTAACACTGATCAAATATCCCGTTCCTGCATTCCACTTCACGGTATACCCAATCCCAGACCACTTAGCCGTCAAGGTCTGATCCGAGCTGACCTTGTCCGTCTCAGTGGCTTTTTTACCATCGTTCCAATACCAGCCTTCAAAGGTATAACCCTCTCTAGTAGGTGTGGGCAAAGCCCCAATCTCTTTACCATAATCTACCCTACGAGTGCTTTCCGAAGCAGAGAGCTGGCCTCCGTTAGGATTAAAGGTAAGTTCGCAATATTGGAGCAACCGACCAAACTGATCCAGGTCAATATACTCGATTTGTTCCGTATCCTGTACGTTAAGATATGTGCGGTCAGTATCACTGAGTTTTTCGCCGCAAATAACGACCTTACCTTCAGGGACAACGAGTTTAGATGTGGTATTTTCGGTTTGTTGATTAAAGCTCACGTCTCTGCTCAGAATCGAAATATCTCCATTTGTCGAAATGGTATTGATTCCATTGAGAATGACACGAACCGGTGCATACTCAGTTTCATACTCTTTTTGCGGGTTCTGTCCAAGAACGAAGACATATCCACTGGCATTCGTCACATTTACATTTGTTAGTGTCAGCACTCCGCCTTCTACAGTAAGAGGAATGCCTGTGTTGTCAGCAAAATTAATGCCATTAATATTAGTTTTCTCACAGTTTGAAACAATCTCTACATTTCTGTAGTTCTTTTTATAACCATTAATGGTTATATTATTCGTAGCTGCTCCGATCACTAACTTTGTATCATGTAAGTCGTCCATTAAAAGTTTAATGGTCAACTTTTTCGCTCCACTATCACACGCTGCTAGCGTCACAGAAGCGTTTTGCGCATTCACTTCAATTTCATCAACGCCACTAAATGCTCCCGTTCCCAAATTTTCTATACTTTTCTGTACTACAAATTTATTGAGAGATGAACACCCAGCAAATGCGTTTTTCCCAATATCTGTCAAGTCATTATACAAAACAGTTTTCAGATTGGTACAACCCTCAAAAGCACTTTCAGGTATCTCTGTAATAAATTTACTGAGTCTAACTGTTTTGATGTTGTTCTTATCTTTGAACAAACCTGGAGTGATGCCAGTGATTTTTACCAAATCCACCGTGCCATCTCCATTGTCACGACTATAGTAGTCTGGAATATTTACATAGGAGCTGTTCCCATTATACTCATCGATAATACCCGTTTGAGCATTCACTACTAATCCATTAGAGAGATAGACTCTCTCGCTGATATAATCATGAACAAATATAGGAACTTTAAATGGCAACACACCGGACTCATAGTCGTTATACTCAGCATTATTTTTGCTATAATCCCAGAATTCATGTGTTTCATCATCTAATACGTTGTATGAATAATAGTAATACTGATGATTTGCTATATCATATCCAACAACAGCAAATACGTGCATAGTTCCCGCACACACTAAACGATGATAACCTGGAACCGCATTTTCTGTGGAGAATTCTTTTACATTTGTTGTTTCCTCTAATGTCGTATAAGAGACAGAAGATGTCACTGTCTCCGAGTTAGAGTGGGAAACATCACTGGTCTTTGATTCACCTGTAGTCTCACCGGTAGACTTTGCAATACTATAATGCCACTGTTTAGTGACTTCCTGTGCAATTTTACTTTGGTTTTCTTGAACATGATTCGAAGTAGTCTGATGTACTTCTTCGGTCAAATCATTTGTATGTGTAATATTATATTTATCTTTTCCTTTATCTGTAATTGTTCCTCCTTCATTGGTTTGATCATAATGGCCACCGATGCTTATATCAACAGACACAGGAGATAGCTTGCTAATTCCCTTATCGTCTTTTCCGATCCCAATGTCAACGTCTCCTGATAGGCCCCATTGAGATGTAGTCAAATCTTTAGTTGTCGTGTTGTTCTTTTTAATTGTACCAGTATCTTTAACTGTCCCTTTATTTGTAGTTTTTCCATCTACGTGCGAATACCCGTCACTAATCAGTATATTATTCTCTTTCAATTCTCTTTCTGAGAAATCTTCTGTATTTGTTACTAAATCATTCCACTCTTTAGATAAAGTCCAAGTTGCGGAATCTGTTGTAGCATCTACAACTGTTTTTGTAATTGTATTAACCGTTGTCGATGATATGCTTTTTTTAACACTTTCAGACTCTTTTACAATAATACCAGATGTTGTATTTCCAAAGTCCTTAATCGTATACAGGGGTACATTGATAATTTTTCCAATGTCATAGACAAATAGAATCTGACCTTCTTCTTCATCTTCAAGGATGATTGGACCCTTTTTGACATAGTCATTCGAAATCGTCTGATTTCTTTGGCTGACCCAGTTTGCATACAACGTGATGTCCTTTGTGCCAGGTTCGACCTCCGTTACTACATTGCCGTCCTTATCAGTCCATCCCATAAAAACATATTGGTACATATTTTGAGGATCAGCAATCGGTGTCCGATCTGTAATTTTACGCTTGATAGGCGTCTGTGGTGCAAGAGGACAATAGAAGGATACTGTATACTCCTTATCATCGCTAACATCGCCAGACACATCTCCGCACACAGAGCAAACACCATTCACATAGTTATGCCCAATTGCTTGGATTACCGTCTTTTCCAACGCAATCTCCGCAGTGCCTTCTTCGTTGCTGAAGTACTTATCACACGTCTTGCAGTGCCAGTAGGCAATGTTACCGTTCTGGGTACAAGTGGCGGCTTTGTAAGCGGTCGCTTCCATCGTGTGCTTGTGCACATTCGGATTCGATGGATCAGCAGGGTCAAGCGGGTCCGGAGTATAACCGCCTGCGATATGACGGCGGATGTAGAGCAGGTCCAAAACGTTTACAACGCCATTCTTGTCTACGTCTGCGGCCAACGTATCTGTATTGAGGTTATCATAGCCACCGGCCAGATGGCGCCGCAGCATGATAAGGTCCGCAGGGTTAACAACCTTGTCTCGGTTGACATCACCGAGGATGTAATTGATGACCTTGACGCCACCGTTTTCCATCTTAATTTTAATTGTGACCGGCTGCACATCCCTACCAATGATATCTCCTTCTGTATAGGAAAGTTCTACAGGGATGGTTTGCCCTTCCTGGACGCCATCTGATACCTGAAAGGTCAACGTAAGAATCGTACCGTCTTTGATGTCTTCCTCGTTCAGTTTGGTTCCGTCCCACACAAAGCTACAGGGTGAGGCAAGTTTCCCAGGTTCTGTGAAGGTCAATGCGCCGAATGCATTGTTCTTAGGGGAGGCCGCAGCCGTCAGCGTTAACTCTTCTCCATAAGACAACGTCAGCTTCGCACCCAAGATGCCCGGGTTGTTCTTGATGTCTACGTTTACTGTGACAGTAGACCCAGGAAACGCCTCCACGCTCTCCACGCTGATCGTAGGTGCGTTGCTTTCTGCAGCTTTTGCGCTCAGTGTTCCAAGCGGAAGCAAGGAAACCAGAAGCACCAGCGCAAGCAACAGTGATGATACTCGTTTTTTCATACTTCATGTCCTTTCTCTTTTTATTCTCGTTTTCTGTGGATCGTGTTACTCGATGAGCTTCCCCCCTTCTGTGTGATTTTGGGAAAGTTCAAGGGACTTACACAGCGGTGTAAGTTCCGCGTTTAACATAAAGAATTTGTACTGCTTGCTGGAATCCATTCCCTCAAATTGGATGGAATTGGTCCCCGTATCGATAGAGATTTGTTTCAACTGTGTCTCTGCAATTTTTCCGTTTTCCAGATACTCCGACACGATAGCATATCCGTCCAAACGAGCACCTGGGTTAAAAATTTGGAAGGTACCTGTTCCTGCTTCTATGTCAGCTTGTGTGATGGATACTGTCTCAGAAGCGTCACCCTGGACTCGGATAGCTCCGCCTGTCATTTTGGGATTTACCTGTGAGAGATCACTCTTTATCACATCGTCAGGATTACAGGAAATATTGATCTCTAACTTTTCACCAGGGACAGCGGACTCTGACACCTGAAATGTTAGGGTTAAGATCGTTCCATCTTTGATATCTTGTTCCTTCACCTCTGTTGCATCCCACAAAAAATTGCAAGGGGATAACAAATTTCCAGAAGGTGTAAACGTAAATGCCGAACTTGGAAATGCATCTCCTGTTGATGCTTTACTTAATGTAAGTTTAGAATCATACGATAGTCCCAATAAGGCTACTGCAATGCCAGGATTATTCCGAAGCGTAACAGAAACATTTACTGTTGCTCCTGGCCGGGCTGTCACACTTTCTACGATGAATTCCGGAACATCCGTTTTCTCCGCTGCTTGCGCACAGGGTGCCCATACAGCAAGCAGCAGAAAAAATGCCAAACATATCAGGCCGCTTTTTCTCATAGATAACACCTCTCTGAAAACATAAACCCTCGTGATATTAAATCACTTGCTGTTGTTATCATTGTAACTATATGAAATTTCAAAAACAACAACTTTGCAAAATTGGCTCATTTCGGCGCAAAATTTGCACATCCTCCTAGAAATCTGAGAAAAAACAGGGACTATCTCTGCCTCGGCGCCGAGATAGTCCCATAAATCAATTTACTCGAAGGACTCCAGATCAGCAAGGATTCTGGCCAGCTTGACCACGTCCGCATTGGTCGCTTTTCCGTCGTGGTTGACATCTGCCACATCCAGCTGTTCCTTGCTCAGCGTCTCAAGATTAACCAGGTATCGTGCAAGCAAGATAACATCACTTAACGAAAAAATGCCATCTCCATTGACATCACCCAGCGTGTCACCTTTTACTGTAATGCCTCCATTGGTCACATTGGCCTGTACAGCGCTTAAATTCTGATCAAAAAGATCATAAGAAATTTCGATTGGGATCGTTTTCCCCGACTTGGCCTCTTCTGAAACCTGGAACGTGAGGGCAAGAAGAGAACCATCTTTAATGTCTTCTTCCGTAAGCTTCTGCCCATCCCAAACAAAATTACAAGGCGAAACCAATTTCCCAGGTGGTGTGAATACCATCGCACTGAACGCATTGTTATCGCCAGAGGTGGCTCTTGTCAGCGTCAACCCGTCTCCAAAAGACAGCGTCAGGGTAGCTCCTAAAATACCAGGATTATTTTTGATGGATACATTGACGGTAACTTCAGACCCAGGAACCGCCTCTACAGTATCCACAATAATCGTGGGCATATTATTTTCCACTGCTTTTGCTTGCATTGTTCCAAGAGGAAATACGGTAATTAAAAATGCTAATGCAAACAGCAAAGATAGTGCTCGTTTTTTCACCGTCATTTCATTCCCTCCTTGATCTCCAAAAAGGCTGCCAGGATCTTTGCGCTTTCTGCGCGGGTAGCGTGGTTGGCAGGGCGGAAGGTGCCGTCCTCATAGCCGGACAGAAGGCCTGCCTTCTGCATGGCCGTCACCGCCGTCTTCGCGTAATCCTGGATGCTCTCTTGGTCTTTGAATGTGATTTCTGCCGTCTTTTCCGGCAGCGTGATGCCCTGCTTCTCTGCCAGACGCTGGAGCATTGCGCAGATCTGCTGGCGGCTGATGGGCGCATCCGGCGCGAAGCTGGTGGCGCTGACGCCATTCACCACGCCAGTTTGATAGGCCCAGGCAACATAAGGGGTGTACCAGCTTCCCTCTGCCACGTCCGTAAAGGGCAGTGCCTTGTCCGGCTCTCCGACCTGCGCCCCAGCAACTCCGGCCAGCATTTTCATAAACTGCGCCCGCGTGACCTCCGCGTTGGGGGCAAAGATGCCCTTCTGCACTCCGTTGATGATGCCGCGTTTTTGCAGCTCCATGACGGAAGCATAGGCCCAGTGGGTCGCCGGAACGTCAGAAAATACTGCGTCGCTTTGGTCCGGTGTGTCAGGTGTCGTCGGCGTAGTGGGCTGCGAGGGCTTTGTGGTCCCAGAAGAACCATTGTTGCCTCCGCTGCCCGGGGTCTGTGCATTTCCTTTGACCTGTATGCTTCCGTTTACGCAAGCCAGACTCACCTGTTTTCCAGCCTGATCCACCGTATTCTCCGGGGAGAGGGCCAGCTGGATGGGATAGGTCCCAGCTTTGGCGTCCTTGGAGACGTTCAGCTTGATCTTCAGGAAAACACCGTCTTTCTGGCTGTTGGTCGCCTGGAACCAAAGGACCTGCCAACCCTCATTGCCCAGCGTGTTGGCCAGCATGCTTCCGCCAGCCGTCGCCTCTCCGGTGGATACTTCATAGTCTCCATCCTGGTCGGTCGGCACTTGGAAGACCTTGGTATCTGCACGCAGATACAGCATCACACCAGCGATACCCGGGTTGTCTTTGAGCTGCACGGTGTACGTCACCGTCTCTCCCGGGCTTGCCTGGAGCTCCGCGCCCTGCATCGTCGGCGCGGCGGCCAAGGCCGTTCCGCTCAAGAGCGTGAGCGCCAGAGCAACTGCCAGCCCCAGGGCAAGCCCTTTTCTCCTCTTTGGTTTCAAAAGAAACCGCCTCCTTTCTGTCTCTCTTAGATTTGATCCAGCCCGATCAAAACACGGGCCAGCCGAATCACATCTGCATTGCTGACGATGCCATCGCCGTTCACATCTGCTGCGCTCTTCTGGCTGTCGTTCAGCGTGACCAGCCCCAGGAGGGACCGCGCCAAATAGATCACGTCCAAGTTCGTGCGCTCCCCGTCGCCGTTGACATCGCCTAGAAGCACATCGGCCACCGTGATCGTCCCAGGAACACAGGTCAGAGAAACCATGTTCCCGTTCTCATCCACGATGTCTTCCGGAACACCTTGGATCGTAATCGGGTAGACCCCCGGTGCAGCGTCGTCAGAGACTGTCACCGTCATACGGAACAATGCGCCGTCTGTCGTAACATTGTTGGTGTGGTACCACAGCATTTCCCAGCCATTCTCACTCACGTTGGCAAACACAGAGCCCTTCTTCGAGAAGTCACCTCGCTCGATCAAAAGCTCCCCATCTTCCTTTGGAACCGAAAACACACTAGTATCCGCTGTAACCTCAAAATGATACCCGGCAATTCCCGGATTGTTTTGGATGGAAGCCACCACTTCCGCCGTTTCTCCTGGCTTTAGCGTCATGTTCTCAATGCGGACAACTGCCTTGTTTTCAGGAACCTCTGTCCAGTGGGCATAGAGCGTATGCGCTTCCGTCGCGGTCACGATGCTATCCTCCGCAATTTTGTTGCCGCCTTCTTGCTTGGTATACCAGCCCTGGAAGACATGGCCTGGATAAGTCGGCGTTGGCAGTGCGCCATAGGCCTGACCAACGGTGACAGAAATTTTGTTTTTGTCACAAGTACCGCCATTACAGTTTAAGCTGACGTCTACCTGCACATCTGGTTCCTCTGTCCCGGCTGGCTTGTAGGGAACCGTTGTGTATCCATTCCAAGTAGGCGTTGTCCATCCGTCTTTTCCCTCTGGATAATAGATGGTAACATCCTTTGAAAAACTATCTTCATAAATCGTATTCGGAGTTTGCCCTTTAAAGATAACTTTTTCTAGATTTTTACAAGACTGAAATGCCCCTTGACCGACTGTCTTGAGGTTTCCTTCAATCTCGACTTCTTGAATCCAATCACAATTCTCAAAAGCATATCGAGCTATGATGGCAGTATTTTGTGGTATCGTTAGTTTTTTATCAAATCCTCTTGACCCTAAAAAAGCTTTCTCACTAATCGTTTCCATGTTTTTAGGCAGCAGCAATTCGCCGCTAAATTCTGTACCTAAAAATACACCTGTACCTATACTCTTAAGACTATCAGGCAGAGATAACTTTCCGCCAAATTTAGTGTCTGCAAAACAGTAGCTTTCGTAACCTCCCAGTGTTTCGATACCCTCCGGTATAACTAAATCTCCCGAAAGTCCTTCACAGAATCGAAAAGCCTCGTCTCCAATCACATTCACACCTTTTGGCAAAACCAGTGGACCTGTTAACTGTTTGCATCCACTGAAGGCCGTGCTATCAATCGTTCTAGTTTCTTTCGGAAGTATTAGCTGCCCCGTCTTTGTTTTTGGACACCACAAAACTCTTGTTTTTTCTTTATTCATTAGGATGTCATTTTCAACTGTGAAATACTGATTCTTCTCGTCTACAGAAATACAATTTATAGCGGTGCATTCTTCAAAAACTTTTCCTCCGATAGAAGACACATTTTTAGGGATATAAAATGTTCCTTGCAGATTTTTACATCCATAAAATGCATAGTGCCCAATCGATGTGACAGTATCTCCTATCCGTACAGATCGAATCGAATCTATATACGCATGCCACGGAGTGTCAGTCCCTCGAAATCCATACGATTTCATTTCCCCCGTTCCGCTAATGGTCAGCTCTCCTGTATCCAAATCCAGAGACCAGGACAGGTTTTTGCCCTCCCCCTCTTTGCCGCAATAGCCGCCCACTGTGTCACTGGCGAAAGCGGTTGCGGGGAGCAGTGCGACTGTCAACAGAAACACCAACAAGAAGGAAACCAGTTTCTTTTTCCATGTCGTCATTTTCAAGAAGCTCCCTTCATTATTTTTAGCACTTGCACCAACGGTTTATAGGCTTTGTCATCCAAAAAGAACAGCCTTACTTCATCGTACTCTTCCTTGTTTTTGAGCTCGATGCTTTGGTCTCCAAGCATTAAGTTTTGCTGGACTAGTTGAAGGTCCACAAGTCTCCCATGCAGATAGCAAGCCGCTATCATAGAAACTTTGCTCTCCGGCACATCCTGAATGTTAAAATGAAGCTTCCCATCGTCTCCCCAAGTCAGGGTTTCCTCCACCGCTAACTGTCCAACCCGACAGTCTACATACCCGGACTGCCATGTACACGATACAGCCTGTTCATTTTCGTTGGATAAATTTTTGGAAAGGCCGTCGCTTAATGTAACGGAAATACGACTGTGTTTAAACTCTTCGACAGACAACACCCGAAAAGATAAGAGTAGAATGTCCCCATCTCCATATACATTAGAAGATTTGCACCAAGTAACGTATCCCGCCTCTGTATTAGGGGCCCAGGCTATATGTCCGCCTTTCAGTACGCTCCCCTTCTTGATCTCTGTCAATTCAAGAAAAGTTTCATCATACTCAATTTGAAATGTAAACGCGGAAAACCCCGTGTTCCCCTCGATAGTTACAGGTACTTGTACTACATCTCCACGAAATCCGCTGGCCGAACCAACAGATATGCAAGGTTCTCCCGCAGCCATGCTTCCTACACTTAAATTGCATAGTATAAACATGGTTGCACATAGGAAGCTCATTATTTTTTTATGCACAGCAAAAAGCCCCCTTTTATCACTCCAATGTCTCAATCATTTTGGCCAGGTATTGTGCTACTTTGACGCAGTCAACCACCGTAACGACATCATCTTCATCAACATCGGCAGCCAAAAATGCTTTTCCCGTCAATGTTGTCTTTTCAATAACGTGATTTGCCATTTTTACCAGGTCCACAGAAGTAATCTCTCCATCATTATCAACATCACCAGCCCTGTATTCTCGCACGTTTAAAGTGCCAGAGGTAAGCGTAACAGGAAGGGCTTGCCTATGTTCATCCGAAAAGTTTTTCGAGCTTCCATCTGTCAGGGAAAGAGAAATATCATATTCTCCTGCCGAGCAGTTTTCCTGGACCTGGAAAGTCATCATGAGTAACTCTCCATCTCCATGAATGGCTTGCGTCGTATAGCTAATCACCTTGCCTACTGAAAGATTTGAATCGATATCCACTTCATTTTTTACAAGCAACTCTCCTGCTTCTACGCTGATTAAAGTGATTCCTTCTCCCGCATTGATTTTAAAGGAGAATCCTGCAAAGCCGGGGTTATTGGTGATGGACACAGGGATCTTCACCGTTTCCCCCACCAGTGCCTTCCCGCTGCCGACGGTGATCACTGCTTCGTCTCCCTGCGGCGGAGCGGGCGGGGGCGTGGGAGTGCTGTTGTCGGGGATCGTGATGGTCCCGCTGGCCAGGTCCAAAGCGACTAGATTTCCGGCGATATCGACGGTATCCTTGGCAGAATAGCCGACTTTGATGGGGTAGTCACCCGGCTTGGCATCTTTGCTCACGTCAAAGGTCACAGTGAATAACGTCCCTGTGGCGTTGACGTTGTTTGTATGCCACCAGATGACGTTGCAGCCGTTCTCTGAGCAGTTAGCCAGCAGGGTGCCCTTGTTGGAAAAGCTGCCCTGCTCCGGAACATATTCTCCGTCTTCATCCGCTACCAGAGAAAACACGCTGGTGTCGTACTCTAAGGTAATGATAAACCCTGCCATACTTGCCGGGCTGTTCAAGCGGACGGTATACTTCACTTGTTTTCCTGGCTCCGCCGTGACACTGTCCCCCGTCTCGGCCGCACAGACCGGGATGGCCGCGCCCACGGCCAGCAGCAGTGTGAGCGCCAGGGCTTGCAAGCGTTTCCAGCAACTTTTGCGTCTCTTCATAGTCTCTCTCCTTAAGCAGGCACCCCCCGGCCCACGTGGAAGGGCGTGAGTCGGGGGGTGGTTTGGGATGTCTTATCTCTTATGTGTCGTCCCTCACTTCGCCAGCTGGCGGTAGAGGAAGGTCACGATCTGGCCTCTGGTGCAGTCACTCGTGGGGCTGAAGGTCGTGTCCGAGGTGCCGCTGGTGATTCCCTGCTCCTTGGCCCACTGGACAGCGGCGGCGTAGTAGTCGCTGCTGTTCACGTCCGTGAAGCTGCTGCTGCCGCTGACCGCAGGCTGACCGGCAAAGCGGTACAGGAAGGTCACGGTCTGGCCGCGGGTCACGGTGGCGTTGGGGCTGAAGGTCGTGGCGGAGGTGCCGGTGGTGATCCCCTGCTCCACAGCCC
>ERZ1026844.1092-NODE-1092-length-17294-cov-9.146122_pt1 | contig 17294 bp, 25 predicted proteins | sample MGYA00380152_ERZ1026844 | MGnify/ENA primary metagenome ERZ1026844 (study PRJEB33269, sample SAMEA4719788) | human gut metagenome | biome: human-associated habitat; feature: organic feature; material: feces | place: Cameroon | collected 2013-10 ... | reverse complement strand
CAGAGAACCGGGCGGAGATCAACACGCCATTAAGGGAGCTGCATTTGAGTGATGAGATGGTAGCACTTCTGAAAAGCGGTCGGATTAACAACCTGGTATCAACTATAAAAATCTGTCAGATGAAGAATTTCGCTGGCTGATTCGGATTCTCAAAAAGTCAAAGAAAATGGGAACGCCTATCAGCCAGAGGAAAAAACGATAAAGAAAAACCGCTGTTGCATGGTTTGTTGACTTCCATGTAACAGCGGTTTGTTCTGTGGTTATTCAGTTAAATTTTCAGAATGACAAGCTGGAATTTGTATGTTATTCAATCCAAAGCTTCATATAATCGCCCTCTTGATAGTTATATACTCATTTGTCTACTTCTTCTTTTTTCAATTACTTCAGTATCTGATAGCTCATCATAAAAAGAATAACCATCAGACCTAAAAATATCTTGACCAGTTTCTGATACATCGATGTTGCCGGACTTATGAGTGGGTTCCAGGTTTCCTCTATGCCAGGCATATTGTTTTTATTGCTCCCATTTTCTCCAGTTATCTTCTGGGCATAGGGACGGTTGGATGCATAAGAGAGCATTTCCTTGGCGGCTTCTGCCTCGTGTTCTGACAATTCAAGGGTTCTGCCATCTGCGAAAGAGAGCATTTTCCATTTGCCTGCTTTCTTTCTCGGGGAGGCCCATCCGCTGATGTCTGTGAGAAGCGGAAGATAGTAAACACCGGCGGCGTCCTGTTCGTCAATGATAAAATGATGAGTGACCGTGAACGATCTGTTGCTGGAAACTGGCTGCATGAGAAAATATTCCGTACAGAAAAGCTCTCTGATCTGCTTGCGCTGTCCCCATGCATCGAAGCAGGAAAGTGTCCGCATGACCGGACCAATGGCGATAAGAACGACAAACACTGCGCCTGTCAGCAGCAAAAAGACTGCGTATATCATAATCGACGAGTAATCACTGAAAGGCGATGCCGCTTCCCGAAGCATCACTCCACAAAGCGGAATCACCAACGCAGCTTCCAGCAGGGAAATCCCACGAAAAATGGCATTCTGGCAAAACAGATAATAAAAGCTGACAAAGGTATCAGCATTCTGCCCACTATGGTAGCGAAACGGAATTCGCATAAGCAAAAGTTCAGACAAAAGGCCGACAAGCAGCACCACTTCCTTGCATACAAGGATATAAATTCCATACATCCATATATAGAGCCAGATTCTGCGGGAGCCATAAAGAGCCAGTAAATCTCCAGCCTCCGCATTTTCCAGAACACTATTCAGGATATTTTCCCCGAAAAACAGGTGATAACCGATGCCCAATATCAGTATGATCCATGCAATATAATCAGGAATGCAGGACAGCACCCAGCGTTTGCGGCTGCCGTGTTCATGCCTCCTTTGTCGTAAGAGCCCGATTCCCCATAGAATCGGATAAAGAAATACAATAAGAAGCAGCGCAAGATTCGTTTGTGGCTGTATTGCCGTTATAAGCAGGCTCAGGCGTTTGGCCTGTGAAGCTATGCTCTGCAGATTCGGTACATGCGCAAAAATTGATAGCATCGACACGAAAATTACTGCAAAGACTCCTGGTATCGCCATCAGACTGAATGTTTCTGCTTTTGACTTGCGCTTCACCAGATTATATAGGTCGTTAAGATACAGACCTGCATTCAGATAAAGAAGTATCATTGTAAGCCAAAAGTCTGGTAAATAATCGGCATCCACCGTATATAATTGAAAGAAATCCAAGAGCGCCTCTATCATTTTTCACTCTTCTCCCTATTGAGATTTATCCTGTTTATTCTTACGGAAACACCCTTGTTCATAGTCATTAAAAATGTCTCCTTTACAATTCTAATTTGCTAAAATGATTTTATCATATCGTCAATCCAAACTCAACGGTCAAGCCGGAACTTGAACAGACTTTCAATCAGCTTTGTTCTGATGTAATCCTCCATATCAGAGTTATAATAACCGTTCATCTTAGAGAAATAGCGGATATACCCGGCATATCGGTCAAGGACAGCTTGTATCGCTATGGGGTCGCCCTCATGTGCCTCTATAAGCGTGTCATAGGGGAGAAGCCGGTTACTCATGGGACAACACCTCCATTTCCTCTTTCAGCCGCTTCAAGGCAAGCTGGATATGCCGCCCGATTGTGCTGCGTGTCCAGCCGCTTTGTTCTCCGATTTCTTTCTGCGTCAAGTGCTGGAAGTAATACAAAAAGATTTCCTCCTGCGTCTGTTCCGGCAGCCGGGCAAGAGCCGCTGCAAGGGAACGGCTGTCTAAAAGTATCGTCTGCCCCTGGGCAGAGAACAGATAAGTTTCGCCATAGTCCGGCACTTGGAAATACTCGTCTGTGGTGCTTAGCGGGACAAACTTTTCTTCGGTCAAATATTCAAGGGAGATTTCCCGCTTCCACCTTGCCGCCAGCATACGGGCAGCGTCAAAGGACGCATGACGAATAACAATCCGGCAATAGGTATCATGGGTATAGCGGATATGTTCTTGATAGGCTTCCTGTTCGGTCATGGAAAATCCCCCTTTCTTCGATTATGGGAAAGGGCGGCAGCACTTTTGCTGTCGCCCCTTGATTACCCACCAGCAAGGACAGACAGAACTGTCAACGGTGGGCGCAGCCCATTCACTTGCCGTTGACCGGCTCGGCTGGATTTGCTAATGACTTGTGGTATGTCTCTTATTCAGCATAAACTTCCTTTGCCATTCTAAACGCAGCCCATGCTTTTAACCACCCTGCATAAAATGCAGCATGAGTTAAAATTTCCGCCATTTCCTCGCCAGTAACGCCATTCTTTTTTGCCGTTTCCAGATGGTATTTGAAAGAGCTGTCTGTCAAGCCCTGCGCCATTAACGCTGTGACGGTCACTATGCTGCGGTCACGCAAAGAGAGCTGTTTCTCTCTGCTCCATACCTCCCCAAATAAAACATCATCGTTCAATTCTGCAAATTTCGGCGCAAAGGTTCCCAGTGCGTCATGTCCTGCTGTCTGCTTAACCATAAAGTTTTCCCCTTTCTGTCCTTACTTTAACTTTTCATAATCTTCTTCGTTTACGACTTCCAGCCATTCATTGGAAGCACCCTCTGCGGGTACTTCTACGGCAAGATGTGCAAACCAGCTGTCTTTTGCCGCACCATGCCAGTGTTTTACTTCCGGCGGAATATTCACAACATCACCGGGGTGTAATTCCTGTGCTTCTTTGCCCCACTCCTGATAATAACCCCGTCCAGCGGTACAAAGCAGAATTTGACCGCCTTTATGGTGAATGTGCCAGTTATTACGGCAACCCGGCTCAAAAGTCACATTTCCGATTGTTACCCGTTCTGTGGAAAGCATATCCAAGTAACTCTGCCCAACGAAATATTGTGCAAATGCTTCATTCTTTTCTCCCATAGGAAAAACGCTGATATTTTCCGGTTTCATAAAGTCCCTCCTTATCGTTTTACTAAATACCGAAGCCATACACTTCCGCCGTCTTTTATCTCTGCACTTTGAAGTTCAAAAGCAACAGGCGTGTCAGAAGCCCATTCATCTTTTGCATTGAAAAGGGCGGGAGTCTTGGAAGAACCGTCTGCAACAGGTGCAATTACAACGCTTACTTCATCGCACATACCAGCCTGAATAAAAGACCAGTTCAAAACACCGCCGCCGCCCAGCATAAGCGTTTCAATACCGAACAGCTTTTTCAGCTTTTCCATAAGAACCCATAATTTTCCCGTCAAGGGAAGTCATCATATGACAAAAAATATAAGGTCTATTCATTTTTTCTCTCCTCGAATATTTTATTTTCCGCTGAACACAGGAAATGAACTGTACTCGCCATAATCTTTCAGCGGTTTTATAGATTTCAAAATCTCCATATCCTGCTCTGAAATTTCAAAATCGACCTTTGCATTTTCAAGCATGTGTGCAGGGTTTGCTGTTTTAGGGAGTGGGAGAGTTCCAAGCTGTAAATCATATCGAATACAAAGCTGCGGTACAGTTACTTGATATTTTTCGGCGATTGCCTGAACTTCCTCACTCTTTAAAATTTCCCCATGTGCTACGGGCGAATAGGCTTCTACTAAAATACCGTTTTCCCGGCAGTATTCAATCAGATTTGCCGGAGTATTCCCGATATGTGCCAACAGCTGATTTACCATAGGCTTTATCGTGCAGGAAGAAAGGATATTTTCAATATCATGTTCTTGAAAATTAGATATACCGATTGCACGAATTTTTCCGGCTTTATAGGCGTCCTCTAATGCTCTCCATGCTTCTCGGTTTCCCGCTGCATAATCTCCGCCACGAAAATCCGTCCATGGCTGCGGACTGTGAATGAGCATTAAATCAATATAATCAAGTCCCATTTTTTCAAGGGAGCCTGTAATCGCCTGAGCAGCTTCCTCATAAGTTTTTAATTCTGCGGCTAATTTCGTTGTAATAAAAAGCTCTTGGCGGCTTATTCCACAATCCCGGACACCTTTACCAATACCACGCTCATTCTCGTAAGCCTGTGCAGTATCAATATGACGATAGCCTATTTCTACCGCTTTACAAACTGCTGATGCCGCTTCATCATCTGGAATGAACCATGTACCTAATCCTATCTTGGGAATGTTAATTCCATTCATAAGTGTGTATGTTTCTGATAAAGTATTCTTCTGTTTCATGTTTTCCTCCTATTGACGCATTTCGTACAAACAAGTATAATCCTCCTGTAAGTTCGTTTAAATGATACAACTTAAAGTCAGGTTTAAGTCAATACCAAATACACATAAAATTTCAGAAAATGAGAGGTTCAATTTATGTTATATACCGTTAGTGAAATGGCAAAACGATTAGGTGTAGCCCCTTCCACATTGCGTTATTACGATAAAGAAGGGTTGCTTCCGTTCATAGAGCGTTCTGATGGCGGCATACGAATGTTTAAAGACACTGATTTTGAATGGCTTTCCATTATCGAATGTCTAAAAAAGACAGGTATGCCTATCAAAGAAATTAAAGTCTTTATAGACTGGTGTATAGAGGGAGATACAACAATTAGTAAACGAAAAGAATTGATTGAAAAGCAGCGACAGGTTGTTCTATTTCAAATTCAACAGCTCAAAGAAACTCTTTCCATGCTGGACTACAAAAAATGGTATTATGAAACTGCGGAGAAAGCAGGCTCATGTAAAGTACATGAAACAATGCAGGAAGATGATGTTCCCGACAATCTACGAAAAGCAAGAGAACGGGCAAAAGGTCTTTTTGCCTAAAATATGAGGGAAAGAAAAACTATTTTATGTTCTTCTTTCCCTTTGTCATATTCGGAATAGTAAGCTGCTGGCTATCAAGTTCTTGTTTGTTACTTTACCACACATGAGCATTAGCACCAGGGTTATCGTTGCCATAACCTTCCATAAGATTTACTACACCCCAGATACCAAGACCTGCTCCAAGTGCGATAACTAATGTCTGTAATACGCCTACTGCACTCTGAAAAAATGCCATGTTTTATTCCTCCATATAATTTGTGTTATTTCAGTCATAATAAAAGACCGGTCACTGAATTTCTTCAATGATCGGCCTTCTGTGCCCGTTTCCCATTTAGTTTTAACCAAGGTCTGACAGGTTAATTCTGTCATAAGCTCCATTTTTTGCATCCTCCGGATGAGGTTCTAATCCGATAATTGTTATATCCTTCTTATCAGGACCATATACCCAAAACAGCCTTCTGGCTCCGCTTTTCTTATTTTCCAAATATGATTGCCACACTTTTATTCCATATCGCTTTGATAACGGTTCAATCTCATGTGACTTTAAACTAGGATAAAACGGATCCATTGCTAATTTCTTAAGTGCAGACCCCCATTTCTTATAAAGCTCTGCATCCTTTTTGTTTATTGTCCCATCTCGATAGCTTGTCTGTAGTCTTTTCCATAATTCAGCCATCTCAGGAATACCCATTCGTATATTATGTGACATACGTGTTCCCCTGTCCTAACCTTAAAAATCAGATAAATCAACAGCCTGAGAGACCTCTCCCATTTTAAAATTGCTGATTGCTTTATCCATATCCTTTAAGGTATGTTCAGAAATGCTCTCCGGAACTGTAAGTTCCCTAGGCTCTAACACAATACATCCGTTATCGTATTCCTTGACATTATAATATTGAAATAATGCACCTCTAAGTGTAATTCTCTTCTTGCTATCAATATGAACTGTGTAATCTTTTACTGCTGTCATGATTCTCACCTCCATAATATCAAGTGGGATATCCCACCTGATATTATAATATACTACTCATTAGTATTTGTCAATGTGAATCATTTATTCCTGAGTCCAACGCCCGCGTGGATCTACCACGCTTCTTCTTAGAAAAGACCAGAAAGAAGTGGAACAAGAGTAGTACCGATAAGTACTACACCGCCACCAGCCATAAGCTGCTTCGTGGCGAACGGAAATCACCTACCGAACGAGCTGAGACAACAGAAGAAACAGAGTCTACCCCCAAAGCAGAAAAACAGCGCCAGCGTCTTTTCCACCTGCAAGCGTCCCTTCTGGGTGTCCGGGAAAATGCTCCTTGCAGAACTGCTCGCCCAACTCCTGCGCCCGGTCTACGGTCAAGCTGTTGTCTGTCCCGTCCCGTGGGTCAAAGCTGATGATATAGTGGTGGCTTTTCACATCTTCCCGTTTTTGGTTTTTCTCATAGCGAAGATTGGCTCGCATACAGGCAACGGCGAAATCCTCACCCCCGCAGTTAAGGGAAGAAATGCGGTAATCCTCCCTCGGTATCAGCCGCCCGCACCTCCCCGGCAAGCTGCGGGTAGGGGCTGTGCCACTCGTTCAGCGTCCGGGCTATCTGGTTTAAGTTGCCGCCGATCCTGCCGTATTCGGCGGTCAGTTTCCCGACAGCGGCAAGCAATTCGCCATAGAGGACAACCGTAGCGCCGCAAATGGTAATCAGATATTTCCCGTATTGCTCCGGTGCGTTATCACCTAATATTCCTTTTTCTTGAAAATACCTACAGTCAAAGGAAAGGACACGATAAATAACAATATAGAACAGCCAATTAAAATAAACGGCCCGAACAACGGTATATTAAAAAGTATATTAAAAAGCAATGTGGCAATACCCAATGCACAAATCAAAGATATGATAAGAAACACAATGGTTTTATCTTCCCCCGCTAAATAAACCATAGGAATAAATATTGCTCCCATTGTAAGACTTATACTAATTCCTAGTACAAGTACATCTGAGATACCCTCAAATTGTTCAAAAGTAATTCCATGTAACAGATAGGATAGGGCTATTATAATGCCAACGAAAAGCAGTCCTATCATAATCCATAATAATTGATTTATATATAAACTTTTTACAATATCAATCCGCTTTACTGGCAAAGTAAGTTTATATTTTCCCCATTTTGAGGAAAATTCATTTCCAATAACGGTAGCTGCATTTACTGCTAATCCGACAATTCCAATAATTATGAAATACATTTGCCATGTCTGGTCTGGAATAATGATAACGGCAATCCCCATTGCAAACATAAAAAGCAAAAAAATTTTTGCATTTGTCCATACAGCAAGAAAATTGCTTTTAAAAAGGCCTTTCATACATGATCCCCCCTTACTAAAAGCAAAAAACATTCATCAACAGAAACGTGGTCTATCACGATTTCTTTGTACTTTCTCTGCATTGCTTTACAATCTGAAACCAGAACATCAATTTGAAAATCACGTTTCCGATAAACAATAATATCTGCCGGATCTAATGCAAGGAATTGATTTTCCTTGCAGCGCATAACCGCATAATTATAAACCAAATCATTTTTCGATACGGTCATAATCAGTTTTCCGTTATGAATGAATGTAATATAGTCTGCCACTTTTTCTAAATCACTTGTAATATGGGAAGAAAGTAAAATAGAGTGGTCTTCTTCCTGTACGAAATCAAGGAATGTATCTAACATCTCGTCGCGTACAACAGGGTCAAGTCCGCCAGTAGCTTCATCCAGAATTAGCAGTTGTGGATGGTGTGATAAAGCAACCGCAATCGCTAATTTCATTGTCATCCCTCTGGAATATTGCTTAATTTTTTGATTTGCAGGTAATTTGTATTCTTTTAAAAATTTCTGAAACAAAATATTGTCCCATTGCTTATAAAATCCTGACATAACTTTCGCTAATTGTGCTGCTGTCCAATAAGCTGGAAAATTATCTCCGTCATAAACAACACCTATTTTTTCCCGCATATCTGTATCTGCGTCTGTCATTTCTTTTCCAAACAACTTTACCATTCCGCTGTCTTTGGCGATTGTATTTAGAATACAGCCAATCGTTGTAGTTTTTCCGGCTCCGTTTTCCCCGACAAAACCCAAAATAGAACCATACGGCAGAGAAAAAGCCACATTTTCTAACGCAAAATTTGACTTAGAAAATGTTTTGGAAACCTGTTGTAATTCTAAAATATTTTCCATGCTCATTCGTCCTCCTGATAGAATAAGGCCAACAACTCCGTCAATTTTTCAAGGGAAATATTACTTGTCCGTCCAATCTCTGCGGCGGCTTGTAAATGTTCCTCTGCAATACGTTGTTGTTCTTCTTGATAAAATTCTTTGTTTTGTGCCGATACAAAACTCCCCCTGCCGACAGTTGTTTCAATAAAACCGTCCCTTTGCAGATCCTCATATGCTTTTTGGACGGTAATCACACTAACATGAATAGATTTTGCCAGTGAACGCATGGAGGGAATAGCGTCTCCGGCTTGCAGTTCTCCACTCATTATCATTGCTTTTATCTGCGATGTGATTTGCTCATATATCGGCTTGTTGGCGTTATTACTGATAATGATTTCCATAACTCACCGCCTTCGTTTTTTATTGTACTTAATGTACAGGTACATTATATCATCTATAAACTCATAGTCAACCATCAAAATAAAATTGCCAGATACAGTTATCAAAAATAGCTGTATCTGACACTCAGAATAGGGGGCTGCGGTCTGTCAAGCTCTGTGTGTTACTTTACCGCACATGAGCATTGGAAGCAGGGTTGTCCTGGCCGTAACCTTCCAGAAGGTTGATATATTTGAAAAATGGTATGCCGATCAGGATATATACCGCAAGGTCACGCATATTCCAACAGCAGAGGAACTGGAGAATGATTATATCTGTTTACAGGATGCGGCAGATTTGCAAAAGGATGCAAAGATAGTAAAACTTGATTTCTTCAAAAAGCTATTGACTCCTACGTTGCGTAATAGTTTACGATATGCTTCTGGAAGGAAACGGTTATAAAACATACAACTTCTCCGGCGGATTCCTTCATGATGCCCTGTTACGAGCATAGAATACTTGCTTTTTTAAGATGCGCCAAGGTATAATATTGTTAATGATCCAGAGATATTTATTATGGAAACAGCTTAATCAATTTGGAGGTATAGAATGAAAGCACATAAGTATTGGTCAGTCGGAGCGTTAATTACTATGATTGGAACTTTTTATACTGGATATAAAGGATCCAAATCAAGTCATAGGTATTTTGCGTGCAGCACTCTTATATGTATGATCATGTCTATGTACACTGGACATAAAATGATTTCAGGTAATAAGAGAGTAAGAAAACAGGTGGAAAATACAGAAGCGGAGGAATAGTAAATGTTAGAGATAGGAATCAAAGCACCGGATTTTGAATTGCCGGATCAGAACGGAGAAATGCATAAATTAAGTGATTATGCAGGAAAAAAAGTAATTTTATATTTTTATCCAAAGGATAACACGACAGGCTGTACAAAGCAGGCATGTGGTTTTTCAGAGCGTTATCCTCAATTCACCGAGAAAGGAGCAGTTGTTCTTGGGGTGAGTAAGGATTCTGTTGCCTCTCACAAGAGATTTGAGGAAAAATATGGATTGGCATTTACACTTTTGGCAGATCCGGAGCGTAAGGTGATCGAAGCGTATGATGTATGGAAAGAAAAGAAAAACTATGGAAAAGTCTCTATGGGCGTGGTAAGAACCACATATCTTATTGACGAGCAGGGAATCATTATAAAAGCAAATGATAAAGTCAAGGCGGCAGATGATCCTGAAAATATGCTTAAGGAATTGGCATAATGAAGATTATTTTATCACCTGCAAAAAAGATGATTGTAGATACCGATAACTTAGCACCGGTTGAACTGCCTGTCTATATTGATAAGACAGCAGAAGTATTAAACTGGATGAAAAGCAAATCAAAAGAAGAACTGAAAGCTATCTGGAAATGTAATGACAAGATTGCAGAGCAGAACTTTAACAGATTGGAAAATATGGATCTTTATAACAGGCTTACTCCGGCTGTTTTAGCATATGAAGGGATTGCATTTCAATATATGGCACCATCTGTGTTTGAAATCCAGCAGTTTGAGTATTTGCAAAATCATTTAAGAATCTTGTCTGCGTTTTATGGCATTTTAAAACCAATGGATGGTGTGACTCCTTATCGTCTTGAAATGCAGGCAAAAGCTGAGATTGGAGGAACAAAAAATCTATATGATTACTGGGGGGACCGGTTATATCATTCAGTGACTGATGACAGCAGAATTATCATAAATTTGGCATCCAAAGAATATTCAAAATGTATAGAAAGATATCTATCGGATAAAGACAGTTACATCACGATTACATTCTGTGAATTGTCAGGTGATAAATTGGTGACAAAAGGGACCTATGCGAAGATGGCCCGCGGTGAAATGGTAAGATATATGGCAGAAAATAACATTGAAAATCCGGTGGAAATTCAGAAATTTGACAGACTTGGCTATTTGTTCCGGTTTGATTTATCATCAGATACAGAATATGTTTTTGAACGCAAAACAGAATAATGAATTCATAAAAGGTGTTCAGTAAGAGCATCTTTTAGACCGTTTTTCAGAGGATATTGATATCACATTTGAAGAGCATTTGGGAGAAACCAGAGGAAAGCTCAGCTTGTAAACTTCCATAGACTCACCCCAAAAGCTGATTTCTTTTTAATTCCATTCCTCTGCCAACAGGAAATCGCGGATGTGGCGGTGCTTGATCCCGTTTCTGCTCATGTCGAACTCATCCAGAGAGACAACATATTTCGGGTAGTTATCGCGGATATTGTCATACGCGCCGAACTCACGCTGAACGGTCTCGTCGGATGCCAGCAGATAGGCAACCTGAACATACAGTTTTTCTCCACTCTTGTCACATACAAAGTCGATCTCCTTGTCTCCGATTCTACCGACTGTCACTTTGTAGTCCCGGCGCAGCAGCTCCAGATACACGATGTTCTCCAAAATGAGGTTGATGTCACGCATATTGCCGCCGAAAACAGCCTCCCGGATGCCGTGGTCGGCAATGTAATACTTCTCATTGGAGGCAAGGATCTGCTTTCCCTGCAGGTCCTCACGCTTGACCTGATAGAACAAATATGCGTCGCAGCAGTATTTGATGTAGTTCAGGATGGTCTCCGGTGCAACGGTTCGCTTCTCGTTTTTGAGGAATTTCGCCAGAGAAGTTGCGGAAAAGGTAGTGCCCACATTCGCAATCACATAAGCGATGATACGTTCCAGCAGATCCACGTCACGGATCTTGTTCCGCTTCACAATGTCCTTGAGCTGGACAGAGTTGAACAGGTCATGAAGGTAGAGCTTGGAAGGAGCATCTTCGTAGCGGATGTTGGCAAGGTACGGCATACCGCCGCATAATAGATAGTTCTGAAAGCATTTCTGGATCGGCTCGTCCGGTGCGATGGGACGGTACAGTTCCAGAAATTCCGCGAAGGAGAATGGATAAATAATGAACTCCACAAAGCGTCCGCCGAGATAGGTGGAAAGCTCACCGGACAGAAGCTTTGCATTTGAACCGGTGATATAGATATCGCAGTCAAGGGATACACGGAGGGAATTGATACACTTCTCCCAGTCTTTTACCTCCTGAATCTCATCAAAAAACAGGTAGACCTTGCCGTTGATCTCTGCGGCTCTCTTGGTAATCTCATCATGCAGTGACTTTGCGGTTTGCAGATGAGAGAAGTTCAAATCCTCAAAGTTGATAGAGATGAACTGAGCAGAGCTGATACCGGACTCCACAAGTTCCTCTTTTATAAGCTCCAGCATGACCGATTTACCACACCGGCGAATACCGGTCATGACCTTTATCAGCTCCGTTCCGATAAACGGACGGATGCGCTTCATATACATTTCACGTTTAATCATGATCATAAGCCTCCTTGCCTGTGGCTGAACATAGTGTAACACATTTACGGCTGAAACTCAATGATATATTCATGAAATTATAAGATATAACTGATAAAATATATATTTCTGTAAATTTCGACAGTTACGAACGCAAATTTCTAAATATGATTGCGCGATGAAATCCTCTGCTGCCCCAGCGGTGCCATGGACTTGAAACATCCAATCGAAACAGGCGAACAAGGATTGAAACAGAAAAACACCGGTGAACACAAAATATCTCCATCATATCTGTTGAAGTGATGGAGATATTTTCTTGACAATGTAATAAAAACAACATACAATCCTTATTAAGAACCAATCCTAATAAGGAGAGTTGATGACAAATAGAAGAAATACCATTCAAAAAGACCTTGTAAGAAATGCCGTATACAAAATGAGAAGACATGTTACAGCAAATGAAGTGTACGAATTTATAAAAGAAGCATATCCTACAATCGGAAAAGGAACGATATATAGAAATCTTGATATATTGGTAGAAGAAGGTTCATTAAGAAAGGTTGAAGTCCCGGATGGACCGAATCGATTCGATTTCGCATTGAAAAATCATTACCATGTCAGATGTGTAAAGTGCGGTGAAGTTTTAGATGTGGATATGGATGAAATACCGGACTTGCTGGAAAGAATTCGTAACGCACAAGGGATTGAAATTTTGGATTATAATATTTCATTCAGAGGCATTTGCCCGAAATGCAGGGAGAAGGTAAGGGCGGAAAATATGGATAGGAAAGCATGTATAAGCTGAGTTATGGATTGTTTGTACTTAATTTAAATGGTGAAGAAGCATGAAAGCTTAAGGAATTGGCAGATGCTTTAAAAAGTTATAGAAACAATTTTACTTTAATTTTTACACATAGGAAGGAGATAAAGAGATGGAAGTAAAATATTATGTATGCAATCACTGTGGAAACATTATTGAAATGGTAAAGGATAAGGGCGTACCAGTAATATGTTGTGGAGAGGCTATGCACGAATTAAAAGCCGGAGTGACAGATGCTGCTGTTGAGAAGCATGTTCCTGTATATACAGTTGACCAACAGCATGTTCATGTTGTAGTCGGAGAAACAAAACATCCAATGCTTGAAGAGCATTTCATTGAGTGGATTACATTAAATACAAATCAGGGTATTTACAGAAAGCAGCTGACTCCGGGACAGGAGCCGGCAGCAGATTTCTGCCTTTGCGATGGTGAACAGGTAGAAGAAGTATATGCATATTGTAATCTGCATGGATTATGGAAATGCTCCGGAAGATTTTGAATGTCCGTTATGTTTTGTGGGAAAAGACCAGTTCTCAGAAGCATAAATATATGATAGTAGGATGATATCCATGAAGGAAAAACTAAGTATAGATATTGTTGGACTTACAGGAGCCTGTTCCTATGCTTTGGACTGTATAGAAGCAGAGTTGATAAATATCAAAAACAAACACGGAAAAAGAGTGGCTTATATAAGCGTATGCATGGCTGAATATTGGGCAATTCAAGGTGATGCGTTACAAGATTTAGCCATGTGCGCTTTACTGCATGACAATGCTCTGACACAATATATTTCGGAAGAGCTGAAAAAGGATTTATCCGGGAAAAAAGCGAATTTTCATTGTATTTATGGTGAAAAAAATATTGCTAAATTTCCTTTTAAAACAGATGTCTCAAATGTGATTTTGTATCATCATGAACATGCCAATGGAACTGGTCCTTTTCAAAAACAATGGCATGAAATTCCATTGTTTGCAAGGATTATTCATCTTGCAGATACCATTGATATTATAGGAAACAGCAAGGAATCTGGTAATAACAGCTGGAATTTTATATGTCAGTTTCTCTTAAAAAACAAGGACAGATTATTTGATTCGGAATGTGTGAATGCTTTTCTTCATGTATTCACAAAAGAATCCTTTATGTGTTTAAGTGATGGTTCTTTTGAAACGAAGCTATGGGAAACTATCCCAAGGGAAAAACAGGTTTTTGATTGGGAAATGTGTAAAAATGTTGCGGATTTCTTTGCGAAGATTGTAGATTATAAATCTTCTTTTACAAGTAGGCATTCGATAGGAGTAGCGGAAAAAGCCGCCCTGCTTGCCAAATATATGGGATATGATTCAATCGCTGTACAGAAAATGTATTTGGCTGGTGCTCTGCATGATATAGGAAAAATGGCGGTAGGCAATGAAATTCTGGAAAAACCGGATAAGCTTACGGAGGATGAATTTTCTAAAATGAAAAATCATGCCGGCTATACATATCTTATATTATCAATGGTTGATGATTTTGAAGAAATACGGGACTGGGCGGCTTTTCATCATGAGAAACTAAATGGAAAAGGATATCCGTTTGGAAAAACGGCTGATGAGTTAAATGAGCCGGAGCGTATGATGGCATGTGTTGATATTTATCAGGCTCTTACGGAAGAAAGACCTTATAAAAAGGGATTATCTCATGAAAAAACATGTGATATCCTTGATGACATGGCACAGAAAGGTTTTATTGATTCAGACATTTCAAAGAAAATCAGAGAATGTTTTGGTAGAACCTGACATGAAATACGAGGAAATATAGGAAACTCATGAGAAATGCATTTGCCTGTTCTGTTCAGATAGGATAGAGCAGGTTCATAAAACAAATAAGAATGAAAGAAGGATTAATTTATGTATGAAATGAAACCAGAATATTATATCGGCATAGATATGATAGACGAAGAGCATAAGCAGTTGTTCAAATATGCAGATGAGGCATATGAATTGCTTCATGACGAGTATAGAACGGATAAATATGATAAAATTGGCATAATATTGGAAAAGCTTCGTAATTATACAGTGAAACATTTTACTGATGAAGAGCAGTATATGGAATCTATCAACTATAAAAAAATATTTACGCAAAAGATTCAGCATCAGGAATTTATACACAAACTTGATGAATTTATGGAACACCATAATGATGAGATAGAGGATCAGGATGAACAGATTATGAGAATTTTAAAGTATCTTACAGAGTGGTTAGTTAATCATATTCTGTATGTCGATGCTCAAATTCCAAAAGGCTGATGTATGAATCAAAGCCATCAACACCGTATAAAAACTAAGGGAGCAGAAACCTGCTGAGTTTCCTCTTTTTTAATACCAAAGTATGCAGAAAAGCTGCCAGTGGCAGCTTTTCTGCATTTTATTCTGGTTGGCAGGAATGTATCAGAATTAATGAAGTGAGGGCGTAGCTTGGTATCGAAGATGACATTCAAAGGGGATTGGAGGTGTGCCTCCAACAAGCAAAATAAGCTAGTACATATGGAAAAACTTCTTAATAATTAGTGGTATAAATATAAAAAAAGGGTAAAAGTGCTGAAAACTTCGGGGGGGGGCGACTAAATTTTGCAAAAAAATAGAATAAAAATTTAAAAAATGAAACTTATTGACCAAAAACAAATATTTTGATATATAATAAATATAAGAGAAAGAGAAAGAGATTTAAAGGTTGCAGGAAAATTAAAAGTATATCGAATAACAGTGCTTGTTATGACATTATTTTTAGTGTTGGTGGCATTGATCTCGACCTTAGTGATCCGTTAGATCAGGCAAAGACCATGGCGAATGTAAAAATGCTTACCTATGAGTCTGAGGATGAGCTGGGTGATACCATCAGAAATTTAAAAGAAGCCATGAAAAAGATTTTATGATTAAATATGTTTATGAGTGAGGTAATATATATGCAGGATATCATGAATCAGTATGTATGTTTTATTGCATTGTGGTGCCTTATAATAAATACCTATATTGTTTTTTCATCCAGCAATGTGAAAGCCCTCGAACAAAGAGAGAAAAAAAGGATGGAGAAGATTATCTATTTTATCACAACAGCATTGGTGCTGAGTGACCTGGACGCTTATATGTTTTCAGGTATGGATGCAAAATGGGTGTATTGGGATTTAGAAATCATAAATTATTCCGCGTATTTGTTAAAATATCTGTATCTGACGGTTTTTACAGTATTCATCATGAAGGAAAGCGACCGATTTGTTAAAGTAAAGAAAATATTATTGGCGGTTTCCATTCTGTGTGGAATTATTGGTATGATTTGTATTTCACTGCCGGACATCAGAAAAAAATTTTACTATTTCAGCAGTGATAATTATTTTTACTATAGCAGACTTTACGGCATAATCAGGGTTCTGCTTGTGATAGATATTTTGGTATTATTAATTGCCCTGCTGTTGGATAGGAAATGCTATAGTAAAAAAACATTTTATCTGTATCTGCTATATGCTTCCCTTCTGACAGTTACTGCTTTACTGGATTATGTTATTGATACCTGGTATCTGCAGAATATGGCGATTTTCTTTTCGTCTATGATCATTTCTATAGATCATATGACACAGGTTTCAGATCAGTGGCTGGATACAAAAAAAGAATTATTGCTTTCTCAATACAGAGCCAGCCACGATATTATGACGGGGCTATGGAATAAAACCAGTGGAATGGATCAGATTAGAAACTGTTTAGAAAATATGTCAGAAAGTGATGTGGCAGCATTAGGATTTGTGGATATCGATAATTTTAAGTCTGTCAATGACATAGATGGACATGAAATTGGTGATTTCTGGATATGTGAAATAGCTGCAGCACTTCAGCAAATGTGTGATTCGTCAGATATTGTATGCAGATATGGTGGTGATGAGTACATTTTTTTCCTGCAAAATACCGGGAAATTGGATGAATTAACGGAGCGTATTGAAAGCTTCAGAAAAAAGGTTCACGATAAAGCGGCGGAAAGAGAGCAGGATGTGCATTGCAGCATTGGAATTTATCAAGTAAAAGGAGCAGGAAAAAAATTAAATGAATGCGTCATAAGAGCGGATGGTCTGCTTTATCAGGCAAAGAAAAATGGAAGAGATACTTACGTAATAGAGTAAATAAAAAGATGTAATCACAAGCAAGAAACATCATAAATTTTACATACGAAAGTGAAGAAAATGACAAAGGAAGAATTATATTTAAGTATACTCAATAATATTCAGGATGGTGTGTATTATGTGGATATCCATCGAAAGATTA
>ERZ1026844.1091-NODE-1091-length-17299-cov-12.853746_pt1 | contig 17299 bp, 16 predicted proteins | sample MGYA00380152_ERZ1026844 | MGnify/ENA primary metagenome ERZ1026844 (study PRJEB33269, sample SAMEA4719788) | human gut metagenome | biome: human-associated habitat; feature: organic feature; material: feces | place: Cameroon | collected 2013-10 ... | reverse complement strand
CTATCCTCTTCGTCGGCAGCGTCAGATGTGTATAAGAGACAGGAAGAACGACGGAAAGCCCCTGCGCCAAGAGCGCCTGTACAGTTTCCTGCGCGTCCACGCAGATCGCGCGCTGCAGGGCGATCCGCCCGAGATACAGTCCGCCCTCCATGCCGAAGCAGAGTGCCGCCTTGCCGCTGAGTGCCAGCTCATCGGCCCGCGGCGCCGCGATCCCGGCCCGCCGCAGCTGCTCCGCCGTCCCGGCCAGATAATGTTTGCCGTCGATCACAGCTCCGGCTGCATCCGCCTGCGCTGCCGGGCGCAGCGCAAGTCCCCGGTCCTCGGCCAATGCCCGGATACAGACAGCCTGTCCGTCGCCGCTTCCCTGCAAAATCGACGCGGCAAGGGCCAGGAACTGCCCTTCCTCCATCCCGGCCGGACGGATATCGCTCACTGACGGCGCACCGGTCAGAAGTCCCTCCGGTTCAAGCAGGACGATATCCGTGTCCCCGAGCGCCGGGACGGCCTGTGCATCCAGGACCGGGACCCTGCAGGTCCGCACGGCCCGCCGCACGGCACACGCAGCGATCAGAGAAAACGGGCACAGCGCGCCGACGGCCAGAATGCCAAGCACACGACAGACAATTGCCGCTGCGCCGAGGATCCCCCAGACGACCGCCGCGCAGACAGCCGCGAGCAAAAAGCCCCAAAACCAGAGCCGCGCACCGGCTGACGACAGACGCGTGCCGGGAAGTTCTCCGTCTACACGCGCCTGCAGCTGCTCCAGCCACGCATCCGCGCAGAGCAGCAGTGCGGCCGCCGCGGCACTGCTGCCGCCTTTGCCGAGCACAGCCAGCGCGAGCGCTCCTATGGCTGCCAGCAGGCAGAACAGACGGCCGTCCGGCTTCCCTGCCAGCGCCGCGCGCAGTCCGGCAAGCAGACGCCCTGCCTGCACGGCGGCGGTGAGCAGCGCCAGCAGCGGCAGAATGAGCCACTGGAGCAGCATCGGCGGGATCCCCGCAGGCAGCGGCAGGCCGCAGGTCAGGCAGAGGGCCAGCGCCGCCAGGGCGGTGCTGATCCAGCAGATGACAGTTGCTTTTTTCTTCACACGATCACCTCATTTTTTCCCATTCTACCATTTCGGCAGACAAAAAGCAACCGGCTGTATCTGCGCGGTGCACATTGACAGGGCTGTTCCCTGCCAGTATAATAAATTTAACACCAAAGGAGGTTATACGCTATGAAACGAAGCGAACAGGATATCCGGTTCCAGTGGGACCTGACGAAGATCTACCCGGACACAGCCGCGTGGGAGACCGCCATGCAGGAGGCCGAGGCCGCGCTTGCGCCGCTGAAGGACCTCCCTGGCACGCTCGGCACGTCCAAGGAAGCGTTCAAGCACGGACTCGATACCGTCTACGCCTCCATGTTCAAGGTCGAGCTGCCCTATATCTATGCGTTTTTGAAAAAGACCGAAGACGGCTCCGTAGCAGAAAATCAGGAAATGGCCGCCCGCAGCGAGAGTCTGCTTGTCAAGTTCAGCGCCGCGACGGCGTTCCTGAACCCCGAGATCCTTGCCATCCCGGCAGAAAAGCTGGATGCATGGATGCAGGACGAGGCGCTGGCGACCTACCGGCACACGGTGAACGATATCGTCCGCATGCGCGCACATACGCTTGACGCTGCGCGGGAGCAGATGCTAGCCCTGCTGGGCGACGCAGCCGGAACGCCGAAGGCCGCGTTTGAGATGCTGACCGATGTCGATCTGCAGCTGCCGATGGTCAAAAACGACGCGGGCGAGGAGGTCCGCCTCACCCCCGGTACGTTCCCGGTTTACCGTGAGAGCCGCAGCCGCGCCGTGCGCGAGGGCGCGTTCCGCGCCATGTTCGGCACCTACCGGCAGTTTGGCGATGCCATCGCCGCGCTCTACGGCGGCTCCGTCAAATTCGACACCTATTTCTCCAATCAGCGCGGCTACGCCTCCGCGTGCGAAGCGGCGCTGGACGGCGGCAATGTGCCCGTGTCCGTCTATGACAGCCTGATCGAGGCCGTGCATGAGAGCCTACCCTCCATGCGCAAGTATCTCGAACTGCGCCGCCGCGCGCTGAAGCTCGACAAGATCGACGTATTTGATCTGTACGTCCCCATCGTGGAGGACGTCGACTATCCCATCGCGTTTGAGGACGCGAAGGACCTGGTCAAGAAGGCGACGCTGCCGCTGGGCGAGGAGTACCAGAAGCTGCTGGACCGCGCGTTCGCCGAGCGCTGGGTCGACGTGTATGAGAACGACGGCAAGCAGTCCGGTGCGTTCTCCTGCGGCGTATTCGGCGTGCATCCGTATGTGCTCATGAACTATGCCGGGACGCTGGGCGACGCGTTCACGCTGGCACACGAGCTTGGCCACTCCATGCACTCCTGGTTCTCCGACACGACGCAGGATTATGTCAACCATGATTACCGCATCATGGTTGCCGAGGTCGCCTCGACGGTCAATGAAGTTCTGCTGACCAAGTATCTGCTGAAGACCGAGACGGATGAAAAGCGCCGCGCATATATTCTCAATCACTTCCTTGAGAGCTTCCGCACGACGCTCTACCGGCAGACGCTGTTCGCAGAGTTCGAGCGCAAAGCGCACGATCTCTATGCCGCGGGTCAGCCGCTGACGTCCTCTGCGCTCAACAAGGTCTATCACGATCTCGAAGCCACGTATTATGACGGCATCGGCATCGACGCGGATATCGACCCGGAATGGTCGTATATCCCTCACTTCTACCGCGCGTTCTATGTCTATCAGTACGCGACCGGCTTCTCCTCCGCCGTGGCCATCGCCGAGCACATCCTGACGACCGGCGACGCAAGCGGTTATCTGAAGTTCCTCACGACCGGCGGCAGCGATTATCCGCTCGAGGAGCTCAAGATCGCGGGCATCGACCTCACCAAGCCCGACACTGTCCGCAGCGCGCTGCGCGTCTTCGACGAGACCGTCGACGAGCTCTCTGCGCTCCTGCTGTGATTCCTGCCTGAAACGAACATCCCCGGCTGCGCCTGCAGCCGGGGATGCTTTTATGTGCCCGCGACCAGTACGGTCGTTTTCTGGCGGATGGCGGCAAGCTCCGCTTCCGGCGCGGTCTGGTCGGTGATCAGGCAGTCGATCTGCTGCCAGTCGGCAAACTGGATGACCGCTTCCTCCCGGAATTTGCTGCCGTCGCAGAGCACGATGCTTTTTTTCGCGCACTGGACCATAGCCGTCTTGATCTCCGCCTCGCTGTAGATCGAGGTGCAGGGGCCGGTATGGCCCAGCACGCCGTTCGTGCCGATCAGCGCAATATCCGCGCGCAGCGTCCGCAGCGCAGTGAGCGTCCACATGCCGACGCAGGCCAGGCTCGTCGCGCGGACCTGTCCGCCGAGGGCGTAGACCGTATTGTCGCTGTCTGCGAGCAGCGGCGTGATCTGGGCTGAGTTCGTCACGATCGTCAGTCCGTGCCGCAGGGCGAGCAGGCGCGCCGGGCCAAGGTCCCCGTCGCCGTCCATCTGGACCACACCTACAACTTTGAGCTTCTGATGCAGGCGCTGCGCGCCGGCTTCGGCTCCGTCATGTATGACGGCTCCCGTGAGAAGACCAGCGAGGAGAACATCCGCAAATCCGCCGAGATCGTCCGTATCGCGCACGGCATGGGCGTCGGCGTGGAATGCGAGCTCGGCAGCGTCGGCGGTCTGACCGACAGCAACGGCAAGGTCGACCAGATGGTCTACACGGAGCCGGAGGAAGCCAAGTCCTTTGTCGACCAGACCGGCACGGACTTCCTCGCCGTCTCCATCGGCACGTGCCACGGCGTCTACAAGGCGACGTCGAAGCTCGACATCCCGCGTCTGCGCGAGATCCGCAAGACCGTCTCTGTTCCCCTCGTGCTGCACGGCGGCTCCGGTCTGTCGGATGACGATTTCCGCAACACCGTCGCGGGCGGCATCAGCAAGATCAACGTCTTCACCGACGTGATCCTCGCCGCCAAGCGCGCCATCGCCGAGCATCCGGACGCCGGCTATACCGACTTGAACCTGCTGGCGGAGGACGCCATGGTCGAGGCGACCGTGCGCAAGCTGGAGCTGTTCGGCGGCTGCGGAAAGGGGTAAGGCATGAAGCGGTTTGACGTTCTGACCATCGGTCTGCAGGTGATCGACCTGATGATCCCGGGCATGGACGGACACATTCTGGACCGGGAGATGACGCTGCTCGACCACGCGGAGCTGACGCTCGGCGGCGACGCGCTCAACCAGGCGATCGTCCTCTCACAGCTCGGCGCACGGACAGCCCTGATGGGCGCGGCCGGTGTCGACCGGCTGGGCGACGTGCTGCTGCAGCAGCTCTCGCGCTATCCCCTCTCGGTCTTTGACCGGCGCATCGACGTACCGACCGCAATTTGTGTCGTTTTGATCGACGAGGCACACGAGCGGCATTTTCTCTTCCAGCCCGGTCAGAATCTGGCGCTGCGCTATGAGGATCTGGACGAAGCCGTGATCCGCGATTCCGCCTTTGTCTCGGTCGGCGGCGCCATGGCGCTGCCGGAGCTGGACGGCGAGGGGCTTCTGAAGCTGTTTACGCTCGCCCATGCATCCTGCGCGCGGACCGCGCTCGATATGCGCGTGAGTGAACGCGAATATGACCACGCGCTGCTCGAAGCCTGCTTCCGCAAGACGGATTATTTCCTGCCGAGCGAACGCGAGGCCGTCTGGCTGACCGGTGAGACCGGGAGCCCGGAGAAGATGGCGCAGGCGCTGCATAAGATGGGCGCGGCCAACTGCGTGATCAAGCTCGGCGCACAGGGCTGCTATGTCTCTGCCGACGGGATCGAGGCACACATTCCCGCGTTCCCCTGCCGCTGCGTTGATACGACCGGCGCGGGCGATACGTTCGTCGGCTCGTTCCTATACGCAAAGTCACAGGGCTGGGATACGCTGGCGAGCGCCAAATTCGCCTGCGCGGCCGGGCCTGTCGCTGTCGAGCATGTCGGCGCCAACACTGCCATCCGCAGCAAGGATCAGGTCCTGGCCCGGATGAACGGACAATAAAACTGCAAACCACCTGCCTGAAGGCTCAGGCAGGTGGTTTTTTTCTGTATTACAGAATGGACATGAACCACTCCACAGTCTTGGGATCGTAATGCGAGAAGAACAGGCTCTCACCGCCGTCGAGCGCCTCGATGGCCGCCATATCCTCCGGCGTGAGGGTAAAATCGAACAGGTCGAAGTTCTGCTGCATCCGGTCCTTGTGCGTGGACTTCGGGATCACGACGACATCACTCTGCAGCAGGAAGCGCAGGGCGGTCTGCGCGGCGGTTTTGCCGTACTTCTCGCCGATCTGGGTCAGCACAGGGTTCGTGAACATATCCTTGCGGCCCTCGGCAAACGGGCCCTAGGATTCGATCTGACAGCCATACTTTTTGAGGTATTCCTTCGCCGTTTTCTGCTGCTGGAACACATGCGTCTCGATCTGGTTGACGGCAGGCTTGATCTCTGCGAAATGCTGGATGTCGAGATACCGGTCCGGGCCGAAGTTGGAAACGCCGATCGCGCGGAGCCTGCCGGCCTTGTACAGTTCTTCCATCGCGCGGTAGGTGCCGTAGTAATCGCCGAACGGCTGATGGATGAGCAGCAGGTCGAGATAATCAGTGCGCAGCTTGCGCATGGATTCCTCGATGGATGCCTTCGCTTTTTCATAGCCCGCACTCGTGATCCAGACCTTGGTGATCAGGAAAAACTCCTCGCGTGGCGGAAGAATTTCACCTCTCCACGCCGTCCATTACACGCTCGATGCAGCATCTGGAGCAGTATTTCGGCGTGCCGCTCTTCACCCGGGGCAAGAACCGGATCGAGCTGAACGAGACCGGCAAGCTGGCCGTGGCGGCGGCGCGCAAGCTGCTGCAGGAAGCGGAGCTGGCCGTCGCGCAGGTCCGCGCGTTTGACCAGCGGCAGCGGACCATCGTCATCCGCGCCTGCGCGCCCGCGCCCCTGTGGGAGCTGCTGCGGAAGCTGAACGCAGCGCAGCCGGAAAAGATGCTGGCCTCCGCCGTCTGCCAGAACAAAGATGTCCTTGCCGCGTGGGAAGACGGTTCGTGCGACGTCGCCGTCCTACCCTTCCCGTTCGCAGGGGCAACGCCCTTTTTGCAGGAGCAGCTGTTTGTCTGCGTCCCGCCGGAGCACGCGCTGGCAAAGCAGGCGTCTTTGACCTTTGCGGAGATCAACGGCTTCAATTTTCTCCTGCGCTCCGAGCTCGGCTTCTGGGACACGCTCTGCCGGGAGAAAATGCCCGCCTCCAAGTTCCTTGTACAGACCGACACTGCCGTATTCGACGAGCTGGTAAACGCCTCGTCTCTCCCCTGCTTCACCACGGATTACGGCCAGCGCCGCCTCCAGACCGCGTATCCCGGCCGGGTCAATATTCCACTGACGGACGCGGAGGCCAGCGTGACCTTTTTCCTCGCTTCCCGGTGCAAAACGCCCGGGCTTTGACGGGGTTTCCGGTTTTTCCGTCAGCCCGCTTTCCTTATACCGGGCTGACAGGCTTCAGGAATCCGGACCTTGCGCGCTGCTCGGTATCGTCCGATTCATCGTACGCGTCATAGGGCGCGCTGGGATCGTGCACGCGCTTGCTGAACGGCGAGCAAAGCCGGTCCTCGTGGGCAAAGGCGAAAGCAAAATCGTCTGTCCAGCCGGTATGGCCGGTGATGAAATACGGGTGAAGGCCGCGCGCCTGCAGCTTTGCCTCCAGCTCTGCCAGCGAGCGGACCGCCAGCTTGTTGTCCTCCGCCAGGGCGGAAATAAAGCTGTAGCCGCCGTCCGCGCCGAACCAGATGGTATCGCCGGTGAACAGGTACTTGTCGTCGACAAGATACACCATATGCCCCCAGGTGTGACCCGGGACCAGGAAGCATTCGACCCGGATGCCGTCAATATCCAGCACGTCACCATCCTTGAGCAGCACCTTTTCGTTGCGGATGGTCACCTGCGGCAGCTTGTAGAGGTGATAGATCACCTTGCGGCGCACCTCGCCGGTCAGGTAGCGGTTTTCTGTCTCGCCGACATACAGGACTGCATCGCGGAACAGGCCCGGGCTGTCGGCCTCCACCGCGCCGACGTGGTCGGTATCCTGATGGGTGATGAAGATCTGCCGGATGCTTTTCGGATCGATGCCGAGCCAGCCCATCTTCTCTTCGAGACGATCATAGTTGTATCCGGCGTCAAACATGAGGGTGGTATCGCCCTTGCGGTAGAAGAAGATATTTGCCACCCACTCGCGCACGCAGGCCACATGCTCGTCGATCCAGCCCGTCTGCAGCGGCTTGAAGATCTCCTTGCCCCGGTACATTTTGCTCATTTCTTTTTTCTGAAATTCCGTCGCTTTTCTGGACATCTGCGGCTCCTCCTGTTCTTTTAGTTAGTCATCTCTAACCATTTACATTTGGAAAAGCTGCCCGTCGGCAGCCGCTTCGATCTGTTTTCAGTTTACCACGCCGCTTGCTGCTTTGCAAGCGTCTGACGCGCCAAACAGCAAGCAAAAATCAAAACGGCAGAGCGGCGGCAAGATCGCCGCCGCTTTGCCGTTGCATGACCGGAAGCTGCAGCCTCCGGCGTAACATTCTATTTTCTGGAGCCGAGCTTGCTGAAGGCCAGAATGACACAGTCCACGCCGAGCAGGACCAGATAGAAGCTGACAAGATACCGGGCGGACAGCCACGAGACCAGCGGATCGACCAGCATCAGACCGCCGAGGATCAGGCCAAGCACATTCATGATCAGCGTGAAATAATAGGTAAAGTCCCCGGCCCAGAGGCGGACCGTATGCAGGCCGGACAGGCGGCCGATGCAGTGCGCCAGAAACCACAGCGGGAACAGCAGGCTCATCACCCATTTCCCGGCGTTCGGATAGACGAGCAGCATCACGCCCGTCATCACGCTCAGTGCGCCCGAGATCAGGGAAACGATCGGGCCGAAGCCTGTGAAGCGCTCCACACGGACGTAGAGCAGGATATCCGCGATGCCCATCGTCACAGCGACGATGCCGTACATGATGATAAATCCCGTCAGCGCACGATCCGGCTGCGCAAAGGTGTAGCTGCCAAGCCCCAGCAGCAGGACTCCCTCAATGCATTCCATCCATCCGAATCCAGAACGTCGTCTCATTGTGCTTTGCCCTCCTGTCCCAGAATGCGCATAAATTCCTCACCGGTGATCGTTTCTTTTTCATAGAGGTACTTCGCCAGCTCGTCCAGCTTTTCGCGGTTTTCCAGCAGGATATTCTTCGCTTTCTGATGCTGCGTCTTGACCAGCTCCACGACCTTCGCGTCAATGCGGTTCTGCGTGTCGGCGGAGCAGGCCAGCGACGTATCGCCGCCGAGGTACTGGTTCGTGACCGCCTCCATGGCAACCATATCAAATTCCTCGCTCATACCGTAGCGGGTGATCATGGCTCGTGCCAGTTTCGTGGCCTGCTCAATATCATTGGACGCGCCGGTCGTGATCTCGCCGAAGACGACTTCTTCTGCGGCTCTGCCGCCGGTGAAGGTCGCAATTTTGTTCTCGATCTCCTCCTTGGTCATGAGGTTCTTATCTGCGGTATCGACCTGCATGGTATAGCCCAGCGCGCCGGAGGTACGCGGAATGATGGTGATCTTCTGCACAGGTGCCGAGTGCGTCTGCAGGGCTGCGACAAGGGCATGGCCGATCTCATGGTACGAAACGACCTGCTTTTCATGGTCAGACAGCACGGCGTTTTTCTTCTGATAGCCCGCAATGACGACTTCGATACTTTCTTCCAGGTCAGCTTCCGTCACGACGGTGCGATTGTTGCGCACAGCGCGCAGCGCGGCCTCATTGATCATGTTGGCAAGCTCCGCGCCGGACGCGCCGGAGGCCATGCGCGCGATGGTATGGAAATCCACATCGTCGGCAGTCTTGATTTTTTTCGCGTGGACCTTCAAAATGGCTTCGCGGCCCGCAAGGTCAGGCAGCTCGACGGGCACACGGCGGTCAAAGCGGCCGGGTCGCGTCAGTGCCGGGTCGAGCGATTCAGGCCGGTTCGTCGCGGCGAGGATGATGACACCGTTGTTGCCCTCAAAGCCATCCATTTCGGTGAGTAACTGGTTGAGCGTCTGCTCGCGCTCATCGTTGGAGGAAAGCTGATTGTCACGCTTTTTGCCGATAGCGTCGATCTCGTCGATGAAGACGATGCAGGGTGCTTTTTCCTTGGCCTGCTTGAAGAGGTCGCGCACCTTGCTTGCGCCCATGCCGACGAACATCTCGACAAACTCCGAGCCGGACATGGAGAAGAACGGCACGTTTGCCTCACCTGCAACAGCCTTTGCAAGCATGGTCTTGCCGGTTCCCGGAGGGCCGACGAGCAGTACGCCCTTCGGCATCGATGCGCCGACAGCGGTGTATTTCTGCGGGTTGTGGAGATAGTCCACGATCTCGGCGAGGGATTCCTTTGCCTCGTCCTCACCGGCCACATCCTCAAAATGGATGCCCTGTGTGGACTGGACGTAGACCTTCGCGCCGGATTTTCCGGTGCCGCCGAACATCAGGGAGTTCTTGCCGCCGGCGCTTTCTACCAGCTTCTTTCCCATGTACTGGCCGATGGCAATGAAGATCACCAGTGGCAGAACGGCCGTCAACACGAAGCTCAGCACGGGCGACATCGTCTTCTGGATCTCCTTTGTGAACGTCGCGCCGGAATCATACAGGCGCTGCGTCAGCGTCGGATCGTCCATCGCGCCGGTCGTGTAGACCTGCTGCTTGTCCTTGTCGGTAAAGAGGATCTCGTCGTCCTCGACCTCGACTTCTCCGATGTTCTTTTCCTCGATCATGCGCATGAACGTCCCGTAGTCCACCTCAGTCACCTGATTTTTCATCAGCAGCGGGGACACGATCAGATTGAACAACAGCACGATCAGCAGGATGATGCTGTAGTAGTAGATCAGCGGTTTTTTCGGGGATTTTACTTCCTTCATTTTGAAGCCTCCTTATCTTTCGTTTTCAGCCGGTTTCTGCGCTGCTTCCTCGCAGCTCATCTGCAGGTCGATCGCCGACAGCGCGGCGAGCAGCGCATGCCGCATGGCCTGGGCGGCAAAATCGATGGCATATTCGCCGTACAGGCTCGCCGCTTCCGCCTGATCTGCGATGCGGTCGTTCCCTTCCTCATGCAGATATCCCGGCAGCTCATCGTGCAGGATATGCCGGACCTTCTGGTCGTAGTCAAGCTGCGCAGCCGCCAGCGCGGAAACCGCGGGAGAACGGCAGTCTGCAATGCTCTGCTCCAGCAGCAATTCGGTTCCCCGGCATTCCGCTTCAAGCTGCCGGATCGTCCGCCGGATCTCGTCATGGCTTTCATACTGAGCCACGCGAAGACGGCTGAGAATCCGGCCGTATTGACCTTCTATCTCATGGAGCTTTCCTGCAAAGATCCCATTGTTTTCACACAAGATCCATAACGCCTCCTTCTTGATCAGATCACCCTATTTATAGCAGGGATCCCGGCGCAGCGCCATTCGCAAAACAGCGTTTGTGTATAGACAGATCTCCCGATGTGTAAAGCCCTTTTACACATCGGGGGATCTGTCTATCTATCCGTCTATGCGCGGACCGGATCCGCTTCTCCGATCCGCCCCTGCAGGAGGCGGTACATCTGACGGGCCATTGTTTCCCGGTCGACCGCCTTTTTCTTGTCGCAGCATTCCAGCAGCAGCCCGACAATGCCGTACGTACAGAAATTCAGGGCAATGTCCAGATCCTCATACGGGATCCTCGGCAGTTTTCCCTTCGCAGAGATCAGCTCCTGCAAATAGCTCCGGGCGCAGCGCGCCATCATCCGCTCCACCTGTTCCCGCTTCTGGGAGCGAAACAGTTTCTGCATAAACGGCGCGGCATTTTCCGAAGCCGTGATAAAATCGTTCAGCACGATCTCCGGATCGTCCTCCTGCAGGCTCCGGTCCAGCAGCTGCCCAAAGGCCTGCTCCATCGACCACTCGATGACCTCCAGCAGGTCCCGGAAATGATAATAAAACGCCTGCCTGGAGATCCCGCATGCCTCCACGATGTCTTTTACCGTGATCTTGTCGATATTCTTTTCGTCCGACAGCTTTACAAACGTTTCGGCGATCAGATTTTTCACATTTACCGGCATCGGCGAACCTCCCTTGCGCGATAGAATGATTTTATCACACCGGGATACTCCCTGTCCAGCAGGGATTCCGTCCGACCGGGCAAAGTGCAGTTCGAATACAAAACGGATACAAAAAACCGGTTTATTCCGATGGAATAAACCGGTTTTTGGAGCTGCTGGGCAGATTCGAACTGCCGACCTCGTCATTACCAAAACTGTAAGCCTGATTTTAGTCAGTATCCGTTCGTGTTATAGAATACCCAATAATCCCTTGAAAATCAATGGGTTTTCGGCTTTTTGAGTTAATTCTGTATTAGCCCATATTATTCTATTTTAAGCCGTTTCCAGCAGCTTGTTGGAAGATTTGTTGGAAAGATTCTCAGGGATCTGGATCTTTAATTTTAAGCGTGTTACATCGGAGGATAGTATTATGTCAACTATAATCAGCGTAACGAATCAAAAGGGCGGCGTTGGTAAAACGACCACTGCCCTGAATCTCGCTTCTGCTTTAGTGGATGAAAACAAGCGTGTGCTTCTCGTCGACAACGACCCACAGGGCAACCTCACTGCGTCCATGGGCTATACACCGGCCGAGCAGAAATATACACTGGCGAACCTTCTGCTTGCCGCCATCGACTATCCGGAGGATCTGGAATTGCATCTGCCGCGCTGCATCCTGCGCACAGACGGCAAGCCGGATCTGATCCCCGCGAACCGGCGCTTATCGGATGCGGCTACACGGCTACAAGTCATGCAGATCTCGCAGTACAGAGCCGTGAGTGAATCCGAATGCTGCGCGGAGAAGATGCTGGCACAGGTGCTGAAACCGCTGCGCGGAAAAGATGCTGGCGCAGGTACTTATGCCGCTGCGCGACACATACGACTACATCATCATCGACTGCGGACTCAAGCAGGAACTTTTGACCGTCAATGCGCTGAGCGCGTCGGATTACTGCATTATTCCGGTGCAGTCCCACTTCCTCGCATCCGAAGGCATCCCGGATGTGCTGGACATGGTGCGTTCCGTGCAGAAGCATTTCAATCCGGATTTGAAGATCGCGGGCATTTTGCTGACAATGTACCAGTCCCGACCGCAGCTCTGCAAAAGCGTACAGCAGAGCGTCCGGGAGGTTTACGGCGACGACCTACACGTCTTTGGCCGGCCCATCGAGTACACCATCCGCATTGCGGAGTGCCCCATGGCCGGCATGAGTATTCTGGACTACGAGCCGGGCAATCCGGCCGCGGAATCCTATCGGAATCTTGCCTCGGAGGTGCTGCGGCTTGGCTAGAGCGAACATGAACGAGATGCTGCGCAAGCGCATGAGCGCGACCCAGCAGGCGTCCGAGCAGCAGACCGGCGATGCAGCGTATGAGCAGATCTTTCAGATGCCGGTGCCGCAGACGGAAACGCAATTTCGTGATGTGCCGATCAGCAAGCTGCGCCCGTTCTTTACTGCCGACATTGGCTTTCATCCCTATCCACGCAGCAAACTGGAAGCCTTTGCGGAAGAATTGAAAGAGAACGGTTTGTATGAGCGGATTCTGGTGCGTCCCATCGCAGGAACGGATGTATTTGAGATTCTGGCCGGGCATAACCGCACAGCAGCGGCAAAGCTGGTAGGCTGGACGGATATCCCCGCAACGGTCATGGCCGTCAACGACCAGCGCGCCATCAGCATTGCGATTGCAACGAATCTTTTGCGTCGGCAGGACCTGACGATCATCGAGCGCGGCAAGGCGTATAAAGCGTTGCTGGATGCGCGAAACCGCTGCGGACAGCGAAATGCGGCAGTTGAAACCTTTGGCGACAATCGCCAAAGGTACAACGCGCGAAAAATCGTGGCCGAGTTCTTCGGCGTGACAGAGTATGAAATCCGCAAAGCTGTCAAGCTGGCGCAGTTGATCCCACCCCTTGCCGAAATCGTGGAGAATGAGCCAAAGAAGCTGAATCTGGCCTGTGCCGACTTGATCGTGGATTATGATGAAGCTGCGCAGGCGGCATTTATCGAGATGTGCCAGATCAATGGCTATGCGTTGAACAAGCAGACAATAGCATTCATTCAGGCGCAATACCCGCCTCCGACGGCGGATCGGCAGGCAATTTACGCTGCATGGCGAGAGGCACGGGCGAAAGAAGCGCAGCGAGCAGCCGCACCGCCGAAAAAGCTGAGCTTTGACCGAAAACGCTTTGCACCGTACTTGAGCAATTTCAAAAGCGACAAAGAAATCGAAGACCTGTTTCTGGAGTTTCTCCGGCAGCGCGCCGGATGAGGCGCAGCTAACTTCATAAAAAACACGACTTTTTCGAGGTCGTGTTTTTTTATACCCAAATTCAGATGGAGGTATCGAATTGCCAGGAAATCAGATCCCATGCACAGCAGACGACCTGTATCGCCTGCTGTGTCGCTACCGTATTCCGCCGTAGGCGGCCTGATCTAAATTTCATATAATAGGAGTTTTCAAGATGTACGAAGTATATCAGGATCATCCCAAGCAGGCAAAAGGCAGCATTCGTGTTGTGCTTGCCGTCGCATTTCTCGTCTGTGCCATCGGTGCGGGCATCTTTCTTATCACCCGTCTGGTCAGCAAGCCGCTGTCCAAGGAAGAAGCACGCGCCAAAGCAGGTATCGTCTACGATTCCAGCGCCGTTGAAGGTGGCTGGGATCAGATGACACCGGAGGAGATCGAAGCGGCGCTGAACAACAAGGTAGCGGAGGGCATGATTAACATTTCTGCCAACACAGCACCCATCTTTGAGGACGGTTCTTCGGAGGGAAATTTGATGCTCGTAAATGAAAGCATCAATAACTATCCGCAAAAAGTCCAGATTGTCCGCAATGACACGGGCGAACAGATTTACGAATCCGGTGCTATCGCCATCGGCAGTAAAATCGAACGTGCGCGACTGGACGTTGATCTGCCTGCTGGCACATATGAATGCACCGCCTATTTTTCTAATTTGGACCCCGAAACCGGTGATATGATCGGCACAGCTGGGGCAATTATCACAATCACAATTCAACACTAATTTTAATACAAGGAGTTATTACAATGAAGAACACTAAGAAAATCGTATCCCTCATCCTCGCCATCAGCATGCTCGCGTCCCTCGCCATTTCCGCTTCAGCTGCCAACACTGTCGATGTTGCAGGCGGCACGGGCACGTCCTCCGTTACCCTGTCCAGCACTGCCGATGGCAGCCTGGGCGGTGATTCCGCGGCCACCAAAATGAGCGTCAGTGTCCCGACCGTGTTGCCCGTCGCTGTTGGTACGGATGGTACGGTCAGCACCGCTTCTGATGCGAAAATCATCAACAACAGTTATGGAGCAGTTAAGGTTGCAAATATCTCCATTGAAGCCGCACAGGGTTGGAATCTGACCGCGTTCGGCGACAAGGCGACTCTGGCTCGTGAGAAGGTCGATTCCAATAAGTTCGGCTTCCAGCTTTCCATCGGCAGCGGCGCTGCAGCGGAAACGGACAACAAGGACGCTTCCAAGCAGGCGCTTCTGACGGATGCCATTGAGGGCTGCTATATGTCCGGTGTGGGTGACCCTTCTGCTAACACGGCTATCATCACCTATGATGCCATCGTGACCCCGGTTTCGGAGGCTGTTACCAACGCGGCGATTGCCAGCGTACTCTTCATTATCGCGTGGGACACCGTCGAGTATCGATAAGCACGATCCATTCATTCAAAGGGGAAGGCACAGCCTTCCCCTTATCTTACAAGGAGGACTTCAAATGAAACACAAAAGAATCCTCGCAATGATTCTCGCTGTTGCATCGTGTCTGTCACTGGCAGTTTCCGTATCCGCGGCAAACACCACGGCGCGGAAAGCTACGGATTTTAAGGACTACGATGCAAAATCGTGGTACGCTGAGGCGGTCAGCGCAGCCGTGAATAATGGCTTGCTTTACGGCAAATCCAGCACGATGCTTGACCCGAACGGTGATATGACTCGCGCGGAAATGGCAGCGATCATCAACCGCTCGTTCGGGTGCTATAAATCGGCTGACGTCAGCCAGTACAAGGACGTATCCAAGAACAAATGGTACTACAAAGATGTAGCGCTCGCCGTCCAGATGGGTACTTATAACGGGCGCAGCAGCTCAACAATGGCCCCGGATTCGCCAATCTCGCGGCAGGAGGCAATGACCGTTGTGGCGAGAGCACTGGAGCTGGACTATGACGCATACGCAAAAACGGATCTGTCCGCGTTTTCTGACCGCAGCGAGATTTCCAACTGGGCGCTGCCCTATGTGCGCGCGATGGTCGGTGCAGACTACATTCACGGCCGCGGCAAAGTCCTTGCACCGCTGGATAACATCACCCGCGCAGAATTTGCACAGATTTTTGCAAATATCATTGGCACTTACATTGTGTCCAAGGGTACTTATGACAAGGACATTAAAGGCAGTGTCCTGATCCGCACCGACGATGTAGAGCTGAAAAACCTGACCGTAGACGGCGATCTCATCATCGGCTGCGGCGCGGCGGATGGAAAAATCACGCTGGACAATGTAATCGTCAAAGGCAGATTGCTTGTCTGGGGCGGCGGCACGAAAGCCGTGTACTGCAATAATGGGTCGCAAATGCCCGCCGTTGTCGTAGCCCGCGTAGACGATGCAGTCAAGGTCATTTATGACCGTGACAGTACGCTGGCTGTTATTGACACCATCAAGGTTCGTATCATAGAGCGCGCGAAGCAGCACAAGGAAACGGAAGTTATTTTTTATGACGTTTCAGGATTGCGCGAAGCCCAGAAGCAGCTCAACGCGATTGTCGCGGACAATCAGATTGCTCTTACTGCTCCTGCTCATCTATATGCTCTGGTCGGAGAATCCAGCGTGAAAGCCGAGTTCATCAACAATAGCAAGAACGATACCTATAAGGTAGAAATTCGCCGCAACAAGGACAATACACTGATTGCCGACGCTTTTGAGCTTGCCGCTGGAAAATCCATCTCGACATTGACATTGCTGGAAGCGCCGGAATTCGGCAATGTGGATTGTACGGTCACGATCACAGCATTCCGCGACGGCAAGCAGATCGGCACGCTGAATACGGAGCTGACGCTCCATACTGCCTACCTCTGGCCGAAGGAGGTGCAGTGATGGATAAGAGGAAACTTATCACTTTTCTGCTGGCACTGACAATGATCCTGTCACTGGCTGTAGGCGCATCAGCAGCAGCAGAAACTACCGAGGCGCGTGTGCCGGTGACACTCACGGTGGTCAACACCGTTGCACCGATCTCTTGCACGGTTCCTGCTTGTTTGCCGGTTTCACTGGTCGACGGGTATGTGGTCTGTGCGAACAACGCAGCCATTACAAACACTGGGAAAACCGGCGCGATCAAGGTCACGAAAGTGGACGTACAGGCAGGCACGTTTGATATCGGCAGCTATGATGATTTCAGCGCAAGCAAAAACAGCATCGCGCTGTCCATCAATGGCTGCCCGACCAAGGGCGCGGGCGCACTGACACTTGCGGACGGCGCGTTTCCGTCTATCAACGCTGAGAAGTCTCTGGCAATTCGCTACAAAGCAAAGGTATCCGCGAGTGAAGCTGTCACGAACATCAACGCGGCGACCGTGATCTTCACGATCGCCGCTGTCATGGAGGGTTAAGCTATGAAATTCAGAAAAATCACAGCACTTCTGCTTGTCCTCTGTATGCTGCTGTCTTTGAGCATTTCGGCATTTGCCGCCGAAGCAGATGAACACACGATCTATGACAGCGCGCCCGACGAAGAAACCGCGGTTTCCACCGAAGCCGCCACCTCCGGCACGATCCCCGGCAGCAAGATCAAGTGGGAGCTGAACGAACACAACTGGCTGACGATCTCCGGCTCCGGTGACTGTGAACCGTTCACAAGCAAGGATGACCAGCCGTGGGCGGCTGTCCGGGATCAGATCACGCAGGTCTGGTTTGATGATATGGACGCATTGCGTATCGCTGACCTTGCGTACTGGTTTGAAGACTGTGTCAATCTGACCACAGCCGAAATCCCCAGCACCACGCCGACGATTGGCAAACACGCCTTTTACAACTGCCCGAAGCTATCCACGCTCACGATCTATTACGGAGAGGACATTCTGGAATCCATCGGCGAAGAAGCCTTCTGGCGGGAAAACGACAGCGGCGATACACTCTATATC
>ERZ1026844.1089-NODE-1089-length-17300-cov-8.436300_pt1 | contig 17300 bp, 20 predicted proteins | sample MGYA00380152_ERZ1026844 | MGnify/ENA primary metagenome ERZ1026844 (study PRJEB33269, sample SAMEA4719788) | human gut metagenome | biome: human-associated habitat; feature: organic feature; material: feces | place: Cameroon | collected 2013-10 ... | reverse complement strand
CTCCTTAATAATCCAGATTCACAGCGTACTGTGCTTTGCGCTCGATAAATTCCTTGCGCGGCTCCACCTTCTCGCCCATGAGGACGGTGAACGTGGCGTCGGCCTTCACCGCGTCATCCAGCGTGATGCGCCGCAGGGTACGGGTGGTGGGATCCATGGTGGTCTCCCACAGCTCGTGAGCGTCCATCTCGCCCAGACCCTTAAACCGGCTGATATTGATGGTCACGTTGGAATTGCCGCCGCGCATCTCCGCGGAGATACGATCCCGCTCCTCGTCGGAGTAGGCCACCCGGGAGGTCTTGCCCCGGGTCAGCTTATAGAGCGGCGGCACGGCGGAGTAGACGTAGCCCTCCTCGATGAGGGGCCGCATATACCGGAAGAAGAAGGTCAGCAGCAGGGTGCGGATATGGGCGCCGTCCACATCGGCATCGGCCATGATGATGATCTTGTGATAGCGCAGCTTGTTCTCGTCGAACTCCTCGCCGATACCGGCGCCCAGCGCGATGATGACGGGCTGGAGCTTGTCGTTGCCGTAGACCTTGTCCACCCGGGCCTTCTCCACGTTGAGCATCTTTCCCCACAGGGGCAGGATGGCCTGAAAACGGCTGTCCCGTCCCGCCGTGGCGGAGCCGCCTGCGGAGTCACCCTCCACGATGTACAGCTCTGTCAGCTCGGGGTTATTCTCGTTGCAGTCCCGAAGCTTATCCGGCATGGCCGCGCCGCCCAGCACCGTCTTGCGGCGGATGGACTCCCGCGCCTTGCGTGCCGCCTCCCGTGCGCGGTTGGCGGTCATGGCCTTATCCAGAATGGTGCGGGCCACCACGGGATGCTCCTCCAGATACACCGCCAGCTGGTCGTTGACGATGCTGTCCACCAGCGTGCGGATATGGGCGTTGCCCAGCTTGGCCTTGGTCTGGCCCTCGAACTGGGCCTCCGTCAGCTTCACGGAGATGACGGCGGTGATGCCCTCCCGGACGTCCTCGCCGGAGACCTTGTCGCCCTCCTTGATCATGCCGTATTTCAGGCCGTAGGAATTGAGCACACGGGTCAGCGCCGCCTTGAAGCCCGTCTCATGCATACCGCCCTCCGGCGTATGGATGTCGTTGGCGAAGGAGACGATGGTCTCGTTATAACCGTCGTTGTACTGGATGGCGATCTCCGCCGTGCTGTCGCCCTTGGCGCCGGAGAGGTAGATGACCTCCTCATGGAGCGGGGTCTTGTTCCGGTTGATGAAGGTGACGAACTCCCGGATGCCGCCCTCATAGCACATGGCCTCGGACTGCTCTCTGCCGGGGCGGGCGTCGGTGATGGTGATATGCAGACCGGCGTTGAGGAACGCCTGCTCCCGCATACGGGTGTGCAGCGTCTCATACTCGTAGTCCAGCGTGTCGAACATCTCCGGGTCGGGCTTGAAGGTGACGGTAGTGCCGGTGTGATCCGTCTCGCCCACGATCCGCATCTCCTGGGTGATGTGTCCACGGGAGAACCGCATTTCGTAGATCTTGCCGTCCTTGTGTACCTGCACGGTCAGCCACTCGCTGAGGGCGTTGACCACGCTGGCGCCTACACCGTGCAGGCCGCCGGAGACCTTGTAGCCCCCGCCGCCGAACTTGCCGCCGGCGTGGAGCACGGTGAACACCACCTCCAGCGCGGGTCGGCCCGTCTGGGCCTGTATGTCCACAGGGATGCCGCGTCCGTTATCGCTGACGGTGATGGTGTTGCCGTCGTTGATGGTCACATGGATATCGGTACAAAAGCCCGCCAGCGCCTCGTCGATGGAGTTGTCCACGATCTCATAGACCAGATGGTGCAGGCCGCTGGCACTGGTGGAGCCGATATACATACCGGGCCGCTTACGCACGGCCTCCAGTCCCTCCAACACCTGTATTTCCGCCGCGTTGTACTCATTGGCCGCGACATTCTTTTCCATATCTGCCATATACTATTCTCCTTTCCCCTGAGCGCGTTTTTGCAGCGTCTGGGAATTCAGCTGGGATATATAAACGATCTGCCGGTGGTAGGGGTGGTCGCAGACCACAAACGCCCGCGGGATGTCCTCACAGGCGGTCTGTACCACGCCCTCACGCTCCGCGCCGTCCAGAAATGCCCTTGTTATTTTGGAAGTGGATGTGTTATCCAGATCAAAGATGCCGATGATGCGCTTATCCTCCAGCATCACGTTCTGTCCGATATGCAGGTACGCCATTACAGCACCTCCCCATTCCGGATATGGAACACCCGGCCATGCAGCATGGTGTCCAGCCGGTCGTTCTCGCAGCAGGTGATAAACACCTGTCCGCCCTGTATCCGGTTCAGGACGTATTCCTGCCGCCGCGGGTCCAGCTCGCTGAGCACGTCGTCCAGCAGCATCACCGGATACTCGCCCACGGCGTTTTTATGGATCTCCCGCTCCGCCAGCTTCAGGCTCAGCGCCGCCGTGCGTACCTGCCCCTGCGAGCCGTACTGCCGGGCGCTGCGTCCGTTGATGAGCACCTCCACATCGTCCTTGTGGGGGCCGGACAGGCACAGCCGGCTGGCGCGCTCCGCCGCCAGATGCGCCTCCTGATGGCGCCGCAGTGCCTCGCATATCTGCTCCTGCGGCGCGAAGGGATCCTCCACGGTCTTCACCGTCCGGTACAGGAGCGTCAGCTCCTCCTTTTCGCCGGAGCACTCAAAATGCGCCTGCCGTGCGTACTCCGCCAGCGACACGCAGTACCGCGCCCGGTAGCTGATCAGCACCGCGCCCACACGGCACAGCCGCTCGTTGAAATCCGGCAGCATCTGCAAAAGCTGGGGGTGCTCCTCGCTGTCCCGGAGGATACGGGTCTTGTGCTCATGGAGCCGGGTGTACTCCGCCAGTGCCTCGGCATACCGGGGCCGCAGCTGGCACAGGGACAGATCCATGAAACGCCGGCGCTCCGCTGCCCCCGCCCGTATGAGGAACAGATCCTCCGGGCAGAAGAATACGGTGTGCAGCACGTCGGACAGCGCCGCGCCGGTTTTGGCAGGTACGCCGTTCACCGTCATCCTTCGCCGTTTGCCGCGGAAAAGTTGTATCTCCGTGGTAAACGCCCTGTCCCGGGAAAAAAGCTGCCCGGTGAGGGACGCATCCTGCCGTTCAAAGCCGATCAGCTCCCGGTCGCCGTGGGCGCGGGGGCTTTTTCCGCAGGAGAGGTACACGGCGGCCTCCAGCAGGTTGGTCTTTCCCTGTGCATTTTCGCCGTAAATGACGTTGCATCGCTGGTCAAAAGCCAGCGTCTGCCGTTGGTAGTTCCGCCAGCCGTCCAGCGTCAGCTTATCGAGCCGCATAGGTGACCGTATAGTGCTGGCCGTTGAAGCACACGTCGTCGCCGGGACGGATCTTCCGTCCCCGCATGGCGCAGACCTCGCCGTTGACGGTGACTTCGCCCTCCTGAATGACCACCTTGGCCTCGCCGCCGGTCTGTACCGCTGCGGCGAACTTCAGCAGATCCTGTAATTTGATGTATTCCGTTGTGATCTCAATCGTTTCCATAGCTGTATTATATCCTTATACCATTTTGTATAAAAGGGAAGACCCATGTTCTCCCCGTGTGCGGCAGGAGCGCCGGACGCAGACAGCGCGCGGCATATTCCTTTTACTGCGCCTTCAGTCTGACGGGCAGCACCATGTAGAGGAACTCGTCCCCGCCGTCCACCGGCGTGATGATGCAGGGGGAGATGCCGGTGTTCAGCTGCATATGGACCTTGTCCGCCGGCGCATACCGCAGAGCGTCCATGAGATAGCGGTTGTTGAAGCCGATCTCCAGCTCCCGGCCGTCGCCCTTGACGGGGCAGATATCCTTGGCCTCACCGTTGCCGGTGCGGGCGGATAGATAGACCTTGTCCATATCAAAGAGGCAGCGGACGGGGCTTTTCAGCTTCTCGCTGATGACCACGGACACGCGATCCAGGCTTTCCAGCAGCGCCTTCGTCTCCACCTCCACGCAGATGGGGTTGTTCTTGGGGATGGCGTTGCGGTAATCCAAAAATTCACCCTCCAGACGGCGGCAGATAAGCTGGGTGTTCTCCACCTCGAACATCAGATGGCGCTTGCCCTGCACCACCGTCAACAGCGCATCGGTATCGGCGCAGATCTTCTCCACCTCGTTGAGAGCCGTTCCAGGCGCCACGAAGCGGAACGCGCCGCCGTCGATACGCTCCAGCGGCTCGCGGCGCAGCGCCAGACGGAAGCCGTCCACCGCCACCATGGTCAGCCCTGCATCGCCGATCTCAAACAGGGCGCCGGTATGGATGGGCCGGGCCTCGTTGGTGGACACGGCAAAGCTGGTCTGGTTGATCATGGCCTTCATGGTCCGCTGCTGGATGGACACGGAGAACTCATCGTCCACGGCGGGCATCTCCGGATAGTCGTCGGCGGACAGACCGGGCAGCTCGAAGCTGGCGTCGCCGCAGACCAGCTTGACCACATATTTCTCATCGGCGGAGAAAACCACGAGATCGTCGGGCAGACGGCGGATCATCTCGCCGAACAGACGGGCGTTCAGGACGATGCGTCCCTCCTGATGGATCTCAGCGGGGATGGCGGTGCGGATACCGGTCTGCATATTGTAGCCGGACAGCGTCAGTTGGGTGTCGCCCTCCAGCAGCACGCCCTCCAGCGCGGGGATGGAGCTTTTGGCAGCCACGGCGCGGGATACGGTACTGACGGCCTGCTGCAGCAGCGTTTTTTCGCAGGAAAATTTCAGCATCTCGTTTTCAATCCTTTCTGTAATTGGCAGGCATATTTTTCAGAATCAAAACATAAACTAATCTTTTTTTAGTAACAGGAGTCGTAGGGGTCACGGAATGTGGAAATCCCCGGTTTTTCCTGTTTTTCCAACGGTTTCTTTTCCACCGCTTTTATGGAAATCAGGCGTGGATTATCCACCGTTTTTTCCTTTTTCACGTTGTCCACTCTTTTTCCCCGTGGATTCCACGGGATTTGTGGAAAAACTCACCGCTTGTTGTTGATGTTGGTGGTGATCTCCTTGACCCGCTCGGCAAAGACCGGATCGGACTGCATCTGCTGCTCCACCTTTTGCAGGGAGTGGAGGATGGTGGTGTGGTCGCGGTTGCTGAACTCCTTGCCGATGTCGTTCATAGGCAGGCCGTTCATCCGCCGGATCAGGTAGATCGCCACCTGACGGGCGGTGACCACGTCCCGCCCGCGGCTCTGGCCGCGGATGGTATCCTCGTCCAGATGGTAGTACTTGGCCACATAGCTGATGATGATCTTGGGGGAGGGGACATATTCGTTGCTCTTGAGCAGCATATCCCGGACAGCCCGGCCCACGGCCTCCTCGTCCACCTGATCGCCCAGCAGATCCCGGTAGGCCAGGATCTTGTTGAGGGTACCCTCCAGCTGCCGCACGTTGGAGGTGACATTCTCGGCGATGTAGTCCGAAACCTCGGCGGGCAGCTTGACACCCAGCGCGGCGGCCTTGTTCTGGATGATGGCCAGCCGCGTCTCAAAGTCCGGCGGCGCCACGTCCACCATCAGACCCCACTCGAAACGGGTACGCAGACGATCCTCCAGCTGCGTCATCTCACGGGGCGGACGGTCGGAGGTCAGCACGATCTGCTTGCCGGACTCGTACAGGGTGTTGAAGGTGTGGAAGAACTCCTCCTGCGTCTGGATCTTGCCGGCGATGAACTGGATATCGTCCACCAGCAGCACCGTGGCCTCCCGGTATTTCTCGCGGAACTCCGCGTTCCGGTTTTCCCGGATGGAGCTGACCAGCTCGTTGGTGAAGTCGTCGCCCTTGATGTAGACGATCCGCGCCTCCGGCCGCCGCCGGTTCACCAGATGGGCGATGGCGTACAGCAGGTGGGTCTTGCCCAGACCGGAATCGCCGTAGATGAACAGAGGGTTGTAGCTCTCCGCCGGCTTCTCCGCCACGGATTTGGCGGCGGCGTAGGCCAGCTTGTTCTGAGGGCCTACCACGTACGTCTCGAAGGTGAAGGCGTCGGAGTCGAACAGATCCCCCGGCCGGTCGGGTGCCACGCCGTGGTAGGCGGCCAGCTGCTCGTCGCTGAGGATCTTGACCTCCATATCCGTGGAGAAGATGTCCTTCAGCGCCGCCTTGATCTGCGGCAGGAACCGGGCCTCCACGGTATTTTTCTTAAAGGCGTTGCTGCAATGGAGCACCAGCGCCGAATCCTCCATGGTCACCACGGAGATCTCGTCAAACCAGGTCTTGATGGTGGTGTCGGACAGCTCTCCGCTGAGGCGGGAGAGTATGCTGTCCCACAGATCTGACAGTGATTTCAAAGGAAGCTCTCCTTTCCATATCCTGTGTGTTTTCTCTCCTATGTAAAGAGGGCGAAAAAACCCTTTGTAATTATACCAGAAGATGTGGAAAAAGTCTATTACATATTCTAAATATAAAGCATATTTCTTTTCGCTGCGGCAGGCTGTTTTCGGAGGAAAGCACGGAATTTTATGTTGACAGGCCGGTTTTCGTTATGTATAATGTATTCCGCGCCGTTTTTAGGCGTTTACCATGTCGACTGCGGCAGGGAACACAGGTCCTCTGCTGTCGAGTAAGAGCGGCGGCATCGCTCCGTCGCCGGATATTTTTCTAAATGGAGGTGTCATGCAATGTTCCGTACCTATCAGCCCAAGAAGCGCCAGCGCTCCAAGGAGCACGGCTTCCGCAAGAGAATGGCCACCCGCAACGGCCGCAAGGTGCTGGCTCGCCGTCGTGCCAAGGGCCGCGCTCGCCTGACCCATTGAGGTCGCGGAAAGTGCATCGCACAGGGAGATAAAGCCTCAAGGGACGGTGGTTCAGCTGCCGTCCCTATTGGTGTTTCTCCGGAAAATGCAATGCGCCTGACAAGCAAACCGGAAAAAAGAGGGAACGTATGGATCCGCAAGTCACGGTCAAGGAAAACGGCGATTTCCGCCGCATCTATCGCAAGGGCCGCTCCGCCGTCTCCGGCGGCGTGGTGGTCTATTGCCTGAAAAACCGGAAGGGCATGAGCCGTCTGGGCATCACCGTGTCCACCAAGCTGGGTCATGCGGTGGTGCGCAACCGTGTCCGCCGCCGTCTGCGGGAGCTGTACCGCCTGCACAGGCAGGAGATGCTCCCCGGCTATGACCTGATCGTGGTGGCGCGTGTACGGGCCGTGGATATGCCCTATGCCAAGCTGGAAAAGCAGTATCTTCGCTGCCTTGCACAGCTCGGCCTTTTGCGGGAGGACGTATGAAAAAGCTGATGCTTCGCTTCATACGGTTCTACCGCCGTGCTATCTCTCCTCTTTTTCCGCCCACCTGCCGTTTCGTACCCACCTGCTCCCAGTACGCGCTGGAGGCTATCGAGAAGTACGGGGCGGCCAGGGGCGGCTGGCTGGCGCTGAAGCGTTTTCTGCGGTGTCATCCTTTCCACAAGGGCGGCTGGTATGATCCGGTGCCCTGAAAACCCCTGAAAACCTCGTTTTATTTCACAACGAAGGAGATCACCCATGTTTGCACAACTCGGATACTACATCTGCGTACCGTTCGCGTGGCTGACCCGCCTGTTCTACACATGGACCGGGTCCTACGGCGTGGCGCTGATCCTGTTCACCCTGCTGGTGAAGCTGGTGCTGCTGCCCTTCCAGCTCAAGAGCAAGAAGAGCATGCTGCGCATGAACCGCATGCAGGGCAAGATCAAGGATATCCAGACCCGGTATGCCAACAACAAGGAAAAGCAGCAGCAGGAGATGGCCGACCTCTACGCCCGGGAGGGTGTGAATCCCATGTCCGGCTGCCTGTGGTCCTTTATCCCGTTCCCCATCCTGATCGCTCTGTACTACATCATCCGTACCCCACTGCGCTACTTCATGAGCCTGTCCGAGGCCGTGATCGAGCAGATCACCGCGCTGGCTGTGTCTCTGGGCTATGTGGCGGGCTCCAGCGGTCAGGCCGCTGCCTACGAGCAGATCTATCTGGCAAAGTTCATCCACGAGCACTGGGCCGATTTTGACGGCAAGTTTGCCGGCCTTATCGACCTGAACTATAACTTCCTGGGCATGGATCTGTCCTCCGTGGGCAAGGATCTGTTCAGCCAGTTCCCCTCCGGCGGCTGGCCCGTCATCGGCATCCTCATTCTGCCGCTGATCTCCGCCGCCCTCCAGTTCCTGATGACCATGATCTCCATGCGGAGCAACGGCAACACCCAGATGAACGGCTCCAGCAAGGCCATGATGTACATGATGCCGCTGATGACGGTTTGGATGGGTTACATCCTGCCCGCCGCTCTATGCGTGTACTGGATCTGCAACGCCGGCTTCTCCTGCCTGCAGGAGCTGCTCCTCAACAAGCGTTTCAACAAGATCCTGGATCGCGAGGAGACGGACAAGGAGCGGGAAAAGCGGGAGAAACGCTATGCCAAGATGCAGGCGGCCCGCGAGAATTACAATAACCAGCTGGCATCCGGCAAGGGCGATAAAAAGCCCCAGCCTCAGAAAAAGAAGAAGTCCTCCGACGGCGACCATCGCGGCAGCACCACCGAGGCCGGCCGCGTGGGTCAGCGCCCCTATGCGCGTGGCCGCGCCTTCAGCGAGGATCACTACAACGACAACTGATAAGGAGTTTTGTCTATGAGTTATATCGACGTAACGGGCAAGACTGAGGAGGAGGCCATCCGCAAGGGTCTCGAGCAGTTGGGCATGGACCGCGACGACGTGTCCGTCGAGATCCTGGAGCGCGCCAAAAGCGGCTTTCTGGGCATCGGCAGCAGTCCCGCCCGCGTCCGCCTGACCTACGGCCCGGAGGAAGCCCCTGTGGCGGAGCCGGTTCCCGTTGTCAAGCCTGTTGTACAGAAGCCCGCCGCCGAGAAGGAGCAGAAGCCCGCAAAGCCCGCCGCTCCCAAGGCTGCGGAGAAGCCCGCCCGTCCTGAAAAGACCGAGCGCGCACCCCGCCCCGAAAGGGAGGAGAAGCCCCAGCGCACCGAGCGCCCGGAGAAGAAGGAGATCCCCGCCATCGACCTGCCTCTTTGCGAGGACGACAACGCCCGGCGCATCGTGGACTTTGTCTCCGGCCTGCTGGCGCACATGGACAGCGCAGCGCAGGTGAAGGTCTATGAGATGGAGAAGGGTCGCTATAAGGTGATTTTGGAGGGCGACAAGCTGGGTCAGCTCATCGGCCGCCGCGGCGAGACGCTGGACGCCATCCAGCAGCTGACCAACTACGCCGTCAACACCGGCAGCGACAAGCGCATCCGTATCCAGATGGACGCGGAGAACTACCGCGCCAAGCGTGAGCAGAGTCTGGAGAGCCTTGCCAACAAGGTGGCCGCCAAGGTCGCCAAGTACCGCCGCAGCGTGACGCTGGAGCCCATGAACGCCTACGAGCGCCATGTGATCCACGCCGCATTGCAGGATGTGAAGGGCGTCACCACCTACTCCATCGGCACGGAGCCCAACCGCCGCGTGGTGGTGGCCTACGACCGCGAGAGCCGGTAAAGCCCCCTTTTCCCGGAAAAAAGGGTGAAAGCAACGTGAATACCATCCAAAACGGCAGTCCGCAGGACTGCCGTTTTTCCTTTATGCTGGGGGTATTTCCGCTTTTCAAACGGGGCGGTTTGTGGTACACTATCTGTCAGAAAACGCCGGAGAGGAGGGAACAGCGCCATGTTCCAGCGCGCCTATTTGGAGATCACCAACGTGTGCAATTTAGCCTGTTCCTTCTGCCCCGGCACCACACGGGAAAAGCGCTTCATGGCGCCGGAGGACTTTGCGCTGCTGGCGAAAAAGCTCCGCCCCTACACGGAGTATCTGTACCTCCACGTCATGGGGGAACCGCTGCTGCACCCGCAGATGGCGGAGATCCTCCGCACCTGCACCGAGCTGGGTTACAGGGTCTGCCTGACCACCAACGGCACGCTGCTGCCGGAGAAGCTGCCGCTTTTGCGGGACTGCCCCGCCCTCCACAAGGTCAGCGTCTCCCTCCACTCCTTTGAGGGCAACGGCAAAAGCGATGGGCTGGAGGACTATGTGGCGCAGGCGGCGGCAAGCTGCCTGTCTCTGGGGGAGCGCGGCGTGATCTGCGCCCTGCGCCTGTGGAACAAGGGCGGCGCGGAGGTGGAAAACGCCCGGATCCTGCGGGTCTTGGATGGCCTGCTGGGGCAGGATACGGCGGCGCTGCCCCCGGATCGCCGGGGCAACCGTAAGCTGGCGGAGCGCCTCTATTTGGAGCCGGGCGAGAAATTCGACTGGCCCCATCCTGACAGCGACCGGCGAGACACCCAGTTCTGCTACGGTTTGCGACAGCAGCTTGCCGTGCTGTGCGACGGCACGGTGGTACCCTGCTGCTTGGACAGCGAGGGGCGCATGGCGCTGGGAAACCTGCTGACCGGGGAGCTGGACGACATTCTGGCGTCGCCCCGCGCGCAGGCCATCTGCCGCGGCTTCGACGCCCGCCAGCCGTCGGAGGAGCTGTGCCGCCGCTGCGGCTACGCGGCACGTTTCAATAGGTGAGAAATGGAACAGACCAATTTACAAAAACTGCCCGCGCCCCTTCTGGCGTGGTATGACGAGCACCGCCGGGTGCTGCCGTGGCGGGAGCAGGTGTCCCCCTACCGCACATGGGTGTCGGAGATCATGCTCCAGCAGACCCGTGTGCAGGCGGTGCTGCCCTATTTCCGGCGGTTCATGGAGGCCGCGCCGGATGTGCAGGCGCTGGCGGCGCTGCCGGAGGAGCAGCTTATGCGTCTGTGGCAGGGGCTGGGCTATTACAGCCGCGCCCACAATCTGAAAAAGGCGGCGCAGACCGTGGTGGAGGACTTCGGCGGCGTGTTCCCGGACAGCTACGATGGTCTGCGGCGTCTGGCGGGCATCGGGGACTACACGGCGGGGGCGATTTTATCCATCGCCTTCGGCCAGCCGGTACCCGCCGTGGACGGCAACGTGCTGCGGGTGGCGGCCCGGCTCACCGGCGACAGCCGCAATGTGCTGGAGCCTAAGGTACGCGCCGATTTCCGGTGCGCCATGGCGGAGACCATGCCCCTTGACCGGCCCGGCGACTTCAATCAGGCGCTGATGGATCTGGGTGCGGCGGTGTGCCTGCCCGGTGGAAAACCCCTGTGCGGACAATGCCCCGCCGCATCGTTCTGTGCGGCACGGCAGCAGGGGACACAGGCGCTCCTGCCGGTGCGGGAGAAGAAAAAGGAGAAGCGGGAGATCCCTCTCACCGTGTTCGCCATGGTGCGGGAGGACGGCGCCGCCGCCCTGCGGCAGCGGCCGAACACCGGCCTGCTGGCGGGACTCTGGGAGCTTCCCCATGTGGAGAGTGCGCTGGACGAGGCGGCAGCCGCCCGCCAGCTGGCGGCATGGGGCGTCACGGTGCTGCGGTGGGAGCGAACGCTCCACGCCAAGCATGAGTTCACCCACCTGCGCTGGCAGATGACCGGCTACCTGCTGACGGTGGCAGGGGAGGGACAGCCGGACTGGCTGTGGGCGGACGCCTCACAGCGGCGGCAGAGGGCCATCCCCTCCGCCTTTCGTGTATTTACGGCGGCGTTGGAGAACGCCGCGGGAGAGAAATCAGATAAAGGAGACTGACACGATGGCACAGCTTTACTTCAAATACGGCGCCATGGGATCCAGCAAGACAGCCAATGCCCTGATGGCGCGATTCAACTACGAGGAGCGGGGACAGGAGACGCTGCTGGTCAAGCCCCGGCTGGACACCCGGGACGGCGACCACATGGTCTACTCCCGCATCGGACTGAAGCACCCCTGCATCTACTTCGATGAGATGCGCGCCATGGCGGACGCAGATTTGCAGCGCTACGCCTGCATCATCATCGATGAGGCCCAGTTCCTCACCAAGGATGAGGTCTACTATCTGGTGCATCTGGTGGACGACTGCGGCATCCCCGTCATCTGTTACGGTCTCCGTGCCGACTTCAAGGGCGAGCTGTTCGAGGGCAGCTATCACCTGCTGGTGCTGGCGGATAAGCTGGAGGAGGTCAAGACCATCTGCTGGTGCGGCAAGAAGGCGGCGTTCAACGCCCGCTTCGATGATACCGGCCATGTGGTCAAGGAGGGCGCGCAGGTGGTGCTGGGCGCCAACGACAAGTACATCGGCTTGTGCCGCCGCCACTGGATGGCGGGGGATCTCGGCCCGGACTTCGACATCCACGCCCTATGATCTGCCGTCTCTGCCCCCGCAACTGCGGCGCGGCGCGTACCGCCGATGGGGGAAAAGGCTTTTGCGCCATGCCCGCGGGACTGCGCGTTTCCCGCGCCGCCCTCCACCACTGGGAGGAGCCGCCTATCTCCGGCACCAACGGCTCCGGCGCGGTGTTTTTCGCCGGCTGCACCCTGCGCTGCACCTACTGCCAGAATCACGCCATCTCGGCAGAGGGCTTCGGCAAGGATGTGACCCCCCAGCGTCTCCGCGCCATCTTTGAGGAGCTGATCGCCCAAGGCGCCCACAACATCGACCTCATCACCCCCACCCACTTCCTGCCCTGGATCCTCCCGGCGCTGGAGCCCAAGCTCCCCGTGCCGCTGGTCTACAACTGCGGCGGCTACGAAAGGGTGGAGACCCTGCGTTCTCTGGAGGGGCTGGTGGATATCTGGCTCCCCGACCTGAAATATGCCGACGGCGCGCTGGCGTCCCAGCTCTCCGCCGCGCCGGATTATTTCCCCGTGGCGACCGCTGCCATACAGGAGATGTTCCGCCAGACCGGGCCCTATGTGATGGAAAACGGCCTCCTGCGCCGCGGCGTGGTCATCCGCCATCTGGTGCTGCCCGGCTATCTGGACAATACCCGCCGCGTCATCGACTGGGTGGCCGAGACCTTCCGCCCCGGCGACGTTCTGTTCTCCCTCATGAGCCAGTACACCCCCCAGCCCGGCGCACAAGGACGTCTGGCCCGCCGCCTCACCCGCGCCGAGTACCGCGCCGCCTCCGACTATATGCGCAACTGCGGCATCACCGACGGCTTTACCCAAGAGCGCACGGCAGCCAGGGAGGAGTATACGCCAGCTTTTGATTTAACAGGCGTCTGAACGGCGTTTCTTCCGCCCATACGTCGTTGCGGTTCCTCGCCATACAGAAAGTATGGCGTCGTCGCCGCGCCTCGTCTGGACGCAAGAACCGCTCGTTCAGAGATTGGTGCGGCGTTTCTTCCGCCCCCACGCGCTGCGCGAAAAGGGGAAAAAGCCGGTGGTGGGAGCCTTTCGGACTGTTTGGGTCGTATGGTACATTTGGGAGAAGAAAGTGCCTTTCTTTCGGAAAAATAGGGTGTTTTTTCGTATAAATAGACGTACTTGAGACAACTTTGTGTTGCTATTTGCGGCGCATTGTGGTATGCTGACAGCAGAACAAAAAGGCCGTCTCGGACGGAGGAAAACCAATTTTGCAATGCAGGAGGTACGCACATGAGTTATCCCACCACCGGTCAGGAGGTTTATGTCAGCCTGAACCTGTCCAATACCATGCTCACCGGCATCGGCAAGGGCACCATCACCCGCGAGGAGGTCTCCGCCTCCTACCTCAAGCGTCTGTTCGCCGAGCACGGCGTCATCGTCTCCGCCAAGCCGGAGCAGCGCCGCCTGCTGGAGATCGTCAACGAGCGGTACGATCTGGAACTGAGCATCCCCGAATCCCTGAAGCTGTTCCAGCTCAGTGAGGAGCATCGCCGTCTGGTGGTCATCAGCGTGACGGGTCTGCGCCGCAAGGGCGGCTCTCTGCTGCCGGAGTACACCGAGGAGGAGTTCAACGAGGCCACCTTCGCATTCGTGAAGTACTATGTACAGGGTACCCACTACGATGCGCTGGTGGAGGAGAACAAGAAGCTGAAGTTCGAGCTGGAGCAGGAGTTGGAGTGGCGCAACCGCGTGGACAACTGAGTTTGCTGCAAAAACGATATAAAAAAGGAGGGACACCCGGTGTCCCTCCTTTTTTATAGGGTCTGCACCAGCCACAGCACCAGTCCGTAGACCACGCTGGCGGCGGTGCCGAACACGATGACCGGCCCGGCCACGGTGAACATCTTCACGGCGGTACCGGTGATGAGCCCCTCCGTCTGAAAGTCCACGGCGGGGGACGCCACCGCATTGGCAAAGCCGGTGATGGGTACCAGCGTACCGGCACCGGCCAGACGTGCCAGCCTGTGGTATACGCCCAGTCCGGTGGCCAGCGCCGACAGAAACACCAGCGTCACCGATGTGGCGGAGCCGGCGTCGGCGGTATCCAGCCCCAGCGTGCCGTACCAGTGGGACAGGAGCTGCCCCACGGTGCAGATAGCGCCGCCCACCAGAAAGGCCAGCGCCGTGTTCTTGACGATGGGGGACGGCGGCGACATCTGCTTCACCAGCGCCTGATATGCATCGGGGGTCATGGCAGTCACTTCCTTTCTCCCATAGTGTGCGCCGCAGGGCAGCGTTTCATGCGGGCTTGTCAAAAGCGAGAAAAACGGCTATAATCAAAGCGATAAAATTGAGGAAAGGCGGGTGAGCCCATGACGGATCCGGCACACCCTTTTGGGCGAAAGGCCATACAGCTGGCGGTGATCGACGAGGTGAGCTGCACCGGCTGCGGCTGGTGCGCCATGTTCTGTCCCGTAAAGTGTATTCTTCTGCGGGAGGACGGCATCTATGAGGTGAACCAGCAGCAGTGCATCGGCTGCCGCGGCTGCAAGGTGAACTGCTTTTACGACGCGGTGACCATCCTGCCGCCGCAGGTACAGCCATGAGCGGGCGGCAGGGAAAGCCCGCGCTGGGGCTGTATATCCACATCCCGTTCTGCAAGGCCAAGTGCGCCTACTGCGACTTCTACTCGCTGGCCCACAGCGAGGAGAAGATGGACGCCTACATGGCGGCGCTGCTGCGCCATCTGGAGGAGGTAGCGCCCCGCGCCGCCGGGATGCAGGTGGACACGGTGTATTTCGGCGGCGGCACGCCCAGCTATCTGGGTGCGGCGCGGCTTTGCCGTATCCTGCAAACGGTGCTTCGGCGGTACGACGTGGCAAGGGACGCGGAGATCACGCTGGAGGCCAATCCCGACAGCGCCGGGGACTGGAAGGAGCTGCGGAAGCTGCGGCGGGCGGGCTTCAACCGTCTGTCCCTCGGCGTGCAGTCCACCGACGACGCCCTGCTGCGGCGCATTGGGCGGGTACACACCTATGAGCAGGTGCAGCAGGCGGTGATGGCGGCGCGGAAGGCGAAGTTCACAAATCTGAGTCTGGATCTGATCTACGGCCTGCCGGGGCAGACCATGGAGGACTGGCAGCGGACGCTGGCGGACGCCGTGGCGCTGGGGCCGGAGCATCTTTCCTGCTACGGTCTGAAGCTGGAGGAGGGTACGCCCCTGTGGCAGCAGCGGCAGACGCTGACGCTGCCGGACGACGACGCGCAGGCGGATATGTACCTGTACACCGTGGCGGCGCTGGGCGAGATGGGCTACGAGCAGTACGAGATCTCCAATTTCGCCAAGTCCGGTAAGGAATCCCGCCACAATCTGAAATACTGGCGCATGGAGGAGTACGCCGGCTTCGGGCCGGGGGCGCACTCCGACTTCGGCGGCGTTCGGTACGGCTATGTGCGGGATATCGACAGCTATATCGCGGGCAGGCTGGTGCTGTCGGAGTCCGAGACCGACAGCACGCTGGCGCGGGATTATGAGTATGTGATGCTGTCGCTGCGGACGGCGGCGGGCATCGACCGGCAGACCTTTGAGAAGCGTTACCGCCAGCGGTTCCAGCCCATGGAAACGCTGTTCGAGCAGTATGAAAAAGCGGGCCTTGCCTCACGCACCGAGGGCGGCTGGCGTCTGACGCCCAGAGGCTTTCTGGTGTCCAACAGCATCATTGCCGCCTTGCAGGAGGCGCTGGCGCAGCAGCGTGCGGCGCGGCAGGCAGCCATGGCAGAGGGTAATTTCCGCATCGTATAGACCCGGCGGCACGGTGTATAGAACGGGAGAGGTATCTCTCCCGTTTTTTCTGCCTGCCTTTTTCTCAAAATCGTTCGGTGAACGAACGTTTTTTCGCGGGAACAGGGGATATTGTAACGGTTTCGTTAATTTTTAGGTGTGCCGCTTGCACAGCGCGCAGCGGCATGGTAGACTACTTCATTGGATAAAATCGGGCGTATGCCCATGTGGATAAAATCAGGCGAGTGCCATGGAGGAGCGGGAGTATGGCAAAATTCAGCGTAAAGAGGCCGCTGACGGTATTTGTGGTGGTATTGGCGGTGGTGGTGCTGGGTATCGTGGCGTATCTGCGGATGACGCCGGATCTGCTGCCCAATATGGATTTTCCTTATGTGATTATTGTCACCGCCGATCCCGGCGCCAGTCCCGAGGCGGTGGAGGAGGAGATCACGCGGCCCATGGAGCAGTCCATGGCCACGCTGGATCAGATCAAGGAGGTCACCTCCACCAGCCAGAACAGCGTGTCCATGGTGATGCTGGAGTTTGAGGACGGCGTGAACATGGATACCATCAGTGTGGATATCCAGCAGAAGATCTCCGTGCTGGAGGGGCAGTGGTCCGACATGGTGGGAACCCCCTATGTGCTGAAGATCAACCCGTCCATGATCCCGGTGATGGTGGCCGCCGTGTCCCGGGAGGGCAGCGACGTCTACGCCCTCAGCGATCTGGTGACGGACGAGCTGACCGGCAAGCTGGAGGGCGTCAGCGGCGTGGCCAGCGTCACGGTATCCGGCGCGCTGACCCGGCAGGCCCATGTGATTTTGGATCAGGAGAAGATGGAGGCGCTGTCCGCCAAGCTGGCGGACGCGGTGAAGGCCCAGCTGAAAAAGGCGGAGGGCAAGCTGTACGCTGCCAAGAAGCAGGTGGAGGATGGTGAAAAGGCGCTGTCCGACGCCAAACGCGCCGCAGCGGACGGCGTAGCCGGCACGGTGGGCGATTCGGTGGACGAGGTCTATAAAAACCTGAAGGAGCTGTACGATAAGCTGGAGGGTCTGGACATCGACGACCTGGTGGGCGGCTTCATCACCGACCCGGATGGGACGCTGAAGCAGCTGAACGACGGTCTGGATACACTGAAAAGCAGTATAGAAAAGCTGATGAAGAAGCTGGAGAGCGGCAAGCTGGAGGGCGATATCTCCGATTTTCTGGTGCAGATGATGGACGGTATATCCCAGATGACCGGCGCGGAGCTGCAGCTCAGTCAGGCAAAGAGCCAGATCGAAAGCGGCCTCAAGCAGCTGCGGGAGGCCTACGACAAGGTGGAATCCCAGACCGATCTGGGCGGCCTTCTGTCCATTACCACCGTCAGCGGCCTGCTGACGGCGCAGAACTTCTCCATGCCCGCGGGCTACAT
>ERZ1026844.1087-NODE-1087-length-17341-cov-3.922481_pt1 | contig 17341 bp, 16 predicted proteins | sample MGYA00380152_ERZ1026844 | MGnify/ENA primary metagenome ERZ1026844 (study PRJEB33269, sample SAMEA4719788) | human gut metagenome | biome: human-associated habitat; feature: organic feature; material: feces | place: Cameroon | collected 2013-10 ... | reverse complement strand
CGTCATACTGCTCGGCCAGCTTGGCCCGCAGCCTCTGGGCCGCCTCCCCCTGGGGATGGGCGGAGTTGAGCAGGATGAGAAAAGGCTTGCCCAGCGCCTTCAGTTCTTCGATGACCCGCCCCTCGGCCTCCGGGTAGGCCTCCCGCGGCAGGTCGGTGATGGTGCCATCGGTCGTAATGACGATGCCGATGGTGGCGTGCTCGGCGATCACTTTTCGGGTGCCGATCTCGGCGGCCTCCGCCATGGGGATCTCCTGGGGGAACCAGGGGGTGTGGACCATTCTAGGCTCCCCGTCCTCCAGCTGCCCCACGGCACCGGGGACCAGGTAGCCCACGCAGTCCACCAGGCGCACGGAAAAGGTCCCGCCCCCCTCCATGGCGATCTCCACGGCCTCCTCCGGCACGAATTTTGGCTCGGCGGTCATCACCGTCCGGCCCGACCCGCTCTGGGGCAGTTCGTCTCTGGCCCGCGGGCGGCAATGTCCTCATAAATGCTTGTCAGGGTGTTCATAGTCTGTCTCCTCCGTCTGGAACAAATCTGGTTTCGCTCGCTCCATCTCTATGCCTCCCCCTGGCAAGATAGACCGGGGGCGAAAAAAAGACAGGATTTGACCGGACAAGCTTCGACCCTTTTGGTCAAAGCCACAAATTCGACCTTCTTTACGCAGATTTAACAGAAACCATAGATTAGATTTAACCTTTCTTTTTTATAGTTTACGATGACGAGAAATGAAAACAAACGGAAACGCGCACAAATCGAAGCCAAGCGCAGCAAAGGAGCGTATCATACCATGGGCATCTCCAACGTGATCGCACTGCTCAGCGGCGTGGCCCTCTTCCTCTTCGGCATGACCCTCATGGGGGACGGTCTGAAGAAGGTCGCGGGCAACAAGCTGGAGCTGGTGCTGTATAAGCTCTCCGGCAACCCCATTAAGGGCGTCCTGCTGGGGACGGGTGTCACCGCCATCATCCAGTCCTCCTCAGCGACCTCCGTCATGGTCGTGGGCTTTGTCAACTCCGGCATGATGAAGGTCAAGCAGGCCATCGGCATCATCATGGGTGCCATTCTGGGCACCAGCGTGACGGGCTGGATCATCTGCCTGTCTGCCCTGGAGGGCGGCTCCGGCTGGGTGTCCCTGCTCTCCACGGCTACCCTCACCGGTGTGGTGGCCGTGATCGGCATCATCCTGCGCATGTTCTGCAAGAAGCAGTCCAAGGTGCACATCGGCGATATTCTCATGGGCTTTGCCGTGCTGATGTTCGGCATGCAGGCCATGAGCAGCTCTGTCGCCCCCTTGCAGGAGAGCGAAGCCTTTCTGCACATGCTCACCACCTTCTCCAACCCCATCCTGGGCATTTTGGTGGGCCTCATCTTCACCTGCGTGCTGCAGAGTGCCTCCGCTGCCGTGGGTATTCTGCAGGCGCTGGCGGCCACGGGCGTCGTCACCTTCTCCGTGGCCTTCCCGCTCATCATGGGCATCGCCATCGGCGCGGCCATGCCCGTATTGCTGTCCTCCCTGGGGGCCAATGTGAACGGCAAGCGGACCGCCTTCGTCTACCTGCTCATCGACGTGCTGGGTGCCGTCATCTGGAGCGTGATCTTTTACGGCGTGAACAGCGTGGTGCACTTCGGCTTTGTGGACGCCACGATGAACGCCGTGAGCATCGCCTTCCTGAACACCCTCTTCCGCTTCGCCACCGTCCTGGTCCTCACCCCCTTCATCGGGACCATCGAGAAGCAGATCTGCAAGCTCATCAAGGACGACGAGCCGGCCGGCCCCGAGCAGGAGGACTTCGCCCGCCTGGAAGCCCGCCTGATCGAGCACCCCGCCGTGGCCATCGAGCAGTGCCGCCAGGCCCTGAACAACATGGCCCTGGAGGCCAAGGCCAACCTGGAGGATGCCTACTATTTGATCGGCAACTACTCCGAGAAGCAGTTCCAGTTCGTGGCCCAGCGGGAAGATGTCATCGACAAATACGAGGATAAGCTCGGCTCCTACCTCATCAAATTAACGGGTAAAGAGCTGACCGAGCAGCAGAACCTGGACGTGACCAAGTTCCTCCACACCATCGGCGACATGGAGCGCATCGGCGACCACGCCATGAACATCGCCGAGTGCGCCAAGGAGATCCACGAGAAAAGCATCGTCTTCTCCGAGGGGGCCGAGCGGGAGCTTAAGACCATGTTCGCCGCCGTGCAGGAGATCACCTACAACGCCATCACGGCCTTCACCACCAACGACCTGGAGCTGGCCTACCGCATCGAGCCGTTGGAGGAGCTGATCGACTCCCTGTGCGACGAGATGAAGCTCCACCATGTGGACCGCCTCCAGCGGGGCATCTGCAAGCTCAGCCAGGGCTTTGTCTTCAACGATCTGCTGACCAACTACGAGCGGGTGGCCGACCACTGCTCCAACATCGCCGTGGCCATGATCGAGCTGGAGTCCGATTCCTTCGACACCCACCAGTACCTCATCAGCCTGAAGGACGTCCGCTCCCACAGCTTCGACCAGTATTATGAGGAGTACCGCAAGAAGTTTGCCCTACCGGACGATTGAGAAACAACTCCATAGAAAAACAACAAGCGAGCGTCGGGACTTCCGACGCTCGCTTGCTTTGGGGTTCAGATCAAATTTTAATAACCCAGGTCTTCGTCAATCAGAAGAACATGAGTCTCCTGCGCCCCGCCCAAAGGTTTCCAGACCACGGACAGCCCGTTGCAGATGCGCTGGGGGCTGTTGCAGTCGTAGCATTTCAGTTCGTTCTTCACGCAGGGCGTCTCCCGGTTCAGGCGGCGGGCGTTGAGAGGCGAGGCGACGTTCCGCGCCCGCCAGAGGGCCTTGTCAAAGGTCTCGGCCAGCTTGTTGCGGCCCACGAGATAGTAGACGCGCTCATGGGCGCCGGTGGCGGCGGAGATGCGGTTGCCGGTGCCGTCGATGTTGATAAGCTCGCCGGTCTCCGCCAGGGCGTTGACGCTGGTGAGGTAGACCTGGGCCGTGGCGGCGTTTGCCAGGGTCTCCGGGCCGGGGGTGAGCCAGTGCCAGTAGACGGTGCTGGTCCGGGGAAGAAGCTCCTCCAGCTTCATGGCCTTGGCGGTCATGCTGCCGCCGATGCCGACGGTCTTGCCGGAACATTCCGCTGCCAGCCATTGGGCGGCGTCCTGGCCGGTGGCGAAGCGGTGGCAATGGAAGCGGGCGCGGGTGAGGGCCTGTTCTACGCGGTCAAAGTTCATGGGGAAATGCCTCCTGTCTTGGGTGGGGTCAGCTGGTGGTGTCCAGGTCCACCAGGATGTTGTCGGTGCCGTTTTCTTCAAACTCGTTGATATAGGTCTCGATGCGTTGGGCCAGCTCCTCGCAGTTGGTCTCGTCGATGGGGGCGTCGTTCATGTCCCGGCGGGCCAGGTCCTCGGCCAGGATGTCGAAAAAGACGTTGTTCTCATACTCCATGATGGCCTCGTGGATGCCGCCCTCGACGAAGGCGCGGGAGGGGACGGTCTCGCCCCGATAGGTCTCGGCCAGGATGGGCATGCCCTCCTGCCGGGCCTTTTCAAACAGCAGGCTCTCTACCTGGTCATAGTCCCGGAAGCGGTCCTCTCCTCTGGTGGAGTTGAGGATCCAGTTGCCGATGTAGACCATGTCCAGCAGACGCCGAAATTCCTTTTTGCTCAGTTCCAGCTGCATACCTGTGACCTCCTCGCAGTGGGATTGGGGTGCGGTGTTCGCACTCTATCATAAGCCCGGCCGGGGCAAAAGTTGCCCGCAGCCCGGCGGGGTGTGCTTGTTGTTCACTTATTATAGTGTCCCTGACGGAGAATGTCAAAGGCGGAAGAGAGGAAATTGCCACGAATTCTCCCCCCAAAGCCCAGGAATTTCTCTGCCCTGTGCCCAAACAAGGGGGGGCGGCCCACTTTACAATCCCCACAGAATCAGGTATAATCTTTTGTATTTGGTAAAAAGAACAAGGGGGGAGTCGAACGCATGGAAAAGCCAGTCATTATCTCCATCAAATCGACCCAAAATATGGATGGGCAGGAAGATACCATTGAGCTGGTGACCCAGGGGGTCCTCCGGCACAGCGAGGAGGAGGGCTTTGCCCTGGTCTATCCCGAAAGTGAGCTGACCGGCCTGGAGGGGACCCTCACCACCTTTCGCATCGCCCCCGACCGGATCACCCTCCTGCGGGAGGGGACCATCAACTCCGAGATGATCTTCGAGGAGGGGCAGAAGCATTTCTCCCTCTATGAGACGCCCTTCGGCGGCCTCATGCTGGGCGTGAACACCCACCGGGCCAAGGCCCGCATCGGGGAGGGCGGCGGCAGCCTCTCCATCCGCTACGCCCTGGAGGCGGACAGCCAGCTCATCGGGGAAAACGCCTTTGAGATCCAAGTAACTGAACCCACCCTGGACCAGCGGGCACCCCTGGACCAGGCACTTTGAACAAGAAAGAAAAGGTGACACAAGCGTTATGGCGAATTTGATTCAATCGGCAAAAGCTCAGGTCAGCCAGCTGACCGCCCAGGCCTACGAGGCGGCCGTCGCGGCCGGGGTCCTCCCCGCCGGGGTAGAGCTGAAAGGCTCCGTGGAGATCCCCAAGGACCCCCAGAACGGCGACTACGCCTCCTCTGTGGCCATGGCCGGGGCCAAGGCCATGAAGATGGCCCCCCGCGCCATTGCCCAGGCCCTGGTGGACCACATGGATCTTGCCGGCACCATTTTCTCCTCCGTGGAGATCGCCGGCCCCGGCTTCCTGAACTTCCGCCTGGGCCACAAGTGGTACGGCGACGTGCTGGCCGAGATCGAGAAGGAAGGCCCCCTCTACGGCCAGAGCGACGAGGGCCACGGGGAAAAAGTGATGGTGGAGTTCGTCTCCGCCAACCCCACCGGCCCCATGCACATGGGCAACGCCCGCGGCGGCGTGCTGGGCGACACCCTGGCCAACATCCTCCGGCGGGACGGCTGCGACACCTGGAAGGAGTTCTACGTCAACGACGCCGGCAACCAAATCCATAAGTTCGCCGTCTCCATCGAGGCCCGCTACTTCCAGATCCTCAAGGGCGAGGACGCCGTTCCCTTCCCGGAGGACGGCTACCACGGCGACGACATCAAGGAGCTGGCCCAGGCCTTCTACGCCGCGCACGGCGACAGCTACGCGGACGCAGACGAGCAGACCCGTCTCGACGCCCTGGCCGCCTTCGGCCTCCGGACCAACATCCCCAAGATGAAGGCCGACCTGCTGCGCTACGGCATCGAGTATGACGAGTGGTTCTTCGAGTCCTCCCTGCACGAGTCCGGCTATGTGGCCGAGACCGTCGGCCTGCTGACCGAAAAGGGCTGGACCTACGAGAAGGACGGCGCTCTGTGGCTCAACACCACCCAGCTCTTAAAAAACAAGTACCTGGCCGAGGGCAAGAGCCAGAAGCAGGTGGACAAGCTGGACCTGAAGGATGACGTGCTCTGCCGCGCCAACGGCTTCTACACCTACTTCGCCGCCGACATCGCCTACCACCGCAACAAGCTGGAGGTCCGCGGCTTTGACAAGGCTGTGGACGTCTGGGGTGCCGACCACCACGGTCATGTGGCCCGCCTGCAAGCGGCCCTGGACGGCCTGGGTCTGGACGGCTCCCACCGCCTGATCGTGGTGCTCATGCAGCTGGTGAACCTGCTCCAGGACGGCCAGCCCGTCCGCATGTCCAAGCGCTCCGGCAAGGCCATTGCCCTGCACGACCTGCTGGATGAGGTCAGCGTGGATGCCGCCCGGTACTTCTTCAACTCCCGCTCCGCCACCAGCCCCGTCGATTTCGACCTGGACCTGGCCGTCCGGGAGGACAGCGAGAATCCCGTGTATTATGTCCAGTATGCCCACGCCCGCATCTGCACCCTGATCCACCGCCTGGCGGAGGAAGGCCACGCCGTCCCCAAGGCCGCCGACACCCACGCCGAGCTCATGACCACCGAGGAGGAGACGACCCTCATCCGCACCCTGGCCCGTCTGCCGGAGGAGATCCACGCCGCCGCCCGCGACTACGATCCCTCCCGCATCAACCGCTACCTCACCGAGCTGGCCGGGGATTTCCACCGCTTCTACGGGGCCTGCCGCATCAAGGGCGAGGAGCCTGCGATCCTGGCCGCCCGCCTGAAGCTGGCCGACAGCGTCCGCTCCGTCCTGGCCAACGGCCTGGGCCTGCTGGGCGTGACCGCACCGGAGAAGATGTAATTTCTCCTATATAACCTATAAAATCACATAGAGGAACAGAAAAACACGTTGGACGATTCTTTGAGAGTTTGTCCGGCGTGTTTTTTAGAAGGAGAAAGAATTTGCAAAAAAAGTATGGATACATTCGGGTCAGTACACGGGAACAAAAAGAAGACCGGCAGATGACAGCCATGATAGACGTGGCGGTCCCTGCCGGTCATATTTATATGGATAAACAATCTGGAAAAGATTTTGAGCGTCCTCAATATCGTCGTTTGCTTCATCACCTGAAGCATGGAGACTTGCTGTATATCAAGAGTATTGACCGCCTGGGAAGAAACTATGAAGAGATCCAGGAACAGTGGCGGATGCTGACCAAGGAAAAGGGGATCGACATTGTTGTTTTGGATATGCCCTTATTGGACACCCGGCGGGGAAAGGACCTGATGGGGACTTTCCTCAGTGATATCGTCCTGCAAGTGCTCTCTTTTGTGGCAGAGAACGAGCGGGCCAACATCCGCCAGCGCCAAGCTGAAGGCATTGCCGCCGCCAAAGCAAGGGGCGTTCAATTTGGCCGCCCGCCTCATCCTCTGCCAGAAAACTTCCATCAGGTCCACCAAGATTGGCGTGCCAAGAAAATCAGCCTAAAGCAAGCCGCAGCCGCCTGCGGCATGGCCGAGGGAACGTTCTATGGTAAGGCAGTAAAGATGGAAAAGATGATGAAAAGTAAGTCATGACCGCCGACTAAGCCGGTAGTAGCTTGAATAAGCCCTAGAAGAGCTTTTAGCGGCTGGCATCTGAAAGATGCACAGAATTATCTTTTATTTGCATCAAATGTTCCGCCGCCCGTAAACGGGCATTAGCCGTTTTTATCGAGTGTATATGAGTTGGCTAGATTGTTACTCCCGACTCGCTTCGCTCGATGCTTGAAGCTAAGGCTCTTTTTCAGGATACCTCCACCGGCATAGCCGGTAGTTTCCGAAGTCAATAAGTAGGATTTGAAAAAGTGTACTTTTTCAAATCCTACGGTAGATTTCCTTCATAACGAATTATACAGGAAATTTTCAATCATTTCAAGTTTTTTTCTCTGATTTTGCTCCGATTTCAAGTAATTTATAAAAGTACAGGTTACGAAAAATATAATTTCGGAGGGATAAGATATGACTTTAAAGGAGCAGTTACTTTCCGAACTTTGTAAACAAAATGAAATTGCTCAGGCAGAGATTAAAGAGCTGGAGTCATATATCAGCTCAGAAGAATTTGCAATGTCTACAGTAACTGGTGGTGCGTTATCTGGTACAGCAATAAATGCTTGCAAAAACCGTATTCAGACTGCTTTAGCCGAAAAGGAGAAAATCAACCGAAAAAATGCATGGATAGCAGATATGTTATCTATATATAAATAACATAAAAGAGAGATGAATTAATATGATGAGCCTTGTTATATTCTTGTTTATTATGTGTGGCATTGCATTTGTAAAATATAAGATTGATAAAAATAAGGACGGAAAGCGGAATAAAATAAGTACACAGAAACAAACAGAGGTCATTGGAGCTACTATGTTGGATAGATTTTTTGTTGAATGTGTACTTGCTGAAGCAGATGATTTTTCCAAGCCGAAAAACAAACAAAGAGCACAACTTTTGGCAGAAAAGTATAAACTAAACTATCCGAATGGAATTGAAGAATTGTATCAGCGTGGCATGGAAGAGCATAAAGCAGTTAGCCAGCGATTTGTTCTTAATCGACTTGAGAAGAAACGAGAGGAAGAACGGAAAGAGTTTGAACAGCTCAATAAATATTCTGATCTCACGGGTAAAGCAAAGAGGATTGCTATGCTGTCAGATCAGGTTGCTGAGTTAAGGAAAACAGCAAAAAACAAAACTCAATATGCAGATATGCTTATGCGTAGTGGACAACAAAAAGAACGAGATTGGGCAGCATGGGGAGGTGTTGCAGACGGAATTGCCGGTTTTGGTGCTGGTGTTTCTACGGCTATTGATATGCAAATGCAGAATATACAGATTCGAGAAGAAAATGAGAAGCGTCGCCAAGCATCTCTTCCTGGCTATATGTTTATGACAAATTCTGCACAGGGGAACAGAAAAAAGGCAGATGAAATCATGAAAGAAATTGAAAGGGTCAAAACGAAATTGATATCTGAAGAAAGTTCTGATGAGCTAATGAAGAAAATTTCTTTTAGCCACACAGTTTTTCTGGCTACAGAGACCGGTGCAGCTAAGGTTTTTACATGTGCTTCCCTTGACCAAGAATTTAGAATCTTTGACGATGTTCCTGCTGTCGTTGACGGAACCATTATTGCCCAAATTTACGACGGTGATCAATTATCTGGAACTGTACAGTTAGTTTTCCCCGTGTATGGTTTAGAGGGTTTGGGAAAGATTTCATTAAAGGGAATTTGCCTTGACTGCTGTAAGCCAGGAAAAAACTACACAGTGAAATTTATTGCGAAAAATCTGTGGGCCATGGAAAGATAAGAATGGTGGTAGATAATAGAAAGTAGGTGCTTATTCACTGTGGAGGAAGAAATCATTTCGGCATATCGGAAAGTCCTTTCCCGCATATATGCAAAAGAAAATATCGAAAAATATCATTCGATTTGTATGAAAGTTTCTAACAAGGATGAAGAAAGAATTCAGAAACTATGTGAAGCATTTTGGCATCCGAAATACAGTTACAGAACATATGATGCTGAAAAGTGCGAGCCAAATCCAAATTTAGATAATACTACGGCTAAGAGATATCTCACAGAATTGACTCGGTTGCTTGATAAGTTGGGTTGGTATGATGAGAGCTGAAAGTATCCTTAGGAAGCGTTTTGGCAGGCTAGTGTCTGTATTGCACATACTGAGAGTAAGACAGCCCGGACATTTGAGTGTCCGGGCTGTGTTGCGTCTTAAAGAAAAATTAAAAATGCTCAGAACCGTGCGTGTCCCGACCGCCGGGCTTCTGCGGCCACGGCGTTGGCCACGGCGTCCGCCGCCGCCCGGTCCAGGGGGGAGGGGAGGATGTTCGTGGGGGAAAGCTCGCTTTCGGGGATCATGTCGGCCAGGGCCTTGGCGGCGGCGTACTTCATCTCCTCGGTGATCTGCACGGCCCCGCAGGAGAGGGCACCCTTGAACAGGCCGGGGAAGACCAGCACGTTGTTGATCTGGTTGGGGAAGTCGGACCGGCCCGTGCCCACCACAGCGGCCCCGTGCGCCAGGGCCACGTCGGGCATGATCTCCGGCACGGGGTTGGCCATGGCCAGCAGGATGGGGTCCTTGGCCATGCGCTCGACCATCTCGCCCGTCACCAGGCCGGGGCGGGAGACGCCGATGAACACATCGGCCCCGACCAAGGCGTCGGCCAGGGTGCCGTGCCGGTGTTCCCGGTTGGTCCGGGCGGCCAGGGCGGCGTGATGGGGGGGCAGATCGGCGTCGCCTTCGCAGAGGATGCCGTCCTTGTCGCAGAGGATCATGTTGGAAAAGCCCTGGTCCAGCAGCAGCTTGGCGGAGGCGCCGCCCGCGGCCCCGATGCCGTTGAAGACGATCTTCACGTCCTCCTTCTTCTTGCCGACGACCTTTAGGGCGTTGGTCAGGGCGGCGGTGATGACCACGGCGGTGCCGTGCTGGTCGTCGTGGAAGACGGGAATGTCACAGACTTCCTTCAGCCGCCGCTCCACCTCGAAGCACCGGGGGGCGGAGATGTCCTCCAGGTTGATGCCGCCGAAGCTCTTGGAGATGAGGGCGATGGTCTTGACCATCTCGTCCACGTCCTGGGTGTCCACGCACAGGGGGAAGGCATCGACGCCTGCAAATTCCTTGAAGAGGACGCACTTGCCCTCCATGACGGGCATCCCGGCCACGGGGCCGATGTTGCCCAGGCCCAGCACGGCGGAGCCGTCGGTGATGACGGCGACCATGTTCTGCCGCCGGGTGAGCTGGAAGGACTTGGCGGGGTCTTTTTGGATCTCCAGGCAGGGGGCGGCCACGCCGGGGGTGTAGGCCAGGGAGAGGTCCTTCTGGGTCTGGATGGGGTAGCGGGAGATGACCTCCAGCTTGCCCTTGAGCTTGTAATGTAAGGCCAAAGATTCTGCGCTGATGTCCATGGGGATCAGGGTCCTTTCTATGATAGAGTGCCGAGGGGGTGGTTTCGTTATGCCATTTCTTCGGGGTGGAAGGCCGCGTCGAAGTCCTCCGGGGTGAACAGCCCCAGGGCGACGGCGGCCTCTTTGAGGGAGATGTTTTCCTTGTGGGCCTTCTTGGCGATTTTGGCCCCGTTCTCATAGCCCACGATGGGGGTCAGGGCGGTGACGGTCATGAGGGAGCGGTGGAGGTTGTCTGCCATCTTCTCCCGGTTGGCCGTGAGGCCCTTGAGGCACCGCTGGGTGAAGGACGTGATGCCGTCGGCAAGCAGGCGCACGGACTGCAAATAGTTGTAGGCCATGACGGGCATGTAGACGTTCAGCTCAAAGTTGCCCTGGGAGGCGGCGATGCCCATCACAGCGTCGTTGCCCATGACCTGTACGGCCACCATGGTGACGGCCTCGCACTGGGTGGGGTTCACCTTGCCGGGCATGATGGAGGAGCCGGGCTCGTTTTCCGGGATGAAGATCTCTCCCAGCCCGCACCGGGGGCCGGAGGCCAGCCAGCGCACGTCGTTGGCGATCTTCATGAGGTTCGCCGCCAGGGACTTCAAGGCCCCGTGGGAGAAGGTGAGGGCGTCCTTGGCGGTCAGCGCGTGGAACTTGTTGGGGGCCGTGCGGAAGGGCAGGCCGGTGAGTTCTGCGGCGGCTTCGGCGGCAGCCTCGCCAAACCCGGCGGGGGCGTTCAGCCCGGTGCCCACGGCGGTGCCGCCCAGGGCCAGCTCATACAGGCCGTCCAGGGAGGCGCGGATCATGTCCCGCCCGTGCTCGACCATGGAGCGCCAGCCGCTGATCTCCTGCCCGAAGGTGATGGGCACGGCGTCCTGCAAATGGGTCCGGCCGGTCTTGACGATGCCGGCGTTCTCCTGCTCCAGCCGTTCCAGACAGACGAGCATGGCCTCGATGGCAGGGAAGAGCCGCTCATACAGCGCCGTCACCGCCGCGATGTGCAGGGCGGTGGGGAAGGTGTCGTTGGAGCTTTGGGACATGTTCACGTGGTCGTTGGGGTGCAGCAGGGCTTCCCCGGCCTTGTTGTTGCCGTAGCGGGCGATGACCTCGTTGCAGTTCATGTTGGTCTGGGTGCCGCTGCCGGTCTGCCACACGGCCAAGGGGAAGTGGTCCGCCAGCTCCCCGGCCCGGATGGCCTGGCAGGCGGACTGGATGAGGGCGTAGCGCGTGTCATCCAGCTTGCCCAGCTTGTGGTTGGCGGCGGCGCAGGCCTCCTTGAGCACGCCGAAGGCGGTGATGAGGTCGGCGGGCATCTTCTCCTCCCCGATGGGGAAGTTCTCAAAGCTCCGCTGGGTCTGCGCCCCCCACAGCTTGTCTGCGGGGACGGCTACCTGGCCCATGGTGTCGTGTTCCATTCTGTATTCCAAGGGGATCCCTCCTTATAGGGTCATGTGGGCATTGGGTTATATTGGATGATTTGAGGATTTGCTCATAGGTCCAGCTGGAGCTGCTGGAAGACGTCGGTGTAGGTGTGTCCCCGCACCACCAGCCCCGCCCGGGCGTCAAAGACCAGGGGGGCGGTGTTGAACAGCACCAGCTTGTGCCCCTGGTAGGCCTTCATCAGGTTGGGGACGGGGAACTCCGCCAAGGCCGAGCCGTCGATGAGCAGCATGTCCGCCGCTTTCACATAGTCCAGGGCCTTTTGCACCAGGTCCAGGTCATAGGGCTCCTCCTTCAGCACGATGGCCGGGCGGACGTAGTCTCCGCACATATCCACGTTGCAGTAGGGGATGGGCGTGGGGCTGTCGGCGATATAGAAAAAGTCCAAAAACTTTTCGCATTTCGCGCACCAGCTCCGCATCACGGAGCCGTGCAGCTCCACGACCTCCTTGCTCCCGGCCTCCTGGTGGATGCCGTCGATGTTTACGGTCAGGATGGCCTTGAGCTTGCCGGATCCCTCCAGCTTCGCCAGAGCCTCGTGGGCCGGGCTGGGCTGGGCGTTCAGGACGGGGGCTAAGATCTTGTCCCGGTAGTAGCGATAGAAAAACATGGGGCAGCGCTGTAAAAAGGTCAGGCAGAGAATGTCGTCCGGGGGATACTTATACTTGTCCAAAAAGTCCTCGTCCATCGCCCGATAGTCGGGAAACCCGGCCTCCGCCGAGAAATCCTTGCCGGTGATGAAGACGATGTTGTCGCTGCCCTCGATCCAATTTTTCAGGATATTCAGCTCAATGTCCAAGCCCTGGGCACCTCCTTTCCATCCGTTTGATCATTTCACGGTGATCTGGGAGAAAACCTCTCCGATCGGGGCGCTGATGGCCAGGTCCGCCCGGTAGTCCATGCCGGTGGGGGATTTGTTGATGAGCACCAGCTTCTTCCCGGCGTAGTAGTTGATGAGGCCGGCTGCCGGGTAGACCACCAGCGAGGTCCCGCCGATGATGAGCATATCCGCCCGCCGGATGGCGGCCACGGCCCCCTCGATCACGTCCTGGTCCAGCCCCTCTTCATACAGCACCACGTCCGGGCGGACGATGCCGCCGCAGTTGGGTTCCGTGCAGTGGGGGACGCCGGTGGACTCGGCGATGAAGGAGAGGGGATACTTCTTCCGGCAGCGGGTGCAGTAGTTGCGCAGGGTGGAGCCGTGCAGCTCGTAGACCACCTTGCTCCCGGCGGCCTGATGCAGGCCGTCGATGTTCTGGGTGACCACGGCCTTGAGCTTGCCGGCCCGCTCCAGCTCGGCCAGCTTCAAGTGCGCGGCGTTGGGCTTGGCCCCCTGGACGATCATCTTGTCCCGGTAGAAGCGGTAGAACTCGGCGGGGTTTTTCTCAAAAAACGTGTGGCTCAAGATCGTCTCCGGGGGGTAGTCGTACTGCTGGTGATACAGCCCGTCGGTGCTGCGGAAATCCGGGATGCCGGACTCGGTGGACACACCGGCTCCGCCGAAGAACACGATGTTCTGGCTCTCGTCGATCCAGTCTTGCAGTTTACGGATGTTTTCGTCCATGGGATGACCTCCTATTCATCAATGTTATTATGAAAGGTATGTAAAAAGTATGTAGGGGCCGCAGACCTCTGCGGCCCACTGCCTGCCGCTCGGCACCACAAAATGATCGTGGTACTACCCTAGACGAGCGGGCCGCAGGGGTCTGCGGCCCCTACGACAAAGGGGAAGGCTTTTTTCGTGGTCGATCAAAGGAATCGTGCGTTATCTTCTCCGGTCCGAGCGGCCGGAATGGTCGTTTCTGCGATAGTCGTCGGGGTAGCGGTCGTAGGAGGACCGTCTCTGCGGTCCGCTGCCGGAGCGCTGGCCGGACGAGCCGGAGCGCTGCTGGGGCCGGTTGCGGCGCTCCCATTCCTCCCAGCGGCGGCGCTCCCGGTCGGCCTGCTCCCGGCGGCGGCGTTCCTCGCGCTGGCGGGCCTCCCTGGCCGCCTGCTGCTGGCGGCGGCGTTCCTGTTCCTCCCGGCGGCGCTGGGCTTCGCGCTCCTGTTGGCGGCGCTCCTGCTCCTGGCGCTGGCGGCGCTCGGCGGCTTCTTTCTGGCGCTGGGCCTCCCGCTGGCGGTTGCGCTCGTCGCGCTCCTGCTGGCGCTGGAGGCGCTCCTTGGCCCGCTGCTCCTGCTCCTTGCGGCGCTGCTCCTCCCGGACCTGGCGCTCCTGTTCGCGGATCTTCCGCTCCTCTTCGTGGCGGGCCTGGCGTTCCAGCAGCTCCTGCTCCCGCTTGGCCTGGCGCTCCTGGTGCTCCTGCTGGCGGCGGAGCAGGTCCTCCTTCCGCAGGCGCTCGCGCTCGGCCCGCTCCTGCTTGGCCAGCTCCTCGTCTTTCAGGCGGGCTTCGGCCTCCCGCTGGCGGAAGGCGATCTTCGCCTCCTGCTTCTCCTTGCGCTTCTGGTGGCGCTCCTCTTTGGTGCGCTGGCGGTAGCGGCGCACGAAGCCGATGGCGACCATCACCAGGGCGATCAGGATGAGCAGACGGACATAGATATTCTTCAGCACGGTGTTCACGCTGGAGACAAAGGCCAGGAACGGAGAGAAGGACACGCTGTTCACCGCGGCCAGATCGACCGTCCCGTAATCCTCCCCGCCGTAGATCACGGTGATCGTCCCCAAGACATCCCCCTCTTCGATGGGGGCGGTGGCGGTGTCCTCCTTGAGCTTCACCCGCAGCTCCAGGCGGGAGGCGTCATACTCGCCGGGGACCATGGCCGTGACGGACTGGGTGGGCTGCACCAGCACATGGGTGCTCTCCGTGGAGAAGCGCACGGGGATCTCTTTCAGGTAGCTCTCCGCGTCCAGCAGGGTGGCGGGAGAAAAGCTCTCGAAGCCCCAGGTCATCAGGCGCTTGCTCTCGGCAAACTGCTTGCGCTGGACCTTGCCGTTGGCCCCGGTGGGGTTGTCGGCGCCCAGGACCACGGAGACAAGGGTATGCCCCTTCTTCTTGGCGGCGGCGACGAGACAGTAGCCGGCCTCGCCGGTGCTGCCGGTCTTGATGCCGATGGTCCCGCTGAAGGTATAGCCGGGGAACTTGGCGGAGGTGAGCAGGGCGTTGGTGTTCAGCAGCACGCGTTCACCAGACATATTTGTGGCGGGCACGACATAGCGGGCCGTGGAGACGATCTCCCGGAAGGCTGCGTGGGTCATGGCCTCCTTGGCCATGCGATAGATGTCCCAGGCCGTAGAGTAATGCTCGCTGTTGTGCAGGCCGTGGGGGTTCATAAAGTGGGTGCCGGTCATGCCCAGCTCCTGGGCACGCTGGTTCATCCGCTCGACAAAGGTCGGGATGTCCCCGCAGACGGTCATGGCCAGGATATTGGCCGCCTCGTTGGCGGAGGCCAGCATCAGGCAGTAGAGCAGGTCGTGGACAGTGATCTCTTCCCCGGCCTTCAGGTTCGCCGTAGAGGAGTCGGAGGTCAGGTCCTTCAGGGCGGCGGCGTCCACCGTCACCACGGTCGACAGATCCAGCTCCCCGCGCCCCACGGCCTCCAGGGTGAGCAGGGCCGTCATGATCTTGGTGATGCTGGCGGGGTAGCGCTGCCCATCGGCGTTCTGCTCGTAGAGGACCTGGTCGGTGTCCAGGTCGATGAGCAGGCCGGCGGCGGCTTCGAGGGTGATCGGCTCGACGCCCTCATAGTCAATGGCGCTGGCAAAGGGGGCCATGAGGCCCGTGAGCAGCGCCAGGATCATGCAAAAAGAAAGGGCGCGAATCAGCGTTTTTTTCATAGGAAAGAACCACATCCCGTGTTATAATAGTCTTGTATTCTGCATCCCGGCCGGTTTGCAGCCGAGCAGAGGGTTTCAAAAAACAGATACATAGACTATAATAACAAAGTGCGTCGAAAGACGCAATGGGGGAGGGGAGACAATGGCCGGAAAATTTGCGAAAATTTCGCGCCTGGAATGGGTTACCTTGCTTTTGACCGCCTGTTTTGCCGCCGGGACCCTCCTCTGGTTTCACTTCGGCCCCCCGCCGGGCGCGGTGACTTTCACCGGCACCGGCGAGCCTACCGCCGCCGAGCAGCAGGCGGAGCAGACCCCGGAGGCCCCCGGCCTGTTGGAGGGGGAGCGCATCGACCTGAACACGGCCACGCTCTCTGACCTGACCCGTCTGCCGGGGATCGGGGAGAAAAAGGGGCAGGCGATCTTAGACAAACGCACCGAGCTGGGCACATTCCAAAGCGTGGACCAGCTCTTAGAGGTCCGGGGCATCGGTGAGGGCATCCTGGCCCGCATCAGCCCCTACGTGACCGTCACACCGTAACCTGGAAAGGAGAGGACGCAATGGCGAAGATATTGGTCGTCGACGATGAAAAAGTCATGGTCAAGGGCATCCGCTTTAACCTGGAAAACGAGGGCTACACCGTCGACGTGGGCTATAACGGCCGCCAGGCCGTGGACCTGGCCAGGGCCAACGACTACGACCTCATTATCCTGGACCTGATGATGCCGGAGCTGGACGGCTTGGAGGCCTGCATGGAGATCCGGTCCTTTTCCTCCGTCCCCATCATCATGCTCACCGCCCGGAGCCAGGACACGGACAAGCTCTTGGGCTTTGAGTATGGGGCGGACGATTACATCACAAAGCCCTTTAACATCCTGGAGGTCAAGGCCAGGGTCAAGGCCCTGCTCCGCCGCTCCGCCGCCACGAAGCGCCAGCAGGAGCAGGACAAGCGCCTCACCAGCGGGGGCCTCACCATCGACCCGGACGCCCGCGCCGCCTGGAAAAACGACCAGCCCGTGGAGCTGACCGCCCGCGAATTTGACCTCCTGGAGCTTCTGATGAAGCACCCCAACCGGGTGTACAGCCGGGAGCAGCTCCTGAACCAGGTCTGGGGCTACGAGTACACCGGGGAGTACCGCACGGTGGACGTCCACATCCGCCGCCTGCGGGAAAAGGTGGAGGACGATCCGGCCAGCCCCACCCTGCTGTGTACCAAGTGGGGGGTCGGGTATTACTTCCATGGAAAATAAAGCACATCTCTGGCGGGCCTGGTGGAAGGAGCAGGTGGAGCCGAAGATCCCCGTCCTCCATTCGCTGCAAATGCGCCTGGCCCTGGGCTACTCGGCCCTCATCGCCGCCCTGCTGATCCTGATGAACACCTATCCGCTGCTCATGAGCCAAAACCTCATGTTCCGCTCCCAGCAGACGGCCCTGGCCAACCAGGCCGTGGTCATCACCAACGCCCTCACCACCGCAGACCAGCTCACCCCCGCCGGGGTGGAGCAGTCCCTGAGTCAGGTGGAAGATCTGAACGTCCAGCGCATTTTAATTACGGACGGGGCGGGCCTGGTCCTCTATGACAGTCAGGAAAACGGCGTGGCGGGCAAATATGCCCTCACCGGGGAGGTCGTCGCCGCCCTGCGGGGAAACGACGCCTTTTCCAGCGCCTATCAGGACGGTCTCTTTTCCAGCCGGGGGGCCTGGCCGGTGATGAACCGGAACCGGGTCGTCGGGGCCGTCTGTCTCTATGAGACCGACGGGGACCAGGGGGCCTTGCTGGGGGAATTGCAGCGGAACCTGCGGCTCATCTCCGTGGTGGTCTGCCTGGCGGTGCTGGCCCTGT
>ERZ1026844.1083-NODE-1083-length-17383-cov-347.949273_pt1 | contig 17383 bp, 24 predicted proteins | sample MGYA00380152_ERZ1026844 | MGnify/ENA primary metagenome ERZ1026844 (study PRJEB33269, sample SAMEA4719788) | human gut metagenome | biome: human-associated habitat; feature: organic feature; material: feces | place: Cameroon | collected 2013-10 ... | reverse complement strand
TACCGGGTGAACAGCCTGATCTCCGATCTGGAACGCGCTATGAACTATCTGGACAATCGACCGTCTGAACATCTTTGCCGGTCAGAAAAAGAACTGGCTGCCGCCCACCTACGGCAAAAAGCACTACGCCGACATGACCGCCGAAGAACAGGCCGTCATTGATGATTTCCAGGGCGCGGGCAGCTACGAAAAGACCATCGCTGACCCTTCCATGCTCATCACCTCCGGCAGTGCCCTTGTGGCGTTGCCCGGAATGTGAACACCACCCCCGCAAAACTCCCCGTTGCACCCCCGGCAAAATCGTGATAAAATTAAATAAAAGTAAATTTTGAGGAGGAACAGACTATGGACATCAACACCCACGGCAGAAAAATCAACTTGGAAACATTGGCCAACGCCTCCGACGCCACCAAGGGACTCGGCTCCCGCACGGGGGAGTATGTGGAAATCTTTTATGACAAGTCCACCGGCGATGTCTGGTGCAAGTACCACTGGGACCGCGAGGAATGGACGGTCTACCACGACGATGACGTCACGAAGGTCGGCATCGCCACCCGCCACAAGACCCCGCAGCAGATCGCGGATATGATCGACAATACCCTGACGGAGGACGAACAGACCGAGCGCGAAAACGCCGCATATTTGAGAGGAGGATCTTGCACATGAACACGCAGGAGCTGATCCAGCGATACAGAATCGCCCTGAAAATCGACGAACACGGCCAGCCCACCGGAAATCTGGTTGTGTACCGCGCCGACAAAGCGGCTCTTGCCGCCATCAAGGCCGCAAAGCCGGAGATCGTCTCCGCCCTGCTGGCGCAGCGCGAAGCAGGACTCCGCGCCGAACAGGAACGGCGGGCAAAAATCGACGCCATTCCCGGACTGCGGGAGATCGAAGCCGCCCGCATCGATCTGGTAAATTGGAAATTGGAATTTGACGCCAGCTTCGACGGCGAGAACGGCGGCGGCGTGGGCGTCCGCCCCAAGCCGAAGTATGACATGGACGCTATGTGCGCCCAATACCCCCGCGCCAAGGCGTATCTGGACGCGCAGGAGTTCGCGGCGTCCGAAAACGACGCAAAATCCGCAGCCGGGCAAAAGGCGCTGGAATCCATCATCAACGGTGAAAACCATGAACAGGCCATCGCCGCCATGAACAGCGACTGGGCGGCACACTGCGAAGCCCACCTTTGGGATTGACCCGAACCGCCGCCCACCTATCGACTTGCGCACCCCGCGCCCACGCCTGACAAATACTACCACCCGCCGGACGTGGGCGCGTTTCCCCTTTTTGCGCGAACACCACACATCGAAAATCCCACAAAAAATGGAAAGGAGAAAAGTAAAATGGCTCTCATCACCTGCCCGGAATGTAATTCTAAGTTCACCGAACAGCAGCTCAAGGCCGCCGGTATGTGTCTATCCTGCGGTCTTCCGGAGGCGAAAATTCCCAGGAATACGCCGCCTCCTGCCGCCAAGCCAAGTACCGCCCCGCCGGCGGCGAAAATAAATGAAGAAGCCTACAAGACGACCGCCTCTAAAATGCTGGCCGCGTTCGCGTGGCTCATATGGTCGTGCGGTATCATAGGCGTTATCGCCATCGCCGCCACTGCCAGAAATCTTCGTTATTCGTACTACGCCAGCCGAGAGGCGGGAACAGATCTGTTTTTCATCGCCGTTGCCGTCGCGTTCTCATCTCTGTTTTTCGGCTCCTTGCTCTACGGCGCATCGAAACTGCTGATCGACATCCACGCCACCCGGCTAAATCTGGAACAGCTCAACGCGGAAAAGGAGGGCTGAAAACATGGCTTTGCAACCGTGTCCCCACTGCGGACACCCCATCAGCGAAAAGGCGGAGAAATGCCCCGCCTGCGGACAGAATCCACACCTGACCCCGGAGCAGCTGATCCAGCAGAACTCCGCCAAAAAGGAGCAATGGAAACGTGCTCTTTCTATCGCGATTCCCTCCACCGTCCTGATCGCCGCCGCTTTGCTGTTTGCCCTGCTCCTGCTGCCGGACTACCAGCGTTATCAAACCTCCAAAAAGCAAATGGACGACGGGGAGTATCTGTCTGCCATCGAAAACTTCGACGCCCTTGGCGATTATCTAAGTGCCGCCGATCTCTCTTTACAATGCAAGGCGCAGGTCATCAACACCTGCACCGCTCCAGATTCTAAAGCTGCCAGCCAGTTTGCCGTCTCTCTCGCCGCAGGCGGCTACCGATCCGCACCGGGAGCCGCACCCGGCACAACAGTCTGGTATCGGGGAAACGACCCCGCAGCGGCGCAGCTCCAGCAGCGGGAGTCTAAATTCTGCATTATAAACGGCTGTATGCAGGAGCGAATGGACGATAGCTTTGCCTGCCGCGTCCACGTGTGCAGGAGCTTAGGCTGCACAAATGTCGCCGTTGCCGGGAAACAGTACTGCCCTGACCATATGAGCCTTTTATGTCATTACTTAGGCTGCGAAAATCGGGCGGTTTCTTTCGGTGGCTACTGCAATCTTCACCAGCGATAATCCCCCATCAAAACTCCAAAAAAATAAGTGCCTCGCCCCTTCCGACCAAAGACTGAGCGAAACACTTATTCTGCCAGCGCCGCACGGCCACCGCTGTCTGAACAAACTTTTTCAAAAAACTCTTGACATTTATGTCCGCACAACATATAATTGATGTGCGGACAACAAAAGGAGGTGCATATATGTCCCCCAAGGCTGGGCGTCCGTTCTCCGAAAATCCCAAAGCGGAAAGACTCTATATCAGAGTGACTGCCGAAGAAAAAAAGCGTATCATGGACTTCTGCGATAAACACAAGGTTTCCGCTCTTGACCTGATACGCAAGGGAATGGACGCTATAAAGAAATAGAACAATCGGTTAGCAGTTTGGCGACGGCCCCGATTGTTCTATCCGACCAAAGCCGCACGGGCTTCGTCTAAATCATTATAGACGCTGCCCCTGCGAAAGTCAATAGCTTTCCGCAGGGGATTTTTGCACACTTTTTCGCAAATCCACCTTCGGAATCCCTTGACACGGCTGGTACTATACCGACTACCAACGACCATAGAAAGGCGGAAACAAGACTATGACAAAGTTCGAACAGCTTATCCCTGTAAATGTGGACAGCACCGACCGTATCACGGTATCGGCCCGCGACCTGCACGCCGCCCTTGAGGTGGAAACACCCTTCAACAAGTGGTTTCCCCGTATGTGCGAGTACGGTTTCGAGGACGAAAAAGACTATCGGACATTTTTGTCCAATAGGTCTGACGGTCTTCCCGGCAAGCCCCGGCAGGACGCAGAAATCACCATCGAAATGGCAAAAGAAATTTGTATGCTCCAGCGTAGCGAAAAGGGCAAGCAGGCGCGGCAATACTTCATCCAGCTTGAAAAGGCGTGGAATAGCCCCGAAAAGGTCATGGCGCGGGCTTTGCAGATTGCCAGCGACAAAATCAAGGGTCTGCAAGCGAAAATCGAGGAGGACGCTCCTGCCGTCCGCTTCGCCAACGCCATTACGGGATGCGACACGAACATCCTCGTCCGCGACATGGCGAAACTGCTGAAGCAAAACGGCGTGGACACTGGAGAAAAGCGTTTTTACTGGACGCTACGCAACGACGGCTTTCTCATTAAGGGCGGCAGCGATTACAATATGCCCACGCAAAGGGCCATGGAAATGGGGCTGTTCTTCGTCAAGGAAACGCCCCGCTTTACCAAGGAAAGCGGCATCATCGACCGCGTCACCACCGTGACGCCCGCCGGACAGCGGTACTTCCTGAACCGATACGCAGCACCCGCGACAAATTCGTTGAAAGCGTAACGATTTGAGCATATCCATTGATTCATCAAATAAAACATTTTCACATAGGAGGAAAATCAAAATGACAGTCCGTGAAATCTGCTCTGTGCTGGAAATCGGCGACGGCGTGAAGCCCGCCATCGAGTTGACCTTCGGCTCTAACGGCGTCCCCTTTACACCCGCCAACGACCTTGAAATGATGGCCTACGGTGATTTTCTCATCGACTCCTGCCACGTTTGGGAGGGCGGCGTGGAGCTTGTCCTCATGCAGCAGTTTGTCCGGAAGGGCGGCGCGGCATGATTCCACAGAACATCCATATCGGCGACACCGTCACCCGCCGCATCGCCGCCACAGAGAAGAAAGCCAACGGCACGGTGGTCTACATCCACCCCCTGCGCCGGTTCTACACCGTGCGTTTCTCCTTCGGGGACGCCGCGTTTCTGGAGAGCTACAACGACTGATCGAGAATTTCCCAAAAATTTTGGAAAGTGGCCTTGACACGGGTGGTACAGTACATAATGCCGAAGGGTCACACCTCCCCTTCCGGCAGCGGGAATCATCCCTGCAAGCAACGCAAGCTCCACCCCGTAAGCAGGAGCTGTGCCGGTGACGCGGCTGGAAACGCGCCCGGTATCTCCGGTTGGATTCCGGCAGGGGAAAACCATACAGGCGTAGCCAAGCGGTAAGGCAAGGGACTTTGACTCCCTCATTCGCTGGTTCAAATCCAACCGTCTGCACCAATTTAACGTGGACACCGCGAGTGATGAGCGTTTTAGCGGGATAGCCGTTTGGGTGATGCGAAGTCCTGAAGTAAGCCCCTCAAGCCTCGATGTTGTAATTGCGCCTGTGATCTGCTGGCAAAAGCGAGGCACGGAAAAGATCTGGCGGCTCGGAAAGACGAGCACCCCCCCCTCATGCAGACGTACCTCAGCCGTGGAAGAGGGTCTGATCGTAGCGCAAAGCGCGAGCTCGGAAAGTCGCAGGTTCGAATCCTGCCGTCTGCACCATAGGCGTGACCTCTTGCCTCGCAGCCGCACGGAGCGTAAGCCTGCGAAAGTGGTCTTTCCTGTGCGCTGTACGAAAGCGGCAGGACGAACAATACTTATTGGGCTGGCACCGGCTTTGTAAAGATGAACGGATGCGACCGACGTACCGGCGCAGGGCTGAAAGTTCCGTGGTTGGTTCGGGTGCCGGTGTGTGCGGCAAAGATCCGAGGCGTATCATCGAACGGTATGCGGAAGCGGCGTGGTAGCGGCTGCCTTCGGGCAAGGCCGCTGTGTAGGTCAATAGCCAGCCGCACCGGCACCCCGCCAACTGTGTCCCCACAAAATTCGCAGCGTTAGTGTTCAACGGTCAGCACACCAGCCTTCCAAGCTGGGAGTGGCGGTTCAAATCCGCTACGCTGCTCCATGCCCGCCAGATGGATGACTTCCCCCATCTGGAATGAAACCTCCACATCTGGCAGTGGTGTCGTCGGGTGGAACAAGCCGATAGCATGATTTGGGCGTGACAGCGAACGACGGAACGCCCACCCCCCCTCATCAGGGAGACGGGAGCACTACCCGTCCCGTCTCCCTCCATCTGCGAAAGCGCCGTCGGGGCGAACGTTCGGCACATTCCTCCTAAATTGTCTGCTTGTTTTGTCCTTTTTCCATCTTTCCAGAGACCAGGCACCGATCGTTCAGCGGGTCCAAGTCCCGCCTTTCGCACCAGCCGCAAGGCGATAAAACGTTTCAGTCTAAAATCTACACAGAAAGGAGGTACATTCCGTGACCAAAACCATGTTTATGAACACTCTGGCGGACAAAACCGGCATGACCAGAGACGAGGTGGAGCGCGTCATCGCCGCCACCGCCGAAGTCCTCACCGATGCCATGCTTTCCGGCGACAGTGCCAATATCCCCGGCTTCGGCATCTTCACCAGCAAGGAGCGTCCCGCCCATACGGGCCGCAACCCCGCCACCGGCGAGAGCGTGGAGATCCCCGCCAAGCGCGTGGCGATCTTCAAGCCCTCCAAGCTGCTCAAGGACGCCCTCAAGGGCTGACGCAGCGAAACCGCCACAAAATATCCCAACGGAAAGCCGGGGACGCATCGTGCCATCCCCGGCTTTCTGCAAAAGCGAGTGTTGCGTTTTGCTTTGAATATTTCCTGTGATCCGCACAAAAACCACGAAAGGAGAAACCATGATCTACTTCGACAACGCCGCCACCACGCCGGTGCTGCCCTGCGCGTGGAACGCCATGAAAGCAGCGCCGGAGGGGAATCCATCCAGCATCCACGCCGCTGGCCGTGAGGCGAAAGCCGCGCTGGAGAAAGCCCGCGCCACCATCGCCCGGTGCATCAACTGCTGCCCAGACGAGGTGTACTTCACCTCCGGCGCAACGGAATCGTGCAACTGGATGGTCAAATGTATGTGCTTGAACTCCAACGACATCATTCATAGTGACCGCCTCCACCACGCCGTCACAGAATCCATACAGAGATGCCATTCCCTATTCTCACCACGCAAAGGCTTTGCCGCCATCGAGACCCTTGTCAACAACGAAACCGGCGAGATAAGAGATCAGGCCACTTGGGTGGACTTTCGGAACACTTTGGCGGGCTCTGGGCTATTCGGCATCGACGCCACTGCCGCCGTCGCACACCTCCCTGTCGACTTCCACGCCCTCGGCGCGGACTACATGGCGTTCGGAGGCCACAAATTCGGCGCTCCCAAGGGCATAGGCGCGTTGATCGTCAAGGAGGGGTGCCCCATTACCCCCCTGCTCTACGGCGGCGCACAGGAGCGCGGAGAGCGCGGCGGCACGGTGTCCGTGCCGCTGGCCTGCGCGATGGCGGCGGCGCTGGAATGGCACACCGCCCACATGGAGGAAAATATCACCCACCTCATTGACCTGCGGGATCGCCTTTTGCACTGGCTCACGGAATGCGGCGTGGAATACCGGGTAAACGGCGGCAAAAATGTCGCCGCCCACATCCTGTCCCTCACCTTCCCCGGCGTCTACGGCGCGTCTCTTGCCGCCGCCCTGAGTGAGTGGGGCGTCATGGTGTCCACCGGCTCCGCCTGCTCCAGCGGCGAGAATCGCGCCTCGGAAAACCTCATCGCCAGCGGCCTCACCAAAGAAGAAGCCCTGTCCACCGTCCGTTTTTCCTTCGACTGGCAGAATACGCCGTCCGAGGCGGACGAGGCGGCAAAAATCATCGCCTGGATCATCCCCCACCTGAAACACTGAAAAGGAGGAAAAACACCATGAACCTTGTCACCAATGTCACCAAGCAGGAATATTCCTTCCATGTCCGCCGCAAGCGGGACGGCGCGGAGTTCGTTATGCTCATCGAGGCGGAGTCCGAAGCCGCCGCCCGTCTGCTGCTCCCCGACACCGTGGAGTTGGTGGAAAAATCCGAAAATCCTCCCTTGACACGGTGAGTATCATGTGAATCACGCCCCAAGTCGGGAAATTCAACAAAGGAGAAAAACCATGAGCTTTGATTGCAGCCAGATCACCACGACCACCGAAAACCAGATGCAGGTATTCAACAACCCGGAGTTTGGCGAAGTCCGCACCGTCGAGGAAAACGGCGCTGTCCTGTTCTGCGCCACCGATGTTGCAAAGGCGCTGGGCTACAGCAACCCCCGCGACGCCATTTCCCGTCATTGTAGGGGTGTCGTGAAACGCGACGCATGGGTACAAACCGGAGAAAAGGCAGACGGTACGCCAGCTGCGCGGTCAACGGAAATGTCCTTCATCACCGAGGGCGACATTTACCGCCTCGCCGCCCGCTCCAAGCTCCCCGGCGCGGAGAAGTTCGAGAGCTGGATTTTCGATGAAGTCCTCCCCTCCATCCGCAAGACCGGCGGCTACATGATGCCGCAGGACTACCCCGCCGCCCTCCGCGCCCTCGCCGATGCCGAAGAAGCCAAGCTGAAGCTCCTGTCCGATAACCGCGTCATGCAGCCCAAAGCCCAGTATTTCGACGCCCTCGTGGAGCGCAACACCCTCACCAACTTCCGCGAAACCGCCAAGGAGCTGGGCGCGTCCCCGAAAAAGTTCGTGGCGTTCCTGCTGGATCAAAAATACCTCTACCGCGACCAGCGCGGAAAGCTCCTGCCCTACGAGGCGAAAAACGACGGCCTGTTCACCGTCAAGGAGTGCAAGAGCGAGAAAACGCCGTGGAGCGGCACCCAAACCCTTGTCACCCCCAAAGGCCGCGAGACCTTCCGCCTGCTGATGGCTTGCCGCTAACGTCCGCAAGCCCTAAAATCGCCATCGGAACAAATTTTTCAAAAAAGTGTTGACTTTTCATGTACATGGTATATAATAACCTTGTACATAGAAAGTGAGGTGAGTAAATGTCGCCCCGTACAGGCAGACCCAAAAGCGATAACCCCAAGGACACACAGATTAAGTTCATGGCAGATAAAGCAACCGTCAGGGATTTGAACTTCTGTTGCGAGAATCTGTCAAAAACCAAAAGCGATGTGATCCGAGAGGGCATCCAAAAGGTCAAGGCAGAAATTTTGGGGAAAAAAGAATAACGGTCTGCTGCCAGTCGTCCAAGATAGTCAGCAAACCGTTATCACACCCAAGGAGCAACCTTGCGGTAAATCTATTCTACCACAAGCATCTGCTCCTTGTCAATTCAAAACAATAAGGAGTGAAAACATGAATAACGATTTACAGGTCATCAGCATCAGCGGCATCGACTGCTACGAGCGCAACGGTACGGCGTATCTCAAATTGGACACCGTGGCGCGAGGTTTGGGCTTCACGCAGGAAAAAGGCGGCGTGGAGTATGTGAAGTGGGAGCGCGTTAGCGGCTATCTCAAGGAATTGGGATTTTCCCCAGAAGTGGGGAAAGATGATTTCATCCCCGAAAACATTTTCTATCGCCTTGCCATGAAAGCCAAGAACGAGGCAGCGGAGGCGTTTCAGGCGAAAATCGCCGATGAGGTCATTCCCGCCATCCGTAAAACAGGCGGCTACAACCCCAAGCCCATGACCGCCAATGAAATGTTCGCCATGCAAGCCCAGATCAACTTGGAGAGCGAACGAAAGCTGGCCGCGCTGGAGGGCAAGGTGGACGAAACCAACCGCAAATTTGACGCCGTTACCACCTTCGTCACCTCGCCCCTCACCGACGCCGACACATGGCAGGAGCGCATGACCCGCCACATCCGCCGCGCCGTGGAGGAATTTGGCCTGAACTACCAGCAGTTCCACGCCAAGCTCTACGAGGAGCTGGAACGCACCGCAGGCGTAGACCTCAAGTGCCGCCAGACCCGCATGAGAAACCGTATGTACGCCGCCGGAGCCACCAAGACGGAGTGCAAGGCCGTGTCCAAGCTGTCCGTCGTCGCCGCCGACAAGAAGCTTCGCGCCTTGTTTGAGACGATCCTGCGTAATGAGATCGTGCGTCTGGCTACCAGCCGTGCCATCGCTGGTTGAAAGAGGGAGGGAATTTCTTATGACAGTCCTTGAAGCGTGCGCCATGCTGGAGCTTGGCGACGGTATCAAGCCCAATATCGAACTCACCTTCGGTTCTTGCGGCGTTCCCTTTACACCCGCCAACGACCTTGAAATGATGGCCTACGGCGATTTCCTCATTGAAACCTGCCATGTGTCCACCCTCGGCGTGGAGCTTGTCCTCAAGCAGCAGTTCTGCAAAAAGAACTGGAATGAATAATTATACATTTTTCAAGAAAGGAGGTCTGACCCATGCCGCGCACCTCAGCCCCGGAACGGCGCTTGGCGGAAAGCTCGGACGCCTATTTGAAAAACTGTGCATCCGTCGGCTTGTCCCCCCGCACCGTCCATAACTACCAAAAGACCATCGAGGACTTTATGAATTTCTTCATTGAGTCCAAGGAAAACTATACCGACCCCGACTATGCCACCATCCGCCTGTGGCGGGACGCGCTGACAGAGCGAGGCTGCTCCCCTACCGCTGTCCGGCAGTATCTGACCCGCCTCCATGCGTTCTTCGAGTTCGCCTGTGACCCGTCCTGCGGCGGCTGGTATAGGACGAATCCCGTCTCCAAACGCCTTTTTCCCAACACCCGGCGGCAGGAAAAGCGACCCTATGACACCATCCTCACCGACGCGCAGATCATGCGTCTGTGGCGCAACGACCGCCCCCCCAAGGCACATCGGGACACCTATCCCCGGAACTATGCCATCGTGATCCTGCTCCTGACCACCGAGCTGCGAAACGCCGAGCTTCTGCACCTGACCCTTGCAGACCTCCATTGGCAGGAGGGAGAGATTTTCGTGGAGCGCGGCAAGGGCAACAAGTTCCGCCGCGTGGAGTTCCCGGAGATCGCCCAGTCCGCCATCCGCATCTATCTGGCCAGCGGCATCCGACCCAGAGGCTTGCCCGACACCGCGCCGCTTTTCGGCACCACCAGCGAAAAGGGCGTTTTCGGCACCAACGAGCGGGGCTGTGAATGGACTGTCGGCTCATCCGCATGGCTCTCCGCCGTTGTCATGCGCCACGTCCGGGCTGTCACCGGCGTGGATAACGTCCGCACCCACGACCTGCGCCATGTGGGTGCACGTATCGACCTCAACAGCGGTATGCGGCAGGAGGAGCTGCAAGCCAAGCTGGGACACGCCTCCCCCGGCACCACGCAGGTCTACTCCGGCAAGCTCATGGGCAAACGGGAAAAGAAGTCCGCCACCCTCGTCCTCGAAGCCCGCGACCGTCAGGCGGCGATCAATGCGGAACTACTCCAGAACGCATAGAAACGCCCTCTGCGGCGTTTCTTTTCTATCCATAGAATGTACCCTCCCGACAAGGCAAAGCCCCCTGTGGCGCGTTCTGTGCGCCGCAGGGGGCTTTTATTTTACTTCACGATCTCCCACGTTCCGCTTTTCCCGTCCGCGCTCCGCGTCACCTTCACGGTGTACGTTTCGGCTACGGTCGGCTGTTCCGGTGTCTCCGGCTCCGCAGGCTTCGTCTCCTCCACATACGGGATGCCGAACCACTCGCACAGCCCCTTCGCCGCGCTCTCGGCGATCTCCGCCATGTGGGTGTGGAACCACGTGGCATCCTCCAGATTGTCATGGAACACGTGCTCCTCGTAGTAGCTCACCGCCTTGGGGACGCGCAGCTCGTACCACTTGGTGCTGGCGTTCAGCGTCACCGTGCCGGGGTAGATCTGCCTCCGATACTTCACCATGATCTCCCCCAGCCGCTTGCCGTTCTTGGAGTACGTGTAGTACATGGGGCGGCAGCCCTTGGCTATGCCCGCCGTGCTGGCGTTGGTGTGGCTCACGTAATGCACGTCCGCGCCCCACGCGTCGCTCTCCCGGACGTTCTGCTTCATAATGTCGTTGCCGTTGTCGCCGTTCATGGGGGTGCGGCGATAGCCCCGCTTGGTGGCAATGCCGCAGCGGTTCAGGATCGGTTCAAGGATGTCGATATACTCGTTGTTTTCAAGTGCCTCGTAGCACTGTTTCCCGTCCGGGCGGGGATATACACAGGGGTTTGCCCTGTGCATAGCCGGGGACAGGTAGACCTTCGGCGCGGCCATTACGCCGCCTCCTCGGGGACGCTAGTCTTGTTATAAGCCGCCGTGGAGATGCCCAGCAGTGCGCCAAGAAACACGGTGATGCAGGAGATAGTCCCCGCCACCTGCTCGATGTACGGCCAGCCCCAGATGCCGCCCAGCCCCACGTACAGGGCACTGATGGCGGGCAGCACGATCATAACCACCCACTTGATGATGTCATAGGTCTTGTTGTTCAGCTTCATAATGTTTCCTTTCCGGCTTTACGCCTATCACTTATTGTTTTTCCAGATCGGCGATCCGATGATTGATCACCTTGATCTGTTCCTCTACCACCGGCATACGGCGGGCGAAATTGTTGTGCTCCCGAACCTCCCGTGTCAGCTCGTCCAGCCGTTCTTTCGTCACCGCCTGCGTCTTCCCGTTCGCCACCAACACCCCCGCGAACGTCATCGCCCCCGTAATGATTGCCACGATGATTGCCTCCGTCATACTGCCTCCCATCCTGCATCGTCCCACGATGCCGTCACGCCGATCTCCCCCGTCCACACCTTTGTCACCCCGCCGTGGGTATAATACCCATTGGGGATCAGCTTCGCCGCCGCCGTCCACGGGAGGGGGTTGTCCGCCGTGCCCGCAGGGTTTGCCTGCCGCTCGTACTCCCGCCGCACCACCACGTTGTTCACCGCGTAGACACGCCAGTCAAAGCCCAGCTTGTCGCTCTGCTCCAGCGACACGGTGATGCCGCCCGCCGCCTCCACCGTGTCCACGATCTGCTGGTTCTCGTCGATCTTGGCTTTCAGGGCTTTCGCCTGTTCTAAGATGTCCGTCCTCATATCAGCCCTCCGTTTCGATACCCAGAATTTTCAGGGCGGCTTTATACTGCACCGCCTCCGCCTGTGTCTGCTCCAACTGCGACGGCTCCGGTTTGGGCAGGTTTGCCACGTCCTCCGCGATCTCCGCCCCACTCCGCAGCACGCATGCTCCGCCCTCGTACTTATACCGGGGGATGCCCTGATGGGTGTACAGTCCGCCGTCGAGGTAGTGGCTTTGGCACAAGTTGTACCTGTCCCCCGTGCCCTCGTCGATGTACGTCCATTGGCTCACGTCGTCGATGTTTCTCATGGTGTACCCGCCCTCGCAGCGCAGGACGCGGCTTCGCTCGTCCAGCAGGACGTAGACCTTTGATTTTTGGATTTCCATAGCGCACCTCCTTACAAATCAGCAGAAAGCGTAAAGGTGACGCCTTCGGGGTCGGCGCAGTACGAGTATATTGACCTCTGCGCGTTGCTTATTTCTGCATAGTTGACACCCAGTCTCGCCACACATCCCTTCGCCTCTGCCGCCGCCATTAATTTTTCGCTGGTCCCCAGCGTTATCGGCTTACTTTGCGTCAACACGGGGTTATCGATACGCATTGCAACGGGGAGCGGTAACATGACGAACGCATAGACTGTATCTTCGTACGACATGTTGATTGTTTGATACTGGGTATAATGCGCCCGATAGTAGTACCTCTGGCACTCCGCCAGCTGATCCCCGAACTTCGGAATCTCGTTCAGTACCCATACGCCGTACTCCTTGTGGGCGAGGGTCTGCTGGGAGCCGAGTTCTGCGCCAACCGCCACAATCTCAAAGGACTGCCCAACATCGGGGAATATGCGAAACCCATGCTCGGACTGCGCCGAGTAAGCTCCCAATACCAGTCCATCTATGACCGTTTGCGCTACAGTGTTCTCTTGATATGCAGGAGCTGTCACCGTTGCCGTCTTGAGCTGCCCGTCCTTCAGCAGCGCGGAAATCGTTACCTTTCTGCCGGCAATACCGTGCTTATAAATATTGGCTTCAACTCTCTGTACCATAAACAGATTTGACTGTCCGCTTTGTGTCAACGTGACATATCCGTCATTTACGCTTACCGTCAAATCATTGGAGATCCATCTGTCTAAGGAATACTGGAAGTTGGTGTTTCCCTGCGCCCATCCACGCTGATTGACAGGATTGCCGAAGTACCAGTTGTCCAGCAGGTTGGGGTTGACCATGTGGTTGGAAACATACGCAAGATTATCGCTGATGTCCTGCATATTTTTGGCGTTCAGCGCGGGCGGACCGCCGTTTTGCCATGTCGGCGCTACATATCCCATAATGTTCCTCCTTTCCATCACCACAGTGCATCATTCTTCGTCAGGTAAATCTGTGCCTCTGCGCCGCTCCCCGACTCTACCCAAGGTACGGCGGCGATCTGTGCCTGTGCTTTCGTTGCGTCCTGCGTGTTCACGGACACATTTCCGCTGATCCGTATGCGGATAAGGTCTCCCTTTCTGTTCTTCAAAAACAAAGCGTTTTTTGTGGTGGACAGGGCGAATATACCGTCCCTATCCCTCCTCGTATCGTGGTACTCGTGGTCGTCCCCTACGCTCCCTATGTATCCCGAGAGCGTTCCGCTCATGTAGTTTGTGGGGGACATCTGCACCGTGGGGTAACGGGTAAAATTGTTTGCCACATTCGGCTTGTTTCCGTTGTTCACATTCCCCGAAGCCACGTTCAGCGAAAAGCGGAATATATCCTCCGCGAGAAAACTCCCATCCGCCCTTTCCTTGCAGGAGAGGATCGTCCAGTCCCACAGGCACACCGATACCTCGCCGGTGATAATGGGCTGCTTGGAATACGCATCTCCGGCAGAGCCGTAAATGTAATACACATACGTCGCCCCGGAAACCGCCGTGCAGTCAATTACGCTTCTTTGCTCGTTGGGCAAATCTGCAATATGCCGGAAGAATTTCGACCCTTTTTCTGCGCGATACACCGCCCAGGAGGTAATGCTGCCGTCCGAGGTCTTTGGCGTCCACGAAACGAGAACGCCGCTTTTTTTCCGCAAAACGCATACGGTCGCCGTTCCCCCGTCCGGTGTGGCGTTGTACGCTACCGAGAAAGGTTTCCACCCCGTCGTCGCCCTCTGCCCCGTCGCCGTCTGCACGGTGCAGCGCAGCGCGTAGCTCGTGCCGTTGAAAAGCCCGTCGTAAGTAAAGGTAAGCTGCGGCGTGCAAATCTCCCCCGTGTCCTTCAGCGGCGTTTCCTCCTCCCCGGAAACAGCCAGCTCCCAGCGCACCCAAAGTATGCTGGCAGGCAGCGCAGCGTCCGGCAGAACGCACTTTGCGTTCCATGTTTTCTTTTTCGTGTTCACACTGTCTTGGAAATCCGTCAACGTAAGCACCGGCGTTTCTCTGCACATAAAAACCGACGCGCTCTGCTGTGTCACGCTGTCCGCCTCGCTCCACCACTGCGTCACCAGCAGCTTGTACGTTCCGCCGTTCCGTATGTCGGAGGCGCGCAGCTCGTCCGTTGTCACCGTGTGGGAAAACAGCACCACCTTCCCCGTTTCATCCCTTCCGTAAAAAGGGCAGTTTTCGGTGATCCGCCCTGTGCTGTAAAGCAGCACGCTGCTTGCGGTGTTTTGCAGTATGTCGATTTGGTACGCCGTCATGGGGCTTCCGCCGTCCACCTGCCAGGAAACCACCAGCGGCGATAAGGCGTCCACAATTCCGCCTCCGAACGTCCCCAGCGTGGACGGCATTACATTTGTCGGCATATAAAGTGCCATACCGACCCTCCTTTCCTCATGTGCTCACCAGCGGCCACATTTCCAGCGTGGCTTCCGGGAAATCCGCAACGGAAACCGCCGATATATTCATGGCTTCCGTCCCCTTGAGCGGTCTGGAAAACCCCATCACAAGATGCCGCTCCGTCGGGGAACCCGGCTTGTCCGTCCTCACGATCTCCACCACCTCGTTTTCCCGTATGTGGAGTATCTGACCGCAGGACACATTCACGCTTTTTTGCAGCACGGCGGAGCGTTTCATCTCCCATGCCGCCCTGTCCTGACACTGTACAGATGTGGTGTACCCTGTCTGGGATTCCCACTTCACCTTGCGTCCGATGATCTTCACGTTCGTGTCGCTGTTCGGATCGAGATTCACAGCGCGGCCTCCCGGCTGGGATCCGTCCTCCAGCGCGTCTCCCATCACGATGTAGTCGTTGTACACCGCCGCGTTTTTCGTGGTGTACGTCATTCCGTTCAGCACCGTTTCATTCATGGAAAAAGAGTAGCTCAAGGGCTTCGTCTCGTCCGGTATGTCGTCTTGACTGGGGTCTATCCGCAGTCTCCCGTCCGCGTCGTACCCCACCCATGCGTTCAGCATTTCGGCAAACCCCAGTATCACATCCGCATACGAACCACCGCCGGGGGAAACCTCTAATGTGTACGGCGCGTCCGTCAGCGGCGCAAGGGTCCCGTCCGGCAGCTTCTGCACCATCCCCCGCCGGGAATACTGTGCGTATGCGTCCCCCTGCCCTATGACCACAAAGCCGCTCGTTTCCCTCGTCCCCTCCTGGGGGTACAGCGTCTCTCTGGGGTACAAGCTAAGCGCGGGGAAAAGCGGACGGATAAACGCATCCGTTCCCACCCGACAGGCGTCCGTCACGTTTGCCGGCACCGTCCCCACCGCCAAACGCCACTCCTTCCCGCCGTTCATGGAATAAATGGCAAAGCCGTTCTCCCTTGACGCGCTGAATAAAACGATGATCCCGCCACCCGCCGCGCCGGCTTTCCAATTCCCCACATAGGGCAGCTTGATCTGCTCCCAGTTGTCCAAATCGTCCGACCACCACGCTCTGTCGGTGTTGGGTATCACGAAAAAGCACCTTCCGTTTTCAAAAACGATGACCGGCGTATACGTATTGTTCCCGTTATTTGAAAACGACGTTCCTTTCCAATGTATTGTCTGCCCGCCGTCGTCGCTGTGCTTTACATAGACATAATTCTTCATGCCTGTAGGATTTGCCGTTTTCCCCACAAACAAAAATCTGTTCTTATCCGCGTAATACACGCTCTCAATGTACCCGCCTATGGCGCGTATGTCCCACGTCTCCCCCTTATCCGTGGATATGGCGTACTCACTGGGAAACGTTCCACACGTTGCGATAAATCTCCCGTTTCCGTAAGCGATGCCGAAATCCGTGCCGCCAGACCATTCGTTCGATATAACGGACGATTCCCACGTTTTCCCGCCATCCAGCGAGCGGTATAGCCTGCTTTCGTGGTCGATAACGATGTACACCCCATCGCCGTATGCGATTCGTGCCTCAACGGTAAAGTCCTTGCTTGTCTGCACCCACGTCTCGCCGCCGTCCTTCGTGTAGCCGGTTTTTACGCCTATGGCAACGGCACCGCCCCCCTCGTCGCCGGCCACATGGTGCCAACTCGACCCTGCGGGGATGGAGGCTTTCGCAAAATGTACGCCGCCATAGTAGTAATCCGTGTAAACGGGAGCCACGCTGTCCACCGCTCTGCCGTTTCCTCTGTCGTCCTGCAACAGCGCGTCGATCTGCCCGAAGATGTTCTCCCCCACCTTCCCGCGATACGTCCCCTCCAGCTTTCCCCACAGCGTTCCGTCCAGATTCGCCCATTTATCCACCAGCCGGTAGGTAATGGTTCTCGTCCCCGGCTGCACCGTCTCCTCCGGCTCCTCCAGCAGAAATACCCCCTGCTGTATGTAATATTCCTCCCCGTCCGGCAGCACAAGCCCCTCGTCCAGAGCCACCTCGTCGCCGAACCAGAGATTGTTTACGTTGTAATCGAACGCGCCGTCCACGTTGGAAAACGTAACGCTGGCCGTCCGCCTCACGCCGTTTTGCAGATTTACGGAAATCGACCCATCCGCTATAAATGCGCCGCTCTGTGCGTTTTTTTCGTTGCTGTCCACGAAAAACGCCGTCGTCCCGTCGGGGTTAAGGAAACGCAGGCGGCACAGCTTCATAAACGGCTGCTTCAACATCTGCAAATACGCCTCATATTTCTCCTGCTCCGTCATGCGCTATCCTCACCCCTTCCCGGTGTCCATTAAAACCGCGTTTCTCCGCCGCGCCTCTCCGCCGTCAGCGCGTCACATTCTGCGTCGGTGGCCGTCCTCACGCACTTCACGGCGGGGTTGTTCTTGCGATACCGCGCCTCCCGGGTCACGTAGTAGCGACCCGTAAACCCCGTTATGGGCACTTCCTTCCCGTTTTTCATCACCAG
>ERZ1026844.1078-NODE-1078-length-17458-cov-5.820146_pt1 | contig 17458 bp, 16 predicted proteins | sample MGYA00380152_ERZ1026844 | MGnify/ENA primary metagenome ERZ1026844 (study PRJEB33269, sample SAMEA4719788) | human gut metagenome | biome: human-associated habitat; feature: organic feature; material: feces | place: Cameroon | collected 2013-10 ... | reverse complement strand
CGGAGATGTGTATAAGAGACAGGTATATGCCGTATAGCTTTCATGCCAACACAGGGGGATTTTCTTTCCGTAATTGTCAACATACAGATTATCAACTTCTGCTATTTGTTCTTTACTTAATTTCGTACTATTACATATCTGAATTCTACGCTTATCCTTATATTTGTTTTTTTCCACCTGTGTAGCATTTACTTGTTCTAACTTATCCATTGCTCCAAGAAGCATTAATTTTATTTTCTTTTTTCCCATTTTTCTGTTCCCTCATTTCTTAAAATGTGTCAAACCAAATTGCCAACTATATATATTATTACATAGACTTAAACGGACAGGCTTTTAAGCATTGATAACAACAAACACATTCGTTTTCATCTATCTGCGGATACTCAAATCCTTCTTCATCTTCCACCATAGATATGGCTTTTTTCGGACAAATAGCATAACAAGCTGTACATCCACAACACTCTTCTTTTCTTTTATATAGTACTGGTACCTCTTTCATCATCATTCCTCACAATTGAACACAAAGACTAATCCATAGTCTGTATTATTTACGTTCTGCCCCCCCGATTACTCGAAGCATACTTTTTATTATTTTCTTTACTTTCCTTTTAGTTCTTGTTTTTAAGGAATATTTTATCGGAGCTGCATACTTTCCTTCCAGTTCTTCAAAGCTCATTGTATGCATATCATCAAAAAAAGTATCTCTCTGTGATGGCCTTGCGCATGACTTGTATTCAGCAGGATTTCCTTTTACACCAGCTTCATATGTCACCTCTTTTAATTTCATTTTGCAACTGATGTAGTTAAATATTTCTTTTCCTTTTTGGGTTCGAATCAATACGAGAGAGGTTCCTAGCCCATCATTCATTTCCGGAGCAGCTTCTTTAATTCCCCAGAAGTCCGCAACTGTTAAATCAGACATTTTCTCTTTTTTAGCCGCACACTCATAGCAAGAAGGACGTAGGCAGTAATCTCTCAGAAACATTTGCATATATGGGTCTTTATCTTTAGATATATAAAACTTTTTTACGGAATCTTCTGGAATATTGTCCAAAACTTCCTTCATGCCAAAGTCAGTCCAACTTTCATCCTTGCAACGAAAGTTAATTCCTTTCAGCTTTCCACCAGACTTTTTTTCTTGATATTGTGCGTATTCTCTCCACAATGCAGGTGATGGTGCTCCGTGACAAATCACATCCATGCAGATTAAGTTTTCATAATCTTTTTCCAAAAACTTCTTTAACCCGTTTACTTGGCAACCTGTTCCTGTAAATAGCACAAGTTTTCCTGCTTGCAATTCTACCTTAACTTTCTTAAATGTATCTCTAACTTTTGCTTGCAGGTATTTTGATCCGCGGAGTTTTATTAGTTCACTTCGATCCGTAACTGCAATAAATTCTGCCGAATAGCAATCCTCAGACATCGCAACACCATAAATAATGCCATTCTTATTAAGCACATACTCTGCCAGAGAAGAAAATACCGCTCCAGAAGAACTGCTCAATCTCACATCTTTATCTTTGCTATAACAAGCATATACTTTTTCTGGCCTCACTCGTGTATCCTCCTCCACCAGTACCTTTTATACAAATCCAATATATCGCAACAATTTTTTATGGTTCTTCAATACTATCTGAGCAATATGAACTATAATGTAACTAATGGCTGCAGTCAGTGCAAATCGCAATATCCAGTAAACATACCAGTCCCCACATTTTATAAACCCGCCAACAATCATCAGCACTGCCATGTGAATATAGAAAATTCCATACGAGCAATCACCTATCTTTGATAGCATACGGCAGCCTCTACGATTATTTTCACTTTTCTTTAGAAGCCAGCCAATTATGGTAACAGAATAAAGGAATGAACCAACTGTTATCTGACTCGTATAGAATCCAATATCGAATCCTACTGCTCTCAATCCAACCGCTTCAACGCAGCTTAATGCGAGCGCACCTGCCGCCGCATATCCATTGCATTTCAATTTAGATCCGCAGCGCTCATGAATTCCTAAGTAATAAAAGCCAAACCATGCTGGGAATAATGTTTCATATAGACGCGGTGAGGTACCAACTATACAATTCCAAGTATACAAATACATCAAGTAAAGCGGCGTTACTAACCATAAAATTCTACTGGTAATTCCATTTTGTTTTACAATTTTGACTAGCCAAGGTGTAATCAAAGCAAGCTGCACCAAAACAACAATATAGTAAAACGGAGTTGCTGATTTACCCACAATAAATCGGTAGATAAAGCCCATCCAATGAATCTCATTGCCACTGTGTGCAATCTTTAAAAAGTTCAAACCACTATATAATAGTGACCAAACTATAAATGGGATACACAGTCGTCCCCCCCCCGATAAATTATCCAGTGTTTATAACTGAATTCTTTATCAGACAACGCATCGACATTCACAAAATAACCAGCCATAAAAACAAATGTAGCAACAGCAAAGTTTATAATCTGGCGAAGAATTACAAATTCCACACTATATCCAGCAGAATAATCAAATCCACCCAAAGAGTGAATTAATACTACTGCCAATATACAGATTCCTCGGATACTTTGCCAATATTCTCTCTTTTCTTTCATCTCTTTATTTTCCTTAAGATTTTTCTAATTGGCCCCATAACAAGTTGCTTTTCTTCTTCATTCATTCCTAAGAAATACATTGAGAGTCCGTACACAGCTGTATAGACCATTGCAAATACTCCCAATTTAACAAGTCCTGTAATATTTGCAAAATTCATAATGATAATGCCAACCACGCATGGTCCGATTAATGCCGGAACGAATTTCGCAATTTCTTTCCAGAAATAAAACATATTCATTCCAATACGAGCATGATAATACCAGTTCATAAAAATGATATTACCTGCAAATAAGGAAATCGCGGTTCCAAGAGCCGCACCTGCTGGACCTATAAGTTTAATCAGAGGAATACTGATAAATACATTGCAAATTGCAATAAATAAGTAAACAATTGAGCGCGCTTTATGCATATTTTTTGCGCGTTGAATCTCAATTCCCAAATTTTGAATCAACGGTACTGTAACGGGAACAATCAATAGCAATGCAACTGCGTATGATGCACTATATCCATATCCAGCCCACATACTTATAAAAGGCTTTCCAAAGAAAATAAAACCTGTTAAAACAAGTCCCAAAACCATAAATTGAATACGCCCCACTTTAGTAAAGAGCTGTGTCAATTCCACATTATCATCAGATTCCGCTACAATGCGATTCACTTTCGGAACGAATACATTTGAAATCGAATTTGAAAACTCCAGATACATAGAATTAATTTGTCCACCAACTCCGTAAACTGCCACTGCTGATGTACCAGCAAACCTACCCAATAAAAATTTATCTACACTCCAATTTACCTGATCAATAATTTGATTGATAAATATAAAAAATGTGAACACCCACATTTCCTTAAGTAAGCCAATTTGAAATCCTCTAAAGTAGAATCTAATATGAAGGTCATGGAAAGAATAATATATATTCATCACCATTACCAACAGCGTCAAGAATGTCGTTACCGAAACCATTCCTATAGACCCATACCCCATAATGAGCAGTGGCAAAGCCAGTAATGGATTGCATATATTCTGAATCAGAATCAAAAATTTTTGAAACAAGAATCTCTCATGTGCTGTAATTGCACATGCAAATACGCTATTGGGAAATGTTAATGCAAGATTAACAACAAGCAGAGCCATTAAAACTTTAGCAGTAGCATATTCAGAATCTGTCAAACCGTCACCAAAAATAGCCCTGATATTCCCCAACATCGCACAGCCACATAAGATACATACAACAGAAAGTGACGCAAATATTAATAAAAACATTCCATTTAGTCGTGCCACACCGTCTTCATCTTTTTGCGCTTTATAGCGAGAATAAAATCTCATATAAGAGCTGCTGAAACCTAAACTCAATAAACTTAAATACGAGACAACGGAATAAACCAACTGATAAAGTCCATATTCGCTTTGCCCTAACAGTCGAAGCATAATTGGAGTGTAGATTATGCTAATCATTATTTTTGCTAACTGTCCAGCATAGGAAAGAATAATCCCTGCTTTTCTTTGATTTATATACACTCTTTTACCACCTCCAACCTATAAGCATTTATAATATTTCAAGCGCATTACTTAGAAATGCAATAGACTCCTTCTGTTTCTTTTCCAAATTATGTAAGTCAATATTCATCTGTATACAATGAGTTTTATTTTTCAAATCTTCTGGCGCAATCATCCTATCCTGCATTTCAACGTAACCAAGCAAAGTGTAAAGACGAGTATTCATATTATAAGTTCCTGCATTGCGCCCAAAACACCAAAAATTTTTTTGAAAAATAATCGAAAAGACTGTTGCGTGAAAAGAATCTGTTATAACAGCTTCAGCATTACGAATCAAATTAAGAAAGTCAGCAGGATTCACTTCTGAAAGAAGTTTTCCTTCCAGTTTTTCTGAATACTCTTCCATCTCATTATGGAGATAAGGTATTGCTATAATTTCACAATCATTTCTTCTTGCAAATTCATTAGCGGATTTCACTTTTTCGTCAGTCAAATTTAAAAAATAGCAAAAAATATAGTTTCTATGATTCAAAGATGAATCATCAGCCTTTTTCACCCAATATTCTTGTTGATGTAGTAATGTTGGATCTAAAACCAATTTCACATTTTTCTCTGTTATGCTTGAAATGAGCTTCTGAGCTGAATCTTCTCGTACCGAAATACAGTCCGGAAATTCTAAAAGTTTCGAATAGATTTTCTCTTGATGTCGAGATAGATAGTCTTTTCCAATACTGGCTGCATAAACAACTCTTCTGCATCCCTTTCTTCCAAAATTCAAAAAGAAAAATGGGATATTATAATCCGGATTCCAAATTTGATCACTTCCACAGACAAGCTGTTTATATGGCAGATCAACACTACATAAATCGCGACTACTCATTTTTCTTGATAGTACCAGATTATCTACCCTATATTCATCAAAAACTCTTTTACGTTTTGCAATCAAATCAGAAGCAGAACTGGAAAGTGGAATCGATTTTTCTTTAATCAACTTCTTCTTTATCTTTTCAAAAGAAAAATTCTCGATTCCTCTTTTCAAGCTGAAAGTATTTAATTCTTGTCTAACATCATAATCAATTATTTCACATTCATAACCAAGACTCTTAATGATATCCTGTAGTGCCATCTCTTGTAGAAACCCACCATAATTATATGTTCTAGGGTTCAAAGTCAACAAACCTACCATATATTCTCATCCTTTATGCATCTAATATTACGCAAACACATATGGAAATGTTGCATTTATTCCTGTTATAATATAATAATATATCCAGTAATACAATACATATGCTAATACATATAATAATGTCGCATAGCGATTGGCCCGATATTTTCTATTCCCAGCATATATCAAAGCACCGTATGATAGTATATTATATTCAGCAAAAAAAGAAGCAATTCTAATCGCATATATGTTAATGCTAGTTAATTGTGATGCTAGTAAATCTAGTACAAGCATAGAGCCATAGAATGGGGTAAGTTCATCTTCTCCCGTCATTCTCTTCCATCTGATAATAAATAGAACAATTATAGGTAAACGAAGTAAAATCTGGTTCGGCAATAGAAAAATCGATCCATTGCCCTGTATATATCCGGCATACTTGGCCAATCCGAATGTTCTAAGTAAAATAGCTATAAAATTAAGAGAAAGTAATACCACACATCCATATACAAATACTTTTAGCGGAGCTAAAGATCCCAGTAATCTGAAATTCGCAATTTTTATATATTCTCTTTGTCTACAAGAGTATATATAAAGAAAATAAATTGCAATTCCCATCAATGCACTTGTATGGAACAAACAGGCCACTACTACCAAGATAAAATATTTCCCTTTCTCGTTGTTTATCAAACAAGATAATGCATAAAAGAGAACTGCCATGGCAATCCACTGCCGCATTAAATTCAAGGATGTATTATAAAAAAGCAAATAAAAAATAAGCATTCCTAACCAAACAGGATACGGTTTATTCATTCTTTTCAATCCAAGATATATAGGAGCAACTATTAGAGCATGAATAAAAAACAGAACTGTCCCTAGAGAGCCTCCTAATTTTTCTGTCAAATATACTAATGTCGTGAATCCAATTTCAAATTTATTGACATACATATACCGCCATATTACATACCATCTTTGATCCATATAGGAAGAAAAGCTGGTGGACTGCTTCGCTGCATTATACATTGGTTCTACATAGACTCTAACATCCGTTCCAATTGTATCAGCTCGCATACCTGCTAATATACATGGTAGCAAAATTGCAATAAATGCCAAAAATTTTCCGATATACCGACTTGGGCTTTTTTCTGACAGCCATATTAGAAAACACGATATCAAGAAAAATACTATATATATCACAAATGCATCTCCTCCCTCTTTACCTGCTTCATTTTACTTTTAGATAAAGCATTCTAATAAATGCCAAACAACGCATTACAAACCACTGTTTTTTGCAAATAAGCTTATACTTGATCAATGTCTTTCTGGACATCGTTGCAAAATCACAATCAAGTTCTTTAATATCTTTACTTACCCTTTTTCTTCTTGTATCTGTAAAAAGATGCAGCATCATTAAATCAGACAAATAATTATACGCCCTATTAACTTGATCTTCTACTAAGTGGCATCTATATTCGTCCATTCTATATTTATCAATAATAGAAATTTGTCTATTGTTTAGATAATGCATATTATCATAGTATATATCTGGATATCGCTTAATCCTTGTCATCCTTGAATAATCTTCTCTTTGATAGCAATACGCAATCTTTTCTGTGTAACAGTACCTTGAAGTGTATGTAAGAAAATCTATGACGAAATTCATATCTTCGCCAGTAATCATATTTTCATCAAATCGGATCTTATTTTTTTGTATGCATTCATTGGAAAACAATTTCGCCCATGGACTATTCATACGATTTCCAGTAAGAAGCTCTACTAGAATTTCTTTTTTATCAACCACTCCATGATTGCAATTCAATACCTTCCATATATTCTTTTTTCCATTTTCAACGACCTCAACATCAAAAAGAATCATTTGATAATCTTCAATTTTTTCTAAATTTTCAAAAGCATCTTCTACAATGATATCATCTGCATCAACAAAACAGACAAATTTCCCTGTTGCAACATCCAATCCCATATTTCTGGCAGAACTCACTCCACCATTTATTTTATACTGGTATGTTACCTCGCCAACATATTTTTCCTTAAAGAATTTGTTTATATATTCCTTTGAACCATCATCAATAACAATAACTTCTATATTGCATTTATTCTTAAGTTTTAGAACTGATTCTATACATTTTTCAAGCTTATCCAATGGCGTATTATAAACCGGTATAATAACGCTAATATCCTTCATGATAGATTTTCCTTTATTCTCTTTATTTTATATTTTTATCCAGTTTCCCATAATGAGATTCCATTCTTCCGGTTTGACCTCAGCGAAACCACTACAATGATAAAATGTTAGCTCTCCAACATATATGTGTCCATTAATCAGATAAAAGTCAACTCGCAGATGTGGCACTCCCCTTGATAATTCCGCGGCAATGCTCTTCATTTGTTCAAAGTGTTCAGGCTTTTTCGGCATTTCTTCGGCATTTGGATCTCTCATTCTGATCGGCAAATGCTTATAGTCCATATCGAAGAAATCTGTTCTTGGATCATCTGCCTTATCTTTACCAACGTAAACTATCTTAGGGATTCCATCAAAACAGAAAAATTTATAATCTGTCAAGCAATCACTTGTACTGGTTTTATGGCACCATAGAACCCAACCATTATGAATTACTGCGTACCCCCCCCCACTTGTTCAGGGAGCTTAATCATGTCACCAAACTTCTTATCCCACTCTTCCGGATGGAATTCATCAAAACCACTTCCATCAAAGAATGTCATTTCTCCAAAATACGCTTTACCATTTACTTCATAAAAGTCCACACGCAACTCCACCGTGTCTTTAGCCAGGCATTCTGCTGCTTTCACCATTTGATCAAAGCTCTTCGGTTTGGATGGCAAGACTTTCGAATGCGGGTATCCCCATGTAAAATCAAGCGGTTTAAAATTAATATCAAAATAATCGGCAGTCGTCTGACCAGATTGACGATCCGAAGAAATAAACAGAGCTTTTGCTATGCCATCAAACGTAAAAATCTTATAATCTCGCAATTCTTTTGTCGCAGTATCTTCCATATACTGTTCTGCAATTATTCTCGGTTTGACTGCTTTATAGGGGTACTCTCGTCCAACTAAAAAGTAATTTCGTTTTAACGAAGCTTCTATCTTTTTCTTTGCTTTTACCTTATCGAAATGATTCTTGTCCTTACAAATAACAAGCCCCCCGCTGTCATGAGTGCATTTTAGTACAAACTGATTCGGTAATTGATTGAAATCAATCTCATCAAATGAATTCCATACTCCTAGTGTAGGAATAATATATTCGTCTCCAATTCTTTCAGCTACCCATTTTTTTGCCTCGAATTTATCCACCATTTTACTGTATTCCGGGTTCTGATTGTGAAGTTTTAGCCATTGAAGTTTTTCATTAAATGTTACCGGATTTTCTAAATCCAGTTTTTTTCCCATCTTGGCCCAGTACATTAATTTTAAATATGTTTCATCATCAAAGCCTTTAATCCAGCCTTTGATTCCTATTTTATAAATAATCAATCTTGGTTTCTTCACCAGCTCAATTATATTCATTTTTATTACTCCTTCATCTGCTGTGCGATATCAGCGTCCACAATTTCCTCGCCGGTCTTATGCTTCAGCTGCTCCTTAGAAGCTTCACTCAGACCGTTGTTGATCACGCAGTTCATATCGCAGGTGCTGCACTTATCCAGATCCTCTTTAGTAACTTTTCCGTCGCGGTAATCACGGCAAATCTTCAGCTCATACATGCTGTACGGATGTTTGGTAAACAGAGCCTTGAACTTGTGAACCAGAACCCAAGTAGCCGGTTTCCAGATATACTTGTGCATAGCCGGAGAAACAGAACCAATCATCCAGCAGTCGCGGTCGCAGCAACGAACCTTTGCACGAACCTTCTCTGCTTCAGGGCTGTTCCACAGCTCATCCCAAGTCTGATTGTTCAGGTTGCCCATGACCTCTTTATCCTTTGTGCCATTACAGGGCATGACATCACCATACGGGTCAATGAAGAAGGTATCAAAACTCATATCGCAAGGTAGCAGACGTTTCTGGCCGTAGATGTAGTTGATCAGCCCGTGGTTAAAGTAAGCGCGGAACCACTTCTTCGGGCTGTTGCTACGGAGCAGTTCATTGACCAGATTCTCAAAGTTCTTTGCCACCATCGGACGGTCGTGGATGATATTCTTTGCCTCAACGAAATAGAAGCTATTGTGCAGAGAGGCGGTTGCAAACTCCATACCCATCTCATTGGAAATCTTGTACAAAGGAACCAGATCCGGGGCATTCTTATCCTGAACGGTCATGCCAAAGCCAACATCCTTCATACCCATTTCACGCAGCTTCTTCAGCGTGCCATAACCACGCTGGTAGCCGTTCTGCAGACCACGGATCTCGTTGTTGGTCTGCTCCAGACCCTCAATAGAAATACGGATACCGATTTGAGGGAAATCCTTGCACAGGTCAACAATGCGGTCGGTGAAGAAACCGTTCGTGGAAATAACGATACGATCAGACTTCTTGTACAGTTCACGCACGATATCCTTCAGGTCGGTACGGATGAACGGTTCACCACCTGTAATGTTTGTGAAGTACATCTTCGGCAGCTTCTTGATGGTTTCGATGCTAATTTCCTCTTCCGGCTTAGAAGGTGCCTTATAGCGGTTGCACATGGAGCAACGGGCATTGCAGCGATAAGTGACGATGACCGTACCATTTAACTTCTTTTCTTCAGACATGATTAACTCTCCTGTTGTTTACTCTCAATTTTCTTTTCTCACACGACTAAACACTTTCATCAAAGTATTATAATGAGTCTGCGGTGCAAACCGATCTTCTAACCTGGCCCGGCTTGCGGCTCCCATTTTCTCTACCACAGCATCATCGTCCAGCAAGGCAACCTTTTCGCACAGTTCCCGCACATCTGCAGGCTTAAACAGATAACCATTCACGCCATCCAAAACAAGCTCTGGTAGGCTTCCAATATTGCTTGCAATAACCGGCTTTGAATACTGAAAAGACTCCAATGCAGTATTTGGAAGGTTATCATACCAAATGGATGGAATCAGTGTGAATCGTGCACCTTTGATGATCTCTTCCAATTCCTCGCCGGCTTTAAAGCCCAAAAACTCAACATTCTGAATTTTCTTTTCTTTGATATATGCCTTTAATCTTTTTGCCTCGTCCGTTGTATCATCGCCCATTATTTTCACATGGCGATCCGGCATCATCTCATATGCTTTGACGACAGTGTCAACACCTTTTTCCTCTGTCACACGTCCAAAATACAAACCATATGTTCCAACCTGTGGTTTGCCGACTTCTGATTTGCTTGCAGTAAATGTCGGAATACAGGTAATTTTATTTTCATCATAACCGTTCTCAATCAGTTTTTTCTTTAAAAACTCAGACGGCGTAATAAATGCATCCACACCTTTATATACATTCATCGCCTTATGTACTTTCATAGAAAAAACTCGAACGACCGAGGCAAACAACGACCCCTTTACACACCTTTTCTTGATGCAAGTTCTATATCCCTTCGTAAGGCACTCTTCGCAAGGTTTCTTGTTGTACATGAAATCAAATCTCGGGCACAGTAAAAAGTAGTCTGACAGTCGTAGCACTACCGGAACACCCATCTTCTTTGCACCGCAAATCACGCTCGGTGAAAGTTTGTTTACAAAGTGGATGATATATACCAAATCCGGCTTTACATCTTTGATTTCTTTCTTAATAGCTTTCTCAACCTCAGTAGAATAGATACTGCGAGTCAGCATTTGCCAGATGACCTTTGGTGTCTTTTTACACTCTTCAAAATAAGTTGCGTCACGGCTTCCAATCGGCTCTACAAAATATTTGGAATATTCTGTTTCAACATTTTTGTTAGAATGGATAGAAAACGGAATCACTTCATGACCATTATCTTCCAGCATCTTCTTAATGTTGAACATATATTTTTCCGGTCCACCCGAAATAAAATATCTATAATTAACCAGTAAAATTCTCATATCTTTAATCCCTCTGGAAAATATCTCTTGTATAAACTTTTTCCTTCACATCATCCAAGCTCTTATCGTAACGGTTTGCGATGATAGCCTGACTCTGTTTTTTGAACTCCTCTAAATTATTAACAACCCGGCTACCAAAGAATGTATCTCCGTCCTTCAAGGTCGGCTCATAAATAATAACCGTTGCGCCCTTAGCTTTAATACGCTTCATGACACCCTGAATAGAACTCTGGCGGAAGTTGTCGCTGTTGCTCTTCATAGTCAGACGGTATACGCCAACCACGACTTCCTTTTCCTTATTCTCATCCCAGCTGTCGTTTGCTTCATAGGCACCAGCAATCTCCAGAACTCGATCAGCAATGAAGTCTTTACGAGTTCTATTGCTCTCAACAATTGCTTCAATCAGATTTTCCGGCACATCAGCATAATTGGCCAGCAGCTGCTTGGTGTCTTTCGGCAGGCAGTATCCGCCGTAACCAAAGCTAGGATTGTTATAATGAGTGCCGATACGAGGATCGAGACAAACACCGTTAATGATCTGCTGGGTATTCAACCCCTTCATCTCGGCATAAGTATCCAGTTCGTTGAAGTAGCTGACACGCAGAGCCAAGTAGGTGTTGGCAAACAGTTTAACAGCCTCAGCTTCGGTGAAGCCCATGAACAAAGTATCGATATTCTCCTTAATAGCACCCTCCTGCAGGAGTTCTGCAAAAGTGTGTGCAGCCTTTACCAAACGAGCATTATCCACATCAGTACCGACAATAATCCGGGAAGGATAAAGGTTATCATACAGAGCTTTACTCTCGCGCAAAAACTCCGGGCTGAAGATAATATTGTCGCAGTGGAATTTCTCACGCACAGAAGCTGTATAACCAACCGGAATAGTCGACTTGATGACCATAATAGCTTCCGGGTTATACTCAATAACCAGCTTGATTACAGCTTCCACTGCGCTGGTGTCGAAAAAGTTCTTCTTACTATCATAGTTGGTAGGTGCAGCAATTACCACGAAGTCAGCGTCGCTATATGCTTCCTTGGCATCCAACGTTGCCGTTAAATCCAACTCCTTTTCTGCCAGATACTTTTCGATATATTCGTCCTGAATCGGAGATTTCTTGTTATTAATTAATTCTACTTTTTCAGGAATAATGTCTACAGCGGTCACCTTGTGATGCTGAGATAACAACGTAGCAATGGAAAGGCCAACATATCCCCCTGATGTCAAGATAGGGACAACAATTTTTTCAAAAAAAGCAAAAAAAATAAGCCGTATAAAGTTTCCCATTGGGTTAAAACCATTGGGAAGCCCTATGCGGCTTATTCGTACTTATTTTAATTATTAGACAATTTCAAATTCAATATCATGAACTTTCGGTTCAATATATTCCGAACACATCAGTGAAACGCTTACTTTGAATTTTCCTTTTCTAGCCGGAACAATATATATCCCATCAAACTCGGTATCATCTTTATGTGGCAACTGATTGCATTCAGCAAATATTGAGTTATCTCGTATAGATATTGATTCAAACACAGAAGAATTGGAGTTGTTAAAAATTGCCGGGTCTATAATCGGCAAGCTTCGAGCTGAGTAGAATGGCTGCATTCCGTCCATACTATTTTTCAACAAGCCATATACTGGATTTAAGTCGCTCATAAAACGTTCCTCTGCCTTTTCAATAGGATTCGGTGGAAGTTTTGGTGCTTTCGGCTCCTTCATTTTTTCGATATCATCAATGTCATATACAAAAATATCTTTTGGAAATACGATTGAGATTCTAATGTCGGTTGCTTTCGCTGTTCCCTTATTAAGCACTCTTAGCTTGAGCGCAACACCACCGTTTGTTATTGTCTTATATACGCTCATCTTGTGTGCATAATCATTTATTTCTTCTTCAGACGGTAGTGCTGCATTGTAAGCCTGCAAGTCCTTTTCTTTTACATACTTTTTTAAATGTGATTCAACGCAACCTAAATCAAGCGGTTCATACTTGTTTTTGTAGCATTCTCCATCATTATGATATAACTGGATCTTGATTGCATTATCTGAGCTATCAATAAGCAATTTTCCATGTGTTTTAAGACCTTTTCCGTCCACTTCTTCATCATCCTGTTGATCCAGCACAACTGCGGCCATCAACTCAGGAACCCGCTTTACAATCTGTGATTTCAACTCAGCATTTTCCTGCTCAAGTTCTCTTATCTTTTTATTCAAACTGAGAATTTCTGCATGACTTGCTTCAATATCAAAGGCATCTCCTCTTATCCACCCTGGACGCTTTTTTCGATCCATTTGCTGATGTAAAGATTCTGAAACCTCTCTAGCAAGTTCGTCAATATTAGTCCACCACTGTACCGTTCGTCCTTTTTTAGCTTCTGTCTTGAAATCAGCCAGCTTTTTTATACTTTCTGGATCTTTTTCTATAAATTCCGGCTTAATTGCCACATCATCATCAATTATGAATACCAGAACAGGAATTTTCTTCTCTCTCGCATAGCGAAATTCCTTTTCCGTATAGCTAATTCCAGCATCCGATCCAGATTCTATTACAGAGCCATATCGCTGTCCCAAAATCAAAACATAATAATCCGAACTATCAATCGTCTCTTGTATGATTTCCCACTGTTCTTCGTCAGCAGCGTTAAACATCTCCATACCAACTGGGAAATGCATCATCGATAGGATGGCATCCCTTACTTTGCTACGGGCTTCTATCAAATCTTTATACGTTGACGAAATAAAAATCTGGTATTTCTTTTCCATGTTATATCACTTCCTTACAAGCTAGTGGTTCATTCCATAACCCATCAATTATTGTAGCGCATATAATTCTACTAATTCCTGAAGAATCTGTTCTTTCGTTCGTCCCACAAGCCCCAACTGTTTAACATCAACCGTTTCATTTTCCATTCGATCAACAAACTTCTGCATATCCTCATACACGCCACTAGGAGTGACAATCTCAACCGTAGGATCAAGCAGTTCAGTCAAACGAAAAACATCATTTTTATGTTTCTTAATGTTTTTACTATCAACGTGTTCTCCGGCTGCTTTGCGATCCGTCAAATCCATCCATGCTTTCGCCTTGAACGGAATCAAATATGCAGCGTCCAAAACCGTTACTCCATCAACAGTCACTTTCCCCTGCTTCAAGAACTCATAGTAATCATCATCCAAAAGGATTGCAGACAAGCTCGATATATCCTCATCCATTGGTAGCGGTGTCAATACTGCATCATCTGGAAGTTGAATTGCATCCAGTTTTCTAGTGAACAGTTCGATCATTGCTGGATAACGGTTTGAAGTCGGGTGACTGAACCGATAAAACTGCGGCACACCAGAGCTTTTATTACGATGTTCGTATCCAGCCTGTTTTACATAGTCCCAGAATTTTCTTCCAAAAGCCGCATCCACAGCTTCAATAATTAGAACAAGGTCAATGTCTTTTGTTGCACGGAAGTCTAAGCCTTCTTCTGTCATCAAGATATCACACGCAGTTCCACCGATAATTGCATACTGGCTTTCGTTACCCTTGAACCATTCCTTAAAGCTTTCAATCCCTGTTACCATCTATCTTCCTCCACAGATTATTTAACATTTCTTCTACTGCTTCTTCTACCCGTTCATCTGCATCTTCCCTGAGCGATAATGCCAGAGAAAGTCCATCGACCATTTTTCCCTTCGATAATTTTCGTGGGTCATATCTCCACATTTCAACAGCCACCTGTGAATTTGAGTCCTGTAAATCCTTGGTCATACAGTCATTCCACTGAGATATTTTTTCTGAAGCATAGCACCGAACACTAGGCGCATTGAGCATCGAATACTCCGCCAATGCGAAATATCCGCTCTCCAACAATTCACTCTTTACTTCCTCGCATGGAACATAGACCGTCCTTTTCACAGGATTGAGCAGAACTTTCTCTGCTTTGTAAAATAACTCTTTGGCAGAGTTTTCCGAAAGCAGTATCTTCTGCACTCCATTTTTTCTTGATCGCAGAAATCCCATTCCTTCAAGTTGTTTAGAAGCTCTGGAAATAGACGTTGGTGTCAAATCCAAATCTTTTGCAGCTTGACTTGTAGACAGCTCCTTTGCTCCCTCATAAATATAGTAAAGCAACAGCATCTGCGCCGATGGCAAGATTTCTTCTCTGTCACTCTTTTCTGCATCACAGCGTTCCTGCAAATATGCTGCCATAAAGGGCAGATAAATTTGCTTTCCATCCACAATAAATGCTATTTTCTCTCGAAGCAAATACTCTTTCTGCCGTGCAGTGATCTGTTCCAATACTAAAATCACCGGACAATCCGCAACCTTTTTCACACGTTCCAGATGCTTTTTTAATGTTTCCACCTGCTCCAATTCGGTTTTAGGATACAAAAAAACAGCTTTTTGACCACTCAGAGATACTTTCTGTGAATCATACCTTGTACTGATGAAGTTTGGCAAATGCTCTAAAGCTTTATTTTCATATAGCACTTCAATTCCTAAAACTCGCTTAAGGTATTCCACTCTATCGCCTCCATTCACAACTCTTTTTCTGTATTATAACTCATTTTAAGTTAAGATACAATATAAAAGTTATGATTATCCAAATCCAGCTATTGAAACACCAATATTTTCCAAACAATTTTGCTTTCATTTCACTTCTTGATACCCCTCCCTTACCGTGCTATACTATTATCAAATCAAATATTGAGGGAGTGCATTGTTATGAGCAAAAAGCTTGTTGCCTATTTTTCTGCCAGCGGCATTACCGCAAAAGTTGCCGAAGATTTAGCAAATGCCATCGGTGCAGACATTTTTGAAATCCGTCCCGAAGTCCCTTACACAAAAGCCGATCTGAACTGGATGGACAAGAAATCCCGCAGCACCATCGAAATGAGCGATCCTACCTCTCGCCCTGCCATCGCCGTCAAGCGCAATAACATGGACGAATACGACACCATCTTTGTCGGATTCCCTATCTGGTGGTATATTGCTCCGACGATCATCAATACATTTCTGGAAAGTTATAATCTAAAAGGTAAAACAATCATTCCCTTTGCCACCTCCGGCGGCAGCAGTATGGGTAAAACCAATGAAAAACTTGCGCCAAGCTGCCCCGGTGCCAAGCTCCTGCACGGTAAGGTTTTCAATTCCTACTCCAGCAAAACAGATTTGTCCGCATGGGTAGAAAGCTTAAATTACTGAATTAAGGATGTGTTTATATGTGTAATTCCTCTTGGAAAAATCCTAATGATCTTATTCTTGTTCTAAGATGTACAACACTTGAATTTGCTAAAGACCTAGTCAACCTTGGACAAATCAAGTTCAGTACTCCTAAATCATGGGAGCAGTATGGAAAGCAGGGACGTGGCGATATTTATGAAGGAACTCTTGCTTACTCTAGCAAGTTCTATCCTTCTCAATATGAAAAGCTTATTGCAAAATATTCCAACACCTGTACTTATGAATTACCAAATCGAATTTTAATTAAAAACAGAAGAGATATGCAACTTCCCTGCATCTGTTTTTATGGGCTAAAAACGGATGCCTTTCCCCCACCTCAAAATGAAGGAAGAAACAGAATTTCAACCTATATTGATGCTAAATATTTTCGAGATTTTGCGGATAATGCTTCCCCTGCTGAAATAGCAGCATTGCCTCCCAAGAAGCAGCCCGCAATCGCTGTAATAAAGGATTGGGCCGAGTTTGTTCGCAGATTAAAGGCAAAATTAAATTCGATAGGTGTTCCCGATGAATGTATCCTTGTCAGCCCTGTTCAATATTTTGACTTTACGCCTTATAGTACGGATGATAGCTGGGTAGACTTAAACTGTACTCCTCCCAAAGAACTTTTTGTCAAATCTAAACAGGATTTTGAATATCAGAACGAATTACGAATCGTTATCGACACCGATGACCCCACAATCTTAGACCTTTTAAGCAATCCTATTGAAATTGGAAATCTATCCGATATTGCCGCTGTCGCAGAAGGGTATCATCCCGAAGGTATCGAAGTTACGGCAACATTTAATTCCTACATCATTCCCTGATTTTTCCCATTCCTGCGGAATGAAATACCCGCCTGGTCGAGAAGATTTTCCGAATCCTCTCACCCAGACGGGTATTCTTTTTCTTATGCCACTTCTTCTATCCAATTATGCGCCATACTTTTCCAACGCTCTCCGAATCACATCCTCACAGTTG
>ERZ1026844.1075-NODE-1075-length-17475-cov-7.201894_pt1 | contig 17475 bp, 11 predicted proteins | sample MGYA00380152_ERZ1026844 | MGnify/ENA primary metagenome ERZ1026844 (study PRJEB33269, sample SAMEA4719788) | human gut metagenome | biome: human-associated habitat; feature: organic feature; material: feces | place: Cameroon | collected 2013-10 ... | reverse complement strand
TGTGCGCCACTATGAAGCTCGTGCGGCCCTGCATAAGCTGAGCAAACGCATGCTGGATATGCTGCTCCGTGCGGGTATCTATGCTGCTTGTGGCCTCGTCCAATATGAGCATTGGCGGCAGGCAGAGCATTACGCGCGTGATGCACAATAGCTGTTTTTGCCCTTGCGACAGGCTGCCGCCATCCTCGCCTATAACGGTATCATATCCGTTGGGCAGCCGTGTTATGAAGCCGTGTGAATGCGCCGCCTTTGCTGCGGCAATAATTTCTTCCTCCGTCGCGTCAGGCTTGCCCATAACTATATTGTCGCGTATTGTGCCCTCCTTCAGCCACGTTTCCTGCAATACCATGCCGTAGTTGCGCCGCAGGCTGTGCCGCGTAATGTTGCGTATATCCGTCCCGTCAACGCTTATGCTGCCCGCGTTCACATCATAAAAGCGCATAAGCAGATTTATAAGCGTTGTTTTGCCGCAGCCCGTGGGGCCGACTATCGCCACGCGCTCGCCGCTCTTCACGTCCAAATCAAGGCACTTTATAAGCGGCCTGTCCGCGGCATATGAGAATGCCACCGCGTTCGCCTGCACTATGCCTTCCGCGTGGTCAAGCACACGCGCATCCGCCGCATCGGGTTCCTCCGTGGGTTCTTCTATCAGCGCGAATATACGCTCCGCGCACACCAATGCGTTCTGGAATTCCGTAATAACGCCGGATATTTCGTTAAACGGCTTCGTATACTGGTTAGCGTAGCTTAAAAAAGCCGAAAGCCCGCCAACCGTTATGCTGCCCGCAACCGCCGCGAACGCGCCCGTAAGGCCCACCGCCGCATAAACAAGACTGTTTATGAACCTTGTGGCGGGATTGGTTATGGAAGAATAGAATATGGCCTGCAAGGAGCTTTCGCTGAGGCGTTTATTTATTACGTCAAAGCGTTCCTCGTTCGCCTGCTCATGCGCAAAAGCCTGCACAACCTTCTGGTTGCCTATCATTTCCTCAACAAACGCCGTCTGCTCCGCCCTGTCCTCGCCCTGGCGCGCAAACATGGAATGCGTGCGTCTGGCAATGAAGCGCGCAACAAAAAGCGAAAGCGGCGTGAGTATCACTACGGCAAGCGTTATCGGCGCATTCACGCTGAGCATGAATATGAGTGTGCCTATTATGGTAAGTATTCCGGTAAAAAGCTGGCTGAAGCCCAGCAGCAGTCCGTCCGCAAACTGATCCACGTCCGCAATTATGCGGCTCACCGTCTCGCCGTAAGGATGCGCGTCTATATAGCTGAGCGGCAGCTTCATCAGCCTGTCGAACGCTTCGGTACGCATATCCTTAACAACGTTATAGGTCATGGAGTTGTTTATTATGTTCATCAGCCATTGCGCAAGCGCGGCCATGGCCGCAACAACGGCTATTTTGGTCAGCTCCAGCATAATTTGGGCGTAATCCACGCTGCCCGGGGCAATTATGTTGTCTATCGCCCGCCCCGCCAGTATAGGCACATACAGCGAAAGCCCAACGTATACAGCGCTTAGCAGTATGCTGAGCACGGCGTTCAGCCGGTAACGCGCTATGCGCCCAAGCACCTTTTTAAGCGTTGAGTTGTTTGCTTTCAGCTTAGGCATCGCGCTTCACCTCCTGCTCATACTGGGAATAGTATATTTCCCTGTAAACTGGGCAGGTCTGCATCAGCTCATCATGCGTGCCAAGCCCTACCATTTTGCCTTCGTCAAGCACGGCTATCTTATCCGCATGCAGTATCGAGCTTGCCCGCTGGGACACTATGAACACCGTAGGCTTATAGCTAAGCGCCGCAAGCGAACGCCGCAGCGCAAGATCCGTTGCGTAGTCAAGCGCGCTTGCGCTGTCGTCCAATATCAGTATTTCAGGCTTCTTTATAAGCGCCCGCGCTATGGTAAGCCGCTGTCGCTGCCCGCCGGAAAGGTTTTTTCCGTTCTGCGCCACGGGTGAATCAAGCCCTTCGGGTTTGGCCTTAACTATTTCAAGCGCCTGCGCATCGCTCAACGCCCGCTCCATTTCTTCCCCGGTGGCATCGGCGTTGCCCCAGCGCAGGTTTTCGCGTATTGTTCCCTTGAACAGCACGGCCTTCTGCGGCACCATGCCCACCATCTCCCTCAGCGCGCCGAGCGGATAATCCTTCACTTCGTTTCCCTTTATGTAAACATGGCCGCCGGTCGCGTCATAAAAGCGGGGTATAAGGCTTACCAAGCTCGATTTACCGCTGCCCGTGCCGCCTATTATGCCCATTGTTTCGCCCTTTTTCACGCTGAAGCTTATGCCGCTCAGCGCAGGTTCGCCGCCCGTGGCATAGCCGAATTCAACGTTTTCAAAGCGCACTTCCTCGTCCGTATCGATCTCTTTGGGCATTGTATCCGCGCCATGCATGTCGCTTTCCACGTCAAGCGCCGCGCTTACTCTGCCCGCGCAGGCAAGCGCCTTCGTTATGGTTATAATAAGCGAAGCAAGCTTAACAAGCTCCACCAGTATTTGGGACATGTAGTTATACAGCGCCACTACCTGTCCCTGAGTCAAAATGCCGCTGTCCACTCTCAGCGCGCCAACGTATATAAGCACCGCTATGCCAAGGTTTATCATAATATACGTGGCCGGATTCATAGCCGCGCTGACGCGGCCCACCATAAGCTGCAGCTTTGTGAGCGCTGCATTGCGCTCGCCAAACTCCCGCCGTTCCTCATCCTCCTTGCAAAACGCCCTTATGACGCGAACGCCGGAAAGATTCTCCCTCGTTATGCCAAGCACCTTGTCCAGCCGCGCCTGCACCTTTTTATACATCGGGATGCTCCAAAGCATTATGCCGAACACCACTATGGACAAAAGCGGTATAGTGACCACGAACACAAGCGCCGCCTTAACGTCTATCGTGAAGGCCATTATCATTGCGCCGAACACAACGAACGGCGAGCGCAAAAGGAGCCTAAGCGCAAGGTTCATGCCGGACTGCACCTGATTTATGTCCCCCGTTATGCGTGCGATAAGCGTGCCGGTGCCCTGGGTATCGAGCTTTGAATAGCTGAGCGATTGTATATGCTTAAAAAGCGTGCTCCTCAGCTTTGCCGCAAAGCCTACCGATGCCTTAGCCGCAAAATACTGCGCCGTTATGGAGCACACCAGACCTACCGCCGCCAGCGCAGCAAGTATTCCGCAGCGCGAAAGTATAAAGCCGCCGTCCCCGTTGGCTATGCCTGTATCTATTATCTGCGCCATAACAAGCGGCACAAGAAGCTCAAGCGAAGCTTCCAGCAGCTTGAACAGCGGCGCCAGTATGCCTTCCCTGCGGTAGTCCCGCATGTATTTCCAAAGCTTCTTCACTCTGCCCTCCGTTACTCATCTATTTGAAAGTAAGATTATACCACAATCAGGAATACAAGGCCATCTGCTACAGATTTTTATATTTCCGTTCCCCGTTTTCCATCCACCAATAGTTTTCGCTCAGCGCATCGTTTTCAAACATTTCCAGCACCTCATCAAGGCCGACCGCCCGCTGAGGTTTGGCTTCAAAGTATCCTTACCGAATATAACCGATACATCACCGTATTTGCTGTGGCATATCTTACTCTTTGTTATGGCTATTGACGGCATCGGGAATCCGCCAAGTTCGATATCTGCTTCAAGCTGGTCGCCATTCAGATTGTGACCCGCTATAAGGTCGCGCGTTTCTTCGACAGCATCTTTCATGGAAAAGCGAATGTCGGAGTTGGTGGGGTCGAACGTGCCTATGTTGTCTGTAGCGGATTTAATTTGAGTGGGCTTGAATACAACCCAGAAATCATTTGAGGGATTGTATACGGAATCATACCCGTCTGCCATCAGCTTTGCGGTATCAATGCCGCCGGGGTATTTTGCTATATAGGGGTTCTTCGCATCAAGGTAAGTCTCGATAACGGTACCGCTGAACTTACCGTTGGAAATAGTATGCCCCTTTGCGTACTCCTTTGAGCCGGAGAAATAAAAGCCCTTACCAAGCGAGCCATTCTCAGCCTTGTTGGTATCAAAAACCGTAAATCCCTTGCCGGGTGTTCCGTGGTACATTATCTTCGGCGTACCATCCTTATTCACAACCTTGCTTGCGCTTTCCGGGTGGTTCTGCCAATCGCCAAACCAACGCTTGAATTGTTGCGATTCTGTGACATTCCCGAACTTTGGTTTGACGGGTGAGCCGCTTTCGCGTATACTATGTACAAAGCCATCCGCTTTGATTTGAGGCACCTTGGGCATTGGGACCCTTGCTCCCTCAAATAGGCGGCTGGCTTTTGCTTTATCCAAGTAATATACATGAAATACCACATTGAGAAAAACACCGTGCAGGAAACGCTGGTAATTCTCGTATATGGGCGCAAAATGTGTTCAGAATTGTTCCCCAATATATTTCGGGACGAGACGGCAATACGGCTTATGGATGCAATAGATTACGATTTTTCGGAGCTTTTCAAAAAGTCCGATAGCACAATGCAGCGGTTCGGCTTTCTGGAAGTCGCCATGCGGCAGAGCGACCTTGCGTTTGAAGTGCGGGACTATCTTAAATCCCACCCCACCGCTGCGGTAGTTAACCTTGGCTGCGGCCTAGATGCCACCGGGCGCAGCTGTGACAACGGCTCCTGCAAAATATACAACCTTGATTTTGCCGATGTTATAGCCGTGCGCAATGCGCTCCTACCCGCAGGTGAGCGGGAGGAAAACATCGCCTGTGACCTTAACGACACGGCGTGGTTTGATAATATAGATGCTTCCGGCGGCGCGGTATTCTTCGCAGCCGGTGTATTCTATTATTTTCTTAAGGATCAGGTAAAATCGCTTGTTCAGGCCATGGCCAAGGCATTCCCCTGCGGCAGGCTTGTGTTCGACGCAGCCAATAAGGCCGCCGTCAAGCTGATGCTTAAAACATGGATAAAGGACGCCAAGATACAGGACGTTGGCGCATACTTTGCCGTTTCCGATGCAAAAGCGGAACTGTCCGCATTGAGCCCTTCCATAAGCGCATCGAGCCGCGGCTACATGCTTGGCTATAACGACCTTAGCGATCCGTCCGTAAGCGGCTTTTTCCGCTTCTTAGCCAAGGTGGGCGACAAGCGGATGAATATGCAGATAGTGAAAATTGAATTTTAAGCAGCACAAACCGTTTGTTCTCGCCGTGCCCTGCTATATGAGCGCGGCGAGTTTTATTATCAGTTCAACCGACCCTACCGAATACCCTGCCGAAGCAAAGCGGCAGTCAGGATAACCTCCCATAAGGAACAGCAGCGGATAGTCGCCCGGTTCCTTGAAAGCCGCGCGGGCGAGCGGCTCCTGCACCTCATCGGCATCTATATATGTATCTATCCTGCCGTATTTGTCCGCAAAGCGGGCATATGCCAGACTTGATGAACCACTGCTCGGCAGCACTATAACAACTCGGCAAACAGCGCTCAGCCTCTCATACGCATCATAAAGCTCGTTCAAAAAATGCTCCGTAGGCTCCCCTCCCGGCTGCAAAAACGCTATCAGCGCCGCATTCCCCGCGCATAAAGACGCAAGCGGGAACGCCTGTCCATGCTTATCATATACAATCGCATCGCACAGCGCCGTATGCCCAAGCAGTTCGCTAAGTTCTGCCTTAGGCCGCGCAAGCGTAAAGCCCAGCCGTTCACCCTCGGCCAATTCAAATCTGTTGGCCACATATTGCTGATCCCCGCTCGGCAACCTGTTCGTTACCATAAGCGCATATTTGCCCGCCGGAATATCCATGCAAAGCGGTAACTCGCCCATGTTCAGCGGCAAATATTCGCCGTCTTTAAGCCGCGTCAGCGCCCAGCTTTCGCCCTGTTTCAGCCCATCGCCGGCCAGTTCAAGTCTGCCCATCGGAACGGCGTTAAGCGGCATCCATCTTCCGTTTTGCATGTATTCCGCAGCGCCCGTCGCGGGCGAAAGCCTTGCGGGCATACCACTCAGCCTTAGTTTTGCAACGGCGGCGGAGTTTGCGTCCAGCATACTAAGCCCTTCTTCATCCCATTTGCATATAGGTTCCATCCCTATGTGCGGACACAGCACATAATTTATAAACAAGCTATCATCCATACCATGCTTATTCGGCAGCACGCGCTTCATATGATACATAAGCGCCGCTGCATCGGTATCGCGCATATCCTTTTCGCTTATGGTTTGGAGCATCTTCAGTGCATACGGCATATCCGCTTCACCCTGTAAAAGCAAAAATGCACCTATTTCATCCGCGTTGCCGCGCGCGGCGCGTATATACGGCAGCCATACTTCACTGCATTTATGAGATGCCGTAAACTCATCATAATATGCGTTTATACGCCTTTCGCGCAAGGCTGCGGCATTTATTGTTGCCGCCTTCATTTCGGCCTGCTTAGCCTTATCCGCCGCAGTACGGTTGGATGGCGCGCTTTGCGGCGCACGGAATATGCCCGAAGTATATCCCTGCACAAATTCGCCCGGTTTGCACATTACTTCCGTGCAAATTGATGTGTCTATGTCGCGCTCAAAATACGCACCGTTATGCTCGATAGATATATGTATGCTGCCCTTACCGCAGCGCAGCTGCGCGCGGCCTTCGCCGTCTGTCGTCAGCACGGCAATGTCGCGATACGCGGCCATGTTTAATAGCTGTATATGCACCTTAGCGCCGCAAACCGCCGCATTGCCGCGAATTACGCTTATATTCAGCTCAACCGTGTCCGCATAGCGCGCGGTTTGGTTGAAAAGGTACGCTTCGCCGCGCTTTTCTATCAATTCCTCGCCCGCAAGGCCGTCCGCAGCATAGCTGCTGAACGCGCGCGAATGCACAAGCATCGCCCTGCGCGACGCCGCCATGAACCACCCACGGTCAAGCTCATATTCCGGTTCGCACGCGCCCATATAATGCCAGCCGTCGCCCGTGTACACTTCAACCCATGCATGGTTATCGTCGCAATGGCTCCACCATGGGGAGTATACCTGCCGCGCCGGTATGCCTACGCTGCGTAATGCGCATACCGCGAACGCCGATTCTTCGCCGCAGCGGCCTATGCCCGAAAGATATGCGGTAATAGGCCCCTCCGTGCGATCGTCCGAAGAATGGTATGTTACTTGTTCGCAGCACCATAGGTTAACGCTCAGCGCCGCATCCGCTATGCTTTTGCCCTGTACGCGCGCTTTAAGCTTTTCCGCAAAAAAGCGCCTGTGCCTTTGCGCGCGCTCGTTATTAACGCGGGGACAAAGCACATATTGCGCGAATATATCCTCCGGTATGTCAACCCCGTATTGATTTCCCTCGCGGGTCTCAAGCGCGGCGGCGCAGGCTTCTTCCATCCATTCAAACGGCGTGAAGCGAACATCGTCAAGCGGCAGCGTGCCGTAAAGATACTCAAGCGCGGTACGCATATCGCCCGAATATGCGGAAATTTTATTGGCTGTGCTTTTGGCAATGCAATCCCTTCGCGCGGCGTACTTGCGCAAAGAATACTCCCTGAATTTATCCGAAAGCATGGTGTTTACTCCTTCAGCGTAAGTTTCAGTACCGTATCTGTGCCGTCATCAAGCGTTGGGTCCGGCCCAAGATCGGCAAAGGTCATGTCCGGATAATCGCTATGCACCCAGCTATGCGAAAGCGGAATCTCCCGCCCGTCCGAAAGCTGGCGTATTGAATCTATGCTCTGCGCATTTATGCCGAAAAGAGGCAGCGGCCCAAGTGTATTTTCATACACATGAAGATAAAGTTCGTTCCCCTTTTGCGTTATGCGGCCCCATTCGGGTTTAGGTATAGCGCTTTTGGTGCAGCCGTATATGCTTTGTCCATTCGCGCGCATAAAACGGCCTATCTCATCCAGCGTTTCCGCGGCGCGCGGCGGTATTACTCCGTTTGCATCCGGCCCTATGTTCAGCAGGAAATTTCCGCCCTTGCTTACGCATTCAACCAGCTTTTTTATAAGCATATCCGCGCTTTTATAATAATTATCCGTGCCGCAGTAGCCCCAGTTCTGGTTCATAGTGGCGCATACCTCCCAATATACCAGATTGCCCGCGGGGTCGAATATGCCGCACGGCGGGATTATCTTTTCCGGACTTACAAAATCGCCGTGATACGGCGTTGGCTGCCCCTCGGCAAGCGAGCCGAAGCCCTCGCCGCTGCACTCAAGGCGGTTGTTAAGTATTATGTCCGGCTGGAGCGTGCGCACCATGTCCACAAGCTTGCTCGCACGCCACTTTTCCCCACGCATATCGTCATACGAAAAATCGAACCACATTATGTCTATCTTGCCGTAGTTGGTGCAAAGCTCGCGCACCTGAGCATGCATATAGTCAAGGTAGCGGTTAAAATCGCGGCCTTCATTCGTGCATTCCGGCCTGTTGCGCATGGGATGCTGCCTGTCCCCATAATGCGGAAAGTCCTTGTGGTGCCAATCTATCAGCGAATAATACAGCCCAACGTGCAGCCCCTCAGCACGGGCGGCATAGGTAAAATCCTTCACTATGTCCCGCCCAAGCTTTGTATCGGTGGACTTAAAACCGGTCGTTGCGGTATCAAAAAGGCAAAAGCCGTCGTGATGCTTCGCCGTGAGTATTATATATTTCATGCCGGCGCGTTTTGCTGCGCGCGCCCAGCAGGCAGGATCATAGAACTTCGGATCAAATTCGTAAAAATAGTGCATATAGTCGGCTTCTTCCATTTGCTCCGTACTGCGCACCCATTCGCCGCGCGCCGGTATGGCGTAAAGCCCCCAATGGATAAACATGCCGAAGCGCGCATCAAGGAACCATTTCATGCGGCATTCGTATTCATCGCGGTCAAAGTTGTACATTTGCGTCTCCTTTCAGCATTCGCGCTATCTCTTCAACCTTATTTGGATCTATCAGCTTGTAGCAGCCCTCTTTCGGTATTTCGCTGGCAGTGAAGCATATTCCGTTGCCGTTTGCGGCGGACATATCATGTGCTATCATATGTGCGCTCATATGGAGCTGCGTACAGCCTGTGCGCTCCAGAATCAGGCGCAAGTTGTTCGCGCGTATGCCTGAACCCGGCAGAATCTCTATTCTTCCCGCTGCATAGCGAACCATTGCAGCTATCACTCCCGCCCCCTCCATGACCGTTGGCCGCTGCCCGCTTGTTAGCACGCGCGTAACGCCCGACTGTATAAGCGTATCCAGCGCCGCACGCCAGTCCGGCGCAACGTCTATCGCCCGGCTGAACACGCTTTGCTTACCGTAGCTTTTTGCCATTGCGGCAAATTCGCTTGTGCGCTCCGCATCAACCGTACCGTTTTCATGCAGAAAGCCGAAAACTATGCCGTCCGTGCCATGCTCAAGTATAAGCCGCGCATCCTCCTTCATAACGGCATACTCCGTATCCGTATAGCAAAAGCCGCCTTCGCGCGGGCGCACCATTGCCATTATTTCAAGCGCGGGCGCGGCTTCCTTAGCAGCGATAAGGCTGCCAAGCGTTGGTGTTAAGCCGCCGTGAAAAAGATCGCTGTTAAGCTCCACCCTGTTTGCCCCCGCACGGTACGCAAGCATTGCGTCCTCCGCACTGCCGCAGCATATTTCAAATAGCGTCTGCAAGGTTTGTGTCCCCTTTTATGTGATGATATAGATATGATACTTTGCCGCCATGCGTTTTGTCAATTTGCGCTTACGTAGGCCAAAATAAAGCTTTGAATTGAATATAAAGCTTGCGGGCAGACCATCCATCGGTCTGCCCGCTCAGAAAGGAGGTACAGGCGGAGGTAAAAATAATGCAAAACCCTCCGCCACCACTAATGAAAAGACTTATTCGGCCTTAACCATGCCATCGCTCAGGTGCAGCACCTCGTCCGCCTCGGCGGCTATGCCAAGGTCATGCGTAACTACTATTACGCAATATCCCTGCTCTCTGGCAAGCGTTTTAAGAATGTCTATTATGTTTTTCCCGTTTTCGGTATCAAGGTTGCCCGTGGGTTCGTCTGCAAGCAGCACCTTAGCGTCGCTTGCAAGGGCGCGCGCTATGGCCACGCGCTGCTGCTCTCCGCCGGAAAGCATATCCGGAAGACGCTTGTAATACGTTTCGTCCAGCCCAACCGCGGCAAGCTTTTCCTTGGCGGTCTCCTTGGCCTTATGCGCGGATATTCCGCGAAGCGTCATGGGATACATAACGTTTTCAAGCACGGTCAGCAGCGGGAAAAGATTGAAGCTTTGGCATATCAGCGCCACGTCGTCCATGCGGTATTTATCGCGGTTCAGCTCCGCCGTGGTCTTGCCGCCGAATTCAACCGCGCCGTCGCTTGGCAGGTCAAGCCCGGCAAGCATTGACAGGAACGTGGTTTTGCCGCAGCCGCTTTTGCCTACTATTGCGTAAAACTTGCCGCTTTCAAAGTTATATGTCACGCCGCGCACGGCATGAACTGTTTGATATTTGCTCTTATAGGAATAATGCACTTCGTTTGCACTAAGTATTGCCATTTGTCGTTTCCTCCTCCAATTATTGTTATTCTTTGTCCCGCAGTATGCTCATAACGTCCACGCGAACGCTCATCAGCGCGGCCGATGCTGCGCCCACAAGATAGCACGCCGCAACCAGTATAACAGCATCCGCGCTGAACCAATCCGCCCGCTTATACGGGATTATGAGCATTGCCACTATGCCAATTCCAATGCCTATTGCGCACAGTATTATCTGCTCCACTATCGCCTTCATTGTGACTGCGGCACGGCTTTCACCAAGCAAGCGCATAACGGCGTACTCTTGCTTTCTGCCGCGCGCCGTAAGGAAGCAAAGCAGGAAGCCCATCAGCACCACCAGCGCATACAGGAACACATGCAATCCTTTAAGCAGCGCAATGTTCTTCTGTATCGGCGACACCGTCCCTATCATTATCCTGTCGTCCACGGCGGCGCGCACGCCGGTTGTGTTCACATTAAGCTGAAGGTCAACAAGCAGCTGCTTGAATTCATCTATTCTGTCGCACTGGCCTATTGTAAATGAAAGGTTACGCACGGTGAAATTGAATGTTTTGTCCCCTTCAAGCGCCCTGCGCATGGCCGCAAGCGGGCAATACGCATAATAATTCGAGCCATATATACTGCCGTACTGTATACCCGATGTAAGCGTATGCGTGCCTATTACCTTAAATGCTGCCACGACACGGGCCTTGTCGCCCGATTTATATGTCCCTTCCGGCCAAAGGCGGCGCAGTATCATCTGCACCTCGTCCCCAAGTGCAGCGCCGCTGTCCTCAGGTACTATGCAGACCATTTCTTCCCCGCGCAGTGCGTCCGCATCGTACCCATCCAGCCATGTTATCGACTCGCTCAAACGCGAAAGCAGCGAATCGGCATAAAGGTCGTTCACGCCATACATGTTTATGGTGCTGTAGCTTCCCCATTCAAGCTTTTTCAGCAGCGGGCCGGTTATCTGCTCGCATTGTTTTTCGTATGAGTAATCAACAAATGTGGGATCAGCATTGCATTGCTCCCTTATAGCCACATCCACAGGCATAACCGGGCAATACGAATACGCATAATATTCTTTAAGAAAGCCCGAATCGACTATCGCATCATAAATATCCAGCGGGATCTGAGGATCATCATATCCGCTGGCATTAACAAGCCAGCCGGACACCTCTATGGATTTATACGCGGCCTCCAGCTCCTCCTCCGAATCCGCAATAAGTCCGGGGTAGAGCAGCATGAATACCGATGTAACGGCGATAAGCAGCGCTATCAACGAATTGCCCAGCCATCTTCTGCGCATCATGCTCAGGTATAGGTTTAGACCCTTCATATACTATCCTCCTTACGGATAATAATATTCACTTTGCCTTAGGCTAACGCCTTTTCATTTTTGCGGATGCATATGCGCCCGCGATCACCCACTCAACTTAACAAAAAGCAACTAAACGATATCACGACGGTTTATAAAGCGAAAATTCATGTTTATAATATCACACCAGACCGAATTTGTAAAATATATAATTTGATTTTGAGCGTTTTATTTTAGAGAACCTATAAATGCCGCTCTACGCAGCCGTAAGCGGCAAATTGGAGATGCTGGTAGTACACGACCAAGTGTGATTTCAATCCACGCTCCCAGTGAAGTGGCGACACGAGACCTGCGCCGAGAGCAATGACGAGAGTCTGATTTCAATCCACACTTCTATAAAAAAGCGACATATTGCTAACGCCATAATAAGCAGACGAACGAATCTTCACGTAATATCAGCAAAATATCATTTTGATGTTTTCATTGCCCTAAGTGCTGCCAAAAGAAGCGCTACCTGTTCTTCGTTCATATCATCTATCTCAGCCTTCAGCAAAGCCTTGTTAGACGTGTAGTCCTTATCTTCTTCCCATCCAGTGAGATAAGCTGGAGTTGTGGACAATGCTCGTGCCAGTTCATTGATACGGAACAAAGGGAGGTTGGTAACTATACCTTTCTCGTACTTACCTATGGTCTGCTTCGTTGTATTGAGTTTTTCCGCCAGCTCTTGTTGTGTCATGCCCTTAGCTTTGCGTATACTCCGTATTTTTTCGCCCAAAGTCATCATTATCACCTCGCGCTCATAGTTTAGCATATAGCTTACAAGCATACAACATCTATTCAAAAAATCACCTTATAAGCAACTTCCCCAATATATATATCTATAGATGGTGTCCTTTGGGGTTATATAAGACGACCATTGAGAGCCAGAAGTTTCACTCCACGCTCCCCACGAGGGGGAGCGACTGACACCTACGGAGCTTGTAAAAAAGCCTTAAAAATTTCAATCCACGCTCCCCACGAGGGGGAGCGACCTCAACGCAGGGGCGCGGAAATTGTGGGTTACACGATTTCAATCCACGCTCCCCACGAGGGGGAGCGACCCGGTTATCACAGGCAATCTCCCTTGCGTCGTGAATTTCAATCCACGCTCCCCACGAGGGGGAGCGACCCCTTTGGGGTGCATTGTCTGTACAGCCCTGCGGCATTTCAATCCACGCTCCCCACGAGGGGGAGCGACCCCTTTGGGGTGCATTGTCTGTACAGCCCTGCGGCATTTCAATCCACGCTCCCCACGAGGGGGAGCGACGGTGACAAGGTGACGGTAATAGGAGTGAGACGATATTTCAATCCACGCTCCCCACGAGGGGGAGCGACCCGAAGTTTGACAAAAGCAACTACTCAAAGGCAAAATTTCAATCCACGCTCCCCACGAGGGGGAGCGACTACTGACTTACGCATATGGGACGGGGCGGCATGATTTCAATCCACGCTCCCCACGAGGGGGAGCGACGCAAGGCACAACCGGAACGCCAATGGCAACCTATATTTCAATCCACGCTCCCCACGAGGGGGAGCGACGATGCAGACGGAAATGACATTGTAAAGGATGTCGCAGTATTTCAATCCACGCTCCCCACGAGGGGGAGCGACCAAAATTGATCTGACGGGCTATGTCACCATAAACTCCCTATTTCAATCCACGCTCCCCACGAGGGGGAGCGACTGCATAAGCTGCTGCCTTGCTTGCTGTATAGCTATTTCAATCCACGCTCCCCACGAGGGGGAGCGACAAACTCGCCAATACCTTCAAATACTTTTGATGGAATTTCAATCCACGCTCCCCACGAGGGGGAGCGACTGCGACAAAAAAGCCGGAGGTGATAGGCCGATGAATTTCAATCCACGCTCCCCACGAGGGGGAGCGACGCTGAACGTTGGAGATAAACTGATCTGCAAAGCAATTTCAATCCACGCTCCCCACGAGGGGGAGCGACGTGTACGGGCAGCACATTCAGATTCTATCCGGCAGGATTTCAATCCACGCTCCCCACGAGGGGGAGCGACGCTGTGTCTGCATGGTCTGCGTCCACGTTGTGGATTTCAATCCACGCTCCCCACGAGGGGGAGCGACTAATGCGCCTAATAGAGGATACGCCCGCGTGGCAATTTCAATCCACGCTCCCCACGAGGGGGAGCGACTGTGCGCGGTATGCCGTTGGCTAAGGCAGCGGGATTTCAATCCACGCTCCCCACGAGGGGGAGCGACGCTGACCTTGCAGGGGAGGGCACATGCGCATGACATTTCAATCCACGCTCCCCACGAGGGGGAGCGACGATAAACGCGGCCTGTGACCTGATATACAGGGCAATGATTTCAATCCACGCTCCCCACGAGGGGGAGCGACGACATCTGCCGCAAAGAGGCGGCGAAGGACAAAAAATTTCAATCCACGCTCCCCACGAGGGGGAGCGACGAAGCCGAGCAGGGCGTGGAAGATAGAAAAATCATATTTCAATCCACGCTCCCCACGAGGGGGAGCGACGGATGGCATACAGATTTGCTCAGAATGCGGCGAAATTTCAATCCACGCTCCCCACGAGGGGGAGCGACCATTTTTATCGCCTCCTTATGCCATATTTTCGCAAATTTCAATCCACGCTCCCCACGAGGGGGAGCGACATGTCGATTTTCCTTCAACAACGCCTTTGGCAAATTTCAATCCACGCTCCCCACGAGGGGGAGCGACTCCATTGTCTTTCTCCTTCGTAATTTTTTGGTATATATTTCAATCCACGCTCCCCACGAGGGGGAGCGACGTGCCCCATTTTGCCCTTGCCGAAGCTGTACCTATTTCAATCCACGCTCCCCACGAGGGGGAGCGACGGCACCAAGACCGTTGTTAAATGTAAAGAAGGTACAATTTCAATCCACGCTCCCCACGAGGGGGAGCGACTTTGGAGCTTGTTTGAGAGAGGGAGGAATAAATCAATATTTCAATCCACGCTCCCCACGAGGGGGAGCGACTCGATTTATCCGGTATATTTGGAGCAATATAATAATTTCAATCCACGCTCCCCACGAGGGGGAGCGACCAATTGTTGATTTAGGCAATAATTATGCAACAACCATTTCAATCCACGCTCCCCACGAGGGGGAGCGACTTATCAATGGGTTTAGGTCGCGTGCGGAACGCCCATTTCAATCCACGCTCCCCACGAGGGGGAGCGACAGATACATTATACAAAGTATTAGCAGCTAATGCAATTTCAATCCACGCTCCCCACGAGGGGGAGCGACGCGACTCTCGGGAGTTCTACATCTTGTCCTTGCGATTTCAATCCACGCTCCCCACGAGGGGGAGCGACATGTCGATTTTCCTTCAACAACGCCTTTGGCAAATTTCAATCCACGCTCCCCACGAGGGGGAGCGACTCCATTGTCTTTCTCCTTCGTAATTTTTTGGTATATATTTCAATCCACGCTCCCCACGAGGGGGAGCGACATATACTTGGGCTTATAACGATGTCTGAAATACGCATTTCAATCCACGCTCCCCACGAGGGGGAGCGACTATCAGCCGCTAATGAAAAGATTGGTATGATAATATTTCAATCCACGCTCCCCACGAGGGGGAGCGACTCTTCCAAATTCTTCTTCATTTCTTCATATGATACAATTTCAATCCACGCTCCCCACGAGGGGGAGCGACATTATCTTCAGTCGTCTTTATAGCAAGTACGCCAATTTCAATCCACGCTCCCCACGAGGGGGAGCGACCGACCATGATTTTGTATTGCCCCATGTTTGTGATATTTCAATCCACGCTCCCCACGAGGGGGAGCGACATCCTCCAAAATTCGCACGCGGTCGCCCGCGTTAAATTTCAATCCACGCTCCCCACGAGGGGGAGCGACTAAATCACGCGCGATTTATATACTAAAAAATTACATTTCAATCCACGCTCCCCACGAGGGGGAGCGACTTGACAGCATAGGGACGGACTTGCTGGGAGGTGGATAAGATTTCAATCCACGCTCCCCACGAGGGGGAGCGACATGCACACGCACCCGCTGAGGCACGGGGAGGGAGAATTTCAATCCACGCTCCCCACGAGGGGGAGCGACTATAGGCGTATATATTGGTGGCAATATGGTGATTATTTCAATCCACGCTCCCCACGAGGGGGAGCGACGGTATAACCAAAACGAATCTGTTGCAGTTGGCGTGGGATTTCAATCCACGCTCCCCACGAGGGGGAGCGACCAAATGCCAATATTAAAGGGCAATCTTGCAAATATTTCAATCCACGCTCCCCACGAGGGGGAGCGACGGCAAATGGTTTGAAAGTGCCGATACGATAAAAATTTCAATCCACGCTCCCCACGAGGGGGAGCGACGTGCGCTCGGTATTACTACGATTGAAGAAGGAAAGCAATTTCAATCCACGCTCCCCACGAGGGGGAGCGACGTTCTCCCGCTAATGCTTCTGGTCGTAGATATTACATTTCAATCCACGCTCCCCACGAGGGGGAGCGACCTTTTGGAAAGGAAAAAAAGAAAATGGAAAAGAGATTTCAATCCACGCTCCCCACGAGGGGGAGCGACGATATAACCTAAAAAAATAGAAAGGTTTTAGAAAATTTCAATCCACGCTCCCCACGAGGGGGAGCGACAGTTGAAAGCTTTGATAAAGCGAACGAAAAATATATTTCAATCCACGCTCCCCACGAGGGGGAGCGACGATTGTTTTGAAGATTTGTGTGCAGCAAATGCCATATTTCAATCCACGCTCCCCACGAGGGGGAGCGACAAGGAGTATCTGCAATGGGAAAAATATCCGATACATTTCAATCCACGCTCCCCACGAGGGGGAGCGACTTATCCGCGCGCTGGACAGCCAGAGGGGCACAGGATTTCAATCCACGCTCCCCACGAGGGGGAGCGACTGCATATGTACCGCGACCGTAACGACGGCAAGCAATTTCAATCCACGCTCCCCACGAGGGGGAGCGACAACAGCGCCGTGCGCATAATCGCTGCGGCGCTGTCAATTTCAATCCACGCTCCCCACGAGGGGGAGCGACCTCCCATGCGGCATACCCGTCAGCCTTTGCGGGTATTTCAATCCACGCTCCCCACGAGGGGGAGCGACCCTCCGTTTATGTTTGTGATAACTACATCGCAAAAATTTCAATCCACGCTCCCCACGAGGGGGAGCGACGCGCATAAGTATTATGACGGCGCAAGCCCCTACGAATTTCAATCCACGCTCCCCACGAGGGGGAGCGACATCAACGCCTGATGTTCTTCGCGCTATTTTAGTATTTCAATCCACGCTCCCCACGAGGGGGAGCGACTATTTGTCAACCGACGATCCTGTGCTAATGCCTATTTCAATCCACGCTCCCCACGAGGGGGAGCGACACCTTTGCCCAGAGTGCATACAAGGTGCAAATCCTATTTCAATCCACGCTCCCCACGAGGGGGAGCGACGCATAGAAAGCGCCCAATCTTGGCATGAGATGATTATTTCAATCCACGCTCCCCACGAGGGGGAGCGACGGGTGATGCCTGGATATTCGACTGGCTAAACTGGAGATTTCAATCCACGCTCCCCACGAGGGGGAGCGACGCGAAGCCATGTGCCGGACGGCGTTGTGCCTCCGCATTTCAATCCACGCTCCCCACGAGGGGGAGCGTGGATTGAAATGCGGAGGCACAACGCCGTCCGGCAC
>ERZ1026844.1072-NODE-1072-length-17491-cov-7.342166_pt1 | contig 17491 bp, 13 predicted proteins | sample MGYA00380152_ERZ1026844 | MGnify/ENA primary metagenome ERZ1026844 (study PRJEB33269, sample SAMEA4719788) | human gut metagenome | biome: human-associated habitat; feature: organic feature; material: feces | place: Cameroon | collected 2013-10 ... | reverse complement strand
CACGTTGCGAAAGAGCGGAGATTTCCGGCAAGATTTCCGCTTGCGGCACTGTAAAAAACGTCCCTTTGGAGTTATGTTATATTGAATGTACACAGCAACTTCAAAGGAACAGATTATTTTGGAACTCAATCTCAATAAATTCCGGTCGCAGCTGAAATCCGCCAACCTCGCGGCGCGCACCGTCCTGCAGGCGGTGTTCGGCTCCGGGAAACCGGCCGACCGCGTGCTCTCCGCGTGGCTGCGCGAAAACCGGCAGTGCGGCTCCCGCGACCGCCAGTTCATCGGCGAAGCAGTCTACGCGATGCTCCGCTACTGGGGATTGCTGCGCAAATTCCTGCCCGCCGAACGGCTCGCCGAAATCGAACGCGGTGAAATCCGGCTGGCCCGCCTCGAACTCGACGCGCTGCTCTTCGCCGCGCTTTACCTCGATTACCGGAATCTGCCCGCCGCCGACGCGATCGCCAGAGAGCTCGGCTTCCCGTGGCCGAAACCGGACCGGGAAGCCCGGAATCAACTGCTCGCCCGCGCCGGGGCGCTCGGGAAAATCTTCGGCGTCGATGCCGTTTTTGCCGACGGCGACCTGCTGCCGCAGTGGATCGCAACGCACCTGCCCGAAGGTTTGGACCGTGAACGTTTTCTGGCCGATCTCGCGGCCCGGCCGCCGATGTGGCTCAGGATGCAGACCGCCGAAACCGACCATCTGGTCGCCGATCTCTCCGCTGCGGGGCTGTCCGTCAGCCGCCACGGCAAAATCGCCGACGCGGTTGCCGTGACCGGGCGGGTCAACCTTTTCACGCTGGACGCGTTCCGCAACGGTCTCTTTGAAGTGCAGGACCTCGCCAGCCAGTGCATCGGCCTCGCCGCCGCCCCCAGGCCCGGCGAACGGTGGCTGGACGCCTGTGCCGGAGCCGGCGGCAAGACGCTGCAGCTCGCCGCGCTGATGAACCGCACCGGCACGGTGGTCGCCACCGACATCCGCAGCTATAAACTCGACGACCTGCGCACCCGCGCCCGGCGGGCGGGCTTTCCGAACATCCGGACCCGCGAATGGGACGGCAAGCCCTATCAGGGGAAACAGGCCGCCAGATTCGACGGCGTGCTGGTCGATGCGCCGTGCAGCTGTTCCGGCGTATGGCGGCGCAACCCGGACGGACGCTGGACGCTGAAGGCGGAGGAACTGGCCGACATCACCCGGGTCCAGTTCGAAGTCCTGACCGCGGCGGCTCCGGCGGTGAAACCGGGCGGCGTACTGATCTACGCGACCTGTTCACTGTTCCCGGAGGAAAACGGCGGTGTGTTGGAGCGTTTCCTCGCGGCCCATCCCGAATACACGCTTGAGGATTTCCCGAATCCGCTCACCGGCGAACCGACCGGCGGCACGCTGCAGGTTTTCAGCTACGACGGCGATTGCGATTCGATGTTCGTCGCCCGGATGCGGCGGCAGGAGGCGCTGGAAGATGCAGCCCTTTAACATCGTGCTCGTCGCGCCGGAAATCCCGCAGAATACCGGTACGATCGGCCGCCTCTGCGTCTCCACCGAAACCCGGCTCCACCTGGTCAGGCCGCTCGGTTTTTCACTGGAGGATAAATATGTGAAACGCGCCGGCATGGACTACTGGCCGCACCTTGACCTCACCATCTATGAGAACTGGGAGGAGTTTCTGAAAAAGAATCCCGAAGCGAATCTCCTGTTCATCTCCACAAAAGGAGAGACCTGCTTCTGGGATGCGCAATACCGTCCCGGCGACTATCTGGTGTTCGGCCGGGAGTCGAGCGGGCTGCCGCCGGAATTTTACGACCGTTACCGTTCCCGGCTTTACCGGATTCCGATGAACGGCCGGTTCCACCGCAGTCTCAACCTCGCCAACGCGGCCAGCATCGTGCTGTACGAGGCGCTCCGCGTCAACCGTGAAGGAGTATTCCATCCATGAACAACCCGGTCAAACTGATCGTCTATGCCATCCTCGGCCTGGTCGCCCTCGGAATCGTGATCGTATTGATTCCGGTTCTGATCGCAGTCGGAATCGTGCTGATGATCCTGCAAAGCTTTTTCGGCGTGAAGGTCGCGAAATTCCAGTGGGGGAATTTCCAGAGCCGGAAGCGCCCTGCCCCGTCTCCCGATCCCGAGCCGGAGGTCCCGGCCAGTGAAGCGGTGATCGACGCCGAGGTGGTCGACCTCCCCGACGAACCGGCCGCCCGCCTCAAAGACGACGAACGGTAATCCTGTTTTCCGGCGGGAGATGACTTCTGTTACGGAGGGGCGGCAGCCGTCGCGCCCGCCGCCTCTTTTCCCCCATCCCGCACACGGATAAATCATGTCCGCCTGCCGGAAGCCGGCCGCTTCCCTTTCCCCCGCCATCGGAGAGATTCAAACCGGACATTTTTCATTTTTCTTTCCAAAAATTCTTTTTCCCTATTGACAAAGCGTTTCGAGTTTGGTATAATACTAGTATCATTATTAACATAAAATGTAAAAAAAGACCGGCCTCCATGAGCATTCGGGAAGAGATCACGCACCATTTCCGGGAAGGAATCCAGACCGGCAGATATCTGCCGGGCGCCCCGCTGCCCTCCTCCCAGACGATCGCCGAGCAGTTCCGCACCACGCCGCCCAATGTGCAGCGGGCGTTGACGCTGCTGGTTGAGGAGGGGCTGATCGTGCGCGAACCGCGGATCGGCACTTTCGTCCGGGAAAAGCGGCGGCAGTTGACCGGGGTTGCGATCTACCTGCCCGACTTCGCCCACGGCGGCATCTTCCCCTTCCGCCGTCTCTATTTGCGGATGCTCGAAACGGAGCTGATCCGGCGCGGACTCCATTGCCGCATCGTGGTGGACAACGCCGGCGGCAATGGCCTGCAGGAACTGCGCCGGCTCGCCCGGAGCGGAGCCGTCCAGGCGGTCGCCTTCGTCGACCTGTGCAAGGAAAACATCGCCGAGCTGATCAAGCTGCCGATTCCGGCGGTCGGACTCTCCACCAATCCCGCGGTGCCGCATGTGGAGATCAATTACGGGCGGTTCCTGAAACCTCTGGCCCGCGCTTTCCGGCAGGCGGGATGCCGCCGGGTCGCGGCGATCACCTCGCTGGACCCGGAATTCATCCGCAACCAGCCCGGCAACCACGGACTGCCGTGGATCCGCAGCATGGTCGAGCCGCGCTTCGCCGAAACGGGAATTTCGCTGATCCACAATCTCACATTCGATCATTTGATCGATTTCCCGCCGGATCAGTACGATACGCTGGCCTACCGGGAGTTTATGGAGGTCCGGGCCCTGCCGGAACAGCCGGACGGGCTGCTGATCTATCCCGACAGCCTGCTGCCCGGCGTGATGACCGCCATGGTGAAGTGCGGAGTCGATCCGGTCCGCGATTACCGGCTGGTCGCCATCCATCGCAACCGGGAGTTTCCGCGGCTCTTTCCCGGCCCCTGCCTCTGGCTGGAACTCAGCGTGGAACAGATGGTGCATGAAACCGTTGAATTGATTTTCCGGCGTTACCAGGGGGAGGACATCCGAAAAACAGTAATTGAACATCGGCTGGTACCAAGTTCCGGGGCGTAAGCGGCAAGGTGCCGCGGCCGAGTGCGCACGCCAATGCCCCTCCGGGGGGCGTGCGGCGGCTGGCACTGGCGAGCTTTGGTTGGTCAGCAAAGCCCCTCTGGCGTAGTGAGCGCAGCGAACGTTGAAGAGTTGACGGGCGCAGCCCGACAAGTAAGGCCCGCTAGGGCCGCCCGCGAATGGAAGTGCTTGGCAAGTCAACGGTAGTTCCGAGGCGAGCGGGGAGGTCCGGACGGGCGATCGTGCACGCCGCAGGCGGGCAGGCCTTGAAAAGGCCCTCCGGAGCCATCCGCATAAGACGTAACGCCCGGTTTGTTGCCTGTAATGGCATGGAAAGGTAGCTAAACGTATGAGTGACTGCATGATCACGTGCGACTGGAAAGCGGAGCTGAAGCTTACTCCCGCAGAGCGGGAGCAAGCCCTTCAGGCTCCGCACTCCAAAGACGCTTCGCGTCGGGGGAAATCAATGAAAATATTTTACAAGTCAACGTGTTGCCCGCAATGGTCTTAAAAACAATCGATTTACAGCGGAGGTGAAAATGAGTGACAAGCGAAAGGATAAACAAATGCGACAAGTGAAACGCACCCGGCACATTGACATGCCCGGTATGATGCGCCGGAATTTTACTCTCATTGAGCTGCTCGTGGTGATAGCGATTATTGCGATTCTGGCGGCGATGCTGCTGCCCGCGCTGAACAAGGCGCGGGATAAGGCGCGCGCAATCAAATGCCTGAATAACCAGAAACAGTTCGGCACGGCTTTCATCTCCTATGCCGACTCGAACGACGGCCAGATTCCGTGCGCGTCCTTTTCCGGCAACGCCTCGCCTTACTGGATGCACAACCTGGTCGAAACCGGACTGCTGCCCGGCCGGGTCGACGCCGGAGACAATATTTCGGTCTCCGCGCAGGGAATCTGGAACTGTCCCGCCAACGGCGAACAAACCCGCTACTTCGGCAGCAAGGCGCTCCGCGCGGAGATGAGCTACGGCGCCAACGGCTTCGCCTCTTTCAACAAGAATACGGGAACCAATAACTTTGAGACCTACGACGGATTCCTCGGCGCCAAGATTTCGCAGATCAAATCGCCTTCCACCAAATATGCGATGATGGATGCGAGCAGCTACCGCCTCGACTATCACACCAACAGTGGCAAGGTTCAGGAGACCGACACCGCCGGAACCTGGCCGAACGGCGTCGAGTTCGTCGATTACCGCCACAGCAACGGCGTCAACATCCTTTACTCCGACGGACATGCCGCCGCGAACATCGGCATCGTCTACGGCGGGCACCCGTTCCGCAACACCTACTGGCGGGCCCGCAAGACTCCCGGAACTTCCGACAACTGAATTTAAATCACCTCAAGGAGAAATTCACCAGATGAAACGATTGCTTGCTTTACTGATGTTCGCCGCATTCGCGGCGACCGCCGCCGTCCCGCTGCCGGAGCTGAACTGGGTTCCGGGCAGCGACTGGCTCAATGTGAAAAGTTTCGGGGCGAAAGGCGACGGGACCACCGATGACACCGCCGCGCTTCAAAAGGCGTTCGACGCGGTTCAGGACGGAACCGTAATCTACTTCCCGCCCGGCGTCTATCCGGTCAGTTCCGAACTCGTCATCATCAAAAAGCCTCCGTTCAAGGGCAAGGAAAAGCGGCTGCTCGGCACCGGCATCTACGGCCACGGCCGCAACACCGTGCTGCGCTGGCAGGGGAAAGCGGACGGCACCATCCTGCGTGACCGGGGCATGCTCCACTGCCGGATGATCGGCCTCACCTTCGACGGAAACGGCAAGGCGGCCGCCGGACTCAACCACGACAACGACAACAAGTTTGAAACCCACCTCTATTACGCGTTCTGCGAATTCCGCAATTTCTCGAAGTTCGGCGTCCTCTCCGAAAAGAACAGCATCGACGGCCTTTCGACCGCCGAAATCGCATTCGAGCACACCATCTTCGACAACTGCGGCACCGCGATCAGCTTCACCTCCTTCAACGACTACAACTACACCTTCGACGGCTGCCGCTTCACCAATAACAAGGCGGTCGCGGTCGAGTGCGTCAACGGCAACTTCTACGTCCGCAACAGCCGCTTTGAGAACAACGGCACCGACGTGGTCGCCAATCCGGAACACGCCTCCAGCATCCGCCGCTCCGTGTCGGTCAACGCCGGAACTTTTCTGAAATTCGGCAACTCGGTCAGTCCGATGACGGTCGAAAACTGCTATGTCGCCGACTGGCGAGACGCGGCGGCGATCACCTCTTTCGGCGCGCCGCTGACCCTCTTCGACAATACCTTCCGCCACGCCGACGCACAAAAAGCTCCGCTGCAGGCGAACCGCAACCAGTTCCTGCTGCTGGCCGCCAACACGCTGCTGGGCCCGTCCCGGCTCACCGCCGGAGAATCGCCCCGCGCCATCACCGTTCCCCTGCCGGAAGGCGCGCTCCCGCTCAATGCCGACACTGATTTCATTCCGGCGGAAGTGAAACTGCCGACCGCACTCTTTGACGCGAAAACCCAATTCGGCGCCAGAGGCGACGGCCGCGCCGACGACACCGAAGCGATCCGGAAGGCGCTCGACGCCGCCAGAAAGCACGGCAACGGCGCAATCGCCTACCTGCCGCGCGGCATCTACCGCACCACCCGTCCGCTTGAACTCACCGGCAGCGGTTTCGGCCTCGGCGGCAGCGGTCTGTATTCGGAGATTCTCTTTGCGGGCAAGCCCGAAGAGAACGCAATCAACGTCCGTCCCTCCGGCGAACTGCTGCTGGACAACTTCGCGGTGAACCGGTACGGCCTGAAGTTCAATGCCGACCGCACCGTTTCCGGCTTCGGCGGCACCGGCGCGGACATCCGGCAGTTCCCGTCGGAAACCGGTTCCCGCGTGACCTACCACAGCGTTTACGTACGCGGCAAGTATTCGCACATGCCTTTCCTGCTCGGGTTCCGGCTGGAAAACCTCACCGCCCGCGACACCGTGATCCTCGACAACATCGAGGGGAACATCCACGCAATCAACTCCGGCGCGGCCACGATTTTCGCCCCGGTCAGCTACGAGGGAACCGTCTGGATCAAGGGCAAAGCCTCCGGCGGCATCTTCGGAATCATGACCCGCCTCGCCACGCTGTCGGAGTACAGCATTCATCTGGAAAACAGCAGTTCCCTGATCGCCAGTGACTTCTACATCGAGCAGGCGATTGCGCGCACCATCACGCTCAAAGGCGGCGACGGAGACGCTCCGGGACGGGTCACGCTCGGCCTCGCCAAGCTGGACATCAACCGCGACGGCAACGCCTCGATGGCCGACGAACTGGTCGCGATCGACCGCTACAACGGCGAAATCAACTTCATCGCGTCGCAGCTTTACCCGCCCAGGTATCCGGCGAAATTCACCGTCGCCGGGGATAAGGCCAGACTCGGCATTTTCAGCAGCTTCTTCTATGTGAAGAGCTTCCGGCTGGTTCCGGAGAACCTGCCGCTCGAACTGCTCGCGACCGGCGGCAGCAGTGAATTCAACAAGGCGGCGCTGACGCTTCCCGGGGCCGCCCACAACCCGGCCGCCGCGGTCAACGCGCTGCTCGACCTCCGCCGCCTCGGCAGGCTCGACTGGCAGTTGAACTATCCCGCCCTGCTTGCCAGATAATCCTCCTTTCTCCCGGAGTTATGCTCCGGGAGAAACCATGCGATTTGCATTTCCGCAACTCGTATGCTATATTTTTTTATATGAGCGAAACCTTATATCGATTATGTCTTTGCCTGCTGCTTGCGACGGCTGCTTTTTTCTGCCTGAACACCGCAGCCGCCCCCGTGTCTTTGCCGGACGAGCCGGAGGAATCCCTCGAAACGGTGTTTTCCGAACGGTTCCACGACGAAGTTTCCCGGACTTTCGCACACTCCCCCGAACCGGTTGAAATCGAGTTTTCACCGATCCCCGGCCTTGCGGCGTTCCAGTTGCAAAGCGTCCGGATTCCCGTTGAACTTCCCGTGAGCGGCTACCGCTTTCCGATCCCGCTGCGTCGCTGAAAAGATCCGTTTTTCTTTTGAAATTCAGATTTTTTTTCAACAACAACAGGATTGAATGGTTTTATATGACTCTTCTTATCGTCAGCATCGCCGTGGCGATGTCCGTTTCGTTTCTCTGCTCGGTCATGGAGGCTGCGCTGCTCAGCATAACCCCGAGCAAAATTGCCCTGATCGCCGAAAAACGCCCCCGGATCGGCAGCATCTGCCGCCGTTTCAAGGAGGATATCGAAAAACCGATCGCCGTGATCCTGATCCTGAACACCGCCACCCACACCTTCGGCGCGGCCATCGCGGGCGCCCAGTTCGACAAGCTCTTCGGCAGCAGCTACATCTGGCTGTTTTCGCTGATCTTCACCGTGCTGATGGTGCAGTACACCGAAATCCTGCCGAAAACGCTCGGCGTGCGGTTCAACCGCCACGTGATCGCCGGTACGGCCAATACGCTGCGCGTACTGGTCTGGCTGCTCTCGCCGGTGATCGCGCTGGTGCACCTGATCAACCGCCCGTTCGAGCCGGCGGAAAACAAGAGTGAAGAGGAAAACGACGAAACCATCCGCGAGATCGGCGCGCTTGCCGCCCACGCCCGCGAAACCCACCAGCTCTCCTCGACGCAGGAACAGATCATCCGCAACGCGCCGGAACTGGCGGATCAGGTTGTCACCGAACTGATGACGCCGATGGATAAAATCCGCATGCTCTCCGACACGATGAGCCGCGACGAAGTGCTCAGCCGCATCGCTCAGGAGCGCCACTCCCGCTATCCGGTCTGCCGGAACGGCAACCCGGGGGAGATCGTCGGCAGCCTGACCGCCCGCGACCTGCTTTTCCACACCGGAGAGTGGCGGCAGTTGATCCGGCCGGTCCACTACGTCAACTCCGGGGTTTCTTTGCTGGAGTTGCTTGAAAATGTAGACGGGCTGGATTCCAGGCTGCTGCTGGTCCGGGATTCCGGCAACCGGATCGCCGGGATGCTGACCTCCAACGACATCCTGCTGCACCTGGCCGGAAAACGCTTCCCGGTCCGTCAGGTGGCGTAGCCCGCAAGCGGTTACCGGCGGTTGGTTTTGTAGCGCAAAGCCAACCGCACTCCGTAAAAACAGCGCGGCGGGCCGGCCTGATCTTTTATTCGACCGGATACGGTATGGCGACGTGCGGGTGGCGGGCGTTTCCCGACATGTGATCGTGCCGCAGCCGCGCGACGTCCAACCGCGCTTGTCGTGATTTCACCGGTATATTTCTTTTCCATCCAGTTCCGCCTTCCTTTTGTATCCGTACCGCCCTCGAATCTTTCAGCTTCCTTATCAAATTTAAATGGAGCAGCGGGAACTCCACAGCGATTGACTAAATTAGGATTTGCCAGCTTATGCCAGCCGAACCTGACGGAAATCGGCTCGGGAACCAGAGGAGATGCAATGATAAGCCTTTCATGGTCAATTGTCCCCTCCGCCTGATGAAATATTCCATCTTTTCCGGCGATTTCAAGATGATTCAACGGTTTGCCATCCCGGGACTTGAGTCCATTCGGATCGGCAAACTCCACGACAACGTGTTCCACCTCGAAAATTGCCCGTTGCGCCATTGGCGAAAAACCGGCAGAATCTCCTTCAAATTCCCGTGCCTGGATCACTCCGGCAATCCGTGTTGCCAACGGACGCTTGTCTTTCGGATGAATATCCGCAGGATCTCCAAGATCAGAGGTCACCACCAATGCCGCATTGCGGTCCGTTTTCACAAAACATTGCTGCGCCCGGCGCAATTCAGGGATAATGCCGGGATCTTCCCCCCAATAATCGAAGGGCGGTAACTGAACGATATAAAACGGCAGTTGAGGATTATGGAAAAGTTTTCTCCACCCGCCAGTCAACGCACGCAATTTTTCCGCATATAACATTCCCTCTGTATGATTTCCTTCCCCCTGATACCAGATCACTCCCCGGAACTGAAACGGCGTAACCGGCCAGACCATCGCATTGAAAACCAGGGCCGGCAGTCGATTCAATCTGCCCTGATACGTTCCCCGGGGCCAACTTGTCATACGTGCGATTTCAGCTTCGGCCCATTCCGCAGTCTTGCGCAAAGCGGGAACGGACCGAAACGCAGGCGGATATGTCCAAACCTCAATCCGGGTGCCGCTCATGCTGTTGTCAATGATTCCGACGGGAACATCGAGGTTCCGCTGTAGTTCTTCCGCCAGGAGAAGCGGAAGCGCTCCCATCATCGGCGCATTATCCGGCCGAACAGTCTGCCATGATTTCACCAGCAATTCACGCGGTTCCCGACTCCACGCCGGTTCAATCTTCAACATCCGAATTGACCGGTTCTTCTGCCGGGCGGCTATTTCGGTTCCGCCTGCCGCATCTTTCACGCAGAAGTACATATTCGATTGGCCGCTGCAGAGCCAGACGTCTCCAACCAATACATCATAAAATTCAAGACGTGTATTTCCCTGCACCGACAGAGTACGCCCCTCCCGGCAGGCTTCCAACGGTTCAGGCCGAATCTGCCAATTGCGATTTGAATCGACAACAGTCTGTCTGCGCTGTCCGGCAAATTCAACGGTAATCTGCTCCCCGGCATCCCCACGCCCGGCCAGACGTAACGGCACATCCCGCTGCAATACCATGAAATCAGAAAAAACGGGCGGCATTTCCACAGCGGCCGAAGCGATCCCCGCTCCCAGCAATATCAGGACTCTCCAGACTTTCATACCATCCATCCCTTTTCCTATTCGGCAACCATCACATACGGAAATAATTCCGGCTGTTTATACTCGGCCAGCCCCGACGCGATACGCATAAAGCTCTCGCGCCCGCCTCCGTCGTTGTCGTTCACCACCAGATTGAAACGGAATCCGCTTTGCGCCGTTCCGGGAGTAACCCCCAATGCCCGGAATGGAAACTTCGCCTGATACGTGGTGACCGTTCCTTTCCGTTCCGCAATCAGGCGGAACTGTTTCGCAACCACGGCGGGAGCAAAGCCGTAAGCGGCCCGCCATATGAACACCTCACTCGTTCCGTCCTCCAGCCGGGACAGGCCGATTTCCCAGAAACCGCGCTGGTTCGGGAACGCCAGCCCGATCTGCACATTGTCCCCCTGCCAGACTGCCGCGCCGCGAAAAGGCTGCACATGAATATCATCGCGCACTGCAACCGAAAGCTCCAGCGCCTCCGCATCCGCCGCCAGCCGAATTTCGGCGGACAGATCCTCCGGCCCTTTCCAGACCAGATGCGACATCGCCGGGTCGTTGCGGAAAAAACTTTGCACCTGCCCGACCCGGTCAAGCCGGAAATCAGGCTTGCGATCCGGTCTGTCCGCGGCAGGAATCGCCACCGCCGCCCGAACCGTCAGGCTCTCCTCGCCTTTCCACGGCGTGCCGGAAACCGCATACCGCAGGCGGATCACCGCCGGTTCTTGCCCGGCGGCACGGAAAGTTCGGCCTGTAACGGCCACACAATTCCAACGCCGCTTTTCTCCCGCTTCCAGCCGGAAGCGGCGCAAAGTTTCCCCCTGAAACTCCAGCCCGGCCGGAGCGGTGAGCGCCACTTCAAAATCGGCAGCCGTACCCAACGGGTTCTCCAGCAGCACCGTCACCGGATACTCCCTGCCCGGCACCGCCAGACCGCCCCCCGCCAACTGGACCGGACACCCGGCGATTTCACTTTTGTGCGCCTCAATCAACCGGAGCGTCGCCGGTTCCGGGCCGATTTCAAACAACAGAAGCCCGTTTACAAGCGGCAGCGGTTCGATATTGCCCATCAGGTCGATCCGTTCGGCGCGGCGGGCGTCGGTCCGCACCGCGACCGGGCGGCAGCCATAACCGGAGTTTTCACTCCACCCCGGCAGCAGAAGCGTGTTTCCGCTCCGAAAGGTGAAAAGCCATAAATTCTTCGCGCCGGCAACCTGTTCCTGACGCAGAAACTCCGCCCCGGAGAACGTCCCGGCCAGCATATTGTAGACCGCATAGACCGGTTTCGGCTGGAAATCGTGAGTCAACATGCCGTAATTGTGTTCGCCGTCCGTCTTGCTGTAACCGTCGTCGCGAAGATCGTACCAGTTGTAGCCGATCGAACCGCGGCTCCACGCGTAAAGCAGCTTTTTGAACAGCGCCTCGGCCTGTTTGCGTTCACCTCCCTCGGTGGACGTAAGGGCGGTTTCATTGGCATACCACGGTTCCGTCACGCCGAGTTTCCGGCGCATCGGCAGCAGATTCAGGTCAACCAGCTGCGCGAAGTACGGAAAATCGCCGTGACCGTGAAACGCATGCACCTGATAACTGCCGCGGCCTTCCGCCAGAATCCGCTTCTGCCGATCCGGATCGGCAAGCATCTGCGGCAACGTGACGCTGGTTGCGAAACCGCCGGTCAGCACGACCGCTTCGGGCGCGGCCAGCTTGATTTCAGTATAGGCGTTTTTCAGCATCTCCACATACCGGTCGGAACCGAACGGAGCGAAGCCGGGCAGATCCGGTTCGTTCCAGACCTCCCAGAAGCGAATGCGGTCCCGGTAACGTTCCACGGTACGGCGCACAAAATTCCGCCACGCATCCTGTCTCGGAAACTGCTCCCGGTCCCGCGCCCAGAGCGGCGAATAAGCGAGAATCGCATTCAGCTCAATCCCCCGTTTGCCGAACGCTTCAACGATATGGTCGAACAGCGAATAGTTCCAGATGCCCGGCTCAGGCTGGATCAGGTTCCACTCCGTATCATTGCGCATCACTTTGGCGCCGCAAAGCCCGGCTGCTTCGGCCTCCAGTTCCCTGACACGTTTTCCCCACCGCTCCGGGTGCGAACAGACCCCGAACAGGAATCCTTCGGCCCGCCCCGGCGTCGGCCCGGCCGGTTTCAGGTAGGCGAAACTGTTTGAAACCTGCCGTTTCTCCTCCGGGACCGATCGATCGCTCAGCGTGCAACGTATTCGATGCCAGCCGAACCTCTCCGGCTTCCAGTCGAGCGGCAGGCACCGCCGTTCCCCCGGAAGCAGCCGGAGCGTTTTCTCCAACACCTTGCACCTGCCGTGGTAATCCATGATTTCCAATCCGGCGGCCAGTTCAACCGGCCGGTCCGTAAGCGTATTGGTAAAAGTGACGGCCAGCGCCCTTTCCTCTCCCAGCTTCAGAACCCGCACCCCGTTGCCGGTTTCCACCCGGAACCGCACCGCCTCCGCCGGAGTCAGTTCCCGGCTCAACTCCGCCTGTTCCAAAGTCACCCGCGCCTGACGCGACGGCAGGAAAAGTTTCAGGCACTCCACCGAAACCAGCCCGGAAAATTCCCGCAGCGCTTCCCGCAATGGGAAACGCAACTCATTCTCCCCCTGCTTCAACCGCTGTTTCGGCAGCAGCCGGACTTTTCCGGTCGAATCGCGCAGCTCCGGGGCGAACTGCGCCTCCCCCGAATCCAGCCGGCCCCGGAACCGCATCTCGCGGGGACGGCCGAATGTCTCAAGCAGCAATCCCCGATCGCGCAATATCACAATCTCGGCGGCGGCGTCGACCGTCAGCGAATCGGCCTCCTCAACGACGCGCGCCCTCCCCCGGTGAGCCTGAAGCTGCCACAATTCATCCTCACCGAACGAACGCCACACTTCCCGTGCCGGGAATCGGAGATGACGCCCCGCCTCAAAAGTCAGTCTGCCCGGCTCAATCGCTCCCACGCCGCTCCCCGCAGCGAAATCGAATCCCAGTCCCGCCACTTCCAACGGCAGCTCCGGCCTGCCGTTTCCGCCCCAGCAGTCGGAAAAATTATCCGCACTCACATCGAAAGACAACGCTCCATTCTTTTCTCCCGGCCTCTGCTTCCATTGGAACATTTCCCCTTTTTGATCGCGCAGCCGCAGGTTGATCGAACGGAGAGCGGCCGGTTCCGACAAATTCCGGTATTTCAACCGGAAAATCCCCTCTCCTTTCCCCGGAACCGGCACCGGTTCCGCCAGAAACAGTTCCGCGTATCCCGCCCGTTGCCCGTCCCAGCGCAAAACGGTTCCGCCATCCGCAGCCCGAGCCGCCGACTGCCCTCTTTCTTCCGCCTGGTACATCCATGTTTTCGCGACGCCGAAATCCGCCAACTCCGCCGCCCAAAGCGAAAAGCACAGCGTCATCCCCAACCAGAAACCGAACCGATATTTCATAATCAGAAGCTTTCGATTTTACCGTTGACCGCGATCTTCGTAAACCCGTATTCACGCATGCCGGAAATATTCCGCGCGCCGACATGGCCGTCGAAATAACCGAAATTCGCCTGCCCGTTGTGACTCAGCGAAACCGCCGCATTCTCACCGGTCCACCACGGATTGAACGCATGGAAACCGCGCCCCGCCTTCTCGCCGGAGACGATTGCGGTATCGGCAAGCAATATCACGCTGGTCGGATTTTTCAGCTTGGACAGAGCGTAATAGTTGCCGTTCGCATCCGAAAAACCGAACTGACCGCTCTCGGGAACGATCGACCAGTAATAAGCCGAATTCAGACTGACCCGGAAGGCTCCGTATGTATGCGCCCCCCACCAGTCGGTGTTCGTCGCGCCCTCCGGCTCCACCGGCTTCAGGTTCGAGGGGCAGTTCAGCACCTCCCGGGTGATGTAATTCAGATGAACCAGCGTATCTCCCCAGCGTTTCGGCTCCACCCGGTTGCGATCCCCCAGCATCCACTGCCGGTTGTCGTCGGCGTAGAAAATCTGCGCCTTCATCGCCTGTCCAAGCTGGTTCACGCAACTGGCGGAACGGGCCGATTCCCGCGCCTTGTTCAAAGCCGGCAGCAGCATCCCCGCCAGTATCGCAATGATCACAATCACCACGAGCAGCTCAATCAGCGTAAATTTTTCGATGGTCGGCCTTAAATGGCGGTATGCGGGGAGCGTGTCCGCCTCGTGCCGCGCCCCCTGCGTCCGGCAAGGTGCCGGGTACGGGGCGGTCGACAGGCGGTGGCGCGGTCGGCCGGCGGGGAAGGAAGATCCGCAAAGCCCTAATAGTTTTTGCTCCGACTTGCCGCTTGCAGAGCATTGGCCAAGGCGTAAGAGCTTGCAGAGAATGAGAGAAATGTTCAGATTGCTTGGTACGGGGAGAGACGCGGCGCAAGTCGCCGCTTTCTCTCTCCCGAGCCCCTCTCTTTTACGCAGAGCGACATAAAAAGAATCATTGTACATTCGGCGAACCTTCCTCATCAACGATTCAGGCAGTGCAGAGCAGATGCGGCATTCCATTTCATTCATATACGGTTCTCCTTGTGTTTCGGACAGTTGAATTTCGTTATCGTGCACACGCTGGCGCGCTCGGTGATCTTCGGGATGGAGAACAGGGCGATCCGTTCCCCTCCGTCGAACCGGTCCCACATGCGGTGAATTTCCCGTGCCAGCGCCGCCATGCTTTCCTGCTGATTCACGCCCACCGTGGTCAGCGGCGGATGCATGTAGCCTGCGCAGAGCGCCGAGCCGGAACCTACCACGCTGACCTCCTCCGGCACCCGCAGGCCGTGTTCCGACAAGGCGAGCAGCGCCCCCTGCGCCGCATATTCGCTGATTACGAACAAGGCGGTGAAATCCGCACCGTGCAGCTCCAGGTGACGGAACAGCGCATCATGCGCGATCGCCGGCGTATAGTTGCCGACCTCCGCTGTACACGGAATCCGCACCACCCCGCACTCCCGCGCCGCGGCGTACTCCACAAACGCTTCAGCCTCGATCCGGTTGCCGCCCACCGGAGCCTCCGCCGACAGAATCGCCAGTTTGCGGTGCCCTTTCTCTTTCAGGTAATCCACCAGAAGGCTCATGCCGAATTCATACTTGCGGAACGTGCAATGCAGCGACGCATCCACCAGATTCCGCCCCAGAAAGATCACGGGTTTGGAACTGTTTGCCGCAAAAACGATTTCCTGCGGTGTGATCGGGCGCGAGGGCGGGCAGACGATCAGCACGTCCGCCGGGGAGCTCTCCAGTTGCGGCACCAGGTCGCTGCGGTAATCATACGGTACGGAACCGAACTCATAATCACAGTCAAGTTTACCGAATTCATCCTTCAGATCCCGGGCCATCTCCCGCAGCTCCTCATTCACCCAGTCGTTGTAGTAAAAAACAACATGGCGGCGCTTGCGGAAACTGCGGACATAGAAACCGCACAGTTCCCGGTGTTCAAGCAACCCGTCCCCGGCAAGCTGCCGCAACGTCAGGTCGACCACCCGGCGGCTTACCTGAAAGCGGGAAACCAGTTCCCGGACCCCGTAAAATTTTCCCCCTGCCGGGAAACGGTTCAACTCATGAAGGAGCTGTGTGTAAAGCGCTCTGGCCCGTTCCTGCAACAACATCGCGATTCATCCTGTTTTATGACTCATTGCCTATATTATACCTTGACGTGCACACATGTTCCAAAAAATGTGCACATAAAATCATCAAAAAAAATCGGGCCGCGGCAGGAAGTTCTTTTCTTGGAAAAACCTTTATAATTCACATTGTTCACATTTTTTTTATAATCAGCTATTGACATTCGGTGCCGAGTATGGTATAATTAAAACAACAACAATTCACACTGTTAACATATTTTTTATTCATGAGCATTCGATACGAGATCACGGAACATTTCCGCAATGCGATCGTTTCCGGCCAATATCCCGGCGGCAGCATGCTGCCCTCCACCCAGAAAATCGCCGCCGATTTCAATACCAGAGCCGCGAATGTACAGCGCGCGCTGGCGCTGCTAGTCAAGGAGGGGCTGATCATCCGCGAACAGGGGGTCGGCACCCGGGTCCGCGGCTGTTCCGACGAGCTGCGTTCCATTGCAATCTATCTCAACAAGAACCACATGGAGGCGATGAACCACTATCGGCAGTACTACTGGACGCAGCTCTGCCGGAAGTTCAGGGCCGCCAGCATCGACTACCGGGTCGTGGTGGAGGATGAAAACGGCAACGGCTTCAGGACGCTGGAACGTCTGGCCGACTCCGGGGAAATTCAGGCGGTCAGCTTTCTGGAACTGGAACCGGAGGAGATCAAACGCCTTCAGCATCTTTCCGTCGCGGTCGCGGGGCTCTCCTCGACTCCGATCGGTTCGCACATTTGCGTGGACTACCGCTCCATCCTGAAACCGCTGATCCCGGAACTGGCCGGACGCGGCTGCCGGAATCTGGCGGTCATTTCGCCGCTGTTCACCCCGGAATTCCTGACCCGGAGCGGTCCGTCCTCTTTCGGCAAAAGCAACCTGAACCGGCTGGAACGATACGGCATCACCCTAAACCGGGAGCTGCTTCAGCCCCGCTCCATCTACGAGCTTTTCCCGGATAAGCTCGCGGTGCTGGGCTACCGGATGTTCCACCGGCTGATGGCGCTTCCGGAGCGGCCGGACGCCCTGCTGATTTACCCTGACCAGCTGCTGCCCGGCGTGCTGACCGCCGCCTATGAGCTCAGGATCGATCTGGAGCAGGAATTCCGCCTGATCGCGGCGCACCGGAACCGGGAGCTTCCGGAGCTTTTCCCGGTCAAGACGGTGTGGCTGGAAATCAGTCTCGACGAACTCGTGGAAGGAAGCATCCGCCTGCTGCTCAATGTTTTTCACCGCCGGGGCGAACAGGATCTCCTCGTCCAGCATCGCCTGTGCCACTCTCAGACCGATATGCACGAAACCGTATCGTAATCAACTGATCAAGGAGCAATTATGAAAAAGACACCTCATTCCGCCTCAATCGACGGACATTCCCTGCAGCGGCATCCGGCAATTCACTTTACGCTGATTGAGCTGCTCGTGAACACAACTTGTAAAATATACAATCATTCCACGACTGCCGCTCTGCGTAAAAGAGAGGGGCGCGGGGGAGAGAAAGCGGCGACCAGCGCCGCGTTTCTCCCCGTACCAAACGCTCTCAACCTCTCGCACACTCCCGGCAAGCTCTCACGCCTCCGCCAATGCTCTGCAAGCGGCAAGTCGGAGCAAAAACG
>ERZ1026844.1066-NODE-1066-length-17625-cov-3.588389_pt1 | contig 17625 bp, 22 predicted proteins | sample MGYA00380152_ERZ1026844 | MGnify/ENA primary metagenome ERZ1026844 (study PRJEB33269, sample SAMEA4719788) | human gut metagenome | biome: human-associated habitat; feature: organic feature; material: feces | place: Cameroon | collected 2013-10 ... | reverse complement strand
GTTCGACGGAACGTTTCATTATCGCAAATATGAACCGGAAGAAGAGATTCCAACTGATTCCACTGCCAATGAAAACCTCCTCAAATATCCGATGAATACAATTTCAATTTGCTTCTGATTCCCGCGCCGGGAACAGGAGAGTACGGCTTTTCACATGCGGAACCTGCCGCGACGGTTCTTTTTTTGCTCAACGATTTCGCGAATGTACAGAAATCAATTTGTCCTTTGTTGTTCTTGAACCGGAAGTAAAAGCACTTTATGATTATGTTTTTCAAAAAAATCAACCGCAAAAAGGAGCCATGTAAATGAAGAAATATATAACCGAACGAAAATGGAACCAACTGTATGACAGCCTGTCTGATGGGTTATGTGAAATCAATTCAGAAGGTGAAAGCAGCGAGTTTACGTCGGAGAATTACGTTTCATACCTTAACAGAGTTAAAAATATGTCGGATTACAGAATCATTGGAGTTCGCTATCAAATCAGAACTGTTATTGAGCGAGTGAAAGACAAACATCGCGATTACAAGTTAAACCATTTGAACCTTGGCAAAGCTGTTAATATGAAAAATAACGCTGAAAGCAGTAATTTTCAGATTAAAAATATATCCTGGGACATTCATTGGCAGATGAACAGGATGCTTGCCATCATTATTCGCGATTATCTCAGATTCTTTATAAAAGAAACGCCTGCAATCGGGAATTGTGTTCTGAACGATAATCCCGAGGGATTAAGCTATTGGGAAGCAGTCGATTCTAAAGATATAGATTTTGAAAAGCGTTGGAAAGACACTGTGAACAAGGTCGCCGACGAATTTGACGATCTGAGATTAAAAATAGAAGAATACGAGACCGACAATCAGGTCAGCGATGAAGAAATCCAAAACAGGACCGAAATCGCTTTCAAAGACCTTGCGTATATTTTTAATGATTTGAGTTGGTAAAACTATGGAAGAAAATGAATACAAGTGTACTCTTACAGAAGAATTTGCTGAATCGGCAAAAATCAAATGTACTATGTGCGGAAAACAGTTTGATATAGAGGATTTGTACCTTGGTGACAACAGATATGATATCTTTGTGAATTATCCGTCCAAGTATGATTTGAAACGATTACAATTCAATTTTTGCTGCGATTGTTTTGATAAAGTGCTTGATACTATCATTCCTATGTGTAAAAACGATCCGGTAGTTGATGACGATTGGTGGGATCATTGTCTTCATACTGTCGGAGGAAGAGCGTATATTTTTAAAGACATGGGCCCCGGCGGATCAAACGTTCCGCTGAGAAAGAAGCGGGTATATATAGACATGGACGGAGTACTTGCTGAATATAACCCTGCTGCGAATGTTGAGGAGATGGCGAAAGAAGGATATTTTCGTTCACTTCGTCCGAGAAAATCAATGGTGCTTGCGGTAAAAACCCTAATAAAAACTCAATTGACAGAGGTTTTTGTCCTCTCCGCCGTTTTGCCTCAATGTAAGGAACAGTCTGAAAGGGAAAAGAACGAATGGCTTAATAAGTTCTTGCCGGAGATTGACTCAGAACATAGACTGTTTACTGTATGCGGAAGGAATAAAGCTGAGATTATTAAGGACATTTCTGACAATGATATTCTCCTTGATGACCATAGCCCTAATTTGAAAGCGTGGATCGCCGCAGGTGGCAAAGCCATAAAAGTATTAAACGAGGGCAATGGAACAAAAGGAACGTTTGTTACTGGTCCCCGCATAAAGATAGAAAGACCGGAAGATCTCATATCAGCATTGCAGAGTATTTAGTATAATAGTAAAGCACCGAAAAAGGTGCACTGCATTTGTTACTATAATAATGAGGAAAAAAGCTACGGGAGGAAGAAAAGATGCAGTTTTTCAGAGTCGAGGGGTTTGTGGTTGATGAAAAATGGGCAGAAGGAAACGATAATAGGCGTGTGCTGCACGAGAAAGTCAGAAAGATTTCTATGCGCAGCAATTCCTTTAATCAGAAACTCAATCGAAAAGCATTTTTCTACGTTACAGACGCATCTGAAGACACCGTAACAATAGGGATCATATGCCGCGAATCAACTAACATCAGTAAGCAGATTTCTTCTTTTCTTAATGCGATTGAACTGGAGATTAAAGACATTTGCGTTGAAGAAATCACACTCAACGCTACTCGCAGCATGCTTCAGTGCGCAAACAGGAATGACTATATCGATGACGACGATGACGTTCTTGAGCTGTTCGATCTGGATAAACTCAACGGTAGGTTCGGCAGAGGTCTGGATTATGGCGAGAATATTATTGACGAATCAAATAAAACGGAGATTTATAAAGAAGCCGACCGTTATCTTGCAAGGGATACTTTTGTTCCCGAACTTGACCGGATTTTTGCGGGAAGATCCCGAGGCAAAACCACTGGTCATCCGGTTCACTATTTCGTTCAGACAGATGACCGAGAGACTCGCAAAGGCATGTATCGCCTTCTACTCCAGGCGCTTTACTTGAACGGGAGGCTTCGCAGCAAGAGGTACTCTTTTCTTGATTTCAGACCGGGTGATAGCTTTTCGATGACAGTATATGATTGTCTGTACAAGAGCAGTTTCGGCGGTGCGGTTATAGTAAGATATATTGCAAATGATGACACCGAAGATGATTATGCAACTTGCGGAAGAGAAACCATAGAGAACATTTGCGAAGTAATGAAGAAATACCGCAATCAGGTTCTTACCGTATTTTGTCTTCCTCGGGAATGTACTAAATCAAAAGATATCTTCTATGAGAACTTGGGAATCACCAGTTTTGTCGAACTGAAGGAAGAATTTGTTTCCGGAGACCGTGCGGAGCGTTTTCTCAAGATGCTTGCAAAAGACAACAAGATCAGAGCCGATAAAAAGCTGTTTGATAAACTTGAAGATGATAAAGGTTATTTGGCTCCTGATCTTCATGATCTGTTTGACGAATGGTACAACAATAAACTCAAAACAGGGGTTTACCCGCAGTACAAAGATATTGTTACTGCAAAACGAGAAGTAGCTAAAGCAGAGCCCAAAGGAACCGCTTATGACGAATTGATGGAAATGATCGGTATTGATGACGCCAAAAAAGTAATTGGACAAGCTCTGAACTACTACAAGGCTCAAAAACTGTTTGCGGATAAGGGGATGAAAGCTGACAGACCTGCAATGCATATGGTTTTCACCGGAAATCCGGGAACTGCCAAAACAACGGTTGCGAGACTGTTTTCACGGATAATGAAAGAAAACGATTTGCTTTCAAAAGGAAGACTTGTTGAAGTCGGAAGAGGCGATTTGGTCGGCAAATACGTTGGCTGGACAGCCCCTACAATTCAGAAAAAGTTTCGTGATGCTCAAGGAAGTGTATTGTTCATTGATGAGGCATACTCTCTTGTTGATGATAGAGACGGATCTTTCGGAGATGAAGCGATCAATACAATCGTGCAGGAAATGGAAAATCACAGGGATGACGTCGTTGTTATCTTTGCGGGGTATCCGGACAAGATGGAAAAGTTTCTTCAGAAAAACCCCGGACTCAGATCAAGGATTGCGTTCCATGTTCCTTTTGCGGATTATAACACCGCAGAACTCTGCGATATTGCCTCGTTGATTGCAAAGAAAAAGGGGCTGAGACTTACGGAAGACGCCCGCGAACGTCTTTCCGTTGTATTCGATGTCGCAAAAAACGATGATGACTTCGGTAACGGACGATACGCTCGTAATGTAATCGAAAAGGCAAAGATGGCGCAAGCGAGCAGACTGCTGAACATGGACTTTGATCTCATCGCAAAAGACGATATTGTGACGATTTGCGCAGAAGACATAGAAATTCCTCCTGCTTCCGTAAAAAAATCGCAGAATCCTATCGGATTTTGCGTGGCATAGTATCTTATGTACCGTATTCGGGCAACGGCAAGCGCTATATTAGAAGCAGAAAAAGCCGAAAGGAGGAGCAACCAGTTGCTCGTAAAGAGAATTCAATTTGAAGATTTTGAAGGAGTCAATCATTTTGAGTCTTCTTTTGATTCTCAACTTGCCGTTCTGTTCCCTAAGATCGCAGATATAATCATAAAAGCCGTTGGCGTAATTTTAAAAAGCGAGTTACTTATAGGTAAGAAGCCTATCCTAAAAGAAGGTACAGAGATAAAGGCTGAGATTGAGATTACAGGTACTCAATACTATGTTACTGCAACCGGAGTGCCTGAAACAAATATCTTTGAATATGATGTCAAAACTCAAGAAGAAATCTCATGCGACGATTTTTATGAAATGATTCATCAAAGCGCGGAGGAAGAAAGTCTTTCACTCTTTATCTTTGATCAAAAAAACAGGTTTTCGGACAAATTCAAACACTATAAAGACATCGAAAAATACTATCCAAAAAAGCGCTTTTCAGAATTAACCGGTGGAATCGGCGATACCCGAGTGTTTCGTATGTCCCTTAACAATCACATCAAAGAAAACAATCAAAGCAAAGCAGAACACAAAAAACTTATTATCGACGATACCGGAAAAATCGAGCTGCATGATGCGTCTTCTCATTTTGATCGGGAGCTGTTGAGCGAGTCTGACGCAATGATTTTTGAATTCTTATCGTTCATCAACGTAAATCGGTTCTGGCAAAATATCGAATTAATCAGAGATTTCAATCATATCAATTGGCCTCTCTTTATTTTCGATCTGGCCGAACGTACAGATGAATCAATAAAACTGTCAGACTATCTAAAAAAGGCCATTTCATTGAAAAGACAGGTGTTTCTTTGCGGATACAACGCGCAAGAAGATCTTTGCACAGCTGCCAAAGAAGGTTGAGAGATAATTATGAGATAGAAATGAGGTGTGGTTAGTGCTAAAAACGATTGAAAAAGCCAAACCGGACATATGTTTATTTGAGTCCGTTCTGTTTCAAGGAATTTCCAATATGATTTACTTTATAGCGGATACTCACTTCGGGCACAAAAACATAATTGAGATGTGTAACCGACCGTTTTCGAGTGTCGATGAGATGAACAGCGTAATTATTGAACGGTGGAATAAAAAGATTAAAGGGAGCGATACCGTATATGTGCTCGGTGATATGTTTTTCAGATGCAAAGAACCGGAGCCGATTTTGAAACAGCTAAAAGGAAGAAAAAAGTTGCTGATTGGCAACCATGACGGAAGCTGGATGACAAAAGTCAATGTGTCGGATTATTTCCTCGGCATTGATACTATGCTTGAGACTTCGGTTGATAATCATGGGGTTACGATGTGTCATTACCCGCTTTTGACTTGGCGTCACAAATTGAAGACTTATATGATCCACGGGCATATACACAACGATACGACCAGTGACTTCTGGCCGCTTATTCGTGACAGAGAAAGAGTTCTGAATGCCGGTGTAGATATAAACGGCTTTGAACCGGTAACATTTGATGAACTTATTGAAAACAACGAGTATTTCAAATCAACACACTGAATGAAAACGGATGGATAATATATGATTTATGTTGTTTCGGATATTCATGGTTGCTTTGATAAATACAATTGTCGAAGGATGTAAAACATGGTGTTTTGATGCGTCCGGAGAGATTTCAACAGACTGCACAGGCAATTATTAATACATACGGTTTTAACGATAATTTTTTTTCAAGCATTAAAGATTTTTCGGACAGGGCAACCAATAAAGATTTCGGCAAAATTATACTCAGGCGCATTGATTGTCAAAATAAAGAGACTGCCGCGCGTATGACGGAAAACGGAGAAGAAATCAGGCTAAATGTTACTGAACGAAAGTTTGATATTCCTGTTGAAAGAATCAAAGGATATGAAAAGATTAAGGACAGAAGAGCCGACCAGCAATGCGTTGTTGGTCGGCTCTTGTTTTACTCTTGATTACAAGCGCGCCGAGAATAAAATAAGAATATAATGCTTGAAAAAACACTCAAATACTTGTAATGTTGAGCAGTTTGTGATATACTGAAAAAAAGTATAAACTTTTTGCCTGCGTTTTTGAGTTTTCGCGGATTGACGCCGACGGACGAAAAAAATGCGCCGAAACGGACGTATTGACCGTGGTATGATATGAAAAAACTTGATAAAACCGATCTCGGGAAAAATGATATAATATAAGAAAAGAGGGGCGTGAAAATGGCAGAATTCGAACCGAAAAAACTGGCGCTGATAAGGATATGGCAGATTTTTAAGGAGCACAGCGACTATGACCACCCGTTGACACAGGAGGATATAGCCCGCCGCCTTGAAAACGATTACGGCATCGTGATAGAGCGCAAAGCCATCAGCCGCAATATATCTTTGCTTAAAGAGGCAGGCGTTGAAATTGAATCGAGACGGGCGGGGAGCTATCTTGACTATCGCGATTTTGAGGATGCCGAGCTTCATATGCTGATCGACGGTGTGCTCAGCAGCAAGCATATTACTGCAAAACATTCCAAGGACTTGATCGATCGCCTTTGCGCCCTTTCAAACAAGTATTTCAAATCCAGCGTCAAGCATATCTATTCCGTCAATGATTGGAGCAAAACCGACAATCAGGCGCTTTTTTACAACATTGAGCTCATCGACGCCGCCATAGAAGAGGGAAAACAGCTGCATTACGATTACAATAAATACGGCGCAGATAAGAAGCTGCACAAAACTTCTCATCAGTATGTCAGCCCGTATCAGATGATTCTTCACAATCAGCGCTATTACCTTATGGCTTACAGCGAATATTGGGGCAATATGGTGTTCCACCGATTGGATCATATTACCAACATGACCATTACCGACAAAAAAATAACTCCGTTAAAAAACGTGAAGGGCTACGAGAACGGTATCAATTATAAAGAGCTTGCCTCAAATATGCCGTATATGTACACGGATAGGCAGGAGCGCATTGATTTTATCGCAGACGTAGGTATCATTGACCAGATTGTGGACTGGTTCGGCACAGAAGCCCGCATTATGAAAACCGATGACGGAAACAAGGTCAGCGTGAGCATAAAAGCGAGCCCGAACGCCATGGAGTATTGGGCTTTGCAGTACATAAATCATGTTGAGATAATTTCTCCGAAATCGCTGAGGACTCGGATAAAAGATGTTCTTGAAAACGGATTGAAGAAGTATAAATAAGCAAACGACGGCGCAAACGGCGGATTTTAGATGACAGCCGCCGCTGTCAACCGAAAAAACGGATATTGTTGACGGGATACGCAATACAACCGTGTTTTAACAATAGAACGGACAATGAAGATGATACGCGCCTCCGAAGGTGCTTTACTTCGGGGACGCGTATTATCTGTTTTTCGTCTCCCTATTTTGGTACATAATATATCGTATAATGGTTGCAACAAGAGCCGTAACAATAAAAACTGAAACTAAGGAGAAAAAACATGCAGAAAATATCATCTTTCAGAGGCTGCTATCACTTTTTATCAAATTTTTACCAGTATCCCTTTGAGTACAAAGGGCTGACATATCCCAACGCGGAGGCCGCTTTTCAGGCTCAAAAGTGTATGAATGAAGCGGACAAAGTAAAATATACTCTTGTCAAAAACCCTGTTGTTGCAAAGCGTATGGGTAAAAAAGAGCCTGATCTTCCCGCCGATTGGGATAGTCTTTCAGTTGAAATTATGAAAGATATTCTGAAAGCAAAGTTTTCCGTTCCCGAGCTTGCAAAAATGCTTATTGCAACGGGAGATGATTATCTGGAGGAAGGCAACCGCTGGCATGATAACAAATGGGGACATTGTGTATGTGAAAAATGTCAAAGCATAAAGGCTCGGAATTTGCTCGGCAATATGCTTATGGACATACGCAGAGAACTTTCGGAAAAAAGTGCGGATAATATATGATTTACGTCGCTTCGGATATTCACGGCTGCTTTGATAAATACAGGGCGTTGCTTAACAGGTTGAAACTCAAAGACGATGATATGTTATATATACTCGGAGACCTTGTGGACAGAGGTGACGGGGGAATAAAAATAATACTTGATCTGTTTTCAAGGAAAAACGTAGTATGTCTGCGAGGAAACCACGATCACGAAGCATATGTGCTATTGAAGTATTTCGCGGCCCGGCACGGTGAACATACCGTCGATTCCTTAACGGAGGCTTTTCAGCTGTGGCTTTCGGACGGCGGAGAGACAACTTTCAGGTCGTTTCTTGAAATTGATGACATTCAGAAGAAAAAGGTGTTGACGTTTCTCGGTTCGCTGCCTTTTCGCAAAGAACTTGAGATAAACGGTAAAAAGTACCACCTCTCTCACACCGTTCCGGAAAAAGAAAAAATGCTTCGGTCAGACAGATGCAGAATAACTGATTTTATAATCGGAGAGCCCGATTATGAAAAAGTATACTTCAAGGATACTGTATTAGTAACGGGTCATACCCCGACGGGTTTTATTGACCCTGATTATAAAGGGCGTATCTGGAAAGGCAATAATCATATCGCAACGGATTGCGGGGCTGTGTTTGGAAACCCGTTAGGATGCATCTGTCTTGATACGATGGAAGAAATATATGTGAACTGATTTGCAAGTAATAAAACTGCATAAGAGCGAGAAAGAAGAAACAAATTCACTTAAAGAAGATGTTCAAAAACTTCTTTACTGTTAGGGACAGTAAAAACATCTGCGAGGACTTCGCCTTCTGAATTCATAATAAAGCAGTCGTGCTTGTCCTTTGTGCCATCAATTCCAACGCAAATCATTTAAGTACCTCCGGACCAAATGAAAGAATATCAACGGCTATTAAAAGAGCATGGTATAGAACAAAGTATGTCTCGAAGAGGAAACCGATTGGAAGAGTACATAGCATATTGGAACAATGAGAGAATTTCTCCTGCATTAGGGCAAGAGTTGAAAACATTATAGGAAGTGAGTATTACAATGCAGAAAGAATGGGGCTGTAAAAAAACCTGCGTTTTTTTACAGCCCCTTGCTCTGTTTATATAATTTTATTCAGCTTTGTCGCCGAGAAGTTCGGAAAGCGCTTTGTCGAGAGCCGTTGTCTCGTATTCGTCCACACGTCCCGCGTCGCAAAGTTCCGCAAGGTGCGGGTCGATGGGCAGACGGGCAAGAACGGGAAGTCCGTGCTTTTCCGCGATTGAAGCGATACTGCTTTCGCCGAAAATATGATGTTCTTTTCCGCAATCGGGACAGCGGAAGTAACTGTAATTCTCAACAAGTCCGATAACGGGTATATCCATCTTTTCCGCCATGTTCACGGCCTTGTCCACTATCATGGAAACAAGGTCCTGCGGAGACGTTACGATGATAATGCCGTCAACGGGAATGGATTGGAATACGGTCAACGGTATGTCGCCCGTTCCCGGAGGCATATCTATATACATACAATCTATGTCGCCCCAGATAACGTCCGTCCAGAATTGTTTGACGGTTCCCGCAATGACGGGTCCTCTCCAAATAACGGGAGTCGTCTCGTCCTCAACAAGCATATTAAGGCTCATAGCGCGAACGCCGCTTTTTGAGACGCCCGGATAAATTCCGTTGTCGTCCGCCATTGCGCGTTCATTTATTCCGATCATTTTCGGTATTGACGGTCCCGTAATATCCGCATCGAGAATGGCGGTCTTAAAACCTTTTTTCGCGGTCATAACGGAAAGCAGGGAAGTAACGGTGGATTTACCCACGCCGCCTTTGCCGCTGACTACCGCGTAGACCTTGCCGACCGTACTCAATGAATTTACGGGTTCCAAAAGACTCTGCGGAGTGTTTCTCGAAGAACAGTTTTCACCGCAGGTCGAACAGTTGTGAGTGCATTCGCTCATCGGTCATATTCCTTTCGCTGTTGACTTGACGGAGAAAGTATACTTTTTTACTCCGTCTTGTCTATTATACCCCCAAACCGATGAAAAGTCAAGGGTCAAGGTCTTCAATTTCGAATATGTCCGAAAAACTGTCGAAATCGTTGCGCTCGATATGCGTCATCTCATGTTTCAACACAAGTTTTTGCTGGTCAGGCGTCAACGATGAATTTATATAAATATTGTAGTCGCCCTCGTCGTCCGTGACGGTAACGCCGCGTATGGTCATCGGAAGCGCGAGCAGACGGACGTAAATTTCGTTCATTTATCTCTTGTTCTGCTTCAACGCTTCAATTATCGCAACGGTTCTTTCAATGTCTTCCTTGCTTGCGTTTTTCGACGCGGAGAAAAGCATCTTTACCTCGGGTCTAGTACGGAGCATTTCGCGGAGTTCCGCAAGGTCTTCGTTCAAATGGCGGGTGTTCGGCGTTATTCTTGCGGACATTTCGGAGTCAAGCAGATAATCGTCGCCGAGTTCCTCGTTTTCCATAAAAAGCGTATCCACGGACACGTTGAAATACTTCGCTATATGTTGGAGCATTTCGAGATCGGGCTTTCTGTTGCCCGTTTCCCACATAGCAACCGTGCTGAGCGCAACGCCAAGCGCTTGCGAAAGTTCTTTTTGCGTCATTCCGTTGTTCTTGCGCAGAACCTTCAAATTTTCGGAGAATCTCATATTGTAACCTCTCTTTTGCTTCTTTTCTTTTCTCTATTATACATCACGTTTCGTGATTTGTCAATAGGCAAAATGTAAAAAATATCACTTTTTATTTTTCGACCGCTTTTTCTTTTTTGAAAGGCTCACGATTAAAGAATTGTTCCGAAATAACCGCCGCGAACAAAAAAATTATCGAAAAACGATAAAAAAATATTGACAAACGAAAAGGAGTGTGCTATAATGATGCCAAAATAACGGCGAAACCCAAAAAAAGCCGTTTGCTCGGAGGAATGTATGCTGAAAATATCACGCAAAATGTCCGTTAATATTTCAATGGTTTTGACGGTGATTTTCTTTTTCGGAATTGCGATATGCGCCTTTGTTATGCCCGATATCGCGGATCTTTTCGGGCAGATCGCCGATTCGTATTCCCTGCGCGGAGAGGTCTCTCCCGCCGAAGTGACCGCGGTTCTAGTTGTCGGTTATATTGTTATCGGATTTGCCTGCGCCGCCGACGTGATGATGTTTTTTCTTTTACTGCGCGTTAAAAAAGGGCTTGTATTCACGAAAGAAAGCGTTTCCCTTATTCGCGGCGTTTCATGGGCTGCCGTAGCCTGCGGCGTTTTGTTCGCGTCCGTGGGGTATATGTTTTACGTGGTTTTCGCGGTGGCGGCGGCGATGCTTTTTCTCGGTCTCTGCGTCCGCGTTGTTAAAAATGTTGTTGAAGAAGCGACGGAGATTAAAAGCGAAAACGATTTGACGGTGTGAAAAAATGATTGTAATAAACCTTGACGTGATGATGGCAAAACGCAAGATGTCGCTGAATGAACTTGCCGAAAAAGTCGGCATTACGCTTGCCAATCTGTCCATTCTCAAAAACAACAAAGCGCGCGCCGTTCGTTTTGCAACGCTCGACGCGATATGCAAAGCCCTCGACTGCGAAGTCGGGGATATAATCGAATACAGAAAAGAGGAGGATTAATTTCTCATGGAAGAAAAGAAATGTCCCGAAATCCCGCAAAACTCTCAAAATGCAGCGTTTTCGAATGTGAACGCCTCTCAACCCCAACCGCCGCAATACGCGGCGCCCGTAAACTTCGGCGGAGCCGTTCAGACGCCGCAACAGGTTCCCTTTTACGCTCCTGCTGCGGGAATATCTCAACCCGCGCCGAAACGCCGTTACACCGCCGCCGAAAGTGTTTTTGCATGGCTGTGTTTCGTGCTCGGTTATCTGTTTATCCGCGTTTTTATGGACGGATTCAGACCGCTCGGAGAGCTTTTGTTTGTTATTTTGCTTTATGCGCTGACTTTCGTAGTCGTAAAGCTTGAAAACGCGAGGTTTAACGCACCTGCCGTGATCTCGCTTCTTTCGGGGCTTGCCGTGTCATTCTCGACCGTCATCAGCAGTAACGGCGGGGTTCGCTTTTTCGCGTTCGCTTACGCACTTGCTTCATATACATATTTTGTATATACCGTCTTCGGCAACAAGCTTGCAAAAGGCTTTACAAACCTGCTGCTTGTTGATTTCTTCAAGTCGGCGTTTATTCTGCCGTTTGCGTCTTTCGGAAAGATCTTTCACGGACTTATTCCGAAAAAGGGCGAAAAGTGCGGCAAAGGTTTTCTCAGAGTCCTTATCGGTATCGCTCTTGCGTTTATTCCGTGCGTGATAATAATTGCGCTGCTGTTTTATGACGAATCTTTCCGCAATATGTTTAAGTTTATCGACAATATCGGTTTTGATACCGTTGTTGAACATATTGTCAGCGCAGGTTTCGGCATTCCCGTTGCAATGTATGTTTACGGGCTTCTTATTTCTTCAAAAGATAAGAAATGCGAAAATACTCCTAATGCGGAAAATTGCCGCGTTGCGGGAGAAAAAGCAAAAATCGCGCCCGTTGCGACCGTGCTTGCCGCTGTTATTCCCATGGCTCTGATATATATTGTCTTTTTCATATCGCAATGGAAATACTACGTTTCCGGGTTTGTCGGTGCGCTTCCGTTCGAAACGAGTTATGCGGAATATGCCCGCAGCGGATTTTTCCAATTGACGGCAGTCGCATTCATCAACTTTGTTATAATCGCGCTTGTCGGACTTCTGATGAAGAGTGACGGCAAAGGCGCAAAAATCGTTCAAAAAACGGTGTCCGTCATTCTCTCTCTGATGACGCTTGTGCTGATAAGCACCGCCGCCGCAAAGATGATAATGTATATCGACGTTTACGGTCTGACGCCGAAACGTGTTTATGCCTCTTGGTTTATCTGTGTTCTTGCAGTTCTGTTTTTGCTTGTAATAATCAAACAGTTCGCGCAGAAACTCCGTCTTGTAACTGTTTCCGCGCTTGTAGTGACAGTTATGTTCGCGGGACTTGCGTTCTCGAACATTGACGGCATTATAGCAAGATACAATGTTGAACGTTATATGAACGGTTCTCTCTCGGAAATTGATGTGGTTGCACTTATCGACTGCGGCGATTCCGCAGTTCCCGCGCTTGCGGATTATGTTAAATGGGAAGATGAAAAGAACGGAACCGACGCCACGAGACGTCCCGCCGTTGTTTACGGCGAAGAGTATTTTTACGACATTTGCTTCGACTCTTCCGAAAGAAAACAGCCGTATACGCTTGCTGTCCGGTTCCTTTACGCAAAAGCCGACGCATATGAATCGGACAACAACTTTTTCTCCGCGTCCGTGCCCGTTGCGCGTGCTCGCAAGGCTCTTGAAAAAGCGGGCATCAAAGGCAACGCGACAGGAGATTGACATTTTAACTGAATAAGGGGATGCAAAAAGCAGGTTTTTACATTCCCGCGGCGATAATATGCGCGGACGGACGATCTATCCTCCGCGCAATATTCTTTTTCAGAGCTAAAATAGATCAAATCAGGAAAAAAAGGCTTGACGCGGACAAAAATATTGATTTTCCCGTCTTTTGACCGCCGACGGGTAACAGCCCCCGAGTTTTATCTTCCGCCGAGGGTTTTATTGTTGTTTTTTCTTCCCTACGGGTCAGAGTCCTGTTTTTCGGACAGACATTACCGTATAATATGTATGATAACGTCTGAAAGCAAAATCGAAGCTCGCTTTCTGCGGGAACAATGGTTGTTCAAAGACGGGAACGGCGAAATTGTCGTGCTTCTCTCTCAAATGCATAAAGGCAACATAAACAAAGACAACATTGACGGTGTAAATATGAAAAGTTTTCCGATTAAGGAGGTAATATCAAATGAAAAGAATGGCGGACAGAGAAGCCGCGGAGAAGCCGTACGGACGAATAACGGTGGAGCAATACTCCCTGCTGACACCGATGGGCAGGGAACTTCACGATTATTGGAGGAAGTTCAAAAAGAAGATGTACAAGGAAATGGCGGACGAGGGGACGCTGCTTCCGCTGCTGATAAGCGAGGGAGAACGCCTGAGCGACCTGGTAACGGAACTGACGCCGCAAATAGGGCTCGCGGGAGCGGAGGAAATGGCGAGGTCGGAGATATACGATGAGATGTCGGGATAAGTGACGGAGGAAGAACCGACGGAGGCGGCGTAACCGAAGCCGAAAGAATTCTCTTGATATCAAAAAAAGAACAAGGTTATTGCGGCGCGCCCTGAATCAAAAGACACAAGTGAAAAAAGCATTGAAACGGAGGACTTGACAAATGCGGAGGGAATACCCGGAAGACTTCAAGATGCGTGGGAGACTATTAGAATTGTGTATGGAGATGGATATGTCATCCGGTACAACCTTGAAGACAGTCCGTCCTATGGATGGCAAAACACCGGAGGAAAAGGAACAGATAGCGGAACAAATAATTCAGGAATTGACGAGCAATACCAGCAGCGAACCGACGCCCTGACCGACCGCAGAGCTTTTGAGTTGTCTCCGACGGCGCGTAGAGTTGTCATATAAGCAATATAAGGAAAGGAAAAAAGACAATGCAACAGAAATTAACAGACGAGCAACGGGTGAAATTGGCGAAACTCCTAATATCGTTCGGAGTCCAGGAGCAACAGAGCGTGGAAATTCTGATGGCGATAGATACGCAACAGAAAGTGGATCTGTTTATAGACAGACTGTCGGAGAGGAATTACGAAGCGACACCGGAAGAAGTGTATCAACTGTCGATAGAGGCATTCATGGAGACAGAGTATCGTTAACAGACGATGATGTACAGTATCAGTCGAGAAGATATCTCGAAGATGATTATTCCACCGACGGCGTACATTGGGGAATAGAAGAAGGCATTATAACGAAGTCGGACGCAAGGGTTGTTTGGCAGGAGATTGCGGATATTCAGAAGCGCGGATATCACAGTTATCCGAAGACCGTTTACGGTGATTATTTTGTAGAATCAGGCAATAAACTTATGGTAGTAAACGCCGATTACAGAAGACCTACTGTTAAAACGATTTTCGTTTTTGATGACATCAATGAAACAGATATGGCATTTGCAAAGGAGTGTTTAATTAATGCGCAAGGAATACAGTCAAGGCTTCAAGATGCGTGGGATACTATCAGAGATTTTTATGGAGAGGAATATGCCACTCGATATGATCGCGAAGATAGTTCGTCCTATGAGAGGAAAAACACAAGAGGAAAAGGAACAGATAGCGGAACAAATAATTCAGGAACTGACGAACAATACCAACAGCGAACCGACACACTGACCGACCGCAGAGCTTTTGAGTTGTCTCCGACAGCGCGTAGAGTTGTCGTATAGGCAATATAATGAAAGGATAAAGGACGATGTCGAAGAAAGTTACAAAGAGGCGGAGAGTATTGTTGGGCGCAATGCTGATAGAGATGAAAGTTCCGAAAGAGCAGTGTTTGGAAATAATGACAGCAATGGATACAGAGGAGAAATTGATGTTGTTCCTGGACAAACTCTCGGAGAGAAATTACGAAGCGACACCGGAAGAAGTGTATCAACTGTCGATAGAGGCGGAGCTGGAAGCCAAGTACGGCTGAATGACGAAAATGACGTACAGTATCAGTCGAGAGAGTACCTCGAAGATGATTATTCCACCGACGGCGTACATTGGGGAATAGAAGAAGGCATTATAACGAAGTCGGACGCAAGGGTTGTTTGGCAGGAGATTGCGGATATTCAGAAGCGCGGATATCACAGTTATCCGAAGACCGTTTACGGTGATTATTTTGTAGAATCAGGCAATAAACTTATGGTAGTAAATGCCGATTACAGAAGACCTACTGTTAAAACGATTTTCGTTTTCAATGATACAAGTGAAACAAATATGTCAGAAGCAAAGGAGTTGCTGATAGATGCACAAGGAATTTACGAAAGACTTCAAAATGCGTGGGACATTATTAGAGACGTGCAGGGAGAAGAATATATCTCTCGATATGATCGCGAAGATAGTTCGTCCTATGAGAGGGAAAACCCCGGAAGAGAAAGAAGCAATAGCGGAGAAGATATTGATGGAGAAATTCAATATCAGCAGAGAACAGATACCCTGACCGACCGCAGAGTTCTTGAACTTGCCGCCGAAGATGTGCGGATAGACGACCTGACGCAGGGCGAGGTATATGCCTTCGACGTATTCAAGAAACGTCTTGAAACCATTCGGGACTTGCAGACGCAGAGAAAGGAGAAATGGAGGTACCGCGGAAGAAAAGACTGTTTGACGGGCGCAGCCGAAATCTTAAAATTATGCCTATTTTGAAAAATTTTGCGGATATATGTTGCATTATTAAAATAACTGTGCTAAAATAAAAAATAATCCGCATATAAAGGGCTGTCGAAAACAGGAGATTTTCGGTTTGCGACAATGCGGAAAGGAAAACGCCGCGAAAAAGCCGCGTTGTCAGGAGATATATTATGTTAAAAACAGTCAAATTCGGCGGCAGTTCCTTGGCGGATGCCGAACATTTCAAGAAAGCCGCGGCGATAGTCAAAGCAGACCCCTGCCGCAGATATGCGGTCGCCTCCGCGCCCGGCAAAAGACATTCCGACGATGAAAAGGTGACGGATATGCTCATTGCGCTTTCGCAGACCGAAAAAACGGGAGAAGACCCGAACGCGCTTCTTCATGCGATCTCGGAGCGTTTTGCCGCAATAATAAAAGGGCTTGAACTCGATATGACGCTTGATGCCGACCTCGGAGAGATAGGCAAACGTGTTGCGGAAAAGACCGCGACCCGCGATTATCTTGCATCGAGGGGCGAATATCTGAACGCAAAAGTTATGGCGGCATATCTCGGATATGACTTCATTGATGCCGCAGAGTGCATTTTCTTTGACGATAAGGGCTTTTTCGACGCGGAAAAGACCAATGTCGCACTTGCGAAAAAACTGACTGCGCATGAACGCGCCGTGCTTCCCGGCTTTTACGGTTCACTTCCGAACGGGGAGATAAAGACCTTTTCCCGCGGCGGCTCGGACGTGACGGGCTCCATTCTTGCGAGAGCGTCCCGCTCCGACGTTTATGAGAACTGGACGGACGTTTCTGGTATGCTTATGGCAGACCCGCGCTGTGTGAAAGACCCGTGCAAGATAGAAACGATAACTTACCGCGAACTGCGCGAACTTTCGTATATGGGCGCTTCCGTGCTTCATGAGGACGCGATTTTTCCTGTTCGCATCGCAGGCATTCCCATAAATATCCGCAACACCAACGCCCCCGAAGACGAGGGAACTTGGATAAAGGCGTTCACCAACGAAAAGCCGCTTCATGTCATCACAGGTGTAGCTGGCAAAAAGGGCTTGACCGCAATATATATCGAAAAAGAAATGATGAACAACCAGATAGGTTTCGGCAAAGTCGTTCTTGAAATCCTTGCCGAACACGGTATAGGTTTTGAACATCTTCCGTCCGGTATCGACACGATGTCCGTCATTGTCAATACAGCCGATTTCGAGGGCGAAAAACGCGAAGTGGTTCTGAAAGCTCTCCGCGACAGACTCCGTCCCGATACAATAAAAGTTCATGACGAAATAGCGCTTGTCGCCGTCGTCGGCCGCGGTATGGTCAATGCCGCCGGTACCGCCGTCCGCGTCTTCTCCGCGCTTGCCAAACAGCACATCAACGTCAGAATGATAGATCAGGGTTCGAGCGAACTTAACATAATCGTCGGTGTCGATGCGGATAACCTTTATCCTGCGATACGCGCGATTTATTCAGAATTTGTCAGGGGGTAATTCCTAATT
>ERZ1026844.1061-NODE-1061-length-17671-cov-8.627044_pt1 | contig 17671 bp, 15 predicted proteins | sample MGYA00380152_ERZ1026844 | MGnify/ENA primary metagenome ERZ1026844 (study PRJEB33269, sample SAMEA4719788) | human gut metagenome | biome: human-associated habitat; feature: organic feature; material: feces | place: Cameroon | collected 2013-10 ... | reverse complement strand
AAATGTCTTTGTTGTATTGTAGTGAATCTATTACATTATCTGATGAAAGTGAACAAAACGTAGATTTGTATTTTGGAGGACGATATTATGCTAACAAGCATATGTATATTTTAAATGATCCTTTATCATATGTAGTTAAAAAATTCAAATCAAGATACGTTATAGCAGTTGATTTGTTCTTTGATTCAGCATGCATACATATTGCTCGAAAAGAAAAAATAGATTATTTTACTTATATTCCATTGAAGCCAAAAGATATTAAAGAAAATAAATTTGATAGGTTTAAAAGCTTGAAACTTCCAGAATTAAAAAAAGGAAACATCAGATTAGATAATCTTCTTAAATGTACTAAGGACTTTTCACAAAAAGGGAATGATTTATATGTAAGAAGAGAAGTTGTAAAAGGTACTTTTCAAATAATAGAGAATGTTGATATAGAAAATAGAACAATTGTAATAATTGATGATGTTTTTTCTACTGGTTCAACGATTTTTGAGGCTGCAAAAACATTGTATGAAGCAGGTGCAAAGAAAGTTATTGCTATTATACTATCTGTTAATCAATTGACTGAATCATCTATTGAATATAAAAATTTGAAATGTAAGGTATGTGGTAGCAATATGAGAATAAGGATGAATAACAATACAGGTGAATTGTTTTTTGGCTGTGAAAATTATATGGAACATGAAGAAGAAAAAAATATAGGTGAATTGATACCTGGGATGAATGCGTTGAAGAAAAAGAATAAATTTGAGATATACGAAATTATCGATCTACTTGATGAATTTTAAATAGTAAGGTATGCATTTTTGTAAGAAAGGCATACCTTTTTATAGTGTTAAGTGGAATATTATGTTATACCTCTCTCATCCTATAACCCTTAGAATAAACAACACACCTAAAAAGGAATCCCTAGGATTCCTTCGTCATATTACTCATGATCAATAAGTATCTTTAATGTTTCATTACTCTTTGCTGCTTGTTTAAAAGCTTTATCTATATCATCTAATACATAGTGATGTGTAATAATCTTTTCTACAGGTGTAGATTTCTTATGTAATGCTTCAATACACTGTTTAATATCTATTGCATTATAGGTAATAGATTCCATTATTTCCATCTCTGAATATACAAGATCTAGTGGGTTAAATGTACTATCATGATGATGTAACGCTATAATAATAAGTCTACTGTTCATCTTAGCTATTTTTGTTACTTCAGGAATCACATTATTTGCTCTAGACGTATCGATAAATAAATCAATATCTACAACAGGAGAACCACCGAAATTAATAAGTGTATTACCATAAAACTCTTGTAGGAATCCTAGTAAATTTCCTTCTTTCGCATTATAAGGAATAGCACCCATTTCTTTTGCTTTAGATAGACGCCATTCATTAATATCAACCACAACATATCAGACTGCCTGAATTATTTTCAAAATTTGAAGAAAAGAGAATTCAAGGAAAATACAATGAATACTTAAAGAGATTGGTGAAATATGATCTGTTGATCATCGATGAATTATATTGAAACCAACAAACGAATCTGAAAGAAGTGATCTTCTAGAGTTGATGGAAATTCGTTGTAATAAAAAATCAACCATTTTCTATAGTCGATACTCATTCAATGGATGGCATCAATTATTAGATGGAGGATCTATTGCAGACGCTATTTTAGATAGAATCATTAATAGTTCCTAACTAATTACTTTACACGAAAAATCATTACGTGAAGAATACTCAAGAATAAAACAATAAAAATAGTGAAGGCATAATGATAAAAAAATGTTATGCCTTTTTCAAATCCATAGTGGACTTTTGAGCGAATTCAATTTTTGAGCAAGGTGGACTTGGTCAGCGTACTGAGTGGACTTCTCTACCGTAACGAGTGGTCTTCCATTAGCGGAATACTCATCATACATACTATGTTACAGGTGATCATGAATACTGGAGTGGTTGGGTAGAGGAAATGAAGCACATATTAAGGTCTTTCCATGTGTTGTAACAATATAGAACTATTTGCGAAGATCTATTATATGATTGTTTAGAAAAAGGATATGCATGTTAAAACAAGTATCCATGAGAGACTTCATGATTTGAAAAAATAGAGAAAAAGTCTCGTGATCATGAGGAAAAAATAAAATGGAAAATGGATAGCCGATGAATGTATGAGCTTAATGGGAAATCTCTCTTTTGGAGTTTGTTTTTACGACAAGTTGTATGCAAAAGGATGATTTATATAATGATCCCATGGTATAATTAGGCTATCAAGGAAGGGTAGGAAACATAGAAGAATTATTTGTATATTTATTGCTATGTAATATTGGATATGAAAAACACGATGAATATAGAGAAGCTCTTGATAATCTGTTCTATTATACTCCGGAAGATGAGATTTTGTTTGACTTAGAAGGCAGAGATTACAAAAATGCTATGTTATATTTATATCAGTTAATTAACGAATTATTTTTGATATCATAAAATTTGGTGGTCAGTTGATGAGTGAATTAAAAACTGTTTATAAAGAAAGTGACATTATAGGATTGAGCAAAAAGATATATGACTTATGGAAACTATTGTCTGATAAAAATGAAGAACCATTTTACACATTAAATTATGTGAGTGTGTGTTGAATTATTATGATGACATATAGTGACAAATATATCAAAAGAAGGGGGACAGAGGAATGAAAATATGTCTATTTGGAGTTTCTAATGTTGGAAAAACAACTGTGGGGAAATTACTTGCTGAACGATTAGATATTAAGTTTATCGATTTAGATGAAGAAGTGAAAAACCGCTTGAAAATGTCTCTTGAGGAATTTGTTAATACTGAGAATTTACGGTGGAGAGATCAGAAACGAGGGAGTATTATCAAGAAGATTATTAAAATGGAAGAAGACGTTGTCTTTGCAATTTCACCCATTTCTTATATTGAAAACTTCAAAACAAGCATTATTTCGGATGATAATTTGCTGATTGAGCTGTACGATACGCCAGAGAATATTTTTTCGAGGCTTGTATTTAGTGATGAAAATGACGAGATATATACTGATGATAATTACAAAAATGCGAATAAAGATTATTATATGAAAGAAATTCAAGCGGATCTAGATTGGTACGGAATGGTTAATGCTAAGATAGGGATACACAATCGTATATTTGTTAATAACAATTCGCCGGAAGAGGTTGTGGATAGAATAATCATGGAGTATAATTTGGAAAATGACGATTGTATTATACTAAAACAAAATAATTAGAAATGGGGGATGAAAGGTGAGCGTGCAGACAGATTGTGAGATGTTGTCCATTGAGGTAATGGAAAAGTATGCAGAAATATATAATCTTACCGGTAATGAAGTAGCCGAATTATTTCACAAAAATCAGGTTTTTGAGAAGATACTGATTCAGCATGAATATCTTCATCAAATTAGTTTCGAAGAAGTCATGGAATATGTGGAAAAAGTGATAGCAGAGGATTCAAGAGAATTAATGGTTTACCATGGCACATGTTCTGATTTTGATAAAATAGACTTAAAAAAATCACATAATCGTCGTGATTTTGGAAAAGGATTTTATACGACCGTTTTGCGTTCCCAATCGAAAGAATGGGCATATCGACTTTCTTTAAGAGAAAAGAAAAACTGGTATTATGTTTATGAATTTGTATTTGAAGAAGTAGCTGCATTACAAGTAAAACGTTTTGATACATTGAATGAAGAATGGTTAGAATTTATTAAATTGAATAGAAGTAAAGGTGGTCTGCAGCATGAGTATGATGTGGTGATTGGTCCTGTAGCAGATGATAATACCATGGAAACTGTACAATTATATATTGCTAATATACTTACTGCGAAAGAGGCAGTGGAGAGATTGCGATATTGTAAAGTAAATAATCAGGTATCATTTCACACGGAAAAAGCTTTAGAATATCTAAAACCGGTTAGGAGGATCTCTTATGCCAGAGAAAATATATAGTTTTAATGGAAAAGACATTACAATGAATGTATGTATACAGATCAGAGATGTAGTGAAATTATTACAGGAACATTTTCAAATCAGTTTTGAAGAAGCTGTATTACGTTTCTATAAATCGGAAACATATAAGACATTGCAGGAAACAGAAAACGGGCTGTGGGCAGAGTCAGCGGAATATATAGCAGATAGATATTATGAAGAAACGGCAGGCTAACATTCCGACACTGATAGAGTGGTTGAAGAAAATAGACAAGTGAGTTTAAAAGAAAAGGCAAGAATGCATTTGATATCTTGGATAATTCAAAATAACTAGGGGTTCCTATATTTTATTTATCACGTAGTATGGGTTTTAATGGGAGCCTATTGTTTCAGGCTTATTAAGAGGCTCAAGTCATAAAAATGCGAAGGTAAAGCATAAAAATATCGAGTAGCATATTACAAGTTAGTTTATAAAGCATATAAGGAATCCTAAACACTAAGGATTCCTTTTAAAGTAGACTTGCTTCTTTCTCAAATTCTTCATAACTACTTACAAAATGATATGGTTCATATTCACTATAAGCAGCAGGTGTGCTGCTAATAATAATTTGTATATTATACTTAAGTTTTTCTTGTAAATCATCAGTAAATCTTGCCATTTCTTCTCCAACTTCTGTTTGTAATGCAATACATCCAGATTTATTTATTCTTTTTGCGATAAGATAGCACATCTGCATACACCTCCTTTCTTGATTCTACTAGTTACATACTACAAAAACAATAATGTCTTTCTTCTCTTGATAATTATTCATCCTGATAATAGAATACTCCTAAAGGAGGCTCTTATGGATATTAATAATGTGTATGTAAGAGATGCTATTTTGTATTATACAATTCAACAATATTTCAATTGTAATGATAAGAGAACATGTCAATTCATAGCACAATTAGACCACTTCAATTATAGAAGAGGTCTCCTACATAATATCCCTTACTTATCCTTGCAATTACACGTATCAGAGAAGGATTTCTATCATACCTATCTAAGAGTCAAGGACAGTTTCAAAACACTCCCAGAAAACGTTATACTAGTTAAAAAGGTGATGAGATATATTCTAAACTATTAGCTGTGATTCTAACAGCACCACCATATTTATTTCTTAAAGGCAATGTACGCTTATTAAATGAAAAGTCTGTCAGTGAAGTAGGGAGTAGAAATGCTTCTAAGGAAGCAATGAAAAAAACAGAAACACTTGTAAAAGCATTAGTTAAAAGAAATATAGTTGTCAATGCAGGACTTGCAAAAGGAATAGATACAATAACCCATAAAACAGCTTTACAAAATAACGGCAGAACTATTGCTGTCATAGGAACACCTATTAACCAATACTATCCAAGAGAAAATAAAGAACTACAATTAGCTATTGAAAAACATGGACTTGTTATCTCCCAATTCCCACCTTGTAATAAAGTATACAAATGGAATTTTTCTCTAAGAAATGCCATTATGAGTGGTATTTCTATTGCTACTATTATCATGGAAGCAGGAGAAAAAAGTGGGTATTAAGACAAGCAGATCACTGTATAAAGCAAGGTAGAGACATTCTCATACCACACTCATTATTGCATTCTTCTCTCTTATGGCCTAAGAAGTATATACAAAAGGGTGCACATACATTTAAGAATATAAAAGAAGTATTAGAACTATTGAATAAAGAAATAGATTAAAAGGAGAACATATATGTGTATTGAAATAGAAAACTACAAACAACATGATTCCTTCAATTATTTTGATTACAACCAAATAGATACTGATGCTGAAGATTTACTCAATACTCTCTTGAATAATCCAGAATACAACTTAAAACTCAATAAAAGAAGAGTACCTGTTATGGGAATTGCGAAAGTTTTAGGCTTTACAATCTATACTACAAAATTCAATGATTATAATGTTAAAGCAACAATAGGCATATCAAATCAACTCATTGATAAATACAAAAGTGACAAGGTCATTATTTTAAGTAATGAATATACTGATGAAGAGATTCTTTTCTCTTTATGCCATGAGTTAGCTCATTATATCTATGATAGTAATCTAAGTAATGAGTATTCTCATACATATAGAATTAATGATATAGAACTAAGAGCTATTCGTTTTGCGGATGCTTTATTAATGCCACTAACATCCTTCAAAGAAGCATATACTGAGTTATCTCACAATATTAATAATCCCAAACTTCTTATTCATGCATTATCTGATACATTCAATGCACCACAAGTTGCAGTAGAAAGACGAATAAAACAGGTAATAAATACATACGAGAGCCATTAGGTTCTTTTTTTATTGTCCCAATATTGTGTCATATGTCCCATGAATATATAATAACAGATGAGGGCATATCATGATGAAAAAGAAAAATGTAATTAATTTAATCAAGTATTATTCAGAACATAATGATGCAGGTTTTAGAAGTGAAGCATATGAGATTGCGAAATATTTTGATTCTATAGGAGACTATCAGCTAGCAGAATATATTATGGCTTTACTATCAGATGCTAATACATTTATCCCACAAAACCCTATGGATGAATTCAATTTTTTTGAAAAAGTAGAAAATTCTACTGAACCACTCCTTTTACCTGAAGTAATCATCAACGATATAACAGGTATAGTAAATGCAGTTAATTACAATGTTAGTATGAATAAGTTTCTTCTTCAAGGTGCACCAGGAACTGGCAAAACAGAAGCAGTTAAACAGATTGCTAGATTATTAGAAAGAGAACTATATATGGTTGATTTCTCTTCACTTGTTGATAGTAAATTAGGACAGACACAAAAGAATATTTCTACTATGTTTCATGAAATCAATAATCTAAGACATCCAGACAAGGTAGTTGTACTATTTGATGAAATAGATGCTTTGGTACTAGATCGCACAAATTCAAATGATCTTAGAGAAATGGGAAGAGCTACTTCTACATTCTTAAAAGGATTGGACCAATTAAATAAACAGGTTGTATTAATTGCAACTACTAACTTATATAAGTATTTTGATAAAGCATTAAGTAGAAGATTTGATGCAAGCATTAGTTTTGACAGATATACTCATGATGATTTAATGAAAGTGGCAGAAGGGTTGCTAGAGAACTATTTAAAGAAGTTTAAAATCACTTATAAGAACATCAGATTATTTAGAAAGATAATGAATCTATATGAGCAGATTCCTTACCCTGGAGAACTTATAAACATCATTAAAACATCTATTACATTCAGTAGTTCAGAGGATCATACAGACTATATGCGCAGATTATATGCTTCAGTTTGTAATAATAACAATCCACAATTAAAAGTATTACATTATCAAGGTTTTACAGTAAGAGAAATGGAAGTACTTACTACTCTATCTAAAAGTAATATTGCAAGACGATTAAAAGAAATAGATTAAATTAGTATATACCTCTTGCACACCCACTCTGTATTAGTATATATTATTAGTAATTGGAGTATATGTTTGCGGACATATACTTGAAGGAGTCAGAGTAATCTGGCTCTTTATTTTTTATATAGCAAAAAAGCCTCTAATTAAAGCTACCTTATAAAGGTCACCATTAGAAGCCTCTTTCTTATTTGAAAACATTCCAACAAAGCTACTTTATAAAAGCCACCTTATTTTCCTGCTCTCTCGTAGAATATTATACATATTTATCGTAAAATTACAAGTAAACTATTTGATTTTTTGTTGACTCTAAAGTAAAAAGTTAAATTCCATTTTAGGCGGTTTAAGGCTGCAGTTAGTCTTTCACACCTTTCCAGTTGAACTTACTTTTACACCTAAAGGGATTTTATCATCTTTCTTACCTATTTTTTGAAATTCATTATTGCGTATATAGAGGTAGGGACTTATTTAAGGTATTTTAAAAGGAGTCAGATTTTTCTGACTCCTTTAAGAACTTCTTATCCTTTATATACTTCCTGATCAATCATCTTTTCTTTCTTAGCTACAATAACTGAAGTAGAAGCATCTCCCACAACGTTAAGTGAAGTAACTAACATTTCGATTGGTCTATTGATTGATAGAATCAATGAATATGCAAGTAATGCAGCATCATTTGTATAACCCATACCAGTTAAGATAGTAAATAGGATAACAGCACCTGCACCTGGAGCAGCTGGAGTACCAACTGATGCAATAAGTGCTAATACTGCAATAACAGCCATAGACATGAATGTAATCTTATATCCAGAACTTGCTGCAATAAACATAGCTGCAATAACCTGCATGATAGCTGTACCATCCATGTTGATTGTCATACCTAAAGGTAATACGAATGAAGCAATCTGATCATCTACACCTAATTCTTCTGTTACTGTTCTCTTATTGATTGGAAGAGTTGCAGCACTTGAAGATGTAGAGAAACCAAATAAAGCAACCTTAACCATCTTCTTCATGAATGGCTTTGGATTAACTCTAGCCATAGTCATTAAGTAGATTGGATAAGCTAAGAATAAATATACAAATAACGCAATCACTACAGTTACAACATAAGCAAGTGCTGGTTTTAATGAATCAATACCATAAATTGCGAATGTTCTAGTTAATAAGCAGAAGATACCAATTGGTGCAAACTTATTAACAACAAATGATAAGAATAAAGTAATAATCTTAGATACTTCTTCGAATAACTTCTTTAAAGTCTTTGTTTCATCTTCTAAAGTATTCATTGCTAGACCTATAGCTACTGCAATAAATACAATGGCTAATACGTTACCATTAGTAGAGAATGCTGAGATAAGGTTGTTAGGAATAATATTTAAAATAATATTCAATGGGTTAGCACCAGTAGAACCCTTCTGGATAGTGACTGCTGCTTTACCAACTGCATTAAAGAAACCTAAACGATATACAACAGAAGCAATCACACCTGCAAAACATAAAGCACATACAGTTGTGATAAAGAAAGTTAAAATAGTTTTAGTAGAAATTCTACCTAACTTCTTTGTATCTGTGATAGTTGAAATCGCAAGTGTAATTGATACAAATACCATAGGTACAATAATAAGCTGTAGTGAGTTAACGAATAACTGACCTACAATATAGAAGATACCAACAGCTTTTGTAGCATTTGGCTGTGTAATATCCTGAAAGAATAAGTTATTGATCTTTGTCCAAAGATCAGTCTGTCCAATGCTTACTAAGTGTTCTCTTAGCATAATGCATCCAAAACCACAAGCAAGACCACAGATCATCGCAATCAGCATTTTCTTAGCTAACTGCTTACCATTACTAGTTTTCATTTTTACCCTCCTGAAATTAATCCCAAAATTGAGATTATTATACACTAAATAACTCTTAATGCAAATAGTATTGATAAAATTGTAGGTGAATTAAATATATTTATATAAAACACAAAACTCATTGCGTATAAAATAATGGAGATACTTTTTACTTCACATAATTATCACATTATTGTAATATATACTCATCGCAAGGGGGATTTTTAAATGTTTGGAATTTATATTTTATCGATACTATCGATGATGTTCATCTTTGCTGGTAATATTGTTTCTTACGGCGGGATGTTTCAGTCATCATCAACTCTTACAGTGATTACATTATGGGCGATGTTCTATTTGGCTTATATTGCGATTAACTGTTTTGCATTATCTTATGGTTTTAAGGAATTTGGCAAGAAACATAAGTTCTCACGTTATTTACTATTACTCTTAACTGCATTAATTTATAACGTGGCTATGACTTATGGTTTCCATCTCTATAAGCCAGATAATGTGACAATGCATTCAGTATCTCATGCATTCTTATTATTATCTAACAACGCTTATTGGTTATTTACAGCCTTTACAGGTATGTTCTTACTAAGTCCTATTGTAGACTACATGGTAGAACATATTTCTAGAGAAACAGCGATTAAAGCAGTATGGGTTATTGGATTACTTGGCTTTTATGGATTATTTAGTGCTGGAGAATTAAAGGATCCACTATTATTCAAGAGTGGTCGTGGAATCATCTGGTTTACATGTCTTTATTTCATTGGTGCAACAGTAAGAAAACATGAACTCTATAAAGTCAATGTCTCTAAAGCAGCACTTATTGGTTTCTGTTCATTTGTCTTAAATGGTTTCTTAATGCTAAGCTTGGACAAGTTTATTGGTAATACATTTGATGATTATTTCTTATCAGCATTATCACCATTATTACTTGTGACTTCTATCTGCTTACTTTATATCTTCGCAAATATGAATAGTAAACAAGAAAAGATTGTACAATTCATTGATGAATCAACTCTTTGTACATATCTTCTTGCCAGCCATTCTTTATTCTTAGGCTATGTCCTATTAAACCAGTTTACAACACTAGCAGGTATGCCTTTCTACTTACTTGCTCTTATGGTCATCATGATTGCACTATCTCTCTATGTAGTCGCATTAATCATCGATTTAATCAGAAGGGGACTATTCAAGGTATTAAGATTAGAAAAGCTTGCATTATGGATTGAAGCACTATTTGGAAAATTATTAAACAAGTTATCTGCTTAATACAAAAAGAGAGAATTCACTATTGTGAAATCTCTCTTTTTAAGTTCTTTCCGATTGTCAGCCACATAGTAATATAACAAGCACCACCACCTATAAAATTACTGATTGCTTCTGATACAAATACACCTTCAATACCAATAAAACGAGGTAATATAATCGTTAAAGGGGCTACTATAATCACTTTTCTAAAGATAGAGAAGAAGATAGCCTGTTTGGATTTACCTAATCCTACCGCTACAGATTGTCCACAGATCTGTAAGGACTGCATAAAGAATCCAGCAAAATATAATCTAATATAACGTACTGCATGAACAGTAATATGAGGATCATGAGTAAATATACGAATAAAATATTGTGGAAAAGCGGTAATTACTATCCAGATTATAAACATTGTACCAAAACATAAGAATGTCACAAAGTAAATAGAGGACAATACACGCTTATATTCCTTCGCACCATAATTATAGCCTAGTACTGGCTGAGACGCATTCCCAAACCCTTGAGCAGGTAACTGTACAACTTCTCTAATAGAATTAATAATCGTCATAATCGCAATATAGAGATCACCACCATAGATCTGTAAAGTGGAATTACATACGATGGATACAATAGAGTTGGTAATACCCATCATAAATCCAGCAGTTCCTAAAGAAAAGATTCTCTTTACATAATAAGGATTTAAATGCATACATTCTTTCTTTAATTTTAGAATTGTTTTATCACTTGTTAGAAAGCGTAATGTCCATAAAGCAGATACAAATTGAGACAGTACTGTAGCCAGTGCAGCTCCCTTTACATTCATATTCAATACAAATATAAATACAGGGTCCAATATAATATTCAACACTGCCCCAATCAGTACTGTTATCATACCAATCTTCGCAAACCCCTGACTATTAATAAAACTATTCATACCAAGTCCTATTAATACAAACACAGTACCAAACAAATAAATAGTCAAATAATCATTCGCATACTTGAATGTATGACGACTTGCTCCAAACATCCATAAGATCTGTTCTTTAAAAATAAAACCAATCACCATTAAACCTATTCCAAATAGAACTAACAAGAAGAAGGCATTTCCCATAATCACTTCTGCCTCATCATTTCTACCTCTACCTCTTGCAATAGAACAAAGTGGGGCACCACCCATACCAAACAGATTCGCAAACGCAATCATGATAGAAATAATAGGAAGACATATACCTAATCCTCCCATAGCTAGTGTTGCAGTATGCGGAATACGTCCTATATATATTCTATCTATCACGTTATAAAGCACATTAATAAGCTGTGCTACAATCATTGGTCCTGCAATAGACAAGATATGTGTAGAAATACGTCCCTTCGCAAAATTATTTCTTTCTTCCATATTAACACTCCCTCGTAACACTTACTTTCTCATATATCTTACTCAAATAGTCTGTTTTTTCAAATTTAGAAACATTCATATTTAATATTATTCTCTGTATATCGCACATTTTATTATGTATTGAATGAAATACTATGATGAAATAAAATTACATTCAAATAAAATAAAAAGCGGAATTATGTTGCATTAGTAAAATGAAAGCGCTACAATATCTGTGTCAGATACTAACGAAAGGGGACAAACGACATGAAGAAAGTATCCGCTGTAGCACTAAGTACAGCTATGGCACTCTCAATGGCTTTACCATCTAAAGTCAATGCCACAAGCAGAGTGGATCAGTTACTCGCTAATATGAGTACAAGACAGAAGATCACACAGATGCTTATGGTAGACTTCCGTTACTGGGATGAAGACTTAACAGATGGCGCTCAGACTACAGGTCATGAATTCACTAAGATGAATGACCAGGTCAAAAAGATTGTGGAGGATTATGATTTTGGGGCATTGATTTACTTTGCTCAAAATATCCAGGAAACAGAACAATCTTATAATCTAAGTATGGCTATGCAGAAAGCAGCCACAAAAGATGGTGGTATTCCACTATTAATCAGTGCTGACCAGGAAGGTGGTAACGTTTACCGTTTAGGTTCTGGTACAGCCTTACCTGGTAATATGGCACTAGGTGCAACTCATAATACAGAGTATGCAAAAAAAGCAGGCCAGATTATTGGTAGTGAATTAAGTAGCATTGGTATTAACACAAACCTTGCTCCGGTTGTTGACGTCAATAATAATGCCAACAACCCAGTTATTGGTTTAAGAAGTTATAGTGATGATGCAGATGTTGTAGGTAACATGGCTTCTGCAACAATCGCTGGTTTAAAGGATTATAATGTTATTGGATGTGCAAAGCACTTCCCAGGTCATGGTGATACAGCAACTGACTCACACTATGGTCTTCCAATCGTAAACAAATCAAAAGCAGAATTATTAAATAACGAATTAAAACCATATAAGATTGCAATCAATCAGGGTATTGAAATGATCATGACTGCACATATCTTATATCCACAGTTAGACAATACAACTGTTGTTTCTGAAAAGACAGGTAATGAAGAAAAGAAACCTGCTACTATGTCAAAAGCAATCATCACTGATCTTCTAAAGGGTGAAATGGCCTTCAAGGGTGTAGTAAGTACTGATGCTATGAACATGAAGGCTATTGCTGATACATTTGGAGAAGTACAGGCAGTCAAACTTGCCATTGAAGCAGGGGCTGACTTAATCTGTATGCCAACTGTTCTTTATAATCTAGAAGATGTTAAGAACTTAGATGCTATCATTGATGGTGTTGAAGATGCTGTTAAGAAGGGTGAAATCTCTGAATCTAGATTAGATGATGGATGCAGAAGAATCCTTACAGTGAAAGAAAACAGAGGTATCTTAGATTGGAAAGAATCTGATTACTCTCTCAATAAAGCTTTATCTACAGTAGGTAGTGCAGCTAACAGAGCAACTGAAAGAGAAATCGCCGCTTCAGCTGTCACTGTTGTAAAGAATGAAAACAACACTTTACCTCTAGTTGTAAAAGAAAACCAGAAGATCTTAATGCTTTGCCCATATGACAATGAAAGAGCTCAGATGATCATGGGTTATAACCGTGCTAAAGAAGCAGGACTTATTCCTGAATCTGCAGAAGTTAAAGTAGTAAGATACAATGGTTCTAATATGGATGCTGTAAAAGAAAATATCGATTGGGCTGATACAGTATTCGTTAACTCAGAAATCAGTACTGCAAGTCGCTTCTCATCTAATCATTGGTTATATTCTTATGTAGAAGGTATCGTAGACTATACTCATGAAAAGGGTAAGAAGTCTATCGTCATGTCAGTAGATAAGCCATATGATGTACAGATGTATGGAAATGCTGATGCAATTTTAGCTGTTTATGGATGTAAAGGTTCTTCAGTAGACGTAACTGAAGCAATCGTTGGTGGAGTAACATCTTCTAAGGCTGCTTATGGACCTAATATTATTGCTGGTATTGAAGTTGCTTTAGGTACATTTGGTGCTCAAGGTACATTACCAGTAAATGTTCCTGTATATGACAAGACTACTAAGCTTTATAGTGATACAATCATGTATAAACGTGGGTATGGTATTTCTTATAAGTCTTTATTAAATAAGGATACTTTAAATGATTTAATTGATAAGGCTGATGCTTTAGATTCTAAGAAATATACAGAAGAATCTTGGAATAAGTTTACTCCTGCTTTAGCTGCAGCTAAAGAAGTAGCAAACACAAATGGTGTTTCTCAGAAGAAGATTGATGAAGCCATTGCTTCATTACAAGGGGCTATGGATGCTTTAGTAGAAAAACCTGCTGAAACAAAACCAGAAGAACCTAAGAAAGATGACACAAAGAAAGACGAAACAAAGAAAGACGAAACTAAGAAGGATGAAACTAAGAAAGATCATGCAAAAACTGGAGATATGACAAATATCGTACCATTTGTTGCATTAATGGGTCTTGCTTGTGTTGCGTTCATCTTCTTAAAGAAGAAAAAGGCTTAATGATTTAGTCAAATAAGGCGAAGTGTTCGAAAATGAATACTTCGTCCTTTTTGTCTATATATAGATAGGATAAAGAAAGATAAAATTACTTTGTATTTATTATGAGATAGGGGAGGTCATTAATTTGAACACAAAAGAACGTATTGCGAAAGTAATAAGAGTATTATCTGTTCCACCTATTATGGTATCTGTCTTTATTCTTATTCTCGCATCTAATAAGAAATACATATTCACTCACGTATCACAAATAATCATTATGATACTATTATTAGGTATTGTACCTGCTTTAGCTTATGTATTAAGTAATATGATATCCACAGTCAAGATAAAGGGCAGAGAAGGACAGAGAAAACTCGCATTTATTACAACACTCATTGGTTACACAATTGCTTTATTATGGGCTGTTATCACTGATGTGAGTAAAGACTTGATGTTGATCTGTTTGATGTATTTCACATCAGTATTATTACTTACTATATGTAATAAAGGATTACATTTCAGGGCAAGTGGACATGCTTCTAGCTTTACTGGACCTTTGATTTTGACTATTTACTTCATGGGATGGAAAGTGATTATTCCACCAGTATTTATCGCAATACTTATTGTATGGTCTTCTGTTTATTTGAAACGTCATACTTTAAAAGAATTAGCAGGAGGCATGATTGTTAATATATTTTCATTTATCATCTCTTTCACACTCATTACTGTACTCTAACTTAGTTATGAAGAGTAAGGTGATTCAATGATATGAACATCTCTGATAAAAGGTGTTTTTTGTGTATAAAAACACTGTACAAAACTGTACAGTGCTTATCCTTTGAGTTCATCAAACAATTCATCTAGATTATCATATCCCTTAATTGAAGAGTCATATGTAATACTTTTAGCTTCTTTCATTGACGCTATAACTTCTTTATTTGGTCTTAATTCAAAAGGGAAACCACCCACACATAATGATTCTCTCACAAATAGAATAAATGCTGTATTGAGGTCCATACCAAGTTCACTAAATAATGCATCTGCCTTTTCTTTTACGTCACTGTCCATACAAATAGTAATGTCTGTATCCATAGGCTTCGCTCCTTTCTTTTGTTAATTATAGTATATGTTTGTTTGTATAATTTCACAATGTCAACTACCCAAGACCTAAAGGTCATGGACTTGTAACTGCCCAGTCGTACTAACGGTTTACACCTCCGACCTTTAACCCCAATAGATATTGCTATCTAAAGTGGCGTTACATCATAGGGTGGTTGACAGCACCCTTTGTAGCAGAGTTTACTCTGTTACAACTGTATTAGGTACTTGGCTATCTGCAAGATAGTCTATTCCCATACGATACAGATTCATAGCTCCAATGCGGTCATCATTGGATTTATAACCACATTTTTTGCAAGTAAACAGATGTATCTTCTTATTGCGGTTAGACTTTTCAACATGTCCACAGCAAGGGGAGCACTGGCTTGTATAGCGAGGGTCTACCTTAATAACAGAAGACCGATTCTGTTTTGCTTTGTAGATTAGTTTTTGCTAAAGGTTATAGAAAGACCATGATACAGAAAACTTTTAACATGTCACCTAAAACACTAAATACAATATTGTTACTTTGTTCTTTTTCTTTACTTTCTACCAGATAAGTAATGAAACCGATAATCGCAGCTAGAACACAAGATGCTAGTAATATGCTTAAAATCGATTTCAATAAGAAGACCTCCGATATATTTTAAACAATTGACACTATAACAATCCAACAGTTTTTAAAATCTCTTTTACACATTTATGGATACTCAATGATGGATTCTCTCTATAATACTCATAACCACAATGACTTATTTTTTTGTAATCCCTCATATTTTGTTGTTCTATTTTTTCAGCATTTGAGATTGCGTTTATTACATCATCCAAAGTCAATGAGTTCAGTAATCTTTTAAAGTTTGTTTCTTCTTTGTACCTTGCCATAGATTCAAAGTGTGTATTAAAACATCTGTTAATGTCTGCTAAGTAATCTGATCTATGATTTCTTTTTATTCTTGTATTAGATTTATGTAAGATTATCCACAAGTCAAATGAATAGTTACTATATCCCAAGTAATATTTTTTTACTCTTTTTATTCCAGCGGCCTTTTTCATAGAACTTAAAGTATTTTTAAATGCTTCTTCATTTTGCGGTTCTTCAAAATCAAAAACATGAACAATTTCTATTTTATCTACAGATGTTATTCTTTTGATTGCTCTGGCAGGCTCTTTTTGAACATAGACAGTAAAATTCACCTTAAATGAAGCATTATCATTATTATTGATTTGATTCTCAAGCCACTTAAAATACCATTTTTCTGTTTCACCTTCTACGGAAAAGTAATAATTTTTACGTATTTTCCTATTCATATGGATCATCTCCCACTTGAGTTATCACTCATTAGATTTTCAAACAAATCATAGAAATCAATATCTTTAACTGCACCATATCTTCCTAAAAAGTAGTGCTTTAAATAATCATCACTTAGTCTAACTCCTGTAGTTCCTGAAGTTTTAAAGTCTGATAAAGAATAATGAGTGCTTAGATGTGTTTCTTCATCTCTTTCTACAAACTTAATTTCATCTCTTCTAACTATATTTGAATTCAAGAAAATAGGATTATGAGTATTAAAAATTAATTGTGCATTTTTCTTATTAATATCATCATTATGGAAAATATTTATAATATTCATGATAGCCATTGGATGTATATTAGCGTCAAATTCATCTAAAACTAATACTGCACCTTCAGTTAAAGCTTTTAAAATCAGTGGGAACATCTTAATAAATCTAATTGTTCCATATGATTCAAAGATTTCTGCAGGAATTGCTACATTTTTATCTTTGAAGATTGAGCATAGTTGAGATTCTGCGCCATCTTCAGGAATAACGTATCCTAATGCATTTGAATTGATACCAAATAATTTAGCAGCTTCATTTGTAGTTTCGCTGATATAAATTTTTCCGCTTTCTGTGCTATCTAATTTTCTTTTTAATTCTGTAATATCTGCTCTATATATGACAATGAACTTTTCTATTAACCACTTCAAAATGAATGATACTAATTTAGAACTGAACATTAACTTGAATCCATTTGTTAGAAATAATTCAGTTTCACTTAAATTGTTTCTTGCTATTGCTTTTGCACTATCCTCATTTTCGCTAAAATTATTAATTAAATATTGTTCAATAC
>ERZ1026844.1057-NODE-1057-length-17688-cov-3.533318_pt1 | contig 17688 bp, 31 predicted proteins | sample MGYA00380152_ERZ1026844 | MGnify/ENA primary metagenome ERZ1026844 (study PRJEB33269, sample SAMEA4719788) | human gut metagenome | biome: human-associated habitat; feature: organic feature; material: feces | place: Cameroon | collected 2013-10 ... | reverse complement strand
TCCTCATCGTGTTTCAAAAAGGCGTTCTTATAGAGAAGATTGGCGCGGGACGGAACGGATTCATACCGAATCTTATCCCACTGGTTCGCGGACATCTTCACTTCCGTCACGTCGAGATACTTACGGAGTTTGGAGAGCTCTTTGCGATACTCCTTGTTGGTCATGTGCGCCGCCGACTGGATCAGGTTCCGCCAGCGTTTGCCGTCCGGGTTATTCGTGGACGCGCTCGGCAGCCACTTTGCGAGAAGCGACACAGGTTTGTTCATACGCATCGCACACGCATCGGCATGAAACTGCTTGAGAATGTAGCCGATGGTTTCATCCTTTACGGACGGAGTGTCCAGAAGCGGGAACAGGTCGTCCCAGCGTCCGTATTCTGCCACTAAAGGAATGAGTGCCTTTACCATCTTCGGCTGTTCGCTTGCAAGCCATGCGAGAATGACGCGAAATCCTCTGCGTTCGCCCAGCCCGCCGCGAATGTCCCGATAAAAGAACAGCCACTTGATGGCGAGAAGCTTATTCTCGTAATATGCCGCCTTGAATTGTTCGATGATCTCGTCGTCCGTTTTGGAGCGGAGAGAGGATACGGCGAAGTTGATGTCGAGAAGTGCCTTGCCGGTGGAGCGATAGCCCGGGGCGCCGTTTTCCGTAAAGATGATGTCGGTATCTGTGATCTGTTTCTTAAGATTGTCCATGAATGTCATGATTTTTTTCCTTTCTTTTATAAGAATTTTCGTGGCGCATTTTTTTCTCCTCTTGACGGATGGGTTTTGCTGTATGCGCCAAAGGCTACGGGACACGTGGATAAGAATTAACACTTTCTTTTTGAATGGATTGCTGTGCGCGTCCCAATCAGGCAGGATGGAATTGAACCACCATTTTCGTGCCCATGCGAGAGCTTTTGCTGTAGGCAGGATTTTCATTCTGCGCAACTCTTCACGCTGTTCTGCCGTTGAACTACTGCCCGTTTTGCCCGGTCGTTACTGCCGTCCGCAATTTATGTATGTGAGAAACCGTGAACTGACCGGGAATCCAGTTGCATCGTTTTTGTAGTGAGTTGAGGAACTGGAAAGCTATACTCACTTGGTGCGGATACCGGAATTGAACCGGAAGGAACCAATAATCCGCGTGTCAGTGGGCGGTTTTCGTACGCAAATACGTACCCCATTGTTTGCTGCACGCCCGCTTGATTTTTACAAAACACACCTGTACTTCGATAAGCCGAAATGAAATTGCTGTTTGTGCCTTTACGCCGCCGGAGGGAATCGAACCCCCGCGCCCATAAGGCGAATGGTTTTCAAGACCACGGCATTACCGCTATGCTTACGGCGGCTTTTACAGGACGCGTTTTTAATTAAGCTTTTCTAATATTTAAGTGGATTGCTGTTCGCGTCCTTGGGATTACTATTCAGAAAGGCAGATTGCCTCGAAATACGGAAGTGTCTCAACCCACTTACAGAAATTCACCCATTCGTCGAGCTTATGATTTTTTCTGGAATGGTACATATTGAGCAGGACTTCGTAGTTTAACTGAACGGTTCTCCGCTGGTTATAACTTGATGGAAGCAGCTGAATCATCTGCCACCAGTACCGCTTATCTTTGGTTTCAAGATACTTCTTTCTATAGAAGTTCAAAACAGCAATGGTGTATTCCAATGCTGCCAATGGTGATTCACCTTCTGCGTATTCTTCTTCGATATTCCAACCTTCCGCATCCCGCATAAGATGTTCGCATGAGAAGTCATCCAGCGTGAACTCCTTCGCTGTCAGTTTGTGCATAGTCGAACAGGAATTAGCAACTGTACCAACCTTATAGGTATCGAACTCTTTCCACCAATAGAGCGGACCAACAATATCCATAGTCACGTTGATCATACGCAAGAATTTTCTGTGGTCGTTTCCGGATTTACAAAGCTGTCGCATGAGCTTTAAGTCGTTCTCGCCGATTTCAAAATCTGTAATATCCCAAGGAACAAATTCACTGTCCGATTTATTCCATGAATTTAGCGGGTTTCTCATCCCGCGAATTGCAGCTTCAAAGCCGAATGTTTCTACGTTCTCAATCTGGATCATTTTTACTCCTTATACATTTACATATCCGAACGCTCGGATTTTTTTGGCTACGATTTGCGCGTTTTCGTTGGTTTTACAGGCGATGAACACGGTGTCGTACCCGGCGAGAACACCGACGATATGTTCGTCATCCGTATTCTCTATCGCGATGGCTACCGCGTTTGCCGCGCCCGCTGTGGTGTCTACTACGACCATCGTTCCGGCTTCCTGTGTATTCAGAATCAAGGTCGTTAGGTTTGCTGAAGCTATGTACTCTTTGAGATTCAGAATCGGGCATTCCGGCATTTTGTAAACCTGCTGTCCGGATTCCGTGATGTTCTTGATGACGCGCATTTCTCTGAGGTCTTTGGTCAGGACTGGCCGACTTATCTCCACACCATAATCCGCGAGAATGCTTTCGAGCTGGGCGAGTGTCGTGACTTCATTTTCATTGAGAATGGTTTCAATCACGCGTAGTCTGGCATCTTTGGCAAACTCTGTTTTTTGCACGAACTCCTTATTTTGGATGAGTTCCTTTTTGATCTTTCGCGATTCGGCATCGGGAATGTTGGTTTTTGACGGCTTTGTTTTTTTTCTTGGCTTGTATTTATTGATGATTACTTTTTGTTTTTGTGCCATTTTTTGATCTTCCTTTTGTGGAATAGCGGCGCGGAGAAGAATCGAACTTCTCATCAACCATTCACGCCATTTCAGATAGCAAAATTGTAAACATAAATGTACAAAAAACATTGATAGGGGAGTATGTAGACGACCTTTTACGGTCGTCCGTTGGGTTATTGGGGTAAAAAGGGTTTTAATTCTTCTTCATGCGCATTGATAAACGCTTCGCGCTCCCGCCATGCTCGTATCAATCGGCTCCTTTCGTCCTGGCTGATGTTCATAGAGTCGATATATTGGATGTCTGATTTTCCCGCTATAAGAATCTGCTTGTTCAGATCATAAAGTTGCGAGAATATCTGCATCCGGCGAGGGCTGACAGAAATTTCTCTCTTGTGATAGGACGAAATGGCGGTGGAGAATTCTTTGGATCTCTGCCGTACGACACCCTCGCTCATTGCGTTGCTTGCTTTGGGCTTTTTGTTTGGCGTTTTGGGGCCGGACTTTCTTTTTTTGATGAATAGTGAAGAGTCCATGACCTTCTCATAAACATCTGTCAATACAGAAAGAGAAAGCTCCGTGGATGAAGTTCGATAATCCTGCAAAATTTTCTGCATGGGGAGGGGAACCGTAATGTCGCCGTTGTCCATATGGATTGTAGAACAGTCATTGGAAACTTGAGATTCCGTCAAGGCTGCGATGTCGCCAGTACATAAACCACACCACGCAAGGATCAATACAACAAACGATGAGTTATAATTGGTGCCCGGGCTGAGTGCGGCAACATCGCTGACGTAATGCTCCGGACTGACATAGAAGAATCCGCTCATGTCCATACCTTTGATGATAAAGTCAGACGCGGTTCTGTATTTGCTCCGGGAGACGGTTCTTGCCACGGAATCCAATATATCCACTCTGTATTTGCATTGCTCTGCCGTGATTCGGCCTGTTGTCTGCAAAAATGCGATATAGGATTTGAGCACTTTTGCGTCATGCGCCGCTACGGAAAAGCTTCTGCTGGATAAAAAAGTAGAGAACTTGTCAAATTCCTCATCGGACATAGTATCTACATAAGCTATGCCATTTCGGATGCAGAATCGATTGTATACGCGGAACATTCGTATGGTCAGTTCTATCTCATCTTCGCTGCGACTCATCCCTTTTAACATCTCAATATATGACATTTGCAGCCTTGAAAGACTTACGAGGTTTGACATTACATTGTGCAGAAGGGAAATTGGCTCCGCAACGCCTTTCCCAGATCCTCCTTCACATTTTCCGGAATCGTAGCTATAGGATGCGGAGAGATACGATCCTTTGTTACCGGGCGCATTTGTTCTACGAGCGCAACGCTTTTACGGATTCCTCCGCACGCGGGCACAGTGACGTGCATCGGATACGCTCGTTCCATTTTGTTCTTGGATGTCGTCAGTGGAATTACGTTTACCGTTGGGGAGTAACGATTGCCGATGTCGTTGGACGCGATGATTGCCGGGCGCACTCCACTCTGGATGCTGCCGCCATCTGCCGGGAAGTTGACGTAGTGGACGTCGCTCATGTGGTATGTTAAGTTCGTTTCTCTCAAATTCATCTCTCTCCTTTGCTCTTTTTCTGCTGTGCCCATATTATACCACAGTCATCCGCTTTTGTCAACAGTTTTGTACAAAAAACATTATGAACAAATTGTAAACGTTCTGGGCGGCTGCGGAAGCGGATCTCTTAAGAATTGGAATGACTGCATGTCGGAGCTTCCATCGAGCATCGATACGCAAGCCAGCATCTTCTTCCCGTCGTCGTTCAGCCAGACGGACTGATATACGGGAACCTTTTCGCCATCCTGCTCCACTTCGGCAATAGAATCTCCGAGCAGGGCATACTGCGCCAATTTTCCGCTCTCGAAAAACCGATTGACTTGGTGGCGCATATGATCTACCGCCATCAGATCGGTGTGGCACTGATACAGGTATTCGCATATCAGGTCATCGATTTCAGAAAGGATTTCGCAGAAGTCATCATCCTTATATGTATACCCGGATTGGATCATGGACTTTACGATCTGCGTTTCCATCATAAGATCGGACAGGATTCTATACACGTCGTCCGTGCATTTCTCCCAGACCAGATCGGTATAGCTGTCAATCGCTTCCTGAAAACGCTCCGTTTCTTGTAAGGTTACTGTCTTAGACCTGATGCAATGTAAAAATTCTATCATTCGTACCCTTCCTTTTAATGTTCGTAATCGTCAGCCATTCTTCTACAGGCGGCCATAATCATATCGTGTCGGAAATCGTCCCCGCCGATGCTCTTCAGCACGGATGGCAGAGCAACTCCCTTTTCAAGATACTGCACGTCCAAGCAATCGACGCCCTCCTTTTGGAAGCCTATAAACGTGGCGTAGGTTGTATCCTTGCTATCGTCATAGGGCATTCTTGTGTTTTGCGTGATGCGGTTTACTTCCGTCCACGCAGGGGTCATATACCCGTATTTTACCATGCGGTAACCGATCTCGATGGGGCGGGGAAGTGTCTCGTCGAATTCGTGGGTGGTTTCATTGTATAGCTTGAGCGTGAGATACCCATGAATTGCCGCCAGAAGTCTACAGGCGTAATAGCCTCCCACCGCAAGAGCGGCGAATCCCAATACAAGAAGCACTTCAGCTCCGGGAAACGCAGGACTGCCGCCGCCAGCCAGACACATGATAAACGTGATCACCGCCGAACCCGCTACGATCCATCCGAATACCTTCCCGTAATTGGTGTGGCGATAACACCACCGGAAGATTTTCCGCTTGTCTACTTTACGTTGAAAATGTCCTGTTTTCTGTGACATTCCGTATACCGCTCTCTCTGTCTGCGATAATACTCGGTTCTCCACGGCGTGCTCCATGTTGTTATCCATCCCATTCCCTCCCTATCCTGTAATTCCACTTCTGCTTCCTTGTCTTTCCAAATCTCCGGCGCGTCGTATACCATGCCGATTCTCCGCTTGATGGCACGTTCCAGCTTATCGGTATAATCAAGCGCGTGCCACACGGCGGGCAGCTCCGAGCTCGGATCCATGACGCAATGTCCGTTTGCGCCAAAGTACAGCGCGGCCTTATACACGCAGAGATCATCCACGTAAACACCGCTGGCTCCCGACAGGTCTATTTTCCGATAGCTGTTGTAGCACATGAGCTTGACTGCCATATACGTCGGCGCGTCGGAGAAGTCGTCGGTATATGCGCTGTAGAACCCATAGTCTACGATGGCGAGAAATACGCCCGGGTAATTCACCCTCCACGTTTCTCTGTCTTCGTCAGAAGCGGCAGAAAACGGCATGTCGGGGCGTTTGTTGATTTGATCGCGAATCGTATCGGCGGGATCAACACCCGGCATATCGATGAACTGCGCGACCTTTACCCCTGTGTCGTCATCGACTCTGCCGAGCTTGGGGATTTTTTGCAGATATTTTTGATAACGGAGCGACATTTGTAATCCCCATGCAATCAGTTTTTCATAAGTGTCCATTTTTGCACCTCCTTTGGCTGGACGGTTTTGGATTGCTTGCACATAGTATACCGCAGCTGGAATGAAAATGCAAGCGGTTTTCGACATTTTCTTTTTGGGAATTTCTCCCTATCTTTAGAACGACTGTTCCTCTGAGCCATATTATAGCACAGACGTTCTGATTTGTCAATAGGGTTTCGAACAATTGTTTAAGAAATTTTGCTTTTTATAACGGGGAGTTTTATCCCCCCGCTTTTACAGGTCGATGTATCCGATAATGGTAAAGATGTCCTCTTCGATGAGCCGCTGTTCCTTGGTAAAGTCAAGCTCATCTATCTCACACACTGCGGAATCCATATTCATAATGTTTTCTTCCATCTGCTGCCCGCGATCCCCCATCTGAAAACCGTCCGGCAGATTGTCAAACGCGTCCTGCTCTTCGTCCCGCATATCGTCGATGATGTTTTTTGCTTTTTCTGCGAGATCCGTCGCCTTTTGAACATCGGCTCTGCACTGTAGTGCTTCATAAAGGAGGTCGGAGGCTTGTTCAAGTTTCTTTCGTCTGATTTTGTTCATTCTTTTCTTCCTTTCTCTACAAGCTCGGACTTTTAGAGCGTTTTGGGTTGGTTCTTCCGGGTCGAACCGGATGTACGGTGTGTTGTTGCAATAAGCGCTGTCAGAGATATGCAGTTCTTCGAGGATGTCTTTTTTAGAGGCTCCGTATTTCTTGAGAGCTATAATCGCGTGATACGTAAAAGACTTGTACATTCCGGCGGTGATGATGCATTTGCGTATCTGCCCCATGTCTACGCCGAGCTCTTTGCGGGTGGCGTTTATGGAGCGATTGCGTTCGTAATGGGCGCAGATTTCGTCGTACTTGGATTTCTTCATCTTATGATCTTCAACAGTTTGAGAATTTCGTCGATTGCGTGTGCGATTTTGCCGGAGAAGGTGTTCAGGTATTTTTGATAGCAGGACGGGCAGCGAGTGCAGTTTAAGTCCGCCCAGATCTGGAAACGGATTGCGGACAGCTCGTCCGGGGAGGATTTTTTGATGGAGAACTCTCTGCCGCAGTCGATACAGGTTCCGGTGAATTTGGTGGGGTGAGTTTTCATGTGCAGAATGAATTGTCTTTTAGAATGTCGATGACTTTACCCGCGTTTGACTCCCGCCAGAATTGCGTGGAGATATGAATATGGGATTTTTCCAATATCTCTTTTAAGGCGGCTTTCGCGTCTCCGGCGTGGTCTGCGTCCGCTTTGGCTTGCACCTGCTGTTGGAACTCCAGAGTGTCCTTGCGCTCGAAGTACTTGTTTGTCTTCCGGATATCGATGGGCTGCATGGACAGCAGATACTGATTCCGCAGGTTATTGGCGTATCGTATCTGCTTTTCGCTCACGCCTGTAAGCTCCGGGAGGTTGTTCTCACGGATGATTTTTGCCGCCGCAGATTCTGTCTCGGATGCCACGCGGCTCTTATGACAGTCCGGGCATTCCGTGTAGTTTGCTACGGCATATTCTTCAAAATTATTTGCGTCGGTGCGGTTGAAGCAGTCCTTGCACACTGTGAAGGTTCTCCCGCACGTCTGACATTTGCAATGGGCTTCTGCTTTTGCCATAATTACCTCTCAACTTCATAAAACTGTTTATCAATGACGCGCAATCCTGCAACGCTGCGATTCCAAATCTTCAAAGTCAACCCCGGTTTGTAGCGAATCTGTATTGCGACCGCAAAATCTCTTACATTATAACCTCCGACAAACATATCTATGTTCGGTGTAATAAGTGCCACGCCATCAGGCCCTTCGCGCACAGAGGACGCTGCTGGTATAGATGCCGTGATAGCAACTCCCTTTAACACATTAGCTGTATGTTTCGGAGGCCTATACTCTCCCATATAAACATATTGTTGTGCAGGATCATAATTGTCGCAGTTTTCTTCATACATATAAGCATACAGATTTACTGTCGTAAAAGCATGAGGTTCGCCATCTCTTTTGAGGGTTTTGTCTCCGCATTTTTGGCAATACTCCTGATAAGAGATCGGCTCGTGAGCAACATGGTTCTGAAAACAATCCCAAAAAACCGTATTGGTTTCTCCATCTATAGGTTTTGAAAAAATCCTATAGATATTGTTGAGATACGATCGAGAATATTGTGACCACTTTGCTGAACAACCTCTTCTTTGCATAGAAGATGTCCGAGAAGGGCAACAGCACTCTGATGTTACAAGTGCATTTTTATATGCTTCCACAACATCATAATTGTCCTTGTACGATACACATGGAGTAAAGGAATCGTGAATTGGGTTGGATTGAGATCCTTTATTATAGCATCTTCTCCAATTGAAAACACAGCGCGTTTCTGTGAATGCTTTTACAAATACAAACGGTTCTACAGGCGGAGCAACGCGCCTTTTATCCCCAACGTTGAAAAATTTGACTGTCTTTAAAAAATACACCAATTCGTCATGATTAACCACGTAGAGAGAAGGTTCTTTATCTTGGAACGTTTTGCGATTCACTGGAACAACATCGACATATTTTGAAAGCAATTCTATAACGTATGGATTTACGTTCCGAAACAGGAGGTTATTATTGTGAAGCTCGGCAGTAAACCATAGCACCGCGAGCGCGTAGTTGGATAAAATGGGAACTATGCGCAATGGTGTTTCCTTATGTTCCGTCATGTCCATTAGTCTTCTTCATCTTCTTCGTCTCTTGCTTCCACTCCGGCGAACGTCCAGTTTTCTCCGACGGATTCTGCGCGTTCGAGAAGTTCGTCGTCATCTTCTGGTTCGCCCCAATGGGCTACGTCGTATGTCAGCTCCTCCATACCGTAGCAGGTGACGTACAATGCCTCGGCCTTGGTGATCCATTGATAACCGACTTCCGTAGTTGCATTAGATTTCAGTTTCTCGAATTTCGCTTCGGCTTCCGACTTATCCTTTGTTGTGAAGATCGGGTCATCGTGGAGGAAACAGTCTCCTTTATAGGCATCTTCCATCACGATGGTTTCTACTTCTTCTGCGGTATACGCGCCTTTGTCGTTGTGCATACCGCGCGGGATTTTCACGCAAGCATCATATTTGTAGATTCGGTAAATGTTCATTTTGTATTCCTCCTTATAAAATTACCGATAGTACATCCATCCACATTCTGGGGTGTATTTATTTGTCTCGTCAAATTCTTCATCGTAGTCCATGTAGATTTCGCTTGTGCGCTCGTAAGCCTTTACTGCGCACCATGCGCTTCGCGTTATGACATGTCGATTCAAATCGCCCTGCGCGTTATAAACGCATACTGTATTTATACTGGCTTGTATATCGTCCATCCAGTCGGTTAACACGGCCGTTCTTTCAGATTCCGAAAGCTTGTCGAGATCTACCGGATCATGTGGAATATATCGAGAAGCTTCTGGATAGATAAGGCAGGTTTCTTCCCCGCGTGCGGCGCGAGAACGGAGAGAGTGTTCGTGGTATACCCATGCTGTATTGTCCTCGGCCAGCGCGAGCAGAAGTTCTATGAACGAGCTCCAATACCAATCGGAGCTGCTTTCGTTTGCAGACCAAAGCAGACAATCCACGCACGGGAGCTTTTCCTCCGGTACCATATCATCGATGGCATTCTCTGCGTCAAATACGGCGAGTACAATGCGGTCGTCACACATCTCGTAATCGTATGCAGCAAAACGATAACGATTGCCCGGGCGGTTATAATCTATGTGGGAAATAATGTCCCACAGCTTTTCGTTTATGATTTTCATGTCTTCCTCCATAACTTGCAATTTTTATTATTCCCATACAAACCTCTCAATCATAGTATTTATCGGGAATAACTACGCCGTAATTCCTGTCGTATTCTACGTCTACGTAAACATATCCATCCTCCACGGTAAAGCCCTTTTCGCGGAGATACTTCTGTGGAATCGGAACAAGATAATCCGACGGGAAATCCTGCGCTTCTTCCTTGAATTGGTTCGGGATGCAGAAGACACAGATGCTCTCCGCATCGGCTACGTATTCTCCGCGCGTTCGGATGAGATCGTCTGCGGAAATATCGTCGGGGATTTTCTCATAAGAGAAGTCCGGGTTCTCCGGAAACGTCTTTCTGAGAATGTCCAAGAAGCTCATTTTCTCATCTGATTCAGCGGTGTGCTTGTCCTCTCCTGTTGTGTAGACGTGCTTGCATTGCGCGAACAGATCCTTAGACGAGAGGAAGGAATAGGTTTTGTTCACACTGCGGGAAAAACTATCCATGTGGAACGGGGCCTTGTAGAGCTTGAGGATATCTTCATACAACGCGACGGAGAAATCGTGCGACAGGCCAATCAGGCGGTTGCCCTTCTCTATCGGCACACCTCTCGCGTTGTCGCGGATGGTCAGGATACAGGAATAGCCGAATCCTGTGACGGGCGGGTCGATATGGAACGGCTCCGGGTCAAAGAAGTGCGGGGTAAACGGGGCGTCCTGATAATCCATACCATTTGGTTTGATGCAGAAGAACAGGACGGAATCGACCACGGTATAGGCGATCTTGAGTGGGTTTCTGCTACAGACAGATTCGATCTCTGCCTTTGTGGGACTTGCCATGTCGAAAACAATCTGCAATGTGCCGCCGAGAAATCCGGCTTTTACTGTATCCATGATATTCCTCCACTAAGTTGTGTACCGGTTAAATATTATCGTCAGCGGAGATACTGACTCCGATTTGCTTGTCCCACAATCTGCCGTCTTCGTATCGGATTGTCGTGATGTACTCATCGTAACCAACTTTTTCATGGCAACGACGGAGTTTATGCAAGACTCCTTTTTTACATCCAAGCTCGCGGGTCAGTCTGCCCTTTTCGTCGCGGGGATCCTCACACAGCCACGCAAGCCCGGCGAGAAAATCCTCTTTGCTCAAACCAGTGTGCTCATGCCAATTGTTGAAAATCTTTGAGTTGCCCGCTTCTACAATTTTCTTTTTGATGTCAAAATGATTCATAAAATCCCTCCGATTACAATACTCCGATATTATGATACAACATAAAGTGGAGTTTGTCAATAGCTATGCGGGAATTTCGACGGCGGATTTTGTGATTTTTGCCACGATGGATTCGCATTCCTCCTCCGTACCTGTGAAAATTGGCTCTTTGTACAGGCTGATTGTTTCGAATACGCATTCCGCCAGAATCTGTGCCCATGCCGCGCCATAGGTTTCCTCCAGCTCCTTCATGCTGTCGTAGCCATACATGCGCAGGAGCAGTTCGGTTTCTCTTGTTTTGTTGACACTGGAGAAGCAGTCTCGGATGTCGATATTGTCCATGTGAACGTCATTTCCGCAGGACTGGACGAACGCATAGGTAAACGGATCGAGCTCGGCGCAGTACTGGTTGGTATCGTCATCGGTGCAGAACCAATTGTAAGCGGAAAGGGAAGAGATGATGGTGTTGATGTTCATGTGTAGACTCCTTTTAGTTATTGATTTTGTTGTTGTGTTCGCGGCGGCGGAAGCAGGTCGGATTGTCATTAAAATCCGTTTTGAAATCGCATTTTCCGCCGGGGTTATCGTCGGCATGAAGACAGGTGTCGCAGAGCATGAGCTCTTCTCCGCAGCTCGGGCAGAAGACTCTATAACCATCGTTGTCAACGTCCCATGTCAAGGTGATTTCGCTGTCGCAGTGGGGGCATACTTCGGTTTGCTCGAAAGATACGTAAGGCAATGGGGAGATACCCCATTCTGGGTTCCATCGGTTTGGAGTGGTTCTGAGTTTACAGGTATTATCGTCCGTATGGAAGTTGCAAGTCAAGCAACGGCGCTCGTCGCAGTGGTCGCGCAAAATCTGGATGGCTAAAGGCAAGGCGTTCATGGTTAATCCTCCTTTACGGCGTCGAGAATGTATTCGCCGCCGAGCAGTCTGATTTCGCGGTCGGTTAAGAATAAGGACAAGGTTTCGTATGTATCAGCGCGGTCGGCGTTGCCCATATCAATGCGAGACAAGAGACTTTCTGCAATCCGAAACAGTCTGGGATAAGTGAGTGCGCCTAATTCATAAAAGAGGTCTGATGTCTGGATGTATTCAAGGATGTCGTGGATAGAAATGTTTGAAAGATCGACTGCGCAACTATAAACACCTTTTAAGTAGAACAACTCCGGGTGTTCAAATACAATCGCGTTCTCATCTTCCCAGCAAACCTTTTCTACGCCATACTGAAAAAGATGAAGGATGGCAGTTTTGAATATAATGTCGCCCGCGCTGTCGTATTTGCTACGGATATTGTCGATTTGTTTTTGGGTTTCGAGGTTCATTTTGTGTTCTCCTTTTCTCTTTCGATCATTTCTTTGAGCTTTATGTAGTCCTCTTCTTTTAGAGGAATCGTCACTTGGAATTGCGCCGACAGGACGATTGGCGTGACTGTCTGCGGGGCTCGGCGGTCGATTGTCACCATGTCGGACAAGTCGGCGAGTTCCATGAGCGCTCCGGTATGCAAGTCCACAAAATATGCGTGGAGGTTGCTAGTTTTATCACCCATTGGATTCACCTCACCGCTCTTTGTTCATAAGTTCGACAGCGTTGATTGCGCAAGTTATATCCGCAACTACATCCTCTATGTGCTCTGAAAGGTCGTATACTACGCAATAGTCGTGCTCAGCTCCAAGACGGATCGCGAGAGGCTTTCCGATAGAATCATGCGTAAGGCTGCTTGGCCAAAAGCAATTCTCAAAATTTCGGATCGCTTCTATATCGTGCGGTGATGATGGAATCATAAGCCAAACTTCATCTTCCTCATCACCGTTGTACATGTGCAACCCGCTGCTACTGGTTACGATGTGCGGGATTTGCTCGAGGATGGCGATTGCGCGGTTATAGCAATTGTTTTCCCATTCTCTGCATTCAGATACGTTGTCAAACTCTATGCCGTCTTTGGAAACGTAAATGGTTTTGAGGATAGTTACTTCTTTTTGGATTTCTTTCATGATCATGCTCCTTTTTCAACTGCAAAACTGCTTCAATTATTGGATTCGCCTCGTTTTTTTGTCGTATTCTTCGATATCTGTAATGAAGATGTCGATATCGTGAGCAATTTCTTCTTTGAATCTTTCAAGGTCGTAGACTTCGAGTGTGTCCACGTCAAAACCAAATCGGATGGCGAGGGGCTTATTGATATAGTCTCTTGTAACAAGACGTCCGTAATTACCTGACCACACTTGGATTCTCTGAATGATTTCGATATCCTGATCCGTTCTGGGGATGATGATCCACACGATTTCATCGTCGTCGCCGTGGCTCATGTGCAGGGTTTCACTACTGGTTTCTATGTACGGAATTCTTTCGAGATCGTCTACGAGGGCATCGCGCTTTTTTATGTAGTACGCTTCAAAATCTTCATAATTTTCAAACTCGGTTAAGTCCGGGGCAACGTATATCCATTTGCCGGTGGATTTGTCGAGCTGCCGATGTGAATATGTCATGGTCAGTCCTCCTTTGCGCGGGATTCTGCTTTGTCGATTACTTCTGTTATCTTCTTGGTGATTCTTGCGAGATGGTCGTTGAGGTTGAAGATGTTTGCGTCTTCGCAGTTTCTGCCGAAGTCTACACACACTGGCTTTCCGATCAGGTCGTAATCCGGGAGTCTGCTATAGCCCGCAAGCTCGGCGGCTTCCCGGAGAAGATCGATTTCCTTTCTCGTCTTTGGCACGAAGCAGTACACGTCGAAGTCGGTGTCCGCGTGGATTGTCTTTACATCCTCTGCGTTTACTGCAACGACTGTCGGGAGCTTCTGGATTTCGTCAGCCACGTCACAGAGATCGACTTCGGCGCATTCCCATTTGTTGTCATACTCTTTGCCGGAGCGGGATACGTATACGGTTTGGTTGTCTTTTTGGATTTCTTTCATTTTGATTCCCCTTATCTCTTTTTCATAAAATAATAGTATTCGCCGAGCTGACACAATTCGGAATCTATTCTGTAGCATTTTGCGATGTGATGAATTGCGTCTTCTGGTGTATCAAAAGTGCGGAGGAAACGATCCTCTCCGGTTTTCAGGTATTTGTGATATACGTAGTACATCTTGAGTCTCCTTAACTCTCCGGGATCAGCTCCATTGTGATCCCGCCACTTTCTTTTTTCAACATTTTGTAAAGGTAGATTTCGTTACCTTTCTCCTCGAACTGGATGGTTATGCATGTGTTTCTTGCGAAGTCGTCGAAGATCTGGGTATCTACGGTAATTCTGGACAAGTCGGGAGTATGGTCTACAAGGTCGGCGATTTCCAAATAGATATCCGGTTCCTCTGATTTAAAATCGGTGACGGTGTGGAATCTACCGTACTTCCAACCGAATCCGCCGAGGATTACACACTCGTGATCTACCATATTTCGTGTAAAATCTGTGCCATTGGCGGCATTGTACGATTCGATGGAATCATAGTCGCCAACATAGATTTCCTGATAGTCCAAACAGTCATCGACGCGGACAATTCCTTTATCAACGCGGACGTGTTCTTGGAATGTTCTATCCGACTCCGTGGCGTACATTTCTACAATCAAGTGCAGTCGTTTGGACTCGGACTCGATGGACGGGGTACAATACTTCTGGCGCATAGCAACAAGAATCGACCAATGGCAATATCCCTCGACATATGCGCTGATGATATCGCCTTGGGGATAGTATTCCATCTGCGGTTCTTCCGTACAGATTACGCCGTATGCCCATTTGTGCTCCATGATTTTTAGAAATGTACGAATGTTTTCTACCCGCCCTGTGATGAGCGCGAAAAAGCTGCATTCATTTGCCATATTTTTACCTCCTGAAATACTCATCAAAATCTTCTGCATAGATCATGCCCATGCCGTAGTTGTGACGCAGAATATAATCTCCGTCTGAATAATGTCGGATCACTTCGTACCAACTGCCTTCCGACCAGTATTCCGTATCGTCTTCTACGAAGCTCCGGATACAAAGAACACATGTGTTTTCCATTATTTCCTCCTTATAATGTTGCAATGTCTAAGTCCATTTCCGTCAGCATGAAGTGTGCGTTCCGGGTTACGCTGGTGCTTTTGAGTTCGTAGACGGGCCCTCTGTCTGTTTTGTTTACTGCTACGCGCTCGATAACGCATTGCTCGTGATGGACGCAGCATAATTCGTTGAGGTCGTTGAACAAGAAAATCACGTTGCTCAAATGCGTGATTTGGACAAATGTCAGATCTGTGTCCTCCTTTGCGAGAGCGATAAGGTTGAGTGACACTTTCTGCCCGGGGTCGTATTTCATGTGTCCTCCTTATGCCATCTTTGCCGGGCGGACTTCCTCTTTGAAGTGCAAGCCGTTACAGAAGTCGTGCAGAATTCCGTTTTCTTCCAGATCGTAGCCGTAGAAGCCACTGTAGGAATCCACTTCTTCCCAGTCGTCACACTCCTTTGTACTGATTACTTCGCCGCAGTGTGGGCACTTTTCTTCCTTATATATATGGGTCTTCTTTTCGAGGGTCGCGGTGTAGACTTCGCCTTGCAGGAATTTGTCGAGCATGTCTACCTCTTGCGCGATTGCGGCGAGAGCTTCCGCTTTCCACGATCCGATCATATATGCCATGCTTGCCTTTTCCACGTAAGCAAATCCGATGATGGAGGAGTCCCAACGGTCGTTATACGGGTAGGCATCGATCGCGGTGCTGATGGTAATGCCGCTGTGCTCGTAACAGGAGATGTACTGAATCACAATATCGTCGGCGGCTTGCAGTTCTGTGACCATCTGCCGCTCCGAAAGATTTTCAAGTTCGGATTCTGTCAATTTGGTATGCTTCTCGCACAGCTCCGCCAATATATCCCACGCGGATTTCTCTCTCGGCTTTTCGTCGCCAATCTGGTAGCTCCTATGCCAACAGTAGATGGTGGAGAAGTTCGCATTGTCGCGGGGGTTATCGGAGAATTCATCATACTCGACAGTCAGGCGGTATTCCTCTCCGTTATCGTCATACAGGTCAAATTTTCCCGGTGCGTAATACATTTTTCAGTCCTCCCATTCCGGCTCGTAGCCATGCTTGAATAAGACATCGCGGAGTATGTCTGAGTAGATATCACGGTAGCTTTCATCATCACAAAGTCTGTCTTGAAAATCTTCGTAAATTTCGAGCAGATCATCATCATCCGGAAATCTTGACGCGGGCTTCTCATCATCAAGAACGTATCCTACGTCTTCTCTAAATGCATCCAGCCTGTCTCTCTGTGCGGTCTTCTCTTGCGCGAATACCGGCATTTCCATGATGTCGTCGATCATTTTGAATGCGTTTTTGTTGTTCGCGTTGGCAGAATCGAGAATCGCGTATTTTGTATTTGCGACAGCAGTTCCGGGATAGTCCTGACCTACTCTTTTGGATTCCAAAGCAAAGTCATCTTCTACCTTGATAAGGGCGAGTATGTATTTTGCCATTTTATTCTTCCTCCGTATAGTTGCGTTCGGGAATCACAATTCTGCGGGTATAATCGTCATCCAGAGGATCTTCCCACAACAGAATTTCCATGCCGGGATTTTTGGTATCCGGGGTAATTGGTTCAGATTCTACCTGGCGAATCATTGCGATGTCCTGCTCAGAGTCTTCGTAATAGATGTATAGTTCTGGTGGATAGACTAAGGGCTCTGACAACGCCACAACAATTGTCTTCCCGGAAGCGGTTTTGAATTTGATGGGAGTTTGATCCATGTTACACCTCAATCTGTTGTCCGGTAGAAGTAGTTGGCTTCCTCTCCGGTTAATGTTTCCTGTGCGTATTTATCGGCGGCTTCCCACAGGGAATTGTAGAGCCGGGCGAGGTCGTTATTCACCATATACCACTGATGGATCTTATGATTGAGCACCATTACAAGCTCCGTCAGGTACTTATAATTGCCCCTCCATTCCTTGAACGCTCTTTTGAACGTATCGATCACGGCTTTTTTACCGAAAATTTCCGCGATCTCAAAGTCGTTCCAGAATGTTGTGATGGGCTTATAGCCGCACATAGATTCGATATTCCACTTTGTCATATTACACCTCACAGATAAATCACATCATCAAAATTTTCGCGGAACCACCGCTCTTTTTCGGCGTCCATCTCCGTCTTATAGGATCGCTTGACCTTGTACGCGAATGGATAGCCTTTGAGCGTATTGACTTGACGGTCAGGCTCGGACAGGGTTATGATGTACTTGTCTCCGGCTACGTTGTGCCAGAGCGTCACTTTTTTAATGCTCATGGAAATACACACTCTCTCCTTTTTCCAGATTCCAACAGTTTTTGCCGGACAGGACACATTCGCCGCAGTAGCCGGAGCATTCTATGGCGTTCTCCGGAATCTCTGCCCGATCGTTTTTGAACTTTATGTATGCTTCCGGGAATCGGTTCGGGTTTTCCGCCGGGAAGCTCCCCCAGATGCTGAACACGACGCGGAGGTTTTTCGGGATTGTATGCTCCCGTATGTATGCATTCACGAGATCGTATTTTTTCGTGAAGCAGAGAAAATTGGTTGTCTTGTGCTTCCGGGCGAGTCGGCACATTCGTGCAAGGTAGTCT